>RCNC010000009.1_pt1 | contig 86234 bp, 74 predicted proteins | sample 2041301 | NCBI WGS metagenome assembly RCNC01 (sample SAMN09708231, study PRJNA481090) | Marine sediment metagenome, whole genome shotgun sequencing project. | biome: marine sediment; feature: ocean; material: sediment; isolation source: Sewage treatment plant 13A marine sediment (STP13A) ...
TCCGTAGAATCTGTTGCAGAAAGTGTAATTTCCCATTGACTGTAATGGCGAACTGAGCCATCAGGAATTATGGTGGCCGCACTAACACCCGGCAATAAAACAGGCTCATTAAGCATTTTGAAATCGTATGCTTGCCACATTTTTTTGTCATTTTCCATCATTTCCGTAAGTGATACAGAATCATTCTCAGAACCAAAACCTGTTTCCAGCATAGCAAAATCATCAGCATACATGGAATAGTCTAAATTCTCATTTTGCCAACCGGTTAAATTGTCTAAAACTGTTTTTGAGTTTTTTTCAAAGGTTTCATTTGCAGAGTTATCTACAGGTGGTGGTGGTGGTGAACAGCTTAAAAGTATCAAGACTGCACACATGTAAAAAATAATTTGTTTCATAAAATAGTAAGGTTTGGTTGTTGGTTGTCATAAAATTAAACAATAACATTGATTCCCATCCTCACATTTGGATGAACCATGCAAATTAATGTCCGAAACTATGCTTTTATTTATCTAAAAGCAAAACGGATGACCTCGTTTGGACATTGATTCATTAATTCATTGAATCATTTTTTCATTGAATCATTACATCATTAAATCATTACATCATTAAATAACGGTCTACAAAGTTCCGCGTTTGGCTTGTTCTCTTTCAATACTTTCAAAAAGTGCCTTAAAGTTACCTGCACCAAACCCTCGGGCTCCCATTCTTTGTATGATCTCAAAGAACAAAGTTGGTCTGTCTTCTACTGGTTTTGTAAAAATCTGTAATAAATAACCTTCTTCGTCCGCATCAATCATGATACCTAAGTTTTTTAAAGTTTCAATATCCTCTCTTAACTTATGGCTAAATTCTTTTAATCTACCGGGAACCGCTCTATAATATGCCTCCGGAGGCGTACTTAAAAACTCTATTCCTCGAGCTCTTAATTTAGAAACTGTAGTAATGATATCATCTGTAGCCACTGCAATATGCTGTACTCCAGAACCTTCATAGAAATCAAGATATTCTTCAATTTGAGATTTCTTTTTCCCTTCTGCTGGCTCATTAATTGGGAATTTAATTCTGCCATTGCCGTTACTCATCACCTTACTCATCAAGGCTGAATATTCTGTATGGATTTGCTTATCGTCAAAAGACAAGAAGTTTTCAAATCCCATAACATCTTCATACCATTTTACCCAAGTATTCATTTTTCCCCAACCTACATTACCAACCATATGGTCAATAAATTTTAAACCACAAGAATCTGGTTTGAACTCAGATTTCCATTCAGTAAACCCTGGTAAAAATGTTCCTCTATAGTTTTTCCGTTCCACAAAAACATGCACCGTTTCTCCATAAGTATAAATACCAGATCTTACAACTTCGCCATGTTTATCTTTTTCCGTTACTGGTTTTAGATACGATTTTGCACCACGAGAAGTAGTTTCTTCCCAAGCTTTTTTAGCATCATCTACCCAAAGTGCGATAACTTTTACACCATCACCATGTTTTACGATATGTTTGTTGATTTCTGATTTTGAATTCAATGGCGTGGTCAACACTAATTTAATTTTATCTTGTGTTAACACATATGAAACAGCTTCTCTACTTCCTGTTTCTAGACCTTTATACGCAAAAGATTGAAAACCAAATGCCGATTTGTAAAAATGAGCTGCTTGTTTTGCATTTCCCACATAAAACTCTACATAATCTGTTCCCAATAATGGTAAAAAATCTTGTGCTCCTTCAAATATTTTTTCTAATCCGTATTCTACATTTTTTATATCGCTCATCATTTTATTTTTTAATGATTTAACCAACTCTTATAATAATCATTGTCAGCCAACTTCATGGCAGCCTCAGTAAGCATTAAAGGTTTAAAAGTATCGACCATAACAGCAAGTTCTTCCGTTGACTTTTTACCGATACTGCGTTCCATAGCTCCAGGATGAGGTCCATGAGGTATTCCGGCGGGATGCAAGGTGATTTGACCTTTTTCAATATTGTTTCGGCTCATAAAATCACCAGCGACATAATATAAAACCTCATCAGAGTCAATATTACTGTGATTATATGGCGCAGGAACTGCTTTAGGATGGTAATCGTACAATCTAGGAACAAAAGAACAGATTACAAATCCGGCAGACTCAAAGGTTTGATGTATTGGTGGTGGCAAATGAACCCTGCCCGTTATGGGTTCAAAATCATGGATTGAAAACTTATAAGGAAAATTATATCCATCCCAACCCACAACGCTAAATGGATGATAGGCATATACATATTCATGCATAAAATCCTGCTTTTTCACTTTGATCAAAAAATCACCTGCTTCATTAAAAGTTTCTAATTCGCTTGGAGGATGCATATCTCTCTCGCAAAAAGGAGCGTGTTCCAGCATTTGTCCAAACCAATTGCGGTATCTTTTGGGTGTGTAAATGGGGGCTTTCGACTCAACAATGAATAACCTATTCTCTTGAGTGTCAAAATCAATCTGATAGATCATGCCTCGGGGAATCACCAAATAGTCTCCATAGCCAAATTCAATGTTGCCTAACATAGATCTTAGTTTTCCAGAACCTTGATGCACAAAGATAACTTCATCAGCATCCGTGTTTTTATAAAAATAATCTCGAAGTGAATGGCTGGGTGAAGCCAAACTGATCTGACAATCACTGTTTACCAAAATGGGCACCCTACTCTGCAAAAAATCTTGTTTGGGAGCAACCTCGAAACCTTTCAAACTGATAGACTTCATATTCTTTTCCACAGCCACCTTCGGACTAACGTCATAAGACGCAACTATTTTCTTTACCTGAGTAGGCCTTTGGGTATGATATAACAAAGTAGACATCCCATCGAAACCAACAGTTCCAAAGAGTTCTTCGTATAAGAAATTACCTTCCTCATCTTTAAAAACCGTATGGCGTTTTGAAGGAATGTTGCCTAACGTATGATATCTCGGCATATATTTAATTTTAATATTAGCAAAAGAAAGACATAGTTATAAGAAAACATGCTAAATTAAGCTGGCATTCTCTTCATCAGGAATTTTATAAGTGATAATAATTCGGCAAAAAAGTGGCTCATATTACACCTGTTCTTTCGATCTAAACAAATATAACGAATATTATTTAAGAATATGTAAATTGAGTTGTGGTAGAGGCTATTTCACTTCTACCACTTTTCTGATCTGGGGCGCATACTTTTGAACCGTAGCTTCCACTCCATTTCGAAGCGTCATCTGATTCACATTACAACCAATACAAGCCCCGTGGAATTTGATATTTACAATATCATCATCCAAGGAAACAAAAGAGATATCTCCTCCATCAATGAGCAGATACGGGCGTATCTCACTCAGTGCCTTTTCTATATTATCCAGTAGCTCTTTTTTTCCCATTTTAAAAATATTTTACCCTAACACGATAATCGTATCACGGTTATTTTATTTTGAACTGCAGCCCGACATTGTGGTAATCCTAACAATTTCGGTTGGAGGCAGATCCTCATTTCGCTTTACCAATTGGGACAACATGTTCCTAGTGGTTTCGACAAAGGCTTGCTCCAAAGCTGTATCTTCCTGCAAAGCCACAGGATGCCCCACATCACCAGCCTCTCTGATGCTTTGTACCAATGGAATCTCTCCAAGAAGCGTTGTTTCAAGATCTTTCGCCAGGTGTTTCGCTCCGTCTTTTCCAAATATATAATACTTATTATCCGGTAATTCAGCAGGGCTGAAATAACTCATATTCTCTACGATACCCAAAACCGGGACCATAATATTTTCCTGCTGAAACATGGCCACACCTCTTTTTGCATCCGCCAAAGCGATGGCTTGAGGAGTGCTTACAATAACGGCCCCAGTTATCGGAACTGCCTGCACCATAGAAAGGTGTATATCACCTGTTCCCGGAGGAAGGTCTACCAAAAGGAAATCCAGCTCTCCCCAGTTGGCGTCAAATATCATTTGGTTTAAAGCCTTGGATGCCATGGCTCCTCTCCAGATTACTGCTTGATTAGGATCTGTAAAAAATCCCAGAGACAATAATTTAACTCCATAATTTTCAATAGGTTGCATCTTTGATTTACCATCTACATTGACAGATAATGGCCTTTCTTTGGCAACATCAAACATGATAGGTATAGAAGGTCCATAAACATCAGCATCAAGAATACCTACATTAAAACCCATTTTAACGAGAGAAACAGCAAGGTTGGCTGTAACTGTTGATTTTCCAACACCACCTTTACCGGAAGCCACAGCGATAATATTCTTTACGCCTGGAATCTGATTCCCTTTAATAGGAGCAGGCTTAGCTGGTGCATCAACCTTGACATTTACCTTTACATCAGTTTTTTCATCAACCTGATCGTGGATCACCTTCATGATCTCTACTTCAACCTTCTTCTTCGCTTGAAGCGATGGGTTTTTGATGGTAACGTCAACAAGAATCTCTTTTCCAAAGACAACAACATTAGTAACTGCTTCACTTTCGATAAGATTCATTCCTTCGCCCGGAGCCGAAATTGATTCCAAAGCTTTATATATATCCTGTTTATTAAAACTCATTGATATCCTTAATTAAAATGATTCTAAACAACAAAGATACTAACTTCTATCAAAGTAAAAAGAAATATAAATCACATTAGAGAATTTAAAATAACATTCAATCCCTAACATTTAAAATGCATCAGGGGTCGAGTAAGATACTCTCTTCAACTTCCCAATTCGCCTTGGCTTCGATGATCGATTTCACATAATGTACCTTTTCAGGCTGCTGCTTCTGTAAAAAATTTCCTGTATCCCACTTTTTATTTCCATTATCATCATAAGTAATTCTGATCATGAATCTTGAAGGTTTCAAATTTCGAAACTCGAATTCACGGGATTCTTTGGCAAAAGTTTTGGCTACAATATCTCCTTGATCATTCATCAGCTCAACGATCACAGGAAATCGTTCGATATTTTGTATGCTAAGAAAAATGGAGCAATAATCCGATACCTTACCCGTTTTTATTGTGGCTTTAATGGTGTCATTTTGTATTCCCAGAATATCTTCAATCCCTCCGGGTTCAATAAATAATTTATAACTCTGCTGAAATTCTTTATTGAATTCAATATCGATTCTGTCATGACTTTCTGACAATTCCAGGTGAAAAGGGACCTTTAGCGAATCTTTGTCTATAAAATGAAATTTAGAGGTGTCGATTTTCATCAGCGGAACAGTTGTACCCAGTTGCAAAGTATCTCTTATATGCAATAAACCGTAGGTCGATAATTCTGTACGAAGTGAATCAATTTCCTCTTCGTCTATTTTGATTTTTACTGTATCGATAAATTGACCTTTACTAACTTGTAATACTAAAGTGTCGAGTTCAAAACGATTAAACCAATAATTCAACGTATCTGTCCTTCTGTCTTTGGTATAAAATGCCTTGAAGTCTTCAGGAATATCTGATAGAACTTGAATATCCACTTTTTCTGAATTGCCTTCAAAACCAAGAATAACGTGTCCTTTCGAAACATCCTTAGGTCTTGAAACCAGTTTAAACGGTACTATTTCTTTAAATAAAGACAAATCAAATACAGTATCGCCCGGAATGCTAATCAAATCAGGGTAATATCCTATCCTGTCTTCTTTTGGATCAAATTTATAATTCTTCCTGGAATCGTTGAGGGCAATCAGACGATAGGTCCCAGCCTTAATATTTGTAATCTCCCAATTATTCAAGCTGTCCATTGTGCTTCCCACATAGGTTGGTTTCTCTTTGAAAACAACTGAATCCTGATAATTCTCATTGACAGGATAAAGCATGATTGTCGGATTTTCAATCATAGTAAGATCAAAGGCATCTTTGATCGCCCCTTTTACCTTGAGTGAATCAATATAATCACCAGTCGAAAAAATATATTTAAAATTATCGAGAATGTTCCCTTCTGTATTATCTATAATACTTTGAGCAAAATTAAAAGTGTAGGTAGTATTCTCCTGTAAAGTGTCACTAAATTGGATAGTGATTCTTTTGCTTGGAGATCCCAAGGGAGTAATTACCGGTGAATTCTTAAGGGGTGGGGAAATGATTAGCTGAGAATTCACATCTTTGAGTTTGACGTATTCGTCAAAATAGATCTTTATTTGATCTTCTTCAAATTGCAAGCTTTTAAACTCAGGTTCAGCTCTTACCATAATGGGTTTCTCAAAATCCTTGGGCCCTCCTTCCGGGCGGCCCATTCTGGCACAACCGTTAAGAATCAACAGAAAAAAGATCAAAAAACAATACCGGAATATCATAGTGCAAATAAAACACAAATTAACTATTATTTCAGCGCGAATCGATTCTTTTTTATCAAAATTAAGTCGTAAACGCCATACTGGCAAAACTTAACTGAACCCCAGAAACATTGAGCAATTGATAACTGCAAGCCTCGAGAGTAGCTCCTGTAGTAATAATATCGTCGACCAAAAGAATGTGTTTGTTTTTGATCGAATCATGATCTTTTATATAGTAATCCTCGCTGATATCACTGATCCTATCTGATCTGCGCTTTTGGGTTTGTGTTTTACGATCTACAATCTTGATAAGCAGGTCAGGTCTCAGTTCAACCTTTAATTGAGCAGACAGGGATTCTGCAAACAGCATCACCTGATTATACCCTCTACTTTTTTCCTTATTGGGATGCAAAGGCACAGGAATAACAAAATCGATTGTATCAAAACGTTTACTTATCAACATTTCCTCTCCCAACCATTGGCCCAAAAAAACACCAATTTCAGGTTGTTGATGGTATTTCAATCGATGAATTAAATTTTGAACCAGACTCTTTTTTTCAAAGTACAATAATGAGGTGGCTGCCCTAACCGGAACTCTTCCCTTAAATGTGATTTCCACTGCATTCTTCGGCATAAAACTAAAATGAGTAAGGGGCATTTCCGAAAGACAATAAAAGCATAGAAACCTCCCATTGATTTGAAGTATCCCTCCACAATTCACACATACTTGAGGGAAAAAGAGATCAAATAAATCGCTTAAGATATTGGGCATAAAATCATTATTTATCAACACATCTATTGAATTCTTTAAAAAAATTATATGAATTCTTTAAAAAAAAATTAAATTTGCACACAATTTTTCTTATTTATTACGTTAGATAAGTTAAGATTAATCTAAAATGTAAACCTAATTCTATAATTATGGAAGAAACTTCTAAATCTTCAAACAGTAAAATTTTAATAATTGCGTTAACCATATTGCTGTTCGGATTGATCGGCTATACGTTCTATAACAATAATGACCACAAAGAAGCAGTCAAGTTTCTACAAGATGAAAAAGAACAAATAATAGGTAATCTTACCGCAATGGAAGAAAAGTATGATGTAGCTATTGCTCAAAATACAAGTCTTTCTGATTCATTAAGCATGGAAAAGGATAAGATTGCAATTTTGAAAGACTCAGTTCAAAATCTAAAGAAAGTTAATTCTGGTGTTTTAAGAAGATACCGAGGGCAATTAGCCACTCTAGAGAAAACCAATACCAGACTTTTGGATGAAGTTGATTCTTTAAGACTGGCCAATAACATTCTTACTGAAGAGAAAGACAGTATAAACAGCCAACTTGAGATACAGACCAATTATAATGACACCTTAGTGGCACAGAACATGGTACTGGCGAAAAAAGTTGAGATTGGAGGTGCAATTAATGTTGAAAATGTTGAGGTTATTGCCATGAAAATGCGTTCTAACGGAAAATATACTGAAACTAACAAGGCTCAAAAAACTGATGCCATTAAAGTTGCATTCAGATTAATTGAAAATGAAATTGCCGAGCCGGGCGATAAAGAAGCTTTTATTGTGTTAAAGAATCCTGGAGGCATGGTTATAAATGCAAAAGGAACTTTTTTAATGGAAGCAGGAGACGAAGCTAAATATACCGATCAGACCATAGTGAATTACGAAAATGCTAATCTTGATGTTGTCATGCTGGTTGAACGAAAAGGAGACAAGTATGAAGCTGGAGAATACCCAATCGAGGTTTATGTAGATGGTAAATTGGTAGGTTCAGCCAATCTGAAACTAGATGACTCTTTCTTAGGCTTATAATAAGACCTTTAAATAATATAAAAAAAGGAAACACAAATTGTGTTTCCTTTTTTTTATGCGCTTGAGATAATTTAATTATTTTTGCCGCATGAAACCGACATGGTTCAATAAAATAATTGAGTGGTATTATCAATAATTGATCATAGCCCTTTTTGCAATGTTGAAGGTTGGTTGTTTCCAATAAAAAATAAAAAATACACATGAAAAGTCAAGAGGACAAATTCAAGAAGGTTGTTTCGCATGCCAAGGAATATGGTTTCATCTTTCAATCGAGTGAAATATATGATGGCTTGAGCGCTGTGTATGACTATGCACAGAACGGAGCTGAATTGAAGAATCTTATCCGTGAATACTGGTGGAAATCTATGGTTCAGATGAACGAAAATATCGTTGGTATAGATTCTGCAATACTTATGCACCCTACTACCTGGAAAGCCTCAGGACACGTCGATGCCTTCAATGACCCGTTGATTGATAATAAGGATTCCAAAAAAAGATACAGAGCAGATGTATTGATCGAGGACTATGCTGAAAAACTGAATATCAAGGCGGAAAAAGAAATCGCCAAAGCCGCTAAACGTTTCGGTGATGCATTTGACAGAAATGAATTCATAACTACCAATCAGAGAGTGGTGAAGTATCTTTCAAAAAAAGAGGAAGTGCTGACCAGAATGGCACGATCTTTAGAAAATGAAGACCTTGCAGATGTTAAATCACTCATTGAAGAGCTTGAGATAGCCTGCCCTCTTTCAGGGTCGAGGAACTGGACCGATGTTAAACAATTCAATTTGATGTTCGGAACAAAGTTAGGTGCATCAGCAGAATCAGCAATGGACCTGTATCTCAGACCTGAAACTGCTCAGGGTATTTTTGTAAATTTTGCCAATGTACAAAAGACAGGAAGAATGAAAATTCCATTTGGTATCGCACAAACAGGGAAAGCCTTTAGAAATGAGATAGTGGCAAGACAATTTATCTTCAGAATGAGAGAATTCGAACAAATGGAAATGCAATTCTTTGTAAGACCAGGGGAAGAACTTAAATGGTATGAGTCATGGAAAGAAACAAGATTGAAATGGCATTTGTCACTCGGTTTAGGAGAAAATAAATACAGATTCCACGATCATGAAAAACTGGCGCATTACGCGAACGCAGCTACGGATATAGAATTTGAATTTCCATTTGGGTTTAAAGAATTGGAAGGCATACACTCCAGAACCGACTTCGATTTAAAAGCCCACGAGGAACACTCAGGAAAAAAATTACAGTTCTTTGATCACGAAATGAACAAAAATTATGTTCCCTTTGTGGTTGAAACCTCTATTGGCCTTGACAGAATGTTTCTGGCTGTTTTTTCTTCAGCTCTGCAGGATGAAACCCTCGAAGACGGATCAGAAAGAGTTGTATTGAAACTACCCCCTGTATTGGCTCCGACAAAAGCAGCAATTCTTCCTTTGGTCAAGAAAGATGGATTACCTGAGATTGCCCGGGGTATCATTGATCAGTTAAAATTTGATTTCAGCGTGGCCTATGATGAAAAAGATGCTATTGGCAGGCGTTACAGACGTCAGGATGCCATTGGAACACCGTTTTGCATAACGATTGATCACGACACAAAAAATGATGGAACGGTTACGATTAGACACCGTGATACCATGGAACAAAAACGAGTAAAGATAGAAGACTTGAGTGCACTAATTTCTGAAGAAGTATCTATGGCAAATTGGTTGAGAAAAAGTCAGTAATCAGGATATTACAATCTAAAATTTTCTAAGAAGGTCAAGCTGTTAAAAGGTTGCCCGGAGCTGAACATTACCAGAATGAATTGTTTTTGATTCCTCAGATTTTCTCCCAAAATAATTCAGGTTGAGGTCTAAAAATGAGGTAAGTCGTTTTTGGAAACCGAGCAACCAGGTAAGGTTGGTTCCTGGCTGTAAACCTTCGAGCATTTGATACGCTACAGGTGAATTGGTATCGCCTTCGAAATTATTAAAATACAAATTAGCATTAGCATTGATAGAAAAGCTTTGTTTGCTGGCATATTGAAAATTAGTACCAAATACATGCATCTGAAGCGTTTCCATATCAAGAATTCTGTTTTTTTTGTCTTTAAATGTGTAAAATAATTCCAGCCGCGTATTTTGATTATACAAATAAGATATTTTCGGGTTTAGGTCGATATTGTCCAAGTCATAGTTTCGGTTGGCATAACTATTTGAGCTGCTTATATTATCATTAATACCGGCTCCGAGATCCAACAACCAGAATTTGCCCAATTTATGAATAAACTGAAACTGATGGGTTCTTAATGTAACATCCTGATCTCCAAATGAAAAAATAGTTTTCTTTCTGAAATTCAAGTAGGAATACACAAAACTAAATCGTTGCAGTCCTCTGTTAAAAAAGAAACTATTCTTAAAGTTTTGATCCAGACCTAAGAGATTCTCATCATCTGAAACAAAGGGGTTAAGGTTAAAATCATCCTGATCTCGTTTGGTTTTAACATCGATGAGAAAATAGGTTTGATTCGCAAAATGTGAAACTATTTTTTTAAAACCATCTTTGTTTCTCCAAGCCGAGGCATTCAGGTTAAGCGACTGGCTCCATTTATTTTGATTTGTTTTAACAAAGGAAATGCCCGGGAGCAGGACTCTCACATATATGGCCTTATCCTGAAACTTGGCCACCACAAATTCATCCAGCTCCTGTATTTCATTATTGTTAAAATCAATCCATTCATAGAATCCTTTACCGGGTTCCACCTCCACATAGCTGAATTCCTGTTGAGGCAAACTTCCCGATCTGGTTTCATACAGGGTTTGAAGACCTATAAAATCTCCGAATATTCGTTGTCTGTAAGTAAACCTGGCGTTTAAAGAACTCTCGTTGGAAGTATTTACATTTTTAACCGTTCGGTAATTCACAAAAACAGCAAGATCCGTATTCAAATTTTGAATGAGTTTTGACTTTAAAAAATAGGTGCTTGCCTTACTTACCAATGCTAAGGCAGAACCTTGAATACTATCAGTTTCTCTAAAATTATACCCTATTTCAGTATATACCTTAGTAGAATCACCTACTCCGGCAAAGCCTTCGATTTCAGAAAACCTATGCGAAAACATATCCAAATCATTGGTCTCAGTGTTTTTTCTTAAATTCTTCTCATAATTGTATTTGGCCCCTATCCAGAAGTTAGAAATTTCTTGTGTTATTCCACTATAAATTCTGTCGAAGGAATTTTTTTCAAAACCATTTTCATTTTGCATGGAACTCGCATTTACAAGTAATTGCGTTCCACCAAAATCAAGATCAGTCAAAAGATTATGCTTATCACCGGTATAATTATCTCCCAGAATTAGGTTTTCATAAGTATACCTAATGAGTCCGAGGCTGTCGTTTTTAAAATTCAGCCCAACCAATAGGTATTGCTGTTTCCGACTGAGGTCTTCATTTTCTGTAATAATATTCCAGTCTCTTGAGAACTCAACATTTCGAATTCGCTCAACTGAACGAAAGTTTTCACTAAAATATTCGTAGTTAAGGTCACTATTCAATTTCCAATTTTTATCAATTATATTTTGTCTCCAACCCAGTTTTGTGGCAATTCCTTTATTATTTTCGTTGTCGATTGCAGAAAAAAGATTTTGATCCTTGTCACTCAAGGCCAATTCTGTTTGGATCAAAGTCTTTTCTCCTGGAGCATAATCCGCTTCGACATTGAGCATTTGGAGCTTTTCAGGAGCAACAAGTTGTACAACAGGAAGATAGTCACCTTGTTTTTCATTATTAACTTCTAAAACATACCTGTAAACCCTGCCCGCTGCCAGAGTCGTTTCTAGTATATAATCCCCATTATTCTCTCCCACATAACTAAAACTTACCTGGAATAAGGTTTCGTCCGGATCATTTGAATATTCATATACTTCGGTTCCACCTATCAGAACCTTTCTGTAAAGGATCCTGTTGTCACTGAAGGCGGCGTCAAGCTCTGATGGCGCGATCATCTTTGATTTGTCATTGCCTGCCTCAGCCAGAATCTGTTTCTGCTCATCAGTTAGATTCTGATCCCCCGGACTGTTTTTGGCGTCTGTTTCATTATAATATTTGACCCCTACTTTAAATTTTTCTGATTGAAAACGAACCCCGTCATAGGTTATAAATCTCGTGTAGTTTCTTTCTGAAAGCTGATATTCAACTGTAAATCGAAGGTTAGAATTTACCGTATATAATGTCGTAAAAGTGATATCGCCCGTATTGTAGTCAATAGTATAATCAAAGTTCTCTCCTCTTCTTAACAACACTCCATTGGCATATACCCGCTCACTTCCTGAAATCATAATGATAAATTGTTGATTATCAGAACCAAGAATTTTATAGGGTCCTTGATTACCCTCAACTCCGTTGAATTTAAAGCTTTGAAACTTCCCTCTTACTAAGGCTCCGGATGCAAAAAAATCGGTTTCCCCCGCAGCTTTATCTAAATGACCCTTTACGAGTACCCCGGAAATCTTTTTCTGAAACTTCATCAGGTAGCTTTCCGAATTACTCAAATCAATGTCTCCGGCTGTAAGAGACCAATTATCGGTAAACAGCTCGATAAATACACGGTCAAACTCGTCGAGGCGCTGGGTAAAGCCACCCGACTGAAGGGGAACTTCATTGTCAGTTATTGATGCTCGAATACCTACTTTATCAGATAATCTACCTTCTATCTGCAAGTTAAAATTAGAATTAACAACGGCGTCCTGATTACTTCCAATGGTCACTCCTCTTGACAAACTTCCACTTGTATACAGCCCATCAAAAGGTTTATTTTTTTTTAGTCCTGAGTTCGCCAGAGACCCGTACAATTGAGATTCATCCGTGGCCTGAGAAACAATCAGTGATCTGTCAAATACTCCATAATTTCGGGTCATAAAATCAGGAAATGGAAGATAATCAATGCGGATTTTTTTATTCTTCCATTTCTCAGAGTCGAGAAACCAAAGTTTCGCCATGGCAAAATCAACGTGATAAACAGCTGGTTCTATTTCGACTCCCTTAGCGTCATAAATCTCTAAAAATCCTGGATTGATACTTAAACTATCAATTTGAAGCGTATCGCTTTGAACCAGAAATTCCTTGGTCTGCACGCCTTTTGGTCGCGACTGGGCCATAGTTAAAATACTAGTGAAAAGGAGCAGTAATACCAAGTATCTCTTCATACAGCAATACATCATTAAACAATATCGGGAAATTTTCCCTTTATGGCTTCAAAACAAACTGGTTTGACCTGAAGGGTTTTCATGTTCAAGCAACCATCGCTTTCTCCACAAGCCTCCGGCATAACCGGTAAGTGATCCATCAGAGCCAACTACCCTATGACAGGGGATGATGATCCAAATAGGATTCTTTCCATTGGCTCCGGCTACCGCTCTGATTGCCTTTTTATTGCCCATTTGCAAAGTCTGTTTCATGTAAGTCGTTCTTTTACCAAATGGGATTTTTAATAATTGGGCCCATACCTGTTTTTGAAATTCAGTGCCTTCAGGATGCAATTTTACAGAAAATTCTTTTCTTTCTCCTTTAAAATACTCTTCAAGTTGCACCATGCAGGCACGTAGCACAGCAGGAGCATTTTCAGTAGTGGGAATATCTTCATCTCCTACAGAAACTTCAACTATACCATCTATATTTCCTGATATTTTAGCCGTCCCCAAGGGTGTTTTCAAAAAAGCACTTTCATATTGATTCATCGTCAATAAATTATACCCCAAATATTTCACGGGAATTAAGGGTTGTGATCCGAGCGATCTCATCAGGGCTCATTTTGTATATATCAACAAGTTTGTCAAGTATATGAACCAGATAACTACTTTCATTTCTTTTGCCCCTAAATGGTGTTGGTGCAAGATAAGGGGAATCCGTTTCCAATACGATATGTTCTAGCGGAATCTCAGCAAGAAATTTATCAAGTCCTCCGTTTTTAAAAGTAACAACACCCCCAATACCGAGCTTAAAACCAAAATTGATGATTTTGTCAGCCTGTTGCCGGTTGCCGGTAAAACAATGAAAAATTCCAAATAACCGGTCATCATTCACCTGATCAAGAACCTCGAAGATTTCATCAAAAGCATCACGGCAATGGATCACTATAGGCAGCTTCCTTTCCTTTGCCCAGCCAATCTGCAAAAGAAAGGCCTCTTGTTGTTCTTTTACAAAAGACTTATCCCAGTAAAGATCCATCCCAATTTCCCCAACGGCACAAAAACTATGGCTATCCAATTGATTTTTTACAATCTCAAGCTCCTTCATGTAATCAGCTTTGACATGAGTGGGATGCAGACCTGCCATTAGGAAAATGTTTTCAGGAAAGGCTTTTTCAAGGGCAAACATTCTCTCGTAATAACTGCCATCAATGGCAGGAATAAAAAACCTGCTAATTCCCAGCTCCATGGCTTTTTTCATTACCTGATCACGGTCCGCATCAAATTGCTCTGCATAAAGATGTGTGTGGGTATCTGTTATCATCATATGACAAATATAGTTGAACCCCGAAATATTCGTATGTGGTCTGGTTAATTTTTCTGTAAAACTTACTGTCTATTCAAGGTTGAATATTTTAACAAATAGATGGAAAGGCTTTATAATGAGGAAAAAATATTTTATTTTTGAATCCATAACATTTCAAACTAACCCTCCAATGAAAATCTATCATAATCCCAGGTGCAGTAAAAGCAGGCAAGGCCTGGCTATTTTACATGAAGCGCACCAGGATCCTGAAATAATTGATTATTTAAAAAGCCCTATTTCTTTTGATGAACTAAGTGACCTTTTGGATAAATTAGGAATTCCGGCCATCGACCTTATCCGAAAAAATGAAGCGATATGGAAAGAAAAATTTAAGAACAAAAGCCTTAGTGAAACAGAATTGATAGAGGCTATGATCGCTTTTCCCAAACTGATTGAAAGGCCCATTGTGGTGAATGGTGATGCTGCAGTGATTGGAAGGCCCCCTGAAAAAATCAAGGATATTATATGATATTTCCTTTTTTATGTAAATGACGGAAAATACCCCTAAACCACTATTTTTTTATAATCCTGAATAAGTTACTTTTATCGGATTACACATTTTTGTAATGAAATTAATAAGCATCTTGATCATATTTCTCCTCTCCTTCAGCATTTCAGGTCAGGAATTGAAAGTAGCAAATGAGATTTTCGGACAAGTAAAAGATGCCGAGTCCCATCTTCCGCTGCAGTTTGTAACAGTGACGTTACAAGATATTAATACCCGCGAACTTATAGGAGATGTGACCGACAAAAATGGTAAATTTGAGTTGACCGTGCCAAATGGCAATTACTACTGCATTATAGAATCTTTATCTTTTCAACCCTTCGTAATTCATGTACTGAATATAAATCAGGATATTGAAATGGGATTAATAGAATTGGTACAAAATTCAGAGAATCTCGATGAAATAGAAATAATCGCCAGAACGAATTTGATTGACCACCAATTAACAAAAAGGGTATATAACGCGTCCAAAGATATTGCCAACGTAGGCGGAAATGCCGTTACAGTGCTCGAGAATACTCCGTCAGTCAAAATTGACGGACAGGGAAATGTTAGCATCAGAGGAAATGCCGCATTGATTTTGGTCGATGGCAAGCCCTATGGCGGGCAGAGAAGCAGCGCTGATGTCTTGAGTCTGATACCCGCAAACACGATCAATAAGGTGGAAATCATTTCTCAATCAGCGAAATACGATGCTGAAGGTGGAGGTGCCATTTTGAACATTATTCTTAAAAAAAGATCCATTGAAGGTTATAACGGAACAGTGGAAGCCCATATAGGACTGCCTGGAAATGATGGGGTTTCTGCTTATGTTAATTACAAGACTGATAAGATTAACATGTATTCAACAGTTAGTTTCAACCATCAGGTTAAAATAAAAGATACCGAGATCCAACAGATATTTCTGGACGATATGCAACAACCTACAGGTAATTTTGATCAAATACGCTCTGATTACCGACAGAGAAATAGTTTCCTCATCAATCTTGGAAGCGATTTTTATCTGGACGAAAAGAATACGATAACGTCTTCAATTCTTTACACCAATTCAAATAAAAATTACGATTCTGAACTGTTTTTAAATGATTACCAGCCCATAGATGAACTTATCAAATCATCTTTGAGAAATGTCGATGATAATTCTGATGAAGGTTTTTTGGAAGCTTTTTTACAGTTCACGACCAAATTTAACAAAGAAGGTCATCAATTATCCGCAGACATAAAATATGACAACAGCCTGGCTGATAATAAAACCGATATCATCAATACTGAAACGTATCCTGGAAGTGATATTACAGAACAAAAGTATGTGAAAGATGAAAGTGTTGACAATTTTTATGTAAAAATTGACTATACATTACCGATAAAGAAGAATGCTAGCTTAGAAGCCGGGTTCAAATCCAACTTCAGAAATTACAACAATGATTTTGCCTCGAGCAATTTGAATCAAACAACCATGCATTTTGAGCCTATAGCCTTTTTTACAAGCGAAATAGATTATAAAGAAAATATCTATGCTTTTTATGCGAACTATAGCAAACAATTAGAGAAACTAAGTTTTTCTCTTGGCCTCAGAACTGAGATTAGTGAAACATCAATCGCTGAAAAAACAATCAATAACGAGTTTGTCAATAACTACTCAGATGTTTTTCCAAGTGCCTTGTTTACGTATACAATGAACGATCATGTTGCCATATCCCTAGGCTATACAAAATATATAGACAGACCAAGTATCGCACAATTGAACCCTTTTAATTCGTTTACCGATGAACGATTCATTCTAGTCGGCAATCCTTATTTACAACCCTACTATACCAATTATTTTTATTTGGAATACTATCACGAGTTTGAAAAAGTTTCATTTAACTCAGCCTTATTTTATTCAAATTCTACTGACCGAATCCTTAATGTATTGGAAAAAACAGGTAACCAAACAACTGACGGCTTTGATATTTACAGAAGAATTCCAATCAATAATGGGACATTGAACTACACTGGAATAGAATTAGAAGCCACCTACAATCCAACTAATAAAATAAGGTTATACGGGCTTATAAGTCCTTATTTTTCACAATTGTATGACACAAGGGATCAAGCTTACGACTATGATAACTGGATTTGGTATGGAAACCTTAGGTTACTTTATCGCATCAACAACACCCTAAGATTTAATATTGATTTTATATATCAGTCGGCTCAAAAGACGGCTATCACCGAATTAAAGGCATTTCAATATGCAAATTTAAACATCTCCAAAGATTTTTGGGAAGGAAAGTCAACCCTTAGTTTTAAAATAAATGACGTTTTTCACACTAGAGAGGCACAGTTCAGCTCTTTGGAAGCTAATACGGTTACGCAGAGAAATTATATTTTTGACACACAATACTTGTTATCCTTTTCGTACCGTTTTAACAAAAGTGGTAGAAAAAACACTCATAATAGGTCTAAAGATATCGATAAAAATATATTTGAAGTAGAAGATCAGATCAAATAAAAAAAGCTTGTTTTCACAAGCTTTTCAATATATTTTCGTTAAGATTCAGCCTTTTTTTTAGCTTCCTTTTTTAATTTCCAATTTTCCATCAAATTTCCAAACAACCAATATGGAACTACCATAGTCAACAGAAAAATCAACATCCAAAAACCCATGGTGAAGACGGTTAAAAAAACCAAAAAACCCAAAAATTGACCAATTTCCATAATCTTAATTGTTGTTTAAAATCAGTGTCAAAAATAATACATATTTTTCAAATGACAATTACTTCCTGAAGTATTTTATCGTTTGATTTAACATACTTTTAACAAAACACCCATTAAACTTGCTTCTATCTTCGCTGTCCAAGTATATATACCATAAAAAACCTAATGAAAATAGTTTATGTAATGCTCTTACTTCTCTGTCTACCTTTATTAGGGAAAGCTCAGACTGGTAAAAGACCAAACCGAGCTGCGCAACAAAAAGAAGAAGTGTTCGAGTTAAAGGGAACGATTTTAGAAAATGAGCCTCGTATTCCTCTTGAGTTTGCCACTGTCATTATAAGACCCTTAAAAGGTCAGAAGGTTTTTGGAGGCCTGAGTAACCAAAAAGGGAAATTTAATGTTGAGGTGCCAAAAGGGCGTTTTAATATCAGTTTCGAATTTCTTTCGTTTAAAACCATAATCATAGAAGACGTAGAGATCAATGCTAGTATGGATCTTGGCCAAATACTTATGGAAGAGAATGCTGAGGCACTTGATGAGGTCGAATTGATCGCTGAAAAAAGCACTATGGAGGTTAAACTGGATAGGAAGATCTATAACGTAGGTAAAGATATGACCGTAAAAGGAGGAACCGCAAGTGACGTGCTTGATAACGTTCCTTCTGTAACCGTGGATGCAGAAGGTGTTGTTAGCCTAAGAGGAAATGAGAATGTGAGGATCCTTATTAACGGCAAACCCAGTGGACTGATTGGTTTGAATGACGCGGAAGCCCTGAGGCAATTTCCGGCCGATGCCATTGCCAAGGTTGAAGTTATCACTAGCCCCTCTGCGAGATATGATGCCGAAGGTACTGCGGGTATTCTTAATATTATCTTAAGAAGGGATAAAATAACCGGTTTCAACGGGGTTGGAACAGTTAATTTAGGTATCCCACAGAATTATGGATTTTCCACCAGTCTGAATTACCGGCTCGAAAATGTCAACTTTTTTACAAATATTGGCTATTCAGACCGGGAATCACCTGGAAACTCGAGTGCTGAGACGACGTACTTTTCTCCGGATGCGAATTATGCATCAACTAATCAGCAAATTGACTACACAAGAAAAGGTAACAATTTAAACCTCAATTTTGGGGTGGAGTATTATATCGCTAAAGAAACTTCTATAACTGGTAGTTTTTTATACAGAAATTCTGACAGAGACCGTATCTCCGAAAATATGACCGACGCTTTTGATGAATTTGATGATCTGGCCAATGCAACCCTTAGGATCGAAAATGAAGTATCCACAGATAAAGTTTTTCAATATGATCTAAATTTTTTGCATAAATTCAAAAAAGAAGGGCATCAAATAGACCTCGACCTGCAATATCAGGATAACAGCGATGACGAAAACAGTTTGATCACTAATGAGGAGACTTTCCCCAATATGATTGACCAGCTCTCTGAAAAGGTCGATTCCTATGAATTACAAAAGAGATTTTTGATTCAAAGTGATTATGTATTGCCTATTGGAGAAAACCAACAGGTTGAATTAGGATTTAGAATCAACAATGATGACAGAGAAACTGATTATAAATTTTTTAATGAAACTGAGGATGGAGATTATATTGTCAATGACAGCCTAACCAACCTTTTTGAATATGAAGAGGTGATATCAGCAGTATATGGTCAATACGGAAATAAATTCGGTAAATTCTCAGCTCTTTTAGGCCTAAGAGTTGAAGCCACTGATATTGACATTCGTTCAACCGGAAAGGAAATTGATTCAGTGAATCAAAAAAATTACGTCAATGCGTTTCCTACTGTGAACCTTGTCTATGAATTTACGGAAACTGAAAATTTGACTTTGGGATACAATAGTCGAATCAGAAGACCTAGGTCGAGATTTATCAACCCCTTTCCATCTCAGTCTAGCCGAACAAATATATTTCAGGGAAACCCTGATTTAGACCCATCGATTTCACATGGTGTGGACCTTGGGTATTACAAAAGATGGCAAAAAGTAACTTTTAATACTTCCGTTTACTACAGTCATGCTACTGATATATTTCAATTCATACGCTCCGATACAGGAGAAACTACTGAGGATGGCATTCCAATTATAAGACTGACTCCTATTAATCTGAGTACGGATGACCGCTACGGGCTTGAGTTTTCTGCAAACTACACTCCAAAAAAGAATTGGAGGTTAAATGCGAGCTTTAATTTCTATAATTCAACCATAGACGGAGAATATGAGGGCGTTGATCTCGGATCGAATTTCAATAGTTGGTTTGCTCGTGGAACTTCAAAAATCCCCTTACCAGCCAAAATAGATTGGCAAACTTCCTTGATGTTCAGAGGTCCGAGACAAAATTCCCAAACCAAAAGCGAAGGCATGTTTATGGCTAACATGGCTTTTAGTAAAGACATTTTAAAAGGAAATGGAACATTGGTCTTTAACGTGGATGATCTTTTCAACACTAGAAAAAGAGTGTCTGAAACCACGACAGATTCTTTTGTGCAAAACAGCGAATTTCAATGGAGAGAAAGACAGTTCAGACTTTCATTTACCTACCGATTTAATCAGAAAAAAGAACGTGAACGTCAACGTAATGGTGCTGGAGGAGATGGTGGAGAAGAATACGGTGGATAGTGGTATACATGCGAAGACACGCAACATTTTCCGATTGCCTTAAAATCGAAATTTCAAGACCTTATCAAGTCTTTTCTGCGCTCTATTTTGTATCTTTGGTACTCATTAGAAGTAAAAATATTTACGCATGAAATACAGAATAGAGCACGATACCATTGGTGAAGTGCAAGTGCCCGCGGATAAGTTCTGGGGGGCTCAAACCGAAAGGTCAAGAAACAATTTTAAGATAGGTGCTGAAGCTTCAATGCCAAAGGAAATCATTGAAGGATTTGCATATTTAAAAAAAGCTGCTGCCTATACCAATCATGACCTTGGCGTTCTAGATAAAGTAAAAAGAGATGCGATCTCAAAGGTATGTGACGAGATTCTCGCTGGAGAATTATTTGATCAGTTCCCCTTGGTAATCTGGCAAACGGGTTCAGGAACTCAGAGCAATATGAATTGCAATGAAGTGATCGCCAATAAGGCGCATGTGAATAACGGAGGGGATTTGAAGGGTATTGATCGTTTTATTCATCCTAATGATGATGTGAATAAGTCTCAATCTTCGAATGACACCTTCCCTACCGGAATGCACATTGCTATCTACAAAAAAATTATGGAAGTGACTATCCCCGGGGTAGAACAATTACGCAATACGTTGCAGCAAAAATCGATTGAGTTTTCGAACGTCGTTAAGATTGGCAGGACGCATCTAATGGATGCTACCCCACTCACACTTGGTCAGGAATTTTCGGGCTATGTTTCACAACTTGATCATGGTCTAAAGGCCTTGAACAATACCCTTGATCATCTTTCTGAACTTGCTCTTGGGGGTACTGCAGTTGGAACAGGGATCAATACTCCCGAAGGTTATTCAGAACTTGTTGCAAAATATATTGCAGAATTTACGGATCTTCCGTTTATTACGGCTGAAAATAAGTTTGAGGCACTTGCTGCACATGATGCAGTGGTGGAAACTCACGGTGCCTTGAAACAACTGGCAGTTTCATTGATGAAAATAGCCAATGATATTAGAATGCTGGCATCGGGCCCAAGAAGTGGTATTGGTGAGCTTATCATTCCAGCCAATGAACCAGGATCATCTATCATGCCTGGTAAGGTAAATCCTACACAGGCAGAAGCGCTGACAATGGTTTGTGCGCAGGTAATTGGTAACGACGTTGCTGTTACGGTTGGTGGTATGACAGGTCACTATGAACTAAATGTTTTCAAACCAGTTATGGCGGCCAACACAATTCAATCAGCACAATTAATTGGAGATGCCTGTATGTCATTTAGTATTAATTGCGCCATTGGAATTGAACCAAATTATCCTCAGATTAAGCAACTTTTAAACAATTCACTAATGCTGGTAACGGCTCTTAATACTAAGATCGGATATGAGAATTCGGCAAAAATTGCAAAAACTGCTCATAAAAACGGTACTACTTTAAAAGAAGAGGCAGTTAATCTTGGTTTTTTGACAGGAGAAGAATTTGATGAATGGGTGCGTCCGGAAGAGATGGTGGGAAGCCTAAAAGTATAAACAAAAGAACAGGGAATTAGGATTTAAAAATGGCTACTTTCCCTGTTTCCAAGAGGTAAATAATCTATGTGCAATAGTTTTAACAAGAAATTCCTGGATGAAGCTGCAAAGGCCCTGGAAGAGGAAAATGACAACAGTTTGACTGATCATGCACTGTTTATGAATCAAGCCATCGATATAGCGATAAAAGGAGTATTGAATAATGAGGGAGGGCCTTTCGGCTGTATCATACTTAAGGATGGTAAAATAATTGGCAAGGGGAATAACAAAGTGACTTCCACAAATGACCCTACTGCTCATGCAGAGGTTATAGCCATTAGAGAAGCTTGTAAGGTTTTGAATTCATTTCAACTGGAGGATTGTGTATTGTACACCAGTTGTGAACCTTGCCCTATGTGTTTGGGGGCTATATATTGGGCCCGACCCAAAAAAGTATTTTACGGTTGCAACAAAACAGATGCGGCCAAAATTGGTTTTGATGATGACTTTATTTATAAAGAGTTGGATTTACAACCCAGCAAAAGAACAATTCCATTTGAACAAATTAATAAAGAAGAAGCTATGCAGGCCTTTAAAGCCTGGGAAGAAAAGAAGAATAAAATAGAGTATTAACTAAATAGTTCCGTTATGCGCAAGATAGGTATTTGGATCGATCAAAAAGAAGCAAACTTGATCACATTGACCAAGAATGCAATTTACTCAAAAACAATTTATTCTGATATCGAAACCAGAGTTCGTATCGAAGGAGAAAAAAAACAATTCGGAAGGTTCGGTGATCAGTTCCTGGTGGATGAAAAGGGTAAAGAAAACAGGATAAAGGAATATACCCAAAAATACCTGCTTCGGGTATTAAAAAAATTACATTCAGCTGATGAGATATTGTTGTTCGGACCTGCCCAAACAAAATTCAAATTAGAGAAGCTCATATCGAGTATCCCCGAATTAGCTATAAAACAAAGAGAGATTAAGACATCTGAAAATATGACACATAACCAGAAACTGGCTTATGTGAAAGATTTCTATAAAAATAATTGATTAGAGGCCCCGGCTTAGATGCCTGATCTTGTCATAGTATTCCTCATATTCTTTTTCTGCCATTCTTTGCGCCTTACTGTTAAAGATTTCTTTTTCACTGCGCTTTTTATTATCAGATCCTTTTGAGAATCCAATTCTGTCATTTTTCATTTCTTCGCAATTTTTAATACTTAACGAAAAAAATACCTCATTTATTATATTAACTCAATGAATGAAAATAAAACCGGCTCTTAAAAGAACTTGAAAAACAACTAGTTAAGTGGCTAAAATTTAAATTTAGATCACCATTTTGTATGATAAAAATCCGATTCGGGGGCATCCACCCTTTGATAGGTATGTGCCCCGAAGAAATCCCTTTGGGCCTGTATCAAATTTGCCGGTAACCTTTCAGTCGTCATGTCTACCCAATAATTATAAGCAGCTGAAAAACAATGCACTGAAATCCTTTCTTGCAAAGCCATCATCAAAACTTCACGAGTCGCAGATTCTCCATTGATCAATTCGTCTTTTACCATTTCCATTTCAAAGAGATCGTCATTGGTTTGGAATTCCTTATGAAGTAAATTCATAAGGTGTGACTTTATGATACATCCATTAGACCAGATTCTGGCTATATCAGAAAAATGAAGTTCCCAACCGTTGGATTCTGAAGCCTGCCGCATAAGTTTAAACCCTTGCTGGTGATTGACTAGTCTGGAAAATTCATATGCCTTTTCCAGCACATTGATATTCAATTCTTTATTTACATCGTTATCAGAATCAACCAGCTTTGCTATTATTTGACGAGTTGCTTTAAAAGAAGAAATATATCTGGCAAAAACGGCGGCCGACATCATCGTATTCGGGATTCCCATATCAAAAGCGGCTTTACTTGACCAGGAACCTGTTCCTTTATTACCTGCCTTATCTAAAATCATATCAAGTAAGTATTCATCACCTTCCTTTTTTCTTAAAATTTTAATGGTGATCTCTAACAAATAACTTGATAACTTTCCTTGATTCCATGATTCAAATACAGCTGCAATCTCCTCATTTGACATCCTTTTTGACATCAGCCCATATAATTCGGCAAGTAATTGCATCTCAACATATTCTATCCCATTGTGCACCATTTTAATAAAATGGCCAGATCCTTCAGGCCCTATATACGTGCAACAGGTTTTTCCGAAGTCATCTTTAGCAGCAATTGACTCCAATATCTCGGATACATAAGCATAACTCTCCTTTTTACCTCCCGGCATAATCGAAGGGCCCTTTCTAGCACCTTCTTCACCTCCAGAAATACCTGCACCTATAAACTCTATACCGTGACTTTGTGCGAATTCAAATCTTTTCTTTGTATTCAAATAATGAGAATTTCCCCCATCTATAATGATATCTCCTTCTGAGAGCAGCGGGATCAAATGCTTTAAAACAAGGTCTACCGTAGGACCTGCTTTGATCATGATAAGGATCTTTCTTGGTCTGGCCAAAGAGTTAATAAATAACTTCAGATCTGTAAACCCTTTGATATTAGATCTATGTGCATTTATCGTTATAAAATTATTCACTACTTCTTCTTCTCCTGAATCTGCCCTGTTATAAACCGACAATTCATAACCCTTATCTGCAATGTTCAAACTTATACTGCTGCCCATTACCCCAAGGCCAAACACACCAAATTCACTTTTATAACTGCTCATAAACTAGACTTTATTTTTTCAACTATCTCTTCTGGAGATTTTCCAATATCAACGTGAATTCCATAATCCGGCACTTCAAGAGTCTCAAACTGAGACCGGAGCATTTCCTCACTCATATAATGATTTTTCCTTTTACGCATCCTATCGAAGATCAATTCATAAGATCCTGAAAGAAATACCCAAAAGCAATTTTTCAGATCTTGTGCCAATCTATTTCTGTATTTTTCCTTTAAGGCTGAACAAGCTAAAATAGCACCACCTTCCCCTTCCCATTGCTGAAGATTGACTGAAAGGATTTCTAACCAAGAAGCTCTGTCTTCATCATTGAGTGGTTTTCCACTACTCATTTTATCAATATTTGCTTGCGGATGAAAATCGTCAGCGTCATAAAACGGAAGCCCAAGATCATTTGAAAGCTTCTTTGCAATGGTGGTTTTACCACACCCACTTACTCCTATCACCTGTATGATCATCTTTTTTGATTAAAAAAATTACCTGCAACTCCCTTTACTCCAGGCCTCACTTCAAACAAAGAACCAGCCAACGGAAATTTCTCCATCTCTTTTTCTGTCATATCAAGACTTGATGTCGTAATATACAGTGTGTCAAAATTTTTCCCTCCGAAGGTGCAAGAAGTAACATTGTGCGCGGGAACATCGATTTTTTTCATTAATTTTCCGGTCAAAGGATCAAAACGTACCACTGCATTACCATTCCATAAAGCAACCCATAGTTTATCTTCTGAATCGATAGCCATTCCATCACCAAAGCCGATCGACTCATCAATATAAACCGCTATTCTTTCATTTGAAATTGTACTGTTTTCAGGATTAAAATCAAATGCTCGAATATATCCTGTTGGCGTATCAATATAGTACATTGTTTTTTTGTCTTTTGTCCAAACGATACCATTTGAGATGGTTACACTGTCAAGCATTTTAGACGATATACCACTACCCTCTACTTTGTAAAGATTCGCCTTTGGTGCTGATTGATCAAGATGCATGGAACCGATCCATAAATTTCCATTTGGATCACATTTTCCATCATTGAACCTGTTTCCGGTCAATTCGGCTTCAATGTCAGAAAACAAACTTAAATCCCCATTGTTGGTGTTTAGCATATAAATTCCGTCTTCGAGAGCAATTACGGCTTCATCTTTATTTTTGGGCACAACTGTTCCAACGCGGGAAGGAGTATCAAAGGTCTTATTTTTTTTAGTTGCAGGGTCATAAATATGCACCTTATTACCTTCTATGTCAACCCAGAATAATCTCTGATCATGATGATCCCAAAAAGAACCTTCACCTAATTTTGACTTTATCTCGATGGTAACTTTCACTTTGTCTGATTCCTGATTCGTCTTTTGCAACTTATAAGATGACAAGCCTAAAAGACTTAAAAGTCCTGCGATAAGCATGGTTATTTTGATTTGCATCCGAGCATTTTATTTAGTTATTCTTTAAATGGTCCAGGCATTTCCGATTTCAGATACTGGAATACAAGCTTGATATCCGCCAGGAATCGGATCGAAACTCAATACTTCCTTTCCAATTTGTTCTGAAGTAAAATAACCGAGAAGGGATAGACTTCGTACCATTATAAGAAACTTATATATGGTGAAATTCTTCTTTTCTTCACCCGCCAGATCATCAACGTTTTTCGATTGCATGAATTTTACCTTATCCTGTTCAGCCTGATCCAGGTCAAAATAAGAAGAAAAAACTTCCCTAATTTCATCCTTTTTTGAGTTATTGATGTCTTTTTTGAACCTTTCATGATACTGATTTCCAAAGAACTGACTGCCTTGATGAAATAGTTCCTTGTCGGATTCTTTTAGTGTATCATTACACATCATATCGATAAACTGAGGTAGATTTACATCTAAACCCCCAAGGATATCAGAAACAGGGAGAATAATGTCTACGAGGTAGCTAACCATTTGTTTCTCATCTTCCCTAAAAAATAAAGAGGTCCAGGTTTCTTCTTTACCCGAACATGACTGCAATACACTAATTGCCGCCGGAGCAGTAACAACATATCCCAAACTGAGTCCCAAACTTTTTAATGCTTCTCTTCTATTCATCTTTTATACTTTGTTGTTCTTTTTAAATTCCCGAGCTGCATGATTCACTGCCCTTGCGGTTATTGCCATATAGGTTAGCGACGGATTTTGACATGCTGAAGAAGTCATACAAGCCCCATCCGTTACGTACACATTTGAAACAGCATGTACCTGATTATATTTGTTCAGCACAGAAGTCTTGGGATCTCTTCCCATTCGCGCACCACCCATTTCATGAATTGCGAGTCCGGGAGCAAATTTATTTAAATTATCGTAGCCAACGACGTCATCATATCCGGCTGCTTCCAGCATGGCAACTGCCTGTGTTTTTATATCATCTCGCATTAATTTCTCATTCTCCTTAAATTCCACATCAAAATCAACCGTTGGAAGACCCCATTGGTCGGGTTTGTCATAATTTAAAGAAATTTTATTATCATGATAAGGAAGACATTCTCCAAAACCACTGACCCCTATAACCCAGGGTCCTGGCTTAATCAATTCTTGTTTTAGAGTCTCTCCATAACTCAACTCACTTATAGCGCGACGCCAGTTCACTCTACTTGCACTTCCCTGATACCCATATCCTCTAAGAAAGTCAGGATGTTCAGAATCTTTGTCTAAATTTCTAAACCTCGGGATATAAAACCCTGAAGGTTTCCTGCCTTTGTAATACTTGTCCTGATGTTCATTAACAGTTGCATAGGCCCCAACATTAAGATGATGATCCATGATATTATGCCCTAATTCGCCACTGTCATTACCTAATCCATTTGGAAATCTTTCTGATTTAGACTGCATTAGGATGGCAGTTGAAGCAATAGCAGAAGCACAGCAAAAAATTACCTGGGCTTCAAAATATAATCTTTCATTAGTTTCAGTATCAATAATCCTAACCCCTGAGGCCTTTTTTGTTTGTTCGTCATAAACAACTTCATAGGCAATCGAATTCGGCCTAAGGGTCATATTTCCCGTTCGATTGGCTGCGGGTAAGGTCGAAGCATTACTGCTAAAATAGCCGCCAAATGGGCAACCCCTTATGCAACGATCCCGAAACTGACACTTGCCCCGCCCTTCATGCACTTTGTCTCCGGTAATATGGGCAAGTCTTGCCTCTGTAATAACTCTCCCGTTCATTTTCTCAGCAACCCTTTCCACCAAATCGGCCTCTACACAATTGAACTCCATAGGTTCAGATAATTTACCATCAGGTAATTGCTCTAAACCAAGGTTGGTTCCGCATACTCCAATATATTCCTCCACCTTATCATACCAAGAAGCAATATCCTTATATCTTATTGGCCAATCTACTCCGTATCCGTCTTTTTTATTTGCCTCAAAATCCATTTCACTCAACCTGTACGAATGCCTGCCCCAGGTTATCGACCTGCCACCTACGTGATATCCACGCATCCAATCAAATCTCTTGGTTTCTGTATAAGGATGATCGATATCGTCAACGAACCAATGCTTGCTATCTTCAGCAGTAGTATACCCTGTTCTTGACTGCTTTTCCTGTCGTTCTTCCTCCTCAGGAGTTATCTTGTTTCGATGCTTAAAATCCCAGTTCTCTTTATTCATGGTAGGATAGTCAATGACATGCTGCACCATCCTTCCTCTTTCTAAAACAAGGGTTTTAAGTCCATTTTCACAGAGTTCCTTGGCAGCCCATCCTCCTGATATTCCCGTGCCAATTACTATGGCATCATAGCTTTTCAATTTTTCGTTTTCTTGTCCTGCTTTCATATTTGATCCTAAGTATCTATGATAATAATCTAAATTTTTATGATTCTGCCTTATACAAAATAGCCATATCGCCATCCCTCATTGTTCATACTTTTCCCTGAAAATTTACAAACAATTGAAATTTAAAGGAATAATTATATCCTTAAAGATATCTTTCTTCCATTACATTTAAATGATGTAACACATGACCACTGCAAATAAAACCGAGAGCCTTTACAGAAATTGAATTACCCTCTACCGTTCCCATTAAATCCAACGTGTTTGTATCAAAATCCTGAAACATCAATATGGTAGCCCTTCTGACTAAACAAAATTCATCGAGTAGCGCCTGAAAAGATCGTTTATTACTATTATAATTCGACACATACGCATTTTCTTCAAACCCAGGTACCGGTATTTCATCCTTCCGTGAAAACCTCAATGCCCTGTAAACAAATACACGTTCGGCATCGATCAGGTGTTGTACGATCTCTTTCAATGTCCATTTTCCCTCCTGATATCTGTATTCATGTTTCGCTTCCTCTACCTCGAAAAGGACTTTTTCAAAGCGCTCGAGTGTTGCCTCTAAATGACCGAGCAAACCTAAATTATCGTTCAGAACATTGATATACGGCTTGTAAAAAATAGGGTAGTCTTCCTTTTGAAGCTTTGTCATGAATATTTTTAATTAATTAAACCTTGCTAATTTAATTATTTCCTGCTAATCTCAATTAAGGACGGGTAAATTTAGAAAGTGTTTCCGTTTTATAAGTTGTTTTCACTGTTGATGAGATCATAAGACTGAATCGCGATTTCAATTTCCTCATTGGTTGGAATGACCATTATTTTGACACGTGATGCTGAAGATTGTATTTCCCTCAGTTCTTTACTTCTCATGTCATTTTTGATCAAATCGAGATCGATACCTAAAAAATCGAGATCTGAACAGATCAGTTTTCTCATAATCGTTGAATTCTCTCCTATACCTGCGGTAAATACAAGGGCATCAAGTCCATTCAACACAGAAACATAGGCCCCGATATACTTCTTCACCCTGTATGCATTTATTCGAAGTGCCAGAATACAACTTGGATCTCCTTCTTCTGCCTTCATCTCTATCTCTCGAAGGTCGCTGAATCCTGTAAGGCCATACATCCCGCTTTCTTCCTGAAGTATTTTTTTTACCTCTCCTGAACTAAATCCCAATTCGTCCATCATATAAAAGATTACAGACTGGTCAATGTCTCCGCTTCTTGTACCCATGATCAGGCCGTTCATTGGGCCAAACCCCAGGGAATGATCAATACTCTTACCATCTTTAACAGCAGTTATACTGCAACCATTTCCTAAGTGTACGCTGATGATCTTTGAAGTTTCTTTTTGCAGATATTCATTGGTTCGTTGAGAAACATATTTATGACTGGTTCCATGGAAACCATAAGTTCTTATCTGATTTTCAAGATAAAATTTTTCAGGAATGGCATATCTAAAAGCTTCTTCAGGAATACTTTGATGAAAAGCTGTATCAAATACGGCGATCTGAATAGCCTTTTTAAAGATTTTTTCAGAAACTTCTATTCCTTTGAAGTTATGAGGATTGTGCAAGGGTGCCAGGCTAAAGAGCTCTTTGATCTTCGCTTTTACCTCGATGTCAATTATTGTTGTTTTTGAAAAAGTGTCCCCACCATGAACTACCCTATGCCCTACCGCGTCAATCTCATCAGCTTCATTTAGTAGTCCCACCGAGGGCTCCAACAAGAGTTTGGCTACCAGTTCGAGTCCTTCCTCATGATTGCTAATCATTCTTTTTTCCTCAATTTCTTTATCTTTTGTTCGAAGTAGTATTTTGGAATTGTCCAATCCGATTCTTTCTACCATGCCCGAAGCAGTAACTATTTTTTCAGGCATTTCTATCAATTGAAATTTGATCGAAGAACTTCCCGAATTGATTACTAGTATTTTCATCATTATGATTCTCTTTGTAATTAAAACTAACCTTCTAAAAATTCTCTGGCAAATACAAGTTCTCCCTTTACACCTGCTAAACCTGCCTTTTTAAGTTCGATGGCAAAACAATTGATTTTGGGAGCTTCGAAAGGAAAACTTATACCGTATTTAAGGGCCTGTTGGTATCCAAATTAAGGATAATAATCCTCATGGCCAATTAGTGCTATTGAATTAAATACAAGTTCCAATGCCTTTTGATGCGCATAGCTCATCAAGTTCGACCCTATTCCTTTATCCTGATGATCTGGCAGCACTGTGATAGGAGTCGGTACAAGGGTTTCATGCATTTCATTTCCATTCTACTGTGCCTGAATCGCGGTAATAATCACAGTATTAAAAATGTCATCAACCGTGCAGCCCCTGCTGAGATCATTTACAGGTTTGTTCAATCCCTGAAGCATCGGGCCAATAGCGATAGCGCCAGTTTCTCTTTGAACAGCCTTATAGGTATTATTTCCGGTATTAAGATCAGGGAAGATCAAAACACTGGCTTCACCTGCCACTTTTGAATTGGGTAATTTCTTTTTACCAATCCTAATGTCAACTGCTGCATCATATTGAATCGGTCCTTCGATCTCAAGATCCGGTCTGAGCTGCTTTACAATTTCAGTAGCCTTTCTCACCTTTTCCACTTCGGCTCCCGAACCAGAAGATCCTGACGAGTATGAGAGCATGGCAACTTTTGGTTCAATACCAAAAGCGGCACTTGAATCGGCTGAGGAGATGGCAATTTCAGCCAATTGTTCGGCTGTGGGGTTCGGATTGATCGCACAGTCTCCAAATACCGAAACCCGGTCGTCCAAACACATAAAGAACACAGAGGAAACCACTGAAACATTTGGTTTTGTTTTGATGAATTGCAACGCTGGTCGAATGGTATGTTGCGTCGTATTCACAGCTCCGGATACCATTCCGTCAGCGTCTCCTTTATAGACCATCATCGTACCATAAAATGACACATCCAGCATCATATCACGGGCCATACTTAAATTGATATTTTTATGTTTCCTCAATTCATAAAAGGTTTGCGCATAGTCTTCAAATTGTGGCGATGACAAAGGATCTATGATGTTAATCTTTTCAAGATCCATACTGATTCCCAATTCCTTAATCTTTTCATGAATACTGCTTTTAGAACCTAGTAGTGTAATATCAACAACATCAAGAACCTTTAACCTCCCTGCTGCCAATAGAATTCTTTCATCCGTTCCTTCTGGAAGAACAATATGTTTTCTGATTTTCTGTGCTCTCTTTAACAGATTATATTGAAACATTCTTGGCGTTAAACCTTTTGGTTTAAATGTTAAATATTTTCTGGTTAAATCACTGATATTTACATATTTATCAAAAGTATTGAGAGAAGTATAAATTCGTTGGTCATTGCTGGGGTCTATATGTGATCTTATGGCTCCAATTTCATTGGCCACCTCAAAAGTTCCATGCTCAATGGCAAGAATTGGTACTACCTCTTTTAATCCTTGAATTAATTTCATGATTGGTTCTTCGGGTAGCAATCCACCGGTGAGCAAAATGCCGGCAATCTTCGGGTAATTATCTGATATACTTGCCTGAAGAGAAGTGAGAATAATATCAGCTCTATCTCCCGGTGTAATAACCAAGCAATTTGGTTTAAGATGAACAAGAAAGTTTCTCAACTGCATAGCACCTACCGCGGAAGTTTCAACCTGATTATCCAGCTGATTTTCACCGATCAAAATATCAGCATTTAATTCATCAACGATCTCCTTTATTGTAGGATTATTCAAACTGCGGATCATGGGTATCACCCCAATAAATATTTTTTCTTCAACCGCTTTAGCAAGTGATTGAGCCACTGCTTCTATAAACGGCTCTTCAACCTTGTTCGCAACAATTCCAAGCACTTTTACCTCCTTATCCAAAAAAGAATCATAAGCAAGATTCAGATTCGAAACCAATTCTTCTACGTTCTTATCTTTCCCACTACCAACCAGTATAACAGGAATTCCAAGATTCTTAGCGATCACAGCGTTCATATCCAATTCTACAAATACCGCGTGACCCGAAAAATCAGTTCCCTCTACCAAGATAAAGTCAAACCTGTCTTCCAAAGCTTTATATTTCTTAATGATAATATCCAGAATATCACCATCATTTCCTTTTGCTTTCTTCTTAATGACTTCTGTTCCGGTTAAAGCATAACACTCTTCATAGTCCATTTCAAGCTTAAAATGTGACAGAACTGTTTCTATATGGTTGTCTTTTTTGGTCTTATCAGGTACTTCGATAATGGGCCTGAAATATCCTACTTTCCTGGTTCTTCCCAGAAGTATTCGCATCAAACCTAAAGTGATGATTGATTTACCGCTTTCCGTCTCTCCCGTAGCTATATATATGGCTCTGGTCATTCTTAAAAAATTTTTACAAAGATACTTATCTGCACAGTAATACAAAGTGTTTTCAAGTAACATTTATAACATTATTTACTGATTTGAAAAGATTAATTCTATAAATTAGCCTTGCTGTTCAAACAACCCAATTTGTATCATGAAAACCTTATTCTTCAACATCCAGGAACTCGTTCAAATACGTGATAGTTCAGTGAGAAGAGTTTCCGGGGTATCCATGAAGGAATTACCTTCTATTAAAAACGCTTTTCTCAGAATTGACAATGAAAAAATTGAAGATTTTGGTTCTATGTCTGAGCTGACTGACTTCAATGCCGATCGGGTAATTGACGCCAGAGGACAAACCATCCTACCAGCCTGGTGTGATTCTCATACACATATTGTTTTTGCTGGACATCGTGAAGGAGAATTCGTTGACCGTATCAATGGTTTGACTTATGAGGAGATCGCCTCCCGAGGCGGTGGTATTCTTAATTCAGCCAAAAAACTGCAAGACAGCTCTGAACAGGAATTATTTGAACAATCTTTTCAACGTCTGGAGGAGATCATGAAAATGGGAACTGGAGCCGTTGAAATTAAATCGGGCTATGGCCTCACTCCAGAATCAGAAGTGAAAATGTTACAAGTAATAAAAACGCTGGCCAACTCGTATCCAATAACTATCAAAGCTACTTTTCTTGGCGCCCATGCATTTCCTGCAGCTTTTCTAAATCAAAAAGAAGCTTATGTAAATCTAATCTGCGAAAGAATGATTCCCGAAGTATCGGAAAAGAAACTGGCTGAATTCATTGATGTATTTTGTGAAACAGGCTATTTTAATGTAAAACAGACTGAAAAAATTCTTCAAACGGGAAGCAGATATGGATTAAAGCCAAAGATTCACGTAAACCAATTCAATAGTATTGGTGGCGTTCAAATTGGTGTAAAATACAAAGCGCTAAGTGTTGATCATTTAGAGGTCATGACTGAGCAAGATATCAACAGTTTAAAGGAAACGGAGGTAATGCCTGTGGCATTGCCTTCCTGTTCGTATTTTCTAAGCATTCCTTATACCCCGGCAAGAAAAATGATAGACGAAGGATTGGGAATTGCACTGGCAACAGACTTCAATCCCGGATCCACCCCAAGTGGCAATATGAATTTTGTAGTGGCCACTGCCTGTATAAAAATGAAAATGACACCTGAAGAAGCGATCAATGCAGCCACAATAAATGGCGCCTATGCTATGGGAATCAGCGACTCTCATGGTAGTATCACCAAAGGAAAATTCGCAAATCTGATCATTACCAAAAACATACCTTCTTATCATTTTATTCCCTATGCATTCGGAAGCAATCTTATTGACAAAGTGATGATCAAGGGAGCATTTATATAAATCAACCGGAAGGTTTACATGAGGATCAACTTGTGGTTCAGCTGTCGCAATTACTTGGTTACGTTACTTTTCAAAATATCCAATGAGCTCGAAGCAATTATTGAACCTTAAAAATTTAGTACAGTGAATATACTCATCAAGAATCTGATCGTTCAGATGGAACAAATTCAAAAGGGGAATAACTGGATCGGTACTAATTTTGAGACAATGATAAGCCCATTGTCTGAAACCGAATTATTTTATCAACCACGAAATATTCACAGTGCAGCTGAAATAATCTCCCATCTGACCATCTGGAGACAAGAAACCATTCTTAAAATTAGAACAGGTGAGGGAAGCATCACTGATGATGATCCGACAAATTGGAAAACTAATACCGAATTAAAGGAGATGGGGAAGCACAGAATTCTTCAGGCCTACAATGCAAGCTTGGGAGAACTCATTAATCAGCTAAAAGATAAATCGGACGATTTTCTTGAAGAAACCTACTATGATACTGATTTTAAAGGGTACTACCCCTATGCCTTTTTATTGAACGGTATGTTGCAACATGATCTTTACCACCTTGGGCAATTGGGACTGGTGATTAAGCTTCTCAATTTAAAATCAGGTGATTAAATTTAAGCACAGGGTATTTTAAGACTTACAATATCCCAGGATCGGTTTAAGATTTTTCTTTGTAAATTTGCCAATCTAAAATCGATAAAATATGTCGGATAATTCGGTCATCGTTCCAAGAACCAAGAAACCTGATTGGCTCAGAGTTAAACTTCCAGTTGGTAAAAAATACACTGACCTGAGAAGCTTAGTGGATAAGTATCAATTAAATACCATCTGCACAAGCGGAAGTTGCCCCAATATGGGTGAATGCTGGGGGGAAGGAACCGCTACTTTTATGATTCTAGGGAATATTTGCACCCGTTCCTGTGGATTCTGCGGGGTAAAAACCGGGAAGCCAGAAGCTGTAGAATGGGACGAGCCTGAAAAAGTAGCACGATCTATTCATTTAATGAAAATCAAACATGCTGTAATCACTTCTGTTGACAGAGATGACCTTAAAGACGGAGGCTCTATCATTTGGGCTGAGACAGTAGAGGCAATTAGGCGGACAAATCCAAATACTACACTGGAAACTTTGATACCGGATTTCAGAGGGATCAAAACCAATATCGATCGTATCATAGAAGTGGCTCCGGAAGTGATTTCCCACAATCTTGAAACCGTAAGGCGCCTTACCAGAGAAGTGAGAATTCAGGCACAATATGATAGAAGTCTAGAAGTTCTTGCATATCTAAAGGAATCGGGGCAGATCAGAACTAAATCTGGAATTATGCTGGGTCTGGGTGAGAAAGAAAAAGAAGTCATTGAAACGCTGCATGATTTGCGAAAAGCAAAGGTTGATATCATTACTATTGGCCAATATTTACAACCTAGTAAACAACATTTACCTGTTCATGAATTCATTACACCTGTGCAATTTGAAAAATACAAAGCAATTGGGCTTGAACTGGGTTTCAAATATGTGGAGAGTGGTGCATTAGTGCGTTCTTCATATCGCGCTGAAAAGCATTTAGTCTAGAATATTTTTCAAATTAACATATGATTAACAAGATCTTGATCATTTTGGTATAGATTTTGATATATCATGGTTGAAGCAAGATTCCCCATTAATTTTGACTTCATATGATTAATTTTGAGTTAGTAAGCTAAAGGCACCTCCTACAAGAGGTGCTTTTAAGTTATAGCAATAAAAAAAATCGCGTTTTTTGATCGACTTTATAAGAATCGTAAGGAATTCCCTTAAAAAAATCGTACTTAACGATAAAAAATGATATTTTTTATATTTATTAATAAAATATTAACATTCACAGTTGGTTTTGGCATAAGTTTTGCAATTAATAAAAGGAAGCAAAATTCCCCACTAATTTTGTTTTCATTATGATTAATTTTGAGTTAGTAAGCTAAAAGCACCTCTTTTCGGAGGTGCTTTTTTCATTGTACAGTTTATTTAGTGATTTTATGTATTATGTGATTCTCAACTTAAATGGTTCAAAATATGTAGATTCATAATAATAAATGCAATAAAAAGAGATTTAACCAAATTTATTAGATTAATATTTGTGAATTCACTAAATATTCTGTAATTTTGAAAACGAACAAGATATATCACAAATTTTGTTCTTCATTTATGATTAATTTTGAGTTAGTAAGCTAAAGCACCTCTGTATCCGGAGGTGCTTTATTAGTTTTCTACAATTACAATCTATCTATAAATTCTCGTACTAATTTACTGATCCTAACTTCCGAGGATTTTGCAGCAAGTTGAACCGCTTCATGAGATACTTCCTCTATTTTCCCTTCAATTCCAAGATCGGTGATCACTGATAAACCAAAACAATCCATACCCATATGTTTAGCGACTATCACTTCAGGTACTGTGCTCATTCCAACAGCATCGGCTCCCATTAGCATCACCATTCTGTATTCAGCGGGAGTTTCAAAGGTTGGCCCTTGTAGAGCGAGGTAAACACCCTCTTTAACATGTATATTATTTTCTCTCGCCACAATCTTCATTAATGAGATCATACTTTGGCTATAAGGCTCGTGCATATCAACAAAACGGGGCCCAAACCTTTCTTCATTTTCTCCTCTTAATGGATGTTCAGGCATCATGTTAATATGATCGGTAATAATCATGATATCACCAACCTTAAATTCAGGGTTAACACCGCCACAGGCATTGGAAACCAATAATTTTTCTACTCCCAAAAGCTTCATTACGCGAATTGGGAAGGTCACTTCGGGCATTTCCCAACCCTCATAGTAGTGAAATCTTCCTTGCATGGCGACTACTTTTTTTCCAGAGAGTTCTCCATAAATCAAGGTGCCTGAATGACCGGAAACGGTACTCACGGGAAAGTTGGGTATATCGTGATAAGGAATTCTCTTTTCCACCTCGATCATTTTTACAATTCCTCCAAGCCCTGTTCCCAAAACAATCCCTATTTCGGGTTTATCTAAACCTATATCCATTAAAAATCTGGCTGTTTCCTTAATTTTTTCGTACATATTTTTTAATTAAATCATTAAATTCTTCACTATCTCCTATTATTTCTGTTTTGATAGGTAAGTAATATATCGGCAGTGCCGTCTTGAGAAAACTTCTCACATAATCCTTTTCAGTAGTTAGTATTAGTTTTTTTTCACCCTGCATATCGGAATAAATACCTGTGATTTTTTCCAGCTCTTGATTCCCAATAAACTGATGGTCGGAGAACTTTAATTGCTGAAAGTTAATTTGAGCCGAATTGAGAAATCCCTCCAAAGGTTGCGTATCAGCGATCCCGGTAACTAATAAAATATTCCATAAACTTAATTCGTCTATCGGAATCTTCTCCTCCTTCCCAAATACAAACGCATCGTATTTTATAGAACTAAAAAAAACTCTTTGATTAGCTGAGGGATGAATCTTTTTAATAAGTTTTAGTTGTTTTTGTTCACTTATGTCTGCCGGGCATTTACTAATGATAATTAAATCTGCTCTGGCTGCACCCTTTCTGCTCTCCCTTAAATCACCTGCCGGCAGCAACAAGTCAGCTGTATAGAGTTTGTCATAGGCCGTTAAAAGTATATAGTATCCAGCCTTTACATGCCGGTGCTGAAAAGCGTCATCAAGTAATACAAGATCCAGTTCTGGCTTTAGCTTCTGTAACTGTTCTAAGCCGTTTACTCGCTTTTCATCAACAGCAACTACTACATCTTTAAACTTACGGTAAAATTGGTATGGTTCATCCCCTAGTTCTTTGGCCGAACTTGCTTGAGACGCAAGTACAAACCCCTTTGTTTTTCTGCCATACCCACGACTCAACACTGCAACTTTATACGTTTGATGCAAAAGCCTGACCAGATACTCGATCATTGGTGATTTTCCTGTACCACCTACATTGAGATTTCCAACTGCTATTACAGGTATATCGAATGATTTAGATTTCAGCAAACCCAAATCAAATGCTTTGTTTCTAATGCTGGTGATCAATCCATAAACAAAGGAAAAGGGATATAATATTTTTCGAAACGAATTCACTATCACGAAAATACAAAAAACCTTGCGGAATCCCTAAAATGAAACATAATCAACTACTTCCAAGCCATAACCAATCATACCCACTCTTTTACCAGAATATTTACTGTTTGAGATCAATTTAATTTTATTTATTCTAAGGTCATGAAGAATTTGTGCCCCTATCCCAAAATCCTTTTCATCCATTTTAATCAAAGGTTCTGAATCTTCCTTACCTTCTTGCGTATTTTTCAAATACTTCAACCTGTTGATAAGGTCAAATGACTGATATTCCTGATTGATAAAAACAATGGCTCCTTGCCCTTGCGCATTAATAATATTAAACATTTTCGCCAATTTATCATCTGGATTATTTGTAAGGGTTCCAACAATATCATTATTGATCAATGTAGAATTGATCCTAACAAGAACCTCTTCGTCTAATTCCCAGTTACCTTTTGTAAGCGCCAGGTGAACCTGACCATTAGTAGTTTGCTTGTAGGCACGTAAACAATATTTCCCAAACCTTGTTTCGATTTGAAAATCTTCAATTTTATCGATCAGTGAATCATGCTTCAATCTATAGGCCACAAGATCTTCAATCGATATAATTTTGAGATCGAATTTTTTCGCAACTTTCATCAGCTCCGGCAAACGGGCCATGGTTCCATCTTCATTGAGGATTTCAACCAACAATCCTGCCGGCTGCAAACCTGCAAGCCTGGCCAAATCTATAGCGGCCTCTGTATGACCAGTTCTTCTTAATACTCCTCCATCTTTGGCCCTCAACGGGAAAATATGCCCGGGCCTTCCTAATTCTTCTGCATTTGTTTCCTTATTCGTCAAGGCCTTCACGGTTTTAGCTCTGTCGTGTGTTGAAATCCCTGTAGTGCATCCATGACCAATTAAATCTACAGAGACTGTAAATTGCGTATTGTGCAAAACCGTGTTTTTACCAACCATCAATTGAAGGTCCAACTCGTCGCATCGTGTTTCAGTCAATGGCGCACAGATTAATCCGCGACCATTTGTCGCCATAAAATTTATCATCTCCGGGGTGACCATTTCAGCAGCAGCGATAAAATCACCTTCATTTTCTCTACTCTCATCATCAACTACTATAATCATTTTACCTTTTTCAATATCCTCAATTGCCTCTTCAATTGTGTGTAGTTTGATAAAAGATTCTATTCTATTCTCCATAAATCACGAATTATTTTTATCTAATTTAAATATTTTATTAAAGACGTTAACCACAGGCTGTAAAAATGCATCCAAATTAAATATTCCCTTATCCTTTGTTGCTCTAATCATTAAAAGCAATCCGAATGGAAGTAACACAAATGTGGCGAGCCAACCTCCTACAAAAGGAGAAACCTTATTAGATTCAGCCATATTTTTGCCAAAAGTGGAAATAAAGAAATAGATAACAAAAATAGTAATAGCGATGATCATTGGCAGTCCGAAGCCTCCTTTTCGAATAATGGATCCTAAAGGCGTCCCAACAAAAAACAATACAAGACAGGCAATGGAAAAAGCAATCCTTTTGTGAAATTCTACATTATAGGCATTGATGATTTTCCGTTTATCTTTTAAGGTTTCTTTGAAACTCTTTAAATTCTCTAGATTTCCTTCTACCGCAATAAACGCATTTCCGGAAATCAATTTCTTATTCTTATCGGTGAAATTCTCCAAGATATCAGGATTCAATGTTTTTCCTTGAACCGTATCAACCATAAGCATATTAGCTTTCAAGGTCTTATACACCCTGTCGGACCTGTTATTCACGAATTCATAATAAGGAGCTTGCAGAGAATCGATGAAAAAATCCAATTGCTTAAGACTCAGCATTTCCTTTCCTGTTCTGTACTTTACATCATCTGGATCAAAATCACCTATATTCGAAATATCAATACTTACTTCATATTTATCAAAGTGCGCCTTTGTAAAAGGAGATCTCTTTCTTGTTTCCACCGTGGTTCTATTTCCAATCATGTCTTCGGCATAGTAACCATCTTCCAAAACCAAAGTAAGATAACGGCTGCCTTCTTCAGAGACGATCTCTCCTTTTTTGGCCGTGATCACCTTGTTATTCACGGTATTTGACCTGAGGTCATAGATAAGAACATTCTTTAATAGATTTTCATCTTCGCCATACTTCTCCTCAAATTTAATGCTGTAATTAGGAATCTCCGTATTAAATGTTCCAGGAACCAGTGCCAATCCTGGTTCTTTCATTTTCATATTGTAAATAAGGTTCTTCGATTTTAATGAAGCATAGGGAAATACGTAGTTCAGAAATAAAAAATTTGAAAAACTAAGAACTAACATCAGGACAACAAGAGGCCTGATAAATCTTTGAAGGGAAATACCAGCTGATTTTACGGCCGCAAATTCATAATTCTCGGCCATAGTACCAAGAGCCATGATAGATGACAACAAAATCGCAATGGGCAACGCCGTTGGAACCATCATCAAGGCCATATAACCAAGAAATTTAAGAATAATCGCTAAACTGATACCTTTCCCTGCGATTTTATCAAATTGTAACCATAAGGCCTGCATGATTAAAACAAACAGGATGATAAAAAAAGTCGCTAAAAAAGGGCCAAGAAAGCTCTTCAGTAAATATCTGTTTAAGATTTTCATTCAGCACGATTCACACTAGAGATCAATTTAATTATTGATCATATAATTCAATTCTTTATATTTTTTTTCATCGAAAACAAAGACAGATCCGTCAACAGGTTGGTTGGTTTTGATATTGTTCGCCGTTAAGATAGTACGGGTTTGGTTCATGCCGATTTCGATGATCTGATAGATGTGATTTGTCTTTGTATCAATACCTACAAGAATTTCACTGACTTCTGAATTCGAATCAATCGGAGTCAGTTTTACGAACTGAATCTTCTTCCCATTGACCTGCTTTAAATCACCCAGGGCATAATTGTATCCCGATTTGTAAAAAGAATAGAATTTTGACGGAGTAAAGGTATTGTCCTCATCAACATCCAAATCAGAAATATTTACTTCTTCATTCTCCGGGATAATGGTATACGTCTTAGAGCCATCAAAGATTTGAGTCGATCCAAACAAATTGACTACATATTTCTCACCTTCAAGAATTACATCTCCCGACATTTCCTGTTTTACATCTTCAGCCTCATTATCAAGAACATAATCAAAATCCATTGATACATTATTATAACCACTCATGGTTCCTGAAGCAGAATCTAAAATTGTTTTTGCTACTTCATCATTTTGACTGAAGGCTATATTGAAGTAAAAAACACTTAATATAAGCCCTGTCAATATTTTCAATTTAAATTTATGATTGTTCATCTTTTAATAATTGTTGCAGCGAAACCATATCAGTTACAAATACTTGTCTAGCTTTACTTCCCTCAAAAGGGCCAACAATATTAGCCGCCTCTAATTGATCTATGATCCTTCCCGCTCTGTTATATCCTAATTTTAATTTTCTTTGTAATAACGACGCTGAACCCTGCTGTGCTATTACGACCAGTTTAGCAGCTTCTTCAAACAATTTATCTCTGCTTTCAATATCTATGTCAATACTCGTGCCATTTTCATCTCCTACATATTCAGGTAATTTATATGCAGTGACATATGCTCTTTGAGACCCAATAAAATCGGTGAGATTTTCTACCTCTGGAGTATCAATAAAAGCACATTGTAAACGCGTTAATTCGTTTCCAGTGGAAATCAGCATATCTCCTTTACCTATTAACTGATCGGCACCTTGAGAATCAAGTATGGTTCTTGAATCGATCTTTGACGTCACCCTAAAAGCTACCCGTACCGGAAAATTTGCCTTAATTATTCCTGTAATTACATTGACAGAAGGTCGCTGAGTGGCAACGATCAAATGAATTCCAATTGCCCGAGCGAGCTGCGCAAGTCTTGCAATTGGCGCTTCTATTTCTTTCCCAGCCGTCATAATTAAATCTGCAAATTCGTCGATAACAAGCACGATATAAGGCAAGAACTTATGACCATTTTCAGGATTGAGCTTGCGCGCAATGAATTTGGTATTATATTCCTTTATATTCCTTACATAGGCGTTTTTAAGAAGATCATAACGATTGTCCATTTCAATACAAAGTGAATTAAGTGTATTGATAACCATGGTTGTGTCAGTTATAATCGCTTCTTCAGTATCAGGTAATTTGGCTAAATAATGCCTTTCAATTTTATTAAATAAGGTTAGTTCAACCTTTTTAGGATCAACCAGCACAAATTTTACCTCAGCTGGATGTTTTTTATACAAAAGAGAAGCCAGTACAGCGTTAAGCCCAACTGATTTCCCCTGCCCGGTAGCCCCAGCCATAAGTAAATGTGGCATTTTCGCAAGATCCACAACAAAAGTCTCATTAGAAATGGTTTTTCCTAAAGCGATAGGAAGGTCCATTTTTGTGTTCTGGAACTTTTGAGATGACAAAACAGATTTCATTGAAACTATGGATGGCTTTTTATTAGGAACTTCAATTCCGATGGTTCCTCTTCCTGGAATCGGAGCTATAATCCTGATACCCAAAGCTGACAAGGACAAGGCAATGTCATCTTCAAGATTTTTGATCTTTGAAATTCTTACCCCGGCTTCTGGGACGATCTCATATAAAGTCACTGTAGGCCCAATCGTCGCCTTAATACTGGCAATACCAATTTTATAATTATTCAGGGTTTCAACGATCTTATTTTTATTATTTTCTAATTCCTGTTTATTTATATGTATATTTTCATTCGAATAGTCTTTCAATAAATTTAGTTCCGGAAACTTATAATTTGACAACTCCAGTTTTGGGTCAAATTCACCAAAATCCTTTACCAGGCTATTTGACAGATTCTTAGCAGTTTGCTCTTCAACCACAGGTCCTTCAACAACAATCTCCAGTTCCTCTTCCAAACCAGAATCATGGCTTTTTAAATCAAGTTTTTGGGATGCTTCTTTTTTATTGCTTGTAACCTCAGGCTCTAATAGTACGGCTTCTTCCTCAACTTCATCAGGACCCATGGTTTCAAAGGAATCCAACTCCAATTCTATATCAGATTCAAGACTGTCATATGTAGTTTCTGAGATGAAACCTTCTTCGGTAATGGCATCCGTAATTAACACTTCCTTTTTCACTTTAGGTTTCGATTTTGGAATCAAAGCCTTGATCTTAGCCGGAGTCACTTTAAAATTCGCTATCAGGAAAACAAATAAAGAGATCAGTAAAAGCAACAATACACCGATCGATCCTATATAGATTTGAAGAAACTCGTTGATCTCAAATCCTACTTTACCTCCCAGTAATGGATACTGAGGTTTTAAATAAGCCAGACCCAGAGATAACCAAATCATGGCTAACATGCTATTGAACCACGTTCCTGTTAATTGTTTAACTGAGATATGGAGAATAACATAAAGTCCTGTGAAAAATAAAAGAATAGGAAGGATGAAAGTCGCTACCCCAAAACCGTCATAAACGAAGAAATCACTCAAATTTGCTCCTAATTTTCCAAGCAAATTATTGGCATTTACAGATCTGTCTGAAAAACGTTCCAGGATACTTTGATCTGCTTTCCAATGCTGCAAAAAAGAATAAAAAGAAATCAGAAGGAATATAGAAGTAGAAAAGACCAGAACTCCAAAAACCAAGTGTGTTTGCGGACTTTTAAAAAAGCTCACAATCCTTGACGGTTTTTTTACTTTTTTCTTAGTTCTGGAAGTTGTTTTTTTCCCTTTAGACATAGGTCACAAAAATACATAAATAATTTAGCTTACAAACCTACGTATTCAAATCGAAATTAAATGAAATCTAAAGAATTTTAGGCAAGTAAATAATCAAGCCAATGATAATCGCCGTGATGGCTGCAAAGGTAACAGCTCCGGCACCTATATCTTTAATAAAACCAATCTTTTTGTTATAGTCGGAATGTATAAAATCACAAAGTTTTTCAATGCAGGTATTCAAAGATTCCGCTACCAGAACAAATCCAATAGCGAAAATCTGAAATATCCATTCTGTTCTTGAAATATCCAACCACCATCCAATCAGGGTCACCAAAATAGCGATAGCTATTTGTACCATAATACTGTGTTCGGTAGTGATCAGAAGCCATGCACCTTTTACAGCGAATTTCAAACTTTTGATCCTTCCCTTAACAAAACCATTTTCCTGATGATTCATGGATGCTTTTTACGCGTACAATGTTGAAACCTGTCTACAGGTTTATTTCAATGCTTCTAAGGCCGCTTCGTAGTTTGGTTCTTGAACGATCTCCGGCACTTGTTCAGTATAAGTAACTATACCTTTTTCATCAACTATAACTACTGCCCTGGACAGCAATCCTTTCATAGGCCCTGTCTTTATGGTAACCCCATATCTACGTCCGAATTTGCCCGTCACGAAGTCAGACAAAGTGACTGCATTTTCTATACCTTCAGCGGCACAGAAGCGCGAATGAGCAAAAGGCAAGTCTCTGGATACGTTTAAGACTACTGTATTTTCATTATTAGCGACCGTTTCATTAAACTTCCGTAAAGATGCGGCACAAATACCTGTATCTATACTGGGGAAAATATTGATCAATACCTTTTTCCCCTTAAAATCTTTTAAGCTGGCCTTGGAAAGATCGGTTTTAACCAATTTGAATTTAGGTGCTTTTTTACCCACTTTGGGTAACTTACCTTCAGTTTTTATCTCAGTTCCTTTAAGAGCTATTTTTGTCATAATTCTAATTATTTTAAATTCTAAACCAAAGTTACATAAAATAAAAAACTCCCTAAACAATTAGGGAGTTTTTGTATAAAATTAACTAAAGAAGCTAATCACTGATCTATAGAACCTAAAACTCTTTTCATAAATCCGTTAAGAGCCTCTTTTTGTGGTGTTCCATTTTTTACTTCAGAATGCACCTCCAATGCACCATACATATTTGAAATCAACTCCCCAATCACATCCAATTCCTCATCTTTCAAAGAACTGACCTCAGTAAGATCTTCTAAAACTTCAATGGCTTCCACCAAATAATCCTCATCATTATTTTTAATAAAAGTATTCAGGTGTTTGATTACGGGTAATTTCATAATAGTTTATTTAAGATTTGGCTGATTAAACGATTTCATTCACAAGCTCCTTCAAGACTTCAAACTTATTGGTTTGGGTCTGATTGACCTTAGCGCCATTCACAAAAGTCGCAAATGTGGGCAAATTATCAACCTGAGCCAGTTTTCTCGACTCAGGAAACTTTTCAGCGTCTACCAAAACAAATTCCATAGCTTCATTCTCACCGGCAAGTTTCTTGAATTTTGGCTTCATGATTCGGCAATTACCGCACCATGTAGCCATATATTGAACCACCACTTTCGGGTTATTCTTTACAACTTCAGACAAACTGTCATTATTCAATTCTGTTAACATAATTCAATCTTTATAAATGGTCTTATGACCAGTTTAATTCAATTAATGTGCACTCAAATAGGAAGCTACACCATCTCTGTCAGCTTTCATTGCGTCTTTTCCTTCTTCCCAGTTAGCAGGACAAACTTCTCCTTTTTCCTGAACATGAGTATATGCATCTATCAATCTCAAATATTCCCCAACATTTCTTCCTAAAGGCATATCGTTTACACTTTCGTGGAAGATCTTTCCTTCCTCATCGATCAAATATGTCGCTCTGTAAGTCACATAGGATCCGTCTATCATCACATTTCCGGTTTCTTCGTCAAAACTTTCAGAAACAATATCCAGGATACCCAATTGAGAGGAAAGATTGCGATTCGTGTCAGCCAACAATGGGAAAGTAACACCTTCAATTCCTCCATTATCTTTAGAGGTATTCAACCATGCGAAATGAACTTCCGCTGTATCAACTGAAGCTCCTATTACCACAGTGTTTCTTTTTTCGAATTCTCCTAAGGCATCCTGAAAAGCTCTGATCTCTGTTGGACAAACAAAGGTGAAATCTTTTGGATACCAGAAAAGCAAGACTTTTTTACCGTGATTAACTGCTTCCTCATATACATTAATTTTGAATGTATCTCCCATTTCATTCATTGCGTCTACATCAAAATTTGGAAATTTTTTTCCTACTAAAGCCATAATTTATTTATTTTTATAATTATTTAATAATCTTCATTTTCTTAGTGCGAAAGTACATTAATATTGAACTTTTATTTTGTGACTTTCATCTCATTTTTTTATATCAAAATAGATTTTATTTATCGTATTAAAATCGCCATCCGATTTCAATTTTATCTATCCTTTCTGACTCCTGCAAAGATAGTGTAGTTATAGCTATTTCTGCAATCCATAGCCTACAAATTCTGGATTTCATTTGTAACTTTTATCACATTTTTCTAACTGTAAATCGATGGATAAAGTTTTGATAAAAAGCGTCGCCCAAACCTTAAGAATACTTTAGAAAAGTGATGGTAATGGTATCGATGATTTATTGAATGATAATAGCCTTTGGAAATCTCCATGCACCTGGATGGTGCCTCTATTATAAGGACCCTTAAAGACAGGGACGAGTTGATGATTTTTCCACAAAAAAAAATAAGCACCTTGAAAGTGCTTATTTTTTTTATAAGGATTTATTGACTATAAATGAATCACTTCATCATAGGCGTCGGCTACGGCCTCCATTACCGCCTCACTCATTGTAGGATGCGGATGAATAGTTTTAAGTACTTCATGTCCTGTAGTTTCCAGTTTCCTTCCCAAAACCGCTTCAGCAATCATATCAGTAACTCCTGCACCAATCATATGACAACCCAGCCATTCTCCATATTTGGCGTCAAAAATCACCTTAACAAAACCTTCCTTGTTTCCAGAGGCTGATGCTTTACCTGAAGCAGAGAATGGGAATTTACCTACTTTGATATCAAAGCCTTTTTCCCTGGCCTGATTTTCTGTCAAACCAACACTTGCTATTTCCGGGCTGGCATAAGTACAGCCAGGAATATTTCCATAATCTATGGGTTCCGGATTCAAACCTGCAATTTTCTCCACGCAGGTAATACCTTCAGCTGAAGCCACATGAGCAAGAGCAGGTCCTGGCACAACATCACCTATTGCATAATAACCCGGAAGATTCGTTTGATAAAAATCATTGACCAGAATCTTATCATTATCTGTTACGATACCTACTTCTTCCAAACCGAGATTTTCAATATTGGATTTGATACCCACAGCAGAAAGCACAATATCGGCTTCCAAACTCAGCTCTCCTTTTTTAGTTGATACCGTCGCAACGATTCCCTTGCCTGAAGTGTCAACCTTGGTGACGCTTGAATTCGTCATTACTTTGATCCCGGATTTTTTCAAAGATCTTTCAAATTGCTTTGATATTTCTTCATCTTCAAGAGGCACTACATTCGGAAGGAATTCTACAATCGTTACTTCAGTTCCGATTGAATTATAGAAATACGCAAATTCCACACCTATCGCCCCTGAACCAACAATGATCATTTTTTTAGGTTGTACTGGCAATACCATTGCCTGTCTGTAACCAATCACTTTTTTACCGTCCATTGGCAAAAAAGGTAGTTCTCTTGATCTTGCTCCTGTGGCGATTACAACATGATCTGCGCTAAATTCTTTCGCAACACCTTTATCATCAGTGACGTCTACTTTTTTACCAGGCTTTATTTTTCCAAACCCTTCAATAATATCAATTTTATTCTTCTTCATTAGAAATTGAACTCCCTTACTCATACCTTCTGCAACCCCACGACTTCTTTTTATTATTGCCGGGAAATCCTTATCGATCTCTTTGGCTTTAAGCCCATAACTATCCACATGTTTTAAGTATTCATAGACCTGAGCACTTTTCAAAAGCGCCTTTGTCGGAATACATCCCCAGTTAAGACAAACACCACCTAATTCCGACTTTTCAACAACAGCAACTTTAAACCCTAATTGAGAAGCTCTGATGGCGGTTACGTATCCTCCAGGTCCACTTCCAATAACAATAATATCGTATTTCATATGTTTAAAAATTTTGTTTTTATACGCTCGTCGATCTCGCTTTCGTTTCGATCGATTTTAGGAATGCAAATTTAATCAAATTTTATGGCTTTTACAGGACTAATTTTACTAACAATGAATGAAGGTACAATTAACATAAGCACACAAAGAAACAAGGTTCCTAAATTGATCCAAATCAGTGCAGGAATACTCAGATAAACGGGGGCCTGATTAACGTAATAGGTTTCTGGATTAAGTGTGATCACTCCAAAATATTTCTGAATGAGTAAAAGTCCAATACCTATAAGGTTTCCCCAAAACAAACCCTTGCCTATAAGAAATGCAGCATTGTATAAAAATATTTTACGAATACTCCAGTTATGATTTCCCAATGCCTTTAAAATACCAATCATTTGAGTTCTTTCCAGTATTAACACCAACAAGGCCGTTATCATATTGATTCCGGCAATTAGGATCATTATGCCAATGATCACAATAATATTGGTATCAAATAGCCCTAGCCACTCAAATATGGCAGGAAATTTCTCTGCCGTAGTAAAAGCATTCAAAGATGGATCTATCTGCTCGTATACTTCAAAACCAGTTTCCTTGAGTTTATCAAAATCATATACGTATAACTCAAAACCGCCAATCTGATCCGCTTCCCATTTATTGATTCTTTGAATGTGCCTGATATCACCTATCATAAAGGCTTCATCAAATTCCTCAAAGCCCGAATCAAAAATTCCACAAACTATGAATTTTCTGGAATTCGGTGCTTTATTCGGATCATCCTTTACAAAAAACATATGGAATTCATCTCCGTTTTTGATGCTCAACCGGGCTGCCGTCTTTGCAGATATCAATACTTCATTTGAAGTTTCACTACTGAAGATCGGAAGTTTTCCGTCAATTAAATACTCTTGAAAGAATGACCAGTCATAATCTTTATCAACACCTTTTAAAATGATTCCTTCAAATTCGTTCGGAGTTCTGATAATTCCAGCCTTGGTAGCATAAACCTGAACTTTTTTCACATTGGGAACGCTAGTGAAATCAGGGTAAAAATCCTGATCCCTCCTGATTGGAGTAATCGTTATTCTCGAATTATTTGCATCATAATTACTGATCTGAATATCTCCATTGAATCCTGATATTTTTTCCTTAATCTTTTTTTGAAGCCCGACACCTGTGGCCACAGAAAAAAGCATTACCACAATTCCAATGGCAATGGCAAGAATGGAAATTTTTATTATAGGTGATGAAACACTATTTTTGCTTTCCTTGGAAGCAATAATACGCTTGGCTATAAATAACTCGTAATTCAATTGAAATGAAAAGATTAATTCAGTCCAAAAATACATATTTAATTTTAGTAACTAAGTTAATCGTTTTCCTTTTTGTGATCAGTTCCATAGACAGAATAGGAGCTCAAACCAATCGGAAAAATGAGGTCTTAGAGTCTGGGTATCATATTTCTCAGGACAGTTTAAAGATACTCCCAGCCGCAGATCTGATGAATAGTTATTTACCCTTTTTGCAAGGAAAGAAAATAGCCGTAGTGGCCAATCAAACATCTGTGATCAGCACGGGATCTTTGCTTAATGAAAAATCCTTTGTTCATTTGATTGATACACTTTTAAGCCATGGTATTCAAATTCAAAAGGTTTTTGCACCAGAACATGGCTTTAGAGGAGAAGTTGATGCCGGTGAAAAAGTTGCCGATGATAAAGATATTAAAACAGGCCTGCCCATTATCTCTTTATACGGAAACAATAAAAAACCGAATGCCTCACAACTCAAAGACATTGATCTGATTCTATTTGACATTCAAGATGTTGGTGTGAGATTCTATACCTATATCTCAACCCTAAGCCTGGTGATGGAGGCTTGTGCTGAACAAGGCATACCCCTAATGGTTTTAGATCGACCCAACCCAAACGGTCATTATATTGATGGCCCGGTACTTGAACAAGAATTCAAGTCGTTTGTGGGAATGCACGTGGTACCGCTTGTATATGGTATGACTCTTGGAGAATACGCACAAATGGTTAATGGTGAAAACTGGCTCAAAGATAGTTTGCATTGTGAACTCCAGATAATTCCAATCCTTAATTACACGCATCAAAGTGTTTATAGTTTGCCACAACGACCCTCCCCAAACCTTCCTAATGACAAATCGATCAACCTTTATCCAAGTCTTGGTTTTTTTGAAGGCACAATAATAAATGCTGGAAGAGGAACCGAATTTCAATTTCAACGCTATGGGGCACCTTTTTTTCCAACTGGTGAATTCACGTATACTCCTGAATCTAATTTCGGCTCGAAATTTCCAAAATTTAAGGGAAAGCAATGCAACGGGGTTGATCTAAGTGACGTCCCTCGAATGGATAGTGTCAATTTGAAATGGCTCCTTGATGCCTATCAAAAAACACCTAAGGATAAAACTTTTTTTGGCGAGACCTTCACTATTCATGCAGGCAATGAAAAGTTAAGAAAACAAATAGAAGCCGGAAAAACAGCTGATGAGATTCGCAGTAGCTGGGCAGTGGACCTTGCAAAATTTGAGAAGATTAGAGAAAAATACCTCCTCTATCAATAAAACTAAAAGATTGCTTTTCAGTTCTGTTAATTAAATCTATAAAGGCAGTTTAGACTTTAAAGTTTCCACCATATTAAAAACGGCCGGACAGATCTCTGTGTTTTTAAGTGTAAGATCGGTAAGCTGAATGAATTTCTTGCGATTCGTATGAGGATATTCACTGCAAGCTTTGGGCCTTACATCATAAATAGTACATGCATTATCTTGATCCAAAAAAGTACAGGGTACGCTTTTTAAGACCATAAAATCATCTTCATCACGCTGCAAATACTGGTTGATGAACTGACCTTCTTTCATCTTAAAGTATTTAGAAATTCTAGCGATATCTTTTTCAGTAAAAATTGGACTGGTCGTTTTACAACAATTCGCGCAGGTCAAACAATCAGTATGCTGAAACTCCTCTTCATGGATCTCGTTCATGATATAATCCAGTCTTTTTCTTTGTTTGCGCTTCAGTTTGGCGAAATATTTTTTATTCTCCACCCATTTTTCCTTTGCCTTTCCTGGCAATTCTTCAATAATTTTATCCATTTAATTGCAGCTTGCATCAAAAGTAATATAACTTATCCATTATCAAGTGAAAATAATTATTTTTGCGGCTCTAAACATTGTATATACCGTGGTTCAAAACATACTAGATCCTGTAGTGAAAGAAGGGATCAAATCTATTTATCAGTTTGATCTTGACAAGATAGAATTTCAAGATACAAGAAAAGACTTTGAAGGAGACATTACTATAGTGGTTTTCCCACTATTGAAACACATCAAGGGAAACCCTGTTGAGATTGCTAATCAAATAGGGGATTATGTTACAAAACATACTGATATAGTAAGTGGATATAACGTCGTAAAAGGCTTCCTTAATCTTGTGATCAGTGATGCCTATTATATTGATTTTTTCAATCAAATTTCGGATTTTAAGGATTTTGGATTGGTCAATGACAAATCAGGAGCCATCATGGTCGAATATTCTTCGCCCAATACCAATAAGCCTCTTCACCTGGGTCATATCAGAAACAACCTGCTGGGATATTCGGTGGCCGAGATCTTGTCGGCCTCGGGTAAAAAAGTGTACAAAACACAGATCATCAATGACAGGGGCATCCATATATGCAAAAGTATGGTGGCCTGGATGAAATTCGCTAAGGGTGAAACGCCCGAAAGCACCGGTCTCAAAGGTGACAAATTAGTGGGTAATTACTATGTGAAATTCGACAAGGAATACAAGAAAGAAATTGCGAGCCTTTGCGCAAAAGGTATAACAGAAGACGAAGCCAAAAAAAAGGCTCCCATACTTCTTGAAGCTCAGGAAATGTTGCGCCAATGGGAAGCCGGAGATCCGGATACTGTAGCCTTGTGGAAAAAAATGAACCAATGGGTTTACGTAGGTTTTGACGAAAGTTATAAAGAATTAGGTGTTGATTTCGATACCAATTATTATGAAAGTAACACCTATTTGTTAGGGAAGGAATTCGTGGCTGAAGGTTTGGATACAAGTATTTTCTATAAAAAGGAGGATGGTTCTGTATGGATCGATCTGACTGATGAAGGCTTGGATGAAAAGATCGTATTACGCGCCGATGGGACGGCTGTTTATATGACTCAAGATATTGGTACAGCCATTCAGAGAATCAAAGATTTCCCGGATATTGATGGCCTTGTCTATACGGTTGGAAATGAACAGGACTATCACTTTAAAGTCTTATTTCTCATCCTTAAAAAAATGGGATTTGAATGGGCACAAAACCTTCATCATCTGTCTTATGGAATGGTTGATCTCCCGGAGGGTAAAATGAAATCAAGAGAAGGAACCGTTGTTGATGCTGATGATCTCATGAGTGAAATGTCAAGTACAGCAAGAGAGATCTCTCAAGAATTAGGGAAACTTGAAGGGTATACGGATGCAGAGAAACAACGACTCTACAAAATAATTGGATTAGGAGCCTTAAAATATTATATTCTTAAAGTTGATCCTAAAAAGCGTATCCTGTTCGACCCCAAAGAGTCAATAGATTTTAATGGAAACACTGGCCCTTTTATACAATACACCTACGCCAGGATTCAGTCTATTCTGAGAAAAGCGCATTTCGATTCCAAAGAAAACCTAACAATTAATGCCTTACACCCCAAGGAGAAAGAATTGGTGAAATTGCTTCAGAGCTACCCTGAGATAATTCAAAATTCAGCTGAATCTCTTAGTCCGGCCCTTATCGCAAATTTCACCTATGAGCTTGTAAAAAGCTATAATTCCTTTTACCAAAGTGTCCCAATTTTCGGAGCGACTATTGAGGCTGAACGGATATTGAGAGTGCAGTTATCGTATGCTGTAAGCAGTGTTATCAAATCTTCTTTTAAGCTCCTCGGAATTGAGGTTCCTGAAAGGATGTAGGAAAACTTCAACTCTGAAAAAATAAGTGCCTTTTTTGATTAGTAAAATAAAAATGTTAACTTGGTCAGCTTATCACTTATGAAAATGCACTAATTTTTGGAGTGTATTTTTGATTAAAATTATTATGAAAAAAAGAAAAATAATTATCCCCCTTGTTTTATTTTTATCTTTTTATTTTGGTCAGGCTCAATTAATAATGATTGACGACGAAACTGGCGAATACAGATACGAAGAAGTAGCTAGGGCAGAAGGAATTAACAGCGCAGAAATTTTAGCTAGATCGAAGTCTTGGTTGATAAAGTACTACACACCGATAGACTCTGTTTATACAGATTCAATAAGTGTCAGGCAGTTAAATATGTATCATTTTGAATGGAAACTCATCAGTAAATCTATTAAAGTAGACCTTTTCTTCGATGTTTCAATCAAAGCCAAAGACAATCGATACAAATACGATTTTAGCAATTTCAAGGTTGGTAAAAGGACAAAAGGAGATCTGCAGGCAATTGACCTCAAAACGTATATTGAAAGATTTCCAAGTAATTATCAGATCCTAATTGAGGAACCAATTGATGCAGAGATAACCAAAGCAATTATCAGTTTGAATTATTTTGTTGCCAATAATATGATTGAGGTCTATGAAGATGACTGGTAACCATTAAAGGTATTCTAAAATTCTTTCAAGTGCCATCCCCCTGGAGGCTTTTATTAAAAAAGTAGTTCCTGAAAAGGACTGTCGTTTAAAATCATGCGTAAATTCCTCGAATGATCTAAAGCTGGATATTTCCTCATTCTCAACTGATGCATTGGCAAAGGATTCTCCAATCAGGTAAATTCGATCAAGCCCTAATTTGCTAGCCTGCTCCACAATCTTTTGGTGTTCCATCAAGCTGTCGATTCCTAGCTCGAACATGTCTCCCAATACAGCCACTTTTTTTTTGTCAGATAAGGCTCCAAGATTATTTAGCGCTGCTTCCATACTGTTTGGATTGGCATTATAGGCATCTAAAATGATCTTATTACTGGATCGATTTATAATTTGCGATCTGTTGTTGTCAGGAATGTATCCTTCAATGACGGTTTTGATTTTTTCTGTTTCAATACCAAAATAACTTCCAATGCATACGGCTGTGGCAATATTAGCAAAGTTATAGTTACCAATAAGTTGGCTTTTTATTTCCATATGATCAAAGCTGGTATTGACGAAAGGATCAGCTCCAAGAAAAATAATTTCACATTCACCTCCTGAAGCCCCGAACAATATCCTGTCCATATCAACTGTTCGCTTCATTTGAATGGGATCATCCTGATTTACAAAGACCTTTTTACCGTGTTTCTCCAAATGTCTATACATTTCTGTCTTCCCTTGAATCACACCTTCAAAACTTCCAAAACCTTCAAGGTGAACCCTTCCGAAATTTGTAATATAACCGAAATCGGGTAAGGCGATGTCGCACAAGCCTTCTATTTCATGTTGATGATTGGCTCCCATTTCTATCACAGCAAAATCATGCTCGGGAGTCATAGAAAGGAGTGTGAGTGGAACGCCTATATGATTGTTCAGATTACCCTTGGTGGCAAGGCAATGGAATTTTTTATTCAGCACGACATTAATCAGCTCTTTTGTTGTTGTCTTTCCGTTACTCCCGGTCAACGCAAGAATAGGAATATTCAATTGTTGTCTGTGATAACGTGCCAGATCCTGCAAACAAGATAAGGCATCTTCAACCAGGATTAACCGATCATCCACCTCAGCTTGTTTCTCGTCAATAACCGCATAACTTGCCCCATTTTTTAAAGCTTCCAAGGCATATTGATTCCCGTTAAAATTTGCTCCTTTTAAAGAGAAATATATGGCATTTGTTGCATCATCTCTGGTATCTTTAACAACCTTATAACTCTCCTTATATAGCTCGTATAATTGTTCTATTCTCATAAAGTAAATGTAAAAAAAAACTCAATATCAGTGAATGATATTGAGTTTTTAAATCTTGTGCTGTATAGAATCTTATTTCGAATCTTTTCTTCTTCTCGAGTATGACATCTGACCTAATTTATCTGTAGCACACCTAAAGCCGATAAAGTTAGTAGCCATATATTCGGGTAAGTATCTTCTTTGAGCTGGATCTAACCAAAAAGCTCTGTCTTTCCATGATCCACCTTTGAATACTCTTGTTTGATCACTGATCAATGTATTTCTTGTTTTTGTATCATACTGTTGTATGATCAAACCACTTTCTCCAATTTGTCTTGGGATTTTTGGTGAGTTATACATTCTTGGTTTCTCCTCTGACTCATCTTCATCTCTGAAAAATTGTTTCGTCGAAGCAAGGTCTCCATCACCATTATCAATGTTATAAGCCTTTTCATAATTATTTCTCATAAAGGCATCTCTCTTAGTTATCGGAACATATTTAACACTTCCAGGAAGATCTCTTGGAACGATTTTTCCATTATCAAGCGTGTCGAATTCCACACTGTTATAATCTACAATTACAACGTTTCCTTCCTTGTCAATTTGCTTTTTGTTAAATACATTTCCTCTGAAATAACTAAAATCATTTGCGTCATTGTCAATGATAGGTCTGTAGACATCGGCAACCCACTCGGCAACGTTCCCACTCATGTCATACAATCCAAAAGCATTCGGTGCATAAGACTTGATTTTCATGGTAATATCAGCACCATCATTACTCCATCCGGCTAAACCACTGTAATCCCCTTTACCTTGTTTAAAGTTGGCCATTTGGTCTCCTTTGTATCTTCTTGACTCTTCACGAGTTGAACTTCCGTTCCATGAATATTTTTTTCTTCCACGAAGAGAATTGTATTCTCTGTTCTCAATCTCAGCCTTGGCTGCATATTCCCATTCTGCCTCAGTAGGAAGTCTGAAACGCTGTGCCAGGATACCATCTGATGTTTTTACATGACGACCGGTAAACGATCCTTCCGATTTCTTTTCCTTTCCTGAAAAATCTTTGATTCCTTTATAGTAAATAGTCGAATCTCCATCGAATAACAAATTTGGGTTCGTTAAATACGTTTCCGTATCAAAGCGATTAGCTCCTTCAACCTCTAAAGAATCCATATCAAACAAGGTGTGCAAGACTCCTTTATCTATCAAAATCTTTTCGTTAACCCTGTCTGTTCTCCATTTGCAGAATTCTGCTGCCTGTCTCCAGGAAACACCAACCACCGGATACTCGGCATAGGCCGGATGTCTCAGATAGTTTTCGGTTAATAATTCATTGAAACCTAAGGTATTTCTCCATACCAAGGTGTCAGGCAATGCAGACTGATAGATTTTTCTGTATGTATCATCAGAAGGTGGAAAAACTTTTTCCAAATATTGTAAATACAATAAATATTCAATGTTTGTTACCTCTGCCTCATCCATATAAAACGAGCGTACTTGCTGCTTCTGAGGTGTTGTGTTCCAATCGAACATGACATCATCCTGTACACTACCCATGGTAAATGTACCTCCCTCGATCAAAACCATTCCAGGTGGTGGTCCGTGTTCACGGTAATTGGAATTAGCCTGAAAACCACCATACTTCGGATTGTTATACTCCCAACCCGTTAAAGTGGAAACACTCTTATTACTTTTACTACAACTTGCCAGAAGAACCGTTGATAATAATATGAGTAGTACTTTGTTACTGTTAAACTTTTTCATAATTATTGATTGACTATTTTTTAGATAAATACAAAAACTATTGATATGGAACATAAATGGTAATTAACAAATATTTTCCGGTTTCAATGCTTGTATAACGATTGTTTTATTTCTTTATTATGTATAATCTTGTAAAATGTTTAATTTTGAACGTTTTCTACCAAATATGTCCTTAAAAAAGTATTGCCTTTTTTTGATTCTCTTTATTCAATACCTGCTTTCATATGCCCAAATTTCTGAATCCAAGACATTTACACTTTCTTGGAATGACGCAAATTCAATTCAGATTACCAAAGAAAAATCGATTGTTCTACCTCTTGTAGAGGGGAACTTCTTTGATGAAAATAATATTCCAAGGTCAACACATATATTTAACGTGCAAAACAACACATTAGTGCAGGAATACCAAATAAAAAATGTTAAATTTTCAACACTCTCTCCTGCCCTGTTAAAGAACATCCAAATTCGTGCCATACCTACTGAGATTATAAGTGAATTTCAGATTACAAAAATAAAGAATAAAACCGTAGCTGTTCTGAGCATAGTGCCGTTGATCAATGAGAATGGTAGTGTACAAAAGATCAGCTCCTTTACCCTTGATTACACGTTGAATAATAAAGCCACAGATTTAGCGGCCAAAAGAACTACCTCCAATTATGCTAATCGTTCGGTTTTAGCGAATGGCACCTGGTACAAATTCAAGATAGATACCACAGGACTGTTTAAAATTGATAAAGAATTATTGCAGCGTATCGGCATCAGCACATCGGGTCTTGATCCGAAAAACATCAGGATCTACGGTAACGGCGGAAATATGCTCCCGCAGCTTAATGCCGAATTCAGGTATGACGATCTTCAGGAAAATGCAATTTTTATTGAAGGAGAGCAAGATGGCACTTTTGACAATGAAGATTATATTCTATTTTACGGGCAAGGTCCTGATCATTGGGATATTAACAGATCACAATACACACAGTCAAAGCATATTACTAATATCTATAGTGATTACGCCTATTATTTTATAAGCACCGACCAAGGAACAGGAAAAAGAATAAGTACTTCTGACCTTATAAACCAAGATGCAGGCAATCAAATTAACACCTTTTATGAATTTATGTTTCATGAACAGGAAAGTGTAAATCTTCTGGCCAATGGCCAACAGTGGCTCGGTGAGGATTTTAGTTTTGAAGATACACAGAATTTTAAGTTCCAGTTTACAGACCTGAAATTTGATGAGCCCGTTATCATCAGGGCCAGAGGCGTAGCCGTCTCGAGCAGCAATACACAAATGATCTTTAGGGTTAACGCACAGGATTTAATGAACCTGAACTTCGCCCTAATCCCGAACAATTCACTAACAAAGGCTTCCTCTGATGAGAATACGCAAACTACGATATTAAATAACGAATTGATCGATATCCAAATCACTTATAACAATTCAGGCAATCCTTCATCCAGGGCATATCTCGATTTTATAGAAGTGATTGGCACTAGAAATCTCATTGCCCGTGGCCCACAGTTTTCCTTTAGAAACACCAATGCTGAAGATCCTTCAGAATTATATGAATACAGGATTCAAAATGCTGCGAATGTTGGCGAATTGTGGAACATCACTGACCCAATCAATCCTAAAAAGATCATCAACGAGGGGAATGCCAATGATTTTGTTTTTAAGGCTTTTGGAGGAAGTAATGAATTTATTGTTCTTGGAACCGAGGTGTTTTTGTCTCCCGAAGCTATAGAAAATGGGGAAATAAACAATCAAAATCTACATGCCTTAAAGGATATTGATTACGCCATTATATGTCCGGACTATTTAATGTCGGAAGCCGAAAGACTGGCTAACTATCACCGTGAAAATTCGGGATTAGAAGTGGCTGTTATAGATTTAGAAGAGATCTACAACGAATTTAGTTCAGGTTCTCCAGATCTCACGGCAATAAGAGATTTTATACGATTTATATATCGAACTGCCTCTAGTGACCAAAACAAGATCAGGTATGTGTGCCTTTTTGGAGATGCTTCTTTCGACTTCAAAGACAGAATTACAGACAATAACAATATTGTTCCAGCATTTCAATCATATGAAAGTTTTAATCTGGCTACCGCTTATGTAACAGATGATTATTTTGGAATGATGGATGATAATGAAGGAACCTTGGGAAGTGCTGATATGCAGGATGTTGCCACGGGTCGATACCCTGTAACCTCTGTGAAGGAAGCACGAGATCTCATCGACAAAACACTAAATTATTATGCAACAACTTCTCTTGGGAACTGGAGAAATACATTAACCTTTGTGGCAGATGATCCTGATAACTCGGGAGAATTTATTTTACAGGAAGCCCTGGATCAAATCACTCAGGAAATAGAACAGACGAAACCCGCCTTTAATATTAAAAAGATTTATGCAGATGCCTACCAACAAGAGTCTTCTGCCGGAGGCGAACAATATCCCACAGTGAATGAAGCCATAAACAATGCCGTTGAGTCGGGCACTTTGATACTTGATTATTTCGGGCATGGCGGCGTAAATGGATGGGCTGAAGAAAGGATACTTGAAGTCCCCCAAATTCAAAACTGGAATAATTTCCATACCCTTCCTTTGTTTATCACAGTGACCTGTGAATTTGCAAGATTTGACAATCCGATCAGACCTACAGCTGGAGAATTTACGCTGTGGAATTCGAAAGGCGGAACCTCACACTTGATCTCAACAACCCGTGAAATTTTTATCAGTGTTGGAGAAGTCTTTAACCGCAACCTCATCAGAAACCTCCTGAATTTTGAAGAAGAGGATTACAGTATTTCAGAAGCGCTGATGTACACCAAACATCAATCCTTAACCTCACAACGATTTTTCGTATACAGTTTCGGAGATCCTGCCATGAAATTGGCTCAGGCTGCACCAAACATTCAACTCACAAAAATAAATGATGTGGAGCTCAGTCAAAGTAAGGACACTTTAAAGGCTTTATCAAAAATAAAACTGGAAGGCGTCATAAGGGATAAGAATGGTCAATTGATCAATAATTTCAACGGAACCCTTAATGCTACAATTTATGACAAGGCATTGGATAAAACCACCCTTGACAATGACAATCTGGGCAAAAAAATGGAGTTTACAGCCATCGAAAGTAAGATCTTTAGTGGCAGGGCAAGTATCAATAATGGTGTTTTTTCCTTTGATTTTATAGTTCCAAAAGATATCCGCATCGCCTATGGCAAGGCCAAGATCAGCATGTATGCTGATAACCAGGCTTCAGACAGAACCGGTGCCGACCTTGATATTATTATTGGTGGTATAGATCCTAATGCTCCTTCAGACACTGAAGGACCCGAAATCAGGCTTTTTATGAATGATGAATCTTTTGTAGACGGGGGTAATACAAATTCTTCGCCTGTACTTTACGCCGTTCTAGAAGATAATTCAGGAATCAACACCTCAATCACTGCCGTAGACCACGATATTATAGCCATTTTGGACGATGATAATAACAATCCTTATATATTAAATGACTATTATGAAACGGAGTTAGATGATTTTCAAAAAGGGAAAGTCAAGTTCCCGTTTCGCGACCTGGAAGCGGGTTTACACACGATTAAATTTAAATGTTGGGACACATACAATAATCCATCTGAATCTACGTTAAGTTTTATTGTAGTCAATGACAACGACTTAATATTGAGTAATGTATTGAATTATCCGAATCCGTTTATAAATTATACCGAATTTTGGTTTAATCACAACAAACCAAACGAAACACTGGATGTTCAGGTACAAATTTTTACGGTTTCAGGTAAACTAATAAAAACCCTTAACCGATCTGTGCAGTCAGACGGACTATTGTCTAGGGAAATTTCCTGGAATGGTCTTGATGATTTTGGTAACAAAATTGGTAAGGGCGTTTATGTATACAAACTTCATGTGAGATCTCAAATCTCGAACGCCAATGCGGAGAAATTTGAAAAACTTGTCATTTTACAATAATAAATTAGATCTGAATCCCTAAAATCCTAATTATTTAGATGAAAAAAATAAGTCTAATTGCTATCGTAACTTTACTTGGACTCTTTAATTCATATGCCCAAGACGAAGTAAATCCAATCACAACAGCAGCGCCGTTTCTATTAATTGCACCTGATGCGAGGGCCGGAGGTCTTGCCGATATGGGTGGTGCTACCTCAAGTGATGTGAGCTCACTACACTACAATGCGGCAAAATATGCCTTTTCAGAATCTCAATGGCAAATTGGACTGAACTATACACCATGGCTTAGGAATCTGACCAATGACGTAAGTCTGACTAGTTTATTTGTAGCTAATAAAATTAACGATAGAAGCGCCTGGGCAACAAGCCTTACTTATTTTTCTTTAGGATCTATTGAACTTACAGATGGTTCGGGTATTAGCTTGGGTTCAGAAAATCCAAACGAATTCGCTATTGACGGGGCCTATTCGTTAAAACTAAGTGAAGTGATTTCAATGGCTGTAGGTTTGAGATTTATTCATTCAGACCTAGCTGTTCGTGTTGATAATTCAGAAATACAATCCGTAAATACATTCGCCGTTGACGTTTCCATGTTCTATCAAAGTCAGGAATTTAATTATGGTGATTTTAACGGAAGATGGCGCGCCGGAGTAAACCTGTCGAATATGGGTCCAAAGGTTGAATTGGTTCTGGGTGGTGAAGAAAGTTTTATTCCTACCAACTTAAAATTAGGAGGAGGCTTTGATTTTATACTTGACAATGCAAATACCATAACCACTAACCTGGAAATTAATAAATTACTCGTACCCACTCCCCCAATCAGGGATAACGCAACAGGAGACATCATCGCAGGGAAAGATGATAACGTTGGTTTTCTTACGGGCATGTTCCAGTCTTGGTATGACGCACCTAGAGGTTTTGAGGAGGAAATGGAAGAATTCATATGGCAGGTTAGTGCAGAATATTTGTATAACGAAGTATTTTCTGTAAGAGCAGGTTATTTTCACGAATCTGCAAACAAAGGAAACAGGCAGTTCTTTACTTTAGGTACAGGGTTCAAATTTAGGAGTACTACTTTAGATGTATCCTATTTGATCAATACCTCAGATGTTAACAATCCATTGGAAAGTACCTTGAGATTTTCGTTGACAATCAACCTTGGTGATTCATACGCTTATTTCTAATAGAGCATATTGAAGCTGAACTTCAAGATTTTTGAGCCCGTAATTCTTAAAAAATTATCAGGTTGAATTTTAGGGATGAAAACCTTATATTTAAGAAAAATAAATTCTTTTAGCTGCTCTTTTATGCATGATCATCAAATTTCAACAAACTTCAAAGTTTTCGAAAGTTCAGATGAACTTTCTTCAACAGATAAAGACCTACTTCAGAAAGCAATTAAAGCAAGAGATAATGCCTATGCCCCTTACTCCGATTTTAGGGTGGGAGCATCGGTTCTTATGGAAACTAATGAGGTCTTTCTGGGAAACAATCAGGAAAACGCTGCCTACCCTTCAGGTATTTGTGCCGAAAGAGTTGCTATTTGGAGCGCCATGGCTTCATTGCCTGATGGTAAGATCAAAAAAATATTTATTTCTGCGCGTTCCGGAAAAACTATTGTTGACAGACCAGTTGCTCCCTGTGGAGCGTGTCGTCAGGCCATTGCCGAATACGAAACAAAACAACTTTCAAATATAGAGATCTTTTTTACAGGTGAGATCGGTAGAATTGTAAAAGCCAATTCCATCAAAGACCTGCTTCCCTGGATGTTTGACAATTCGAGGTTATCATGAGTCGCGACATAAGTACTCGAGATGACCTTTTGATCATTGTTCGTGATTTTTATACATTACTTTTTCAAAGTAATGAATTAAAACATTTTTTTGAAGATTTTAAAGAAGAAAAAGCACTAGAACATCATTTAGGGACCTTGGTTGATTTTTGGGACAATACCTTATTTTATTCAGGGAGTTACAAAAAAAATGCTATGAAACCTCATCAGCTGCTCCATGATCAAAAGCCTTTAAACAGTATTCACTTTAAGCATTGGCTGGCCCTTTTAACTATCGCCATTGATCAGAATTTTAAAGGAGTAAATGCTGAAACCATGAAAAATAGGGCGCTTTCTATTGCTACTGTGATGAAAATAAAATTTGGGATTGAGTAAAATCCAAATTTCTATCCCTTTTATTATGCACGCATAACATCTTTTTATATCTTTGCTGCTGAAGAATTTATCATAAACCTCATCCATGAGTTCAATCATCACCGGTACCGGGAGTTATATTCCGGAAGATATTAAATCAAATGATATTTTCCTTAAAAATGAATTTTATGACACAGAGCATCTCCCTATGGAAGAAAATAATGAGCTCATTATTGAAAAATTCAAAAACATTACAGGGATAGAAGAGCGCAGATATTTGTCACCAGATCGTTCAAACAGTGATATCGCAGCCATTGCCGGTAAAAGAGCGATTCAGAACGCTGGAGTTGATCCGGAAACTATTGATCAACTCATTGTGGCCCACAATTTTGGAAATGTCGTCAACGACAACAGACAATCAGATATGCTTCCAAGTATTGCCTCTAAAGTAAAACAATTGTTAGATATTGAAAATCCAAACTGTGTTGCATATGACATCGTTTTTGGTTGTCCAGGTTGGATCCAGGGAATGATTCAAGCTGATCAATTCATTAAAACAGGAATGGCATCCCGCTGTCTTGTCATTGGATCTGAAACGCTCTCAAGGATTATTGATCCGAATGACAGAGATTCGATGATTTTTTCGGATGGAGCCGGTGCCTGTATAATAGAGAAAGGGACGGACCCAAAAAAAGGGATCATGAGTTATGCAAGCCAAACCTTTACAAGGGAAGAAACTAACTATATTTTTTTCGGGAAATCAAATAAAAAAAAGACTGATGATGATACCTACTTTCTAAAGATGCAAGGTAGAAAAATCTACGAATTTGCTTTAAACAATGTTCCTACAGCAATGAAACTAGCCTTGGAAAAATCAGGTATTTCTATTGACAAAGTTAAAAAAATTCTTATCCATCAGGCAAATGAAAAAATGGATGAAGCAATTATCAAAAGATTTTATCGTTTGTACAAAACGTCAGTACCTGATGGAATTATGCCTATGACCATCAATACATTAGGAAATAGCTCTGTAGCAACCGTTCCTACTCTACTTGATTTGATACTTAGTGGAAATCTTGGTGATCACCATATTTCTGAAGGCGACGCCATCATCCTTGCTTCTGTAGGTGCCGGCATGAATATCAATGCCATACTATATCAATATTAGAATTCCTTACTAAATTTAATAATTGTGGTCAAAAATTCGCAAAATTGGTTAATTTTGAAGCAAATTAAACACCTGTCATGCAGTTAAGCGACCAAGCCAAAAAATACCTTCTAGAAGCCTCAAAATGGGCTAATTTTATTGCAATCGTAGGATTCATAGCCATTGGATTACTAATCATTATGTCTTTTTCCATAGGAACTATCCTGGCCAATTTGCCAGAAGGTTCACTTGGTGGATTATCACCTAGATTTTTCTCATTTTTCTATCTGATTGCTGCAGGTATTTATTTTATTCCTGTCTTTTTCCTATTTCAATTCGGTCAAAAAACGAAACAGGCTCTGATGCAAGATGATCATAATCTACTCACTTTTGGTCTAAAGAAATTGCGATCACACTATAAGTTTATAGGTATTTTATTTATTGTTTTCATTATCCTTTACATATTTTTGATCCTGTTTGGAGCTTTCGGAGCCCTTCTTGCCTGATCGTCAAGATAATAATATTCGTAAATCACTTCCTGTTTCTAATTCAAACGGATTTACGTTTCTTTTAAAAACCCTTGCACTAAAAGATCCTTTCAACAACATTTCATCTCCTTTTACCGAAATCCAGCTACCCTCTCTCAGTCCTATGACAGTTTCAGAATTATAGGAGTGAAACTCCTTTATCCGGGTTGCTCTTGTTTCACCTTTATGGGTAGAATCAGGATCAGGATCTAAATAATGTGGATTTAAATTAAAAGGAATCAGTCCTAAAGCTTGCAAGGATGTTGGATGAACAATAGGCATGTCATTCGTGGTTTTAACGTTAGGACCAACAATATTACTCCCTGCACTTGTTCCCAGATAGGGTGTTCCGTTTTCCAATACTTTTTTCAAAAGGCCCATTAGCTTTCTTTGATGCAACTGATCTAACAATACGAAAGTATTACCGCCACCTATGAAAATTGCCTCAGCCTTTTCAATGGCTTCTTCAGGGTCATCAAACTCATGGATACCTTGTATGGCAAAAGGTAAAGTTTTCATTGCCTTTGCTACTACTTGAGTATAAGTTTCATCTGAAATACCTCCCGGCCTGGCATAGGGAATAAACAATAAAGAGCTTATTGATTTAAAATGCCCCATTAATTCCGGAAGTAGATATTCGAGAAATTCGCCTCCATATAATGTCGAGGTACTTGCTATGATCAGGTTCTTCATGATGAATTTTTTAACAAAACTACCAAACAATCGCTTTAACAAAACATTATCACTCCTTTAATATTTTTTTTAATTTCAGAATCGTTACTTTGAATAATGAATCAACTTTACCTTCTGTGCTTTCTTTGTCTTGGTTTCCTTGCTCATGGACAGGAAAACAGGATACTGATATCCGGGGAAATAAGAAATGATTCAATCCGGATTGAAAATGTCCATATCATCAATAAAAATTCACAGAAAGGATCGATATCCAACAGATTGGGGCAGTTCAAAATTTCAGCTACAGATAAAGACACCTTAATGATCTCTGATATTCAGTATCAAAATAAGATCATCGTTGTAAATCATAATCATTTACTTAACAAATTTATAGAGATCAATCTTTTGGAACTCACCAATGAACTGGATGAAGTGATTGTGCAACAATTTGATGATATGTCTGAGGAATTGGGCTTGCCAAATGCCGGTAAAAAACCATTGAATAAACTGGAAAGAAATCTCAATCACTACAGCCAGAAAAGTACTCCGGTTGTGATTCTTGAGGCCCTGCTTTTTAAAAGTGGTGGTATAGATGACATCTACAACATTGTATCAGGAAACAGAAAGCTAGATAGAAAATTAAATCAGCTGATTCAAGAAGATCGTCTCAATGACCAAAATAAGGGGTATGTACAAAAAATGAGAACTCAATTTCAGGATGACTTTTTTATCAAAGAAGTGAAAATAGATGAAAATAATATCGATAGCTATATTTATTTCTGCCTGTCACAAGGCATTGGTTCTCTATACGATAAAGGTCGCCTGATTGAGGTCATCGATGTTTTTTTGAGATCAAAGGAATCTTATTTGGCATCTTTGGAAGTCGCTGATTGAAAAGTATTCATAGTTCTTTGAAACATGAACTTCCCAAATTGGTGTTGACCGTTTTTAGATAATTATTACATATTATTTTTTTGGGATTAGAGGAGCGCGAAATATTTTTATCTGTCCTTTTACCTTCATGGATGATATACTATCAATTATAATAATCTCTATTGAAATGGGACCTCTAAAAATCTTTTGAACAACTAGGTGTTTCTTAATTAATCTCAAATTTGCTTTCATCTAAATTAACTCTTTTGGTCAATCTATATCAAGGGAGTACAACAAGGATGAATATTATATTCACAATTCAAGTATCAAGAAATCTCCATAAATACTTAGAAGCTACTGTTTTATGCGGGTCCCATTGAGAAGCTATTTCCGTCATCTTTTTAAGAAGCTCCTTTTTTTCAAGTTCGATGTTGTACAGTCTTTTCATGGCATTCTGTATACCGAGGTCTCCTACCGGAAAAACGTTGGGCCGGTCCATAGGAAACATCAGGATCATTTGCACTGTCCATTTCCCAACCCCCTTTATCTGAGTAAGATATTCGATGATCTCCTCGTCTGACTTAACCTGTAAAAAATCGAAACTCATATCATTCGCCAATTCAAATTCGGCTACATTCTTAAGGTAATTTGCCTTACTGTTAGACAAACCAATGCCTCTTAGAATCTCATGTTCTTTAGATAAAAGGCTTTCAGCATCGGGGTATCCATCAACAAATAGATCCGTAAAGCGATTCCATATCACTTTCACGACCTTTGTTGACAATTGTTGAGACACGATAGAACCCAGAAGCGAGTGATAGATGTCAATGTTTAATTCCGGTCGAATTTCAGTATCCAAGCTCAAAATAGCCTGATAAAGGATATCATCTTTTTTTAGATGTTGAAGTATTTTATGATTTGAAGTCAAGTTTAACTTTTTTTTTAAAGAATAATCTAAGGAGTCTGGTTAAATTTACAGCACTAAAATTAATACTTTTCTCGCAATGAAGCATTTTTCCAAAATTATTTGGTTACTAATTGTTCCACTTCTTGCCTTTGGAATCCACAAACATTATATAAGCCTGACCAAGGTAGATTATGTAAAAGAGAAAAAAGTAGTTCAGATTACCATGAAATTTTTTCTTGACGACATAGAAGTGGCACTTGAAAACAGGTATGAACAGCCTATGGAACTCGCAACCAAATACGAAAATAAACTCGCTGATAAATATCTGGAAACCTATGTAAGGCAGAAATTTAAGATTTGGATCAACGAAATGGAACATACGTACTCGTATCTGGGAAAGGAATATGACAACAACGAGGTATTCTTTTATTTAGAACTTGAAAACATCGAACAGATCAATTCCATTGCAATACAGAATAGCATGTTGTTCGAGGAATTTGAGGAGCAACAGAATTATATTAAATTAAAGCTGGAAACCGTTCAAAAAACATTCATCCTCGTCAAGGCAAATGATAAAGAAATATTAAAATTATAGACCATCTTTACATTCATAAGAAAATTGTAAATTTCGGTCGATATCCGAAAAAAACCACATAACACTCATGAAGAAAATTACGCTATTTATTGCTGCTCTTTTTATAAGTACCATGTCTTTCGCGCAAGAAGTAGAAACTACTAAGGAAAGGCCTCAAGGTCATTATAATATCAGTAAATTCAGACAGTTAAAACAAGAATTACCAACACCAAATTCTTATCGAACTGCCTCAGGCGCTCCTGGGCACGAGTATTATCAGCAAAAAGCTGATTATAAAATGGATATCATTCTTGATGATGAAAATCAGAGAATATATGGAGAGGAAGTGATCACCTATTTTAACAATTCACCTGATGAACTTGATTATTTATGGGTACAACTCGATCAGAATATCAGAGCTCCTGATGCAATTACTAATGATGTTAAAGAAAGTGATGCTTTATCCTACTATAAACCTGAGAAATTTACACAAGAGTTTCTTGGAAAACCCTTCCAAGGGGGTTTTAACATTGACTACGTAAAAACTATTGAAGATAGTGATATGAATTACACGATCAATGGCACCATGATGCGAATTGATCTGACAGATATTTTGAAATCCGGAGATAAAATAAGCTTCAAAATAAAATGGTGGTACAATATCCCTAACCACCTTATAAATAGAGAGAGATCAGGCTTTGAACCTTTTGAAGATGGTAACAACAACTATGTGATTGCTCAATTCTTTCCAAGAATGGCTGTATATAATGATGTAGAGGGATGGCAAAATCTCCAGTTTTTGGGAAGAGGTGAATTTGCTTTAGTTTTCGGAGATTATGAGGTAAACATTACAACTCCTGAAGACCATATCCTCGATGGTACAGGGGTGATAACTAACCGTAAGGAAATGCTTAACTCCAAACAGTGGAAAAGATATGAGCAGGCCTTGACTTCTTATGATCAACCTGTTGTGATCGTGACTCAGGAAGAAGCGGAAGAAAATGAAAAAAAAGTTGCTAAAAAAACCAAGACCTGGAAGCTGAAAGCCGAGAATGTTCGTGACTTTGCTTTTGCCTCTTCAAGAAAATATATTTTAGACGCACAGGCTGTAAAAATCGGTGATCGAACTGTTATGGCTATTTCCTTGTATTCTAAAGAAGGAAACCCTCTGTGGGAAGAATATTCTACAATAGTTGTGGCAAGTACCTTAAAATCTTACTCCGCACAGATGTTTGATTATCCTTATCACAAAGCTATTTCGGTACATGCAAAACATCAGGGTATGGAATACCCGATGATCTGTTTTAATTACGGAAGGCCAAAACCAGATGGAACCTATTCAGAAAGAACCAGAAACGGAATGATCGGAGTCATCGTTCACGAGGTGGGCCACAATTGGTTTCCAATGATTATTAATTCTGACGAGCGCCAATGGGGATGGATGGATGAAGGCTTGAATACGTTTGCACAATTATACGCTGAACAAGATTTTGAGCCAGGCTTTCCTTCCGATGGATATCCAAAAGATGTGGTGGACTACATGGGAGGAGACCAAATGAGAATAGCACCGATCATGACCCAACATGATAATGTTTTTGACAGTGGAGCAAATGCTTATTCGAAACCGGCTGCCGGCTTATATATTTTAAGAGAAGTTGTATTAGGACCCGACCTATTCGATTATTCCTTTAAAGTTTATGCAGAACGTTGGAGATTTAAACATCCTACACCTGCTGATTTTTTCAGGACAATGGAAGATGCTTCAGGTACCGACCTGGACTGGTTTTGGAGAGGATGGTTCTACACCACTGATTATAACGATATTGGCATAAAGGATATTAAAAAATATCAAGTTACAGAAGAACCAACTGAAAAGGCATATCAAATAGCAAAACGATATGGAATGACGGTTGATCAATTAGGAAAAAACCTTTACCTGGTTGAAATGGATGCTACTGCAAATAACAATAATTCAGCGGCAACTTCCTTTAAAGATATTCCAACTTTAAACGAATATCTTTCAGATAACTTTTCAAAAGAGGAAAGGGCTGATTTAAAGGACACGAAATACTTCTATGAATTGGTTTTCGAAAAACCCGGAGGACTGGTCATGCCTATTTTGGTAGAAATCACTTATGCTGATGGCTCTAAGGAGAATAAATACTATCCGGCTGAAATATGGAGATTTAATGATAAAGAAGTCAAAAAGATATTCGGTACAGAAAAGGAAATCACTGGAATAAAGATTGATCCTAATGAACTTACTTCAGACGTAAATCTAGAAAATAACAGCTGGCCAAGAAAGGAGAATGAGTCAAAATTTGATACGTTCAAAAAAGAAACTATTACTCAATAAATTATAAACTTTATTTTTCACATTCATGAATTCCATAATAAAAAGAACGCTTATTACCCTATTCTTAATGTGCTCCGTACTGATGATTGGTCAAACTCAATTTAAGACCGACACAAGGTCTTCGTTGGTAAATTGGAAAGGGTTTAAACCTACAGGAGAGCATTATGGCACTGTTAAACTAAAAAGTGGTTATTTCACTGTTCAGAATAAAAAGATTGTAGAAGGAGAATTTGAAATAGATATGAATTCTATTGAATGTGTTGATCTACCTTCCGACAGTGAATCGAATGCAAAGCTGGTCAGACATTTAAAAAGTGACGATTTCTTTGGTGCCGAAAAGTATCCGGCTGCCATATTTAAACTAAGTTCAACTGAAGCAAAAGGCGAGAAAACTTTATGCAAGGGAAATTTAACAATCAAAGGAATCACGCACCCGGTATCTTTTCTTGCAACTATCGTTCAAGAGGGCGAAAACCTGAGTCTTAAAAGTGAGGCTTTTAAAATAGATCGGTCAAAGTGGAATATCCAGTTTAAGTCAAAGTCATTCTTTAGTGACCTGGGAGATAAATTTATTTATGATGACATTGAATTATCTGTTGAGGTTGTAGCTGTCATATGATAGTTTGATCATAAAAATGCAAAAGGTCCTTATGGGCCTTTTTTTACTTGAATTCTATAGCATGTGTATTCTTAACCTCGTTGATGATAAAAGTACTGTGTGCACTTCCAATATGATCGAGATAGGTTAACTTATCATTTAAAAACTGATGATATCCCTTCATATCCTTTACTGTAATTTTTAATAGATAATCATAATCTCCACTTACATTATAGCACTCTAGAACTTCCGAAAATTTAATGACTTCTCTTTCAAACTTCACCAGATATTCGTGCCTGTGTTCCTTTAGTTTTATCTGACAAAAAACAATAAATCCAAGATCCACAAGGTCTTTATTGATTCTAACAGAATAGGCCTCAATAATTCCCTTACGCTCCATTTTCCTGATCCTCTCATAAATAGCAGTTCCCGAAAGAGCCAAATGGAATGACAATTCTTTAATCGTAATTTTACTGTCCTTTTGTAAATGAGTCAAAATACTTTTATCCAGGGTATCTAACATAAGTGATATTTTTTCTAACAAAGTGGTTATTATACATGAGTTCTTACAAATATATCTATATATATTAATAATTATAGTTTTATTTTCGGTTAATAAAAGTTTTAATTGATTTATTTACTATAATTACCTACTTTTACGCTATATATTGTTTAATAAATCATACTACTATGGAATTTAATCCAGCTGACAACATTCAAGACCTGCAGTATTTCGGTGAATATGGAGGTGTAAATCCGTCAATATCCGATTCTTCGACCTACACTTTTTTAGCCGCAAAATCAATGATGGATACTTTTGAAGGCAACTTGGAGGGATGCTATTTATATTCACGCCATTCAAGTCCATCCAACTTGTATTTAGGGCAGGCGTTGGCAGCCATGGAAGGTACCGAAGCTGCGAATGTCTCTGCCTCAGGAATGGGTTCAATTTCATCTGTATTGTTACAATTGTGTGAACAAGGCGATCATATTGTTTCCTCAAGAACAATTTATGGTGGAACCTATGCCTTTCTCAAGAATTTTATACCAAAATTTGGCATATCTACTTCGTTTGTAAATATTACCGATCTTGACAAGGTAAGAGCTTCCATCAAACCGAATACAAAAGTATTGTATTGTGAAAGTATAAGTAATCCTCTTTTGGAGGTTGCAGACATTCATGCTTTGTCAAAAATCGCTAAAGAACATAATCTTAAACTTGTTGTGGATAATACCTTTTCTCCCTTGCAAATTTCTCCTGCTGTTTTAGGAGCGGATGTAGTGATTCATAGCCTGACCAAATTCATTAATGGTACCAGCGATACTGTTGGTGGAGTTATTTGCGGTTCCAATGAATTCATTGAAAGTTTAAGAAGTGTTAATGATGGAGCGAGCATGTTGTTGGGCCCTGTAATGGATAGCTTACGTTCGGCCAGTGTGCTTAAAAATCTTCGTACCCTGCATATTAGAATGAAAAAACACAGTGAAAATGCCATGTATCTTGCAAAAGAATTTGAAAAAGACGGGTATACGGTAATGTATCCTGGTCTGGAAAGTCATCCCGGACATGAGCTTTATACGTCACTTTACAATCCGGAATATGGATTTGGAGGCTTACTGACTCTGGATGCCGGATCGCTTGAAAAAGCAGATGAATTGATGGAAATGATGCAAAAAAGAAATTTGGGATATTTGGCAGTAAGCCTTGGATTCTACAAAACCCTTTTTAATGCACCTGGCACAGCAACTTCTTCCGAAATACCTTTAGAAGAACAGAAAAAAATGGGTCTTACCGATGGGCTCATCCGTTTTTCGATAGGACTTGACAATCATATTGAAAGGACCTACAAGGAAATGAAATACTGTATGAAAAGCCTGAATGTAGTAACTCTGGCTAGGCTATAGTTATTTAATAAGTGCGGTTTGCATGTAATTAAAATGGAATCTTTTTGACTAGTCAAGAGATTTTAAGAAGACTAACACGTTTTGTTCAATCCTTTGTAAAATATCATTCGTGCCTGCCTTTTCAAATACTTTGCCGGTAATATTTTCATACAATTCAATATAACGCTCGGAAATCTCCTGAATCTTAGTGTCTGACATTTCAGGAATCACCTGACCTTCCAGGCCTTGAAAACCATTGCTGATGAGCCATTGCCTTACAAATTCCTTCGAAAGTTGCTTCTGCATCTCACCTCTATCTTGTCTGTCCTGATACCCTTCAGCATAGAAATATCTTGAAGAATCAGGAGTATGAATCTCATCTATTAAGACGATCGTTCCATCGCTGGTTTTCCCAAACTCATATTTAGTATCAACCAGAATCAAATCTCTTTTTGCTACCAGCTCTGTTCCTCTTTGAAAAAGTTTACGCGTATAATCCTCGAGCACCAAATAGTCAGCCTCCGCAACTATCTTTTGAACTATGATATCCTCACGGGAAATGTCCTCATCGTGTAAACCATCATCTGCTTTGGTTGACGGGGTGATTATAGGTTGTGGAAATTTGTCGTTTTCCTTCATGCCATCCGGCATTGGGACACCGCAGAGTATTCGCTTTCCATCCCGATATTCTCTCCAGGCATGTCCCGATAAGTAACCTCTGATCACCATTTCAACCTTAAAGGGTTGAGCCAAATGACCAACCGCAACATTTGCATCGGGGCAGCCGATCAACCAATTCGGTACAATATCTTTAGTAGCCTCCAGCATACTTGCCGCAATCTGATTCAAAATTTGACCTTTATAAGGTATTTGGCGCGGCATGATCACGTCAAATGCTGATAAACGATCACTGGCGATCATGACCAGATATTTGTCTTTGACATTATATACTTCCCTAACCTTTCCTTTATAAACGGTCTTCTGTCCTGGAAAATTGAAATCTGTATTATTAATGGTATTCATTTCAATTGAATTAATCTTTGTCTTAATCTGTTTCTATGTTTTTATAAGCGCCAATTATATCTTTTACCAATTGGTGTCTGATCACATCATTTTCATCAAGGTGAACGAATCCGATTCCATTGAGCCCTTTTAGAGTCAATAAGGCTTCTTTCAAACCCGAAATTTGCCGGCGCGGCAGATCAATTTGACCCGGATCTCCATTGATTATGAATTTGGCATGTTTGCCCATTCTGGTCAAAAACATTTTCATTTGATTATGCGTTGTATTCTGTGCTTCATCAAGTATAACAAAAGCACTGTCTAAGGTGCGTCCCCGCATAAAAGCTAAAGGTGCAATTTGGATGGTTCCGTTCTCCAGAAATGATTCCAACTTTTCAAAAGGAATCATATCCCTCAAGGCATCGTATAATGGTTGCATATAAGGATCGAGTTTTTCTTTGAGATCCCCGGGTAAAAACCCTAAATTTTCTCCCGATTCCACGGCAGGACGTGTAAGAATGATTCTTTTCACTTCTCGTTCCTTAAGAGCCCTTACAGCCAAAGCCACCGCCGTATAGGTTTTTCCTGTTCCCGCCGGTCCAATAGCGAAAAGCATGTCGTTATCCTTCATCAGATCCACCATTTTTCTTTGGTTTACTGATTGCGCTTTTATGGCCCGTCCTGAGACACCGTGTACTAATACCCCGTCGGAAAGTTTTGAGTTTTTGTGCTGTACAGCAGTTGTAAGAATGCGCTCAATACTGTTATCGTCAAGTTTGTTATATCGATGAAAATAAGTAACCAATGAATTGAACTTCTTTTCAAACTCGTCAAGCATCATGGATTCTCCATAGATCCTGATCTTGTTTCCTCTCGCAACAATCTTCAACTTGGGAAATGACTTCTTGACCAACTCTATATTGCGATTGTGAGGGCCAAAAAATTCATTTGGAGCAATATCATCCAGTTCAATAATTCTTTCGTTCAATCCTAAAATGTTTAGTTTAAAAATTAAGCCTTAAGTGCTTTTATACTATATTAATTTCATTAGATTTGTACAACAAAAATAGCACATTTTAACAGCAATATACCAATTGTTAAAAATAATATATTCCTCTATCCGGAATCATTAAAAAAAATATGCCGATCATAACTTTAACAACCGACTTTGGTACTAAAGATCACTTTGTTGGTGCTGTCAAAGGTTCTATCTACAGCGAATTGGAGGAAGTTAGAATTGTGGATATCTCTCATGACATCACTCCGTTCAGCATCACAGAAACTGCATACATTCTTAAAAATACTTACAAAAACTTTCCCGCTGGAACCATTCATATTGTTGGGGTAGATTCAGAGATCAGTATTGAGAACAAACCCCTTGCGATCGAAATGGATGAACAGTTTTTTATTTGTTGCGACAATGGAATTCTTTCGATGATCACGAACGAGATCAATCCGGAAAAAATCGTTGAGATTACGATACAGGAACCCGAAGAAGTCGAATTGCCTGTTCTGGGAATGTTTATCAAAGTAGCATGTCATATCGCAAGAGGTGGAATGCTCGACGTGATCGGAAAAAGAATTACTGAGATTAAGAATATTCTTGAGATACAACCGCAGGTTAATGTAGAAAAAAATCAAATTGTTGGAAGCATTATTTATATTGATAATTTCGGAAATGTAATCAGTAATATCTCCAAAAATACCTTTCATAATGTCGGCAAAGGCAGGGAATTTGAAATTGTTGCCAGAAATTATAAATTCACAAAAATTCAGGAAAAATATAACGATATTGTAGATTTCACAATACCTATTGGGAAAAGACAGGATGACGGTAAAAAACTAGCGATGTTTAACTGTTCCAATTATTTGGAAATTTCAATTTACAGAAGTAATTTAAAGACGGTTGGTGGCGCCTCTAATTTACTCGGGCTGGACTATCGCGACAACATAACCGTACGTTTTATTTAATTGTTGAATATATGCTCGTTAGAATTGTAAAAATGACCTTTAACGCTGATAGAACGGCTGAATTTCAAACACGTTTTCACAGCATCAAACACAAAATTCTCGAATTTGAAGGTTGCGATTTACTTGAACTTTATCAGGACAAGAGTAATAAAGCTATCTTTTTCACCTATAGTTACTGGCAATCAGAAGAACATTTAAACCATTACAGAGATTCAGATTTTTTCAAGGAAGTTTGGAGCAATACTAAAAAGATGTTCTCAGAAAAACCTGAAGCATGGAGTGTAGATAAAATTGTAAGTTTGCGTCATCCTAATAATTCATAATTAAAAAGCTGATGTTAGCTATTTTAAAAAAAGAACTTAATTTGTTTTTCGTCACGCCAATAGGATATTTGGTGATCGCCATATTTCTTTTGATCAACGGGCTTTTTTTATGGGTTTTTAAAGGTGATTATAATTTGTTGAATGCCGGTTTTGCAGATCTCAACAGCTTCTTTTTCATTGCGCCCTGGTTCTTTATATTTATGATTCCTGCGATAACGATGCGAACATTTTCGGAGGAGATTAGGTTAGGGACCATAGAAATTATAAAAACCAAGCCTATTAGTAGCTGGGATATCATTATTGGTAAATATCTGGGGTCTTTAATCCTTATTTTTGCTGCCCTTATTCCTACTTTAACTTATGTGTATACAGTTGGTCAATTGGCTGCAACTCCCGAAAATATTGATTTTGGAAATATTATTGGCTCCTATATAGGTTTGCTGTTCTTGGCAAGTGCCTTTACGGCCATCGGTTTGTATACCTCTACCCTTTCCAATAACCAAATCGTTGCCTTTATTTTGGGCGTGGTTGTTTCATTTTTTATGTTTTACGGCTTTGAGGCCCTTGAGGGAATTATAAGTTTAGGAAATTATGACGTGAAAAAGCTAGGGCTTCATGCCAGATTTGAAAATATTGGCAGAGGTGTGGTTGACACAAAAGATCTTTTATATTTTATCAGTGTTACTTTTTTCTTTCTCTTTTTAACCAAAACCAATTTCGATTTAAAACAGTAACAGACAGAGGGTTCCATGAGCAAAAATAATCCATATATTAAAATTTTAATTGTTTTTATCATTTTGATTGCTGTCAATATTCTTGGTTCATACGCTTTTAAAAGGTTTGATTTGACCCATGACAAAAGATATACACTTTCGGCTGAAACAATAAGATTAGTCGAACAAATTGAAAAGCCTTTGCTTATAAAGGTATACCTGCAGGGTTCATTTCCTGCAGAATTCAAGAGATTGCAAGTAGAGACCAATCAATTTTTACAGGAACTTAGTGAGATCAATGACCACGTTAAGTTTAGATTTATTGATCCCCTCAGTTCTTCAAAAGATTTGATCAAAAAAGGGCTCCAGCCAAGTCGTTTAACCGTTCAGGAAGATGGTAAAGTTTCGGAGGCTGTAATTTTCCCCTGGGCTCTTATCAGTTATGGCGAAAAGGAAGAGAATGTACCTCTTTTGGTAAATGCCATTGCACCAAGTCAGGAGCAGCAATTGCAAAATTCCATAGAAAATCTGGAATACGAGTTTGCAAATGCCATCCACAAAATAAGCGAAGATAAACGCAAGACCATTGCGATACTTAAAGGCAACGGCCAGCCTGATGACATCTATCTATACAGCTTTCTTAAGAGCCTTGGGGCGTATTATAAGCTGGCAGAATTCACCCTTGATTCGGTCGAAATTAATCCGAACAAGACGCTAAGTGAACTTTCAGCTTATGATTTATCAATCATTGTCAAGCCCTCGCTCGCATTTAGTGAAAAGGAAAAACTTGTTTTGGATCAGTATATCATGAAGGGAGGTAAAACAATGTGGTTGTTAGACAATGTTTATGCCGAAATGGACAGTTTGATGATGACCGGTAAATCTCTTGCCTTTAACAGAGATTTGAACCTCACCGACATGTTATTTAGTTATGGAGTAAGAATCAATTATAATGTGACTAAAGACCTCTATAGCGGCACTATCAGATTGGCATCGGGCAACACGGGTAATCAGCTGCAATACCAGGATTTTCTCTGGCATTATTTCCCGCTTATCTTTGCCGACAACACACATTCGATTAGCAAAAGTATCGACCCGGTTTTACTGAAATTCCCAAGCAGCCTGGATACGCTTACTAATCAAATACGTAAAACCATCCTTTTACAATCTTCTCCCCTGGCAAAAACAATTGGTACACCTACAAATGTAAGTTTGAATGAGATTGCAATCGAAGCTGATAAAAAAGAATTTAAAGATTCGGAGACAAATTTTGGTGTTTTACTGGAAGGAGCTTTTACCTCGGCCTATGGAAATAGGATAATGCCATTTGATGCTGAAGATTTCAGCGCATTGGGAATTGAAAACAAAATGATTATCATAGCAGACGGAGATCTGGCGGTCAATGAAGTTCTGAGAGGTGAGCCGTTGCCACTTGACAAAGATAAGTGGACAAATCAAAACTACGGAAATATAGAATTTTTGCTCAATAGTGTGCACTATTTGTTGGATGATAACGGCTTGCTCAACCTTAGGTCCAAATCTTTACAAATTCAATTTCTTGATAAAGAAAGAGCCTTTGAAGAAAGAACTTACTGGCAAGTGTTAAATCTTGCCATACCACTTGTCATTTTATTTATTTTCGGATGGGTTTTTAATTTTTTGAGAAAACGACGATACAATTAGATTAAGGCCAATTTCTTAAGGTGCTGCCTCTTCATAAATTTTTGTTAAAAAAATGACGAATTCAAATGGTTAGCCTATAATTCATGTAATTTTAAAAAATTATTAACAAAAACCATTATATATGCAAACTAAACTAATTACCCTATTATTACTTTTTGGCGCTTTTACAATACAAGCGCAAATTAAAACCCCACAACCAAGTCCGTCATCTAGTGTTCATCAAAGCATTGGTCTTTCGGAAGTATCTGTAGATTATTCTAGACCTGCCATTCGAGGAAGAGTTGTTTTTGGAGATCTTGTACCCTTTGGAAAAATATGGAGAACCGGAGCCAACATGAGAACCAAATTTACTACTGATTCGGATTTGAAAATTGATGGAAAGGATCTTAAAAAAGGTACATATGCTATTTTAACTGTTCCCAATAAAGATGCCTGGGATATTATCTTTTATACAGAATATCAGACCGGAGGTGCTCCAGATGAACTTGATGAAAGTATGGTTGCTGTGAAAATTTCAGCAAAGACTTATCCTATGGAATATCCTGTAGAGAACTTTACCATTGGTTTTGGAGACCTTGCCGATGGTGTTTCAGGTAACATGTACATTATGTGGGATAAAACTATGGTTATGACCAAAATAGAGACTCCAACTGATAAGATGGCAGTTGAAAGTATTGAAAAGACAATGGCAGGACCTTCAGCCAATGATTATTTCAGTGCGGCTTCATATTACAGAAGTTCAGATAAAGACTTAGACAAAGCCTTGGAATGGGTTACAAAAGCTGTTGAGATGAATCCTGACGCCTTTTGGATGTCACGACAAAAATCATTGATCCAAGCTGATCTTGGTGATAAAAAAGGTGCCATTGCGACGGCAAAAATTTCTTTGGCCGCCTCTGAAAAAGCTGATAACGGCGATTATGTTAAAATGAATCAGGAATCCATTGCGGAATGGAGTAAATAATGCTAAAAATGAAAACTTTTAATTTATTATTGACCTTGTTTTTTGTTGTATCAGTAAGTTGTGCGCAAAAAAGCCCGAGGTTGGAAGCAAAAGGATCTGTAAATGAAACACAGATCATGATTGATTATGGAGCCCCTAGCGTGAAAGGAAGAACTGTTTGGGGAGGATTGGAAAAATACGGGCAGGTATGGCGTGCCGGGGCCAATGAAAATACTACGATTTCATTTGACAAAGACGTTAAGATTGGTGGCAAAGCCCTTGCGGCCGGAAAATACGGTTTTTTCATTATCCCGAATGAATCTGGTGACTGGGTGGCTATTTTTAATAAGAAAAATGATGCCTGGGGTTCTTATTCTTATTCAGAAGCTGATGACGCTTTAAGAGTCATGGTGAAACCTGAATTTGACAGCGAGGTTCAGGAAAAACTAATGTATGCCGTTGATAATTCAGGTATTGTTTTTGCCTGGGACAAGGCTCGTTTGCATCTTTCAGTAGAATAAAATTTACATAAATCTAACTAAAAGCCCCGTTAATCCCGGGGCTTTTTTAATGCGCTTGAATTTTCTTCTGTTTGGAAAAAAGTTGCAATAGCATAGCCAAAGACATGACAAGAACACAACCTAACAGGTTTAGCCATAAATAAGGTAATACATCTATAAAATAAACCCATATAATCAACACCTGGGTAATAAGAGCGGCAAGGAACACTGCATTCCCTCTCACGTATTTTATAAAGAAGGCAATCAAAAATATGCCCAATATGTTTCCATAAAAGATAGATCCTATAATATTGACCAGTTGAATGAGATTATCAAATAAATTAGCAATACTGGCAACCATAATTGCTAGTATACCCCATCCTAATGTAAACCATTTTGTTGCAGACACATAATGCATATCATTTCTTTTATGCTTGTCATTCCTCTTATACAGATCGATAGTGGTAGTCGCAGCTAAAGCATTTAATTCGGAAGCTGTCGATGACATGGCAGCCGACAGTATAACGGCAAGTAGGAGGCCTATAAGTCCTCGTGGGAGGTTGTTGAGGATAAAATGAATAAATACATAATCTTTATCATTGACCTCTTGGGAAGGATCTGCCTTTAGAATGATCTCTTTCGCCATTTCTCTGTTCTCAAATTCCTTTGTATCGAGTGCTTTTATCTGTTCTTTGATCTCAAGATTCTCGGGATGCGCTGCAAAGTTTAGTTGCAACGCTTTCTTTTGCTCCACAACAGCCTTATGATTTTCATTAAGTGCTGTGTATTCCTCTGCAAATTCAGAGTTCATTACCATCCCGGTAGCTGCCGGATTAAAGTTTAGGGGAGAAATATTGAATTGGTAGAAAACAAACACCATCACTCCAACCAAAAGAATAAAGAATTGCATTGGAATCTTCAAAAAGCCATTGAACAAAAGTCCCAGTTGACTTTCACGAACTGATTTTCCGGATAAATATCGTTGGACCTGAGATTGGTCTGTTCCAAAATAAGACAGCATCAAAAAAGTTCCTCCTAAAAACCCTGTCCATATGGTATATCGGTTATTCAGATCAAAGGAAAAATCAAGCACTTCCATTTTTCCGCCTGCTCCGGCAATTTCTATCGCCTTTGAAAATGAAATATCTTCGGGCAAATAACTCAAGATAATAAAGAAGGCTGCAAACATTCCGACAAAAATTATTCCCATTTGCTGTTTTTGGGTAACGCTTACGGCTTTAGTCCCTCCACTTACTGTATAAATAATAACCAATACCCCTATAATAATATTCAGTGAAAGAAGGTCCCAGCCTAAAACTGCCGAAAGTATAATAGCAGGTGCAAAAATAGTTATGCCCGCCGCCAGGCCGCGTTGAATGAGAAATAAAATGGCCGCTAAGGATCGCGTTTTTAAATCAAATCTGCTTTCAAGATATTCGTAAGCAGTATAAACATTTAACTTGTGATATATTGGAATGAACACCACACAAATAATGATCATCGCAAGCGGAAGCCCAAAATAGAACTGAACAAATCCCATCCCACTGTGAAATGCCTGCCCTGGAGTAGATAAAAATGTTATCGCACTTGCCTGAGTAGCCATAACAGAGAGGCCAATAGTCCACCATTTAGCTTCACTACCACCCTTTATGAAATCCTTTACATTCTTGCTGCCTTTTGTTTTCCATGAGCCGTAAATCACAATAAACAATAAGGTTACCAATAAAACTACCCAATCTAAAATTGCCATGTATCAGGAATAAAGTTGAGTGATTATATAGAATATGATGATATATACGGCATTTGCGATCAACAAATAAGTATAGAGTTTTTTCCATTTACCCGATGCGACTTCAGATTGTTCCATAAATTATTCTTTTACCTTGTTTTCAAAATCGTTTTTCCCAATTGAGATCATATTCGCAAATAATTTATACGCCCCGGGTACACCTGCAGGAAGTTCCCTAAAAAAGGAAAGGCCGGTATACATATAATACCCTTCTCCGTACTTGGCAACCAACAGACTTCCTTCCATTGGATCATCACCGTTTTCCTGAAAAGAAAGAATTGGAGTAAACTCTTTTCCCCATTTGTTTGGAAAATATAAGCCTCTTTCCTGCACCCAGCCTTCAAAATCATTTGCGGTTATCTTATTCGGATAATTTAATAATTCATGATTTTTGGCCAAGAAGCTTACTTTTGCATTTTCATCGGTAATACGATCGCGTGACAATTCAAGGGCATAAGGAGCCAGATTACCTTCTACAACAATAGTGCGATTGGTGTTGTATTGCACGATTACATTTCCTCCCTTTTTAACATATTCAAGAATAGCAGCTTGCTTTAGTCTCAATTCAGGAACTGTATTATATGCCCTGATTCCTAATATCACTGCATCAAACTGGTTCAGCACGGCAACAGAGATGTTTTGAGGAAGGACCTCAGTAACCCTATAGCCAATCTGTTTCAAATATTTAGGAACTTCATCTCCGGCGCCTTTTATATAGCCTATCGACTGTCCTTTTTTAACCAAATTCAATCGAACAACTTTGGAGGCGGCTGGTAGCAAAACCGATTGTTTTGGAATATGGTCGTAATTGATCTCTACCATAGATTTATCAAGATGTTGCCCATTAATACTTAATGATGGCTTTAGATAACCCTCACTTTGTTCGGTTGTTGGTGTTACCGTAAACACAAGATTTATTTCCTCTCCTCTATTGTCTAATTGAAAATCAATTTCTTCAGGAGATACTTTCCATCCTTCCGGAACATCTACTAGAACACTCCCTGTGATACTATCCTTAAATCCTTTCACCAATACTGGAATTTCTTTTGCCTCGTCTTCATTAAAAATAACGACGTTGGAAGCAATATTCGCAACTGCATAAGGAACAATTTCAAAAGGTTGATAAACTTCACCTTTTACAGGGTCATTGTATTTGTATACTATGTCCTTTTCAAAATCGATTACAGTTCCATTAATATCAACCGTGAATACAACCTTGTGCTCAGGAAGAGTAAGCGGGCTTCCAATTAAAGAATCATCCTTGACCTTATACATTCCCAAACTTCCACTTTGTTCAAGCCAATATGGAGCAGTAAGTCTTGAATTGTCATCGATGCTTAAATCAATCTCATCAGAAAATGTGATGTTATTACTTAGATCCTGATCGAATGTAAAAACTTGTTCCTTAGGAAGTAATGTTACCGATTTCAATTTTATTTTCTGATCACTTCTGTTAACAGCCTCAAGCTTTATCTGCAGGTTTTGATTTCTGGTGGCATATTGTTGGCCTGCAACCCCTTCGAGATACAAACCCGTACAGGCTGAAATAATTTCCTTTATTTGAGCCAACTTAAAATTTTTCCAATGTTGATCAGATAAATCGTTAATAAGTGAATAGGCTTTGAGCAATTCAGGAACACTTTTCGACGGATTACTAAAATCAAAATCTTTTTGAACTTTTTCCAAAATTGATTGAATCGGCTCAGCTCCTTCAATTCTTGACCAACTTGTATCAACACCTTCAAAAATAGCAGAATCATCAGACGGCATAGTCCCTTTCAACAGTTGAACATATTCCTTGTCACTACCTCTTTGCCCAGTACTACCAAAACCTTGAGATTTGTGCATACTGCGACTTAAAGATGCAATTTCAGAATTCGATAATCCTAAAGACGGATAATACACCCCGGTGTCAAACCAAAGCATTCCCGTTTTATCTACTTTCTCAAAATTTTCACGACTTCCATAAAACCACCAGTGTGTGTTAAAAAACAAACGCTGAGTTGTCCAAGGTTGATACGATCCAGTTTTATAAGAAGGATCTGCCGCAAGATCAAAAGCTTCTGTGCTCAAAATCGCTGAAGAAGTATGGTGCCCATGTGTTTTACCGGCAGATTCAGCATTAAAGCGATTGATAATGATGTCTGGCTTGAATTTTCTGATCGTTTTAATCACATCATTCAGCACTTCCTCTTTGTTCCAAATTCTTAATGTTTCATCAGGATGTTTCGAATAGCCAAAATCATTTGCTCTGGTAAAAAATTGTTCTCCTCCATCCGTTTCTCTTGCCATTAGTAATTCATTCGTTCTTATGACCCCAAGTAATTCTCTTATTTCAGGACCAATAAGATTCTGGCCTCCGCCACCTCTGGTAATTGACAAATAAGCTGTTCTGGCATGAACATTATTTGAAAAATAGGAAATCAATCGGGTATTTTCATCGTCTGGATGAGCAGCCAAATATAAAACTGACCCCAGGAAATTAAGTTTTTTTATAGCTTCATGAATTTCAACCGAATTTGGTTTTTCAGGTGCCTGAGAGAATATTGGAAACGCAAGAAGTACACAAAAGGATACTGACAATAAATGTTTGATCATATAAAACAATTTTCAAAATTTTTGGCAAACGTTAAAACGCTTAAAGTTTAGTAAAGGAGAATGTTTAAAATTTAAATCAGATCAATCGTAAAATCCTGACCTTGATTTACCCCAAGTTGCAACAAATCTAAAGAAATATAGTGTTCCTCCGCCGGTATTAAGAAAATCTTAACATTTTAATTTGTTGATATACAAGCCAAATAAATTTTCAAAGTTCAATATTAAAATAATATATTTGTATGCTTGTTGTGCTCCCTAAAGATTAGATTTGATCTTTTAATTTTAATAATGCCAAGATAGGATTATTGAAGGTTATGTAACAAAGGGAATGGCGGGCTTATTATCAATATATTTTTAAATTAAAAAGCATGAAGTTCATAGTTTCCAGTTCTCAATTATTAAAACAATTACAAATTTTAGGTGGAGTTATTAATACCAATAACACGCTGCCTATCCTTGATAATTTTCTATTCGAGCTAACTAATGATCAATTGAGTATTTCTGCCTCTGATCTTGAGACTACTATGAGTACTTCTATCGACGTTGAAGCAGATGCTCATGGTGCCATTGCCGTGCCTGCCAGACTATTGTTAGATATTCTTAAAACATTTCCTGAACAGCCATTAACCTTTAAAGTTGAAGATAATAACACCATTGAGATTAGTTCCGACAGTGGTAAATATGCATTGGCTTATGCGGACGGAGAAGAATTTCCAAAGGCGGTGGAACTTGAATCACCCAGCACTACTACTTTAAAAGCAAGTATTTTGGCCACGGGAATTTCAAAGACGATTTTTGCCTCCGGAAACGATGACTTAAGGCCTGTGATGAGCGGTGTGTTTTTTCAGTTGAGCCCTGAAAATTTAATCTTTGTTGCTACAGATGCGCATAAATTGGTGAAATACATCAGAAAAGACGTTAGTGCTAATGAAGTAGCCGAATTTATAATGCCTAAAAAGCCATTGACTCTTTTAAAGAATATTTTATCAGGTAACGATGAGGATGTAGTCATAGAATACAATGATACCAATGCGAAATTTAGTTTTGGAAACAGTACACTCATTTGCCGTTTGATTGATGGAAAATATCCAAATTATGAGGCTGTGATTCCTAAGGAAAACCCTAACAAACTGACCCTAGATCGCAATTCTTTCTATAATTCAGTTAGAAGAGTTTCTATTTTTTCAAGTAAAACCACCCATCAGATCCGTCTTAAGATGGCAGGTACAGAATTAAAGATTTCTGCAGAGGATTTGGATTTTTCAAATAAGGCTGATGAAAGACTACTGTGCAGTTATGAAGGTGATGATATGCAAATTGGATTTAATTCTCGTTTTTTACTTGAAATGCTCAATCATTTGAATTCGAACGATATACTGCTAGAGATGTCATTACCTAATAGAGCAGGGATCCTAACCCCTATCGATGGCCTCGAAGAAGGTGAAGAAATTACCATGCTGGTTATGCCGGTTATGTTGAGTAATTGATTTGATACTTAAATAATAGGAATCTAAAATAGAACCATGACTTTTTAGTTGTGGTTTTTTTATTTTATTTAATTATAATGCTAAATCCTATATCTTTGTATAAATAAAAAAATCATATTCAATTTTTGTTTGTTTAAAAGTCTTTAATTTATAGGATCTACCCTAATGCATAACATAACAAAATTTCATGCTCCGATTTCTATCGGGGGAAATCAAAAAATATATTATGAAAACTAGATATTTGTCAATTATACTGCTAGCTATAAGTTTAATTAGCTTTTCTTCTTTTTCTCAAACACAGAATGATACACCACTTTTAGGTTTACCGGGAGATGACCTAGACCTTTATGCTGTATTAGACCTTTTTCAAAAGTCAAAGACAATTGAAGATTTTGAAAAGGCGTTAAATGGCGAAAAAGAAGGAATTGTCAATTTAGATCTGAATAATGATGGTAAGGTTGATTTTATTAATGTTAAAACCGAACAAGACGGAGATGATTTCTTATTTATTCTTCAGGATCCAATAAATGAAAAAGAAACTCAGGACGTTGCAGTTATAACAGT
>RCNC010000135.1_pt1 | contig 81232 bp, 81 predicted proteins | sample 2041301 | NCBI WGS metagenome assembly RCNC01 (sample SAMN09708231, study PRJNA481090) | Marine sediment metagenome, whole genome shotgun sequencing project. | biome: marine sediment; feature: ocean; material: sediment; isolation source: Sewage treatment plant 13A marine sediment (STP13A) ...
AAAGGAGAAAATGTATGTCCACCAGTTTGCTGTATCACGGTTTCTCTATTCGTGGCTACCATTATGTCAGGAGCCTGTTCGTTCATGGTCGTATCGTTTTCAAAATTAAGCAGGATCGTTTCTCGTTACGATGTCCAGAATGTCACTCAAAGCAACTGATCCTGAAAGGATACGTTTCGAGGGTCTTTCGCACATTACCGATAGGGAACAAGCCGGTGTTTATTGAATTTGCCATTCCAAGGATTCAGTGTCTGCTCTGCCAAGTAATTCGGCAGGTCAAGGTGGCTTTTGCCGACGTTCGCAGAACCTACTCCAGGGCATTTGAACGCTATGCGCTGGAGTTGTCCCGTCACATGACCATCAGTGACGTTGCGCGCCATCTTGGTGTTGGTTGGGATATGATCAAAGACATCCAAAAACGTTACCTCATTAAGCGGTTTTCCCGACCAAATCTCAAGAAACTAAAGAATATTGCAATCGACGAAATTTCTATCGGAAAAGGACACCGATATCTGACTGTTGTGCTGGATCTTGCTACCGGGGTTGTGGTTTTCGTCGGCTCCGGAAAAGGTTCCGATGCCTTGATTCCTTTCTGGAAACGGTTAAAACGTTGCGAGGCCAAAATCGAAGCAGTTGCTATCGACATGTCTCCGGCCTACATCAAAGCCGTTACGAACAACCTGCCGGATTCGGTCATCGTCTTCGACCATTTTCATGTTGTTAAGCTCTTCAACGATCGACTGGCCGGGTTCCGTCGTTCTTTGCAGAGCCAGATGGAAAACAAAGAAAAAGCTCAGTTTCTTAAAGGTACTCGCTGGCTATTGCTGAAAAACCCTGAGAACCTCAATCCAGAAAAGCATGAACTGCAAAAACTCGAACATGCTTTGGAACTCAATAAGCCGCTATCTGCCGCCTACTACATGAAAGAAGAATTGCGTCAGCTATGGAAACAACCGAGTAAGTGGCACGCAGCTAATCTCCTGAATGCTTGGATACTCAAGGCAAAGGCTTCCAATATCATGTTTCTTGAACGTTTTGTCGACACCCTTGAAGAACATTGGCAAGGTATCCTTGCTTACTACGATTACAATATTTCAACTGGTCCGCTGGAAGGCACCAACAACAAAATCAAAACTCTACAGCGTCAGGCATATGGCTTTCGGGATATGGAATTTTTCAAACTTAAAATTTATGCCCTGCACCGAACCAGGTACGCTTTAGTCGGATGAACCATAAAATTGATCCAAATTAAGGCTTCAAGGGGTCAAGTGGGATACTTAATAAATAGGGAGGCCCGTGATGCTGGAAAATAGACGCATTGCACAAATTATAAAAAGTCAACCCGCCTTGGAGGGTGCGGGAGTCCATCTCAAGAGAGTCTTTGGGTTTGGCAACACAGACCTGTTTGATCCATTTCTGCTGCTGGACGACTTTCGATCGGATAACCCTGTTTATTATACGAAAGGATTTCCCTGGCATCCGCACAGGGGCATCGAGACCATTACCTATGTCATTGACGGACAGGTAGAACACAGTGACAGCCTGGGTAATTCAGGGATCATTTCTTCCGGTGATATCCAGTGGATGACGGCCGGCAGTGGTATTGTTCACCAGGAAATGCCCACAGGGGATGAAAACGGTCGCATGGGGGGGTTTCAGTTATGGGCAAATTTGCCGGCCAGCCATAAAATGACCCAACCACGCTACCGAGATTTTACACATGAGCAGATTCCCGAGGTGGTGCTGGGCAACGGCATCTCGATTAAAATTCTTTGTGGCAAGGCCTATGGAAAAGAGGGTCCGGTTCAAGATATTTTTATCGACCCGGCCTATCTGGACATCCAGGTTCCCGAGGGGCAGGTGTTCAAATACCCGACCCAACAAGGGCATACCGTGTTTGCTTATGTTATTGAAGGCCAGGGACATTTCGGATCGCAGACCACAAAAAGCAAGGATAGCGGTCAGAATACTGAAACGTCTGCGATGATATCCAATGAAACCCTGGTCCTTTTTAGCGATGGGGACCAGGTGGTTGCCTCTACCAGAAATGATGCGGTTAGATTTTTGCTGATCTCCGGCAAACCCATCAGGGAACCTGTTGCCTGGCAAGGCCCTATTGTCATGAACACCCAGGAAGAATTACGATTGGCATTTGAGGAGTACCAAAAAGGAACTTTTATAAAATAGGTTGAGTGAGTATCGCTCAACCTATTTTTACAATTAGAGCATGAACCGTTATTGCTATAGGAGGAGAGCATGAATGCCATGGATTTTGAAAACATAAGCGCTGAAACATTCAGGCAATACCAGAAAGACCATGGGGAGCGGGAATATCTTCTGGTGGATGTCCGGCAGCCGGAGGAATATACTATTGGGCATATTCCCGGATCAAAACTGATGCCCCTCGACGAGCTGGAGTCCAACCTTGCGGAATTGCCGCCGGAAAAGGATATTTTCTTTTACTGTCACAGTGGTGCCAGATCCCAGGCCGCAGCTATTATCTCTCTGGACAGCGGGGTTTCGCTCCAGAAGGTGCATAACCTGATTGGTGGAATGATGGGCTGGGATGGGCAGTCTCTGGCAGATCTTCCCAGGATGACCGTTTTTAAGAAAGATGCTTCTATGCCGGACCAGATGTTGACAGCCATGGGTCTGGAAAAGGCTGCTTTGCGGTTCTATGAATTTGTTTTTGATAGCTATACAGATGCGCCATTTGCACCTATCCTTAAGACCCTTTCCCTGGCCGAGGAGGCTCACGCCAAAGCCATCTACGCCCACTGGAAAAGGACACAGGAGAACCCGCAATCTTTTAAAGAACTTTTTGCAAGTCTTGACGGGGAGATTCTCGAGGGGGGGGAATCCCTGGAGGATGCTATCAAGCGCCTGGCGTCAATTGACGAACAGGGTTGTAGGGCTCTCATGGAGTTCGCACTCAATATTGAAATACAGGCCTATGACCTGTATAGAAACTTGGCAAATATATTGACGGAAGCAACAGCACAGGACGCTTTTCTTTCTATTTCTCAAATGGAAAAAAAGCATATGGAATTGTTGGCGAAGGTTTTCAGGGAATGTGCCAATTAATAGAAGTAGAAAAAACGGAGGATATTCAAACCGTTCGGGGACTTTTTGATGAATATGCTGTTGCCATCGGTGTTGATCTGACATTCCAGAATTTTGAACAGGAATTGATCCATATCGCGGATATGTACATGCCACCGGAGGGTGCATTGCTTCTGGCTAAACATGAAGGGATGCCGGCGGGGTGTGTGGGCTTGCGGAGAATAGACAGTCTGCGTTGTGAAATGAAGCGCTTGTATGTTCGGCCAACATCCAGAGGCATCTGCCGTAAAATAATCTTAAAAGGGATACAGCTCGGTTACAGGGAAATGCTCCTGGATACGCTTTCAACGATGATTAGCGCGCAGGTTCTCTATCGGTCACACGGGTTCAAGGAAACCGTGCCTTATTACCATAACCCATTACCGGAGGCACAATACTTCCGGTTGATACTGGGTAAATCTGAAAATGGATAAATCACCAAAACTGGAGCTGCCATTTCCTGCTGTGGATGATAAAGAGGGTGACTTTGTACCACTGGGCATGCAGGGTATCATCGATAGCCATGTGCATGTTTTTCCAGAACCTGTTTTCAAGGCCCTGTGGGAGTGGTTCGAGAAATTTGCATGGCCTATCCGCTACAAGGGCACCACTTCCGAGCTCCTTGAATATCTTTTGAAACGGGGGATTGACCATATTATCGCCCTCCAGTATGCGCACAAACCCGGAATTGCACGAGATCTCAATAAGTATATGTTGGGTCTGTGTCGGGAATTTCCTGGTCGTATTACTGGTCTGGCCACGGTTTTTCCCGGCGAATCAGATGCCGCACGCATTCTGGAAGATGCCTTTGCCGCCGGTTTGGGGGGTGTCAAGCTACATGCCCATGTTCAGTGTTTTGATATGAACAGTGCCGATATGGAACCTGTTTATGAAGTCTGTTCACGCAGAGGAAAGCCGCTGGTCATGCATGTTGGAAGGGAACCCAAAAGTGAAGCATACATGTGCGATCCTTATATACTCTGCCGGGCAGAAAAACTGGAGCAGGTGTTGAAAAGCTATCCTGGGCTCAAGATCTGTGTGCCCCACCTGGGTATGGATGAGTATACGGCATACCAGCGCATGATCGAAACATATGACAACCTCTGGCTCGATACATCCGTGGCCTGCGCCGATTTTCTGCCCATTGAGGAAGTCATCCAATTTGATAAGATGCGCATGGATCGTATCATGTACGGCTCGGACTTTCCTAACATCCCGTATGCCTGGGACAGGGAAATCAAACAAATCCGAAAAGCTCAACTTTCAAGGACGTTCTTGAAAAGAATTTTCACGGATAATGCCCGGGAGTTTTTCAATATCAGGGACACCAAGCCTAAAGACGAGGCACGACAGTTATGAGAGAAACCATGGAGAATAATTGTTGACCCTTACCATACGAAAAGCGACCAAAGAAGATGGTACTGTCCTAGGCGGTTTTGGCAGAAAAGCATTTGAGACGGCCTTTGGGTCTCAAAACGATCCTGAGGATATGCAGGTCTATCTGGATGCTTCATTTTCCTTGACACAGATTGCCCAGGAGTTGAAAGACACGGGTGCCACATTTCTTCTGGCATATAATAATGAAATGCTGGTTGGGTATGCCAAGCTCCAGGAAGGGCTGCCACCCACTGGTGTGAGCAATGAAAAAGCCATTGAACTAAGCCGTTTGTACGTGGAGTCGCATCATATGAGAAGAGGGTTTGGATCTCAGCTCATCCAGGCTTGTGTTGATGAAGCCCGGCAGCGGGGATACCGGTCCATATGGCTGGGTGTCTGGGAGAAAAATTTGTCTGCGCAGCGGTTGTATGAGCGCTCCGGGTTCCTCAGGACCGGTTCCAAAACGTTTGTTGTTGGCTCTGATATTCAGCAGGATGTTGTCTATTCACGAGCCCTGGAAAATAAGCTTCTCTGAAAAACCGTCGTGACGCGAAAATAATATAAACAGGCAATCCATTCGTAAAGGAGGCGCCATGAAAGAGACATTAAAACCCGGTCTTCAATATGAATTCAAATACCGGGTTCCTGAATCAAAAACCGTTCCGGCTTTATACCCGGAGGCCTCCGAATTTCAAGTCATGCCAAAGGTACTGGCAACCGGCTATTTGGTTGGACTTATTGAATGGACCTGCATCCAGGCTGTTAATCCGCACATTGACTGGCCAAGAGAGCAAACCGTTGGGACAGATATCCGGGTCAATCATACTGCCGCGACACCACCTGGTCTTGTGGTGACGGTTTTTGTGGAACTCATCGAAGTGGACAGACGGCGATTGGTTTTCGAGGTTTCCGCTTCAGATGGGATTGATGTTGTCAGCAAGGGTATCCACGAGCGTTTTGTAATTGACGCAGAGAAATTTATAGAGAAAGTCGCTGAGAAAACGACCCAAGAGGTGTCATCGTGACATTGAAGAAGCTATATTTCAAAGGCAGCGGCGGCAATCAATTGTCGGCACTATTGGATTTGCCCGCAGATGGTCGGCCTGAAGCCTTCGCTTTGTTTGCCCATTGTTTTACCTGTACAAAAAACCTCAAGTCCATCAACCATATCAGCCGGGCACTGACTCGTGAAAGAGTTGCCGTTTTGAGGTTTGACTTTACAGGGCTGGGTGAAAGTGAAGGTGACTTTGCGGACACCAATTTTTCAACCAACATTGCAGACCTGGTGGCAGCGGCTAACTTTCTTGAAGCCGAATATGAAGCACCTAAAATTCTCATCGGCCATTCCCTGGGCGGAGCGGCAGTACTTCAGGCAGCCGGACAAATCCCATCCAGCAAAGCGGTTGCCGTCATCGGTGCGCCGGCAGACCCCGCCCATGTCATGCGGCACTTCAAGGAACACCAGCAAACCATAACCCTGGATGGTGAGGCGGAAATTGCAATTGAAGGCAGGCCCTTCAAGATAAAAAAGCAATTCCTGGATGATCTGGGAGAAGTTCAGATGGAGAAGGCTGTACGAAATCTGAGGAAAGCACTGATTGTTTTTCATTCCCCGGTGGACAACACGGTCAGTATCGACAACGCTGGCAAGATCTTTCAATATGCGCGACATCCCAAAAGTTTTATTTCCCTGGATCGGGCCGATCACCTGCTCATGAATGCAGCAGATGCCAGGTATGTCGGCGCCATGATTGCATCTTGGGTACGGAAATACCTGACCATTGAGCAACCGGAAAAGCCTGAAAACAGAGAAGAAAAGAACCATATTGTGGCACGAATAGGGAACACAGGATTTCGAACAGAAATTATGGCCAATGGGCTTTCCCTAATTGCCGATGAGCCGGTTTCTGTTGGCGGAACGAACCTGGGACCGACACCCTATGACTATCTTGTGGCCGGATTGGGGGCCTGTACCGCCATGACCCTGCGTATGTATGCGGATCGCAAAAAATGGCCCCTGGAAGAAGTGGTGGTTTCCCTGTCTCACAAGAAAATTCATGCCAAGGATTGTGAAGCTTGTGAAACAGACAAGGCCATGGTGGACTGGATCGAAAGAGAATTGGAATTGATGGGGCCCTTGGATGAATCTCAGACTCAACGACTGTTGGAAATCGCAGACAGGTGTCCGGTTCACCGAACCCTGGAATCGGAGGTTAAAATTCAGACAACTCTGAAACCTAAATGAGTATTTCAAAATGGATACATACGGGAAATAGAAGCGATGCGGTTATGGACCTTACATCCCCGGTTTTAATATTGTTAAAGGCGGCGTTAGCAAGTGGGAGAGGATTAAAGCATGAAAGAATGTAGAGATTGTAAACATCAGGTGAGCGAACAGGCATATATGTGTCCAGGTTGCGGCGCCTTGCACCCGGCAAAGCCGAAGTGGGATGGGTGGGGGTATGAATACAAATCAGCTGCCAATTTTCTGGGGCTGCCGCTGGTACATATTTCCTTTAAGTATCGTATGAATAAGATGCCGGTGGTGGCCAGAGGCGTGATATCCATTGGCCAGTTTGGTGCCGGTATTATCAATATTTCCCAATTCGGAATCGGCGTGATCAGTATCAGCCAGTTTACCATCGCCGGTTATGCCATCGCCCAGTTTGCCCTGGCATATTCATGTATCGCCCAAATCGCTCTGTATGTTGACACGGGTTATGGTCAGGTTGTGCGAAAGTTATCAGAGGTCTTGGGAGGTTTTTAACCTGGACCAGGAAACTGTTATGAAGCAAAAGCATCATACCCTCTTGATATTAGATGGAATTATCAACCTGGCACTGGGTGTTTTACTCCTGCTGGTTCCCTTTGGAATGGCATCTTTCCTGGGAGTCCCGGAACCTGTTTCCTATCTATACCCCTGTGTGCTAGGCGGTGTATTGCTCGGCATAGGCATCTCGCTGATCCTCGAGGCTCGGGGAGAATCCAAAGGGTTACGTGGCCTTGGAATAGTCGGAGCGATTGTCATCAACTTTTGCGGGGCAGGGGTGTTATTGGGGTGGCTGTTGATATCGCCCCATGCTTTGCCCATCCGTGGTCAAATACTTTTATGGTCTATTGCCGTGGTGGTCATGCTGGTGGGCGTGATAGAACTGGCCAACAGGCCATGGCGGGAGTAAGGGCAGGGATAATTTGAAAAAACCACCTAATAACGAGTGGTTACAAGATTGGATGGCGTCAAAGGGTGTTCCGCTGTGGGGGGCTGCGGATATACGGGTGCTGTGTTTCAGCATCGGCGCAGATCAAGAACCCTATCCAGGTGCCATCTCCTGGGCCATTCCTATGTCGCCAGACATCATGGCAAATTTGAAAAACGGCCCCACCAGAGCTTACGCCCGGGCCTATTCGGAGGCCAATGTACAAATCAATGCGCTGGCACCGGCCCTGGCAAAGGCTATTACTCAAAAAAAATTTCGTGCATACCCCCTGGCTACCTCAGACAGGACGGACCAGGTAAATATCAGGGGTGATTTTCCCCATAAAACAGCGGCCACTCTTTCCGGAGTGGGGTGGGTGGGTCGCCATTGTCAGCTGGTCACCCGTCAATTCGGGCCCTGGGTGCGTCTGGGAACGGTTTTTACGGATATGCCCATGGTCTATGGAACACCGTTTAATCGCGGATATTGCGGTACATGCCGCGCCTGTGTGGATGCATGTCCTGCGGGCGCATTAACCGGAAAAACCTGGCAGCCCGGTATTAAAAGAAAGGAAATACTGGATGCCATTGCCTGTGATCGATGGAAAAAGGAGCATTACATTCAGTTTAACAACGGCCACAACTGCGGGATCTGCTCATCGGTGTGCCCCCATGGTCTAAAACACTGGAATAACCCATAAAGTATCGTTTTTACGTAAAGGTTCTTGAAAAAAGAAGCCAGGCTGACTACATTTGTATCGGAATGACAGATAAGAGGATGAAAAGCAATGTACATCAAGATATTTACAACCGGTGGGACCATTGACAAGGTATATTTTGATGCAACGAGTGAGTATCAGGTAGGTCCGCCGAATATTTCAGCGGTTTTTAAGGAGTTGAAGCTGGGATTTACTTACACGATTGAATCTTTAATGAAAAAAGACAGCCTGGAGCTTACTGATGAGGATCGGGCAACTATTGTTAAGGCTGTTGCCAAGGATTCCACCGAAAGGATTCTCATAACCCATGGTACGGACACCATGGTTCAGACGGCTAAAGCGCTTGCCGGCATCCAGGGAAAAACCATCGTTTTAACCGGTGCGCTCAAACCGGCACTTTTCAAAACGACCGATGCGGTCTTCAACATCGGCTGTGCCGTTATCGCGGCCCAGACCCTGGAGCCTGGTATCTACATTGTCATGAATGGGTGTGTGTTTCCCTATGACCATGTCAGAAAAAACGTTCAACAAGGAATGTTTGAGGCTTTTTAAACCACTATAAGGCAAAAGTGAACAATAAAAAATAATCCATACACACAAGAATGGACAGGAAGAGACCAGAAGGAAAAAGCATGAGCCAATACTGGAGCCAGATTATTCACGAATTGAAACCCTATGTTCCGGGTGAACAACCCAGGGGAAACAATATTATTAAATTGAACACCAATGAAAACCCCTACCCTCCGTCGCCCAGGGTTATTGACGCTATTGTTAAGAAGGCCGATGCCTCTCTGCGGCGTTATCCGGATCCGAATTGTGATGCATTGAAGCAGGTCCTTGCAGATTATTATGCAGTTAATAGAAAGAACGTTTTTGTGGGCAACGGTTCGGATGAAGTCCTGGCGCTTTCTTTCATCAGCTTCTTCAAACAGTCCCAACCCATCCTTTTTCCAGATATTTCCTATAGTTTCTATGAAGTTTATTGCAGCCTTTTTGATATAGAAAATGTGCGCATACCCCTGACAGAAGATTTCGATATTTCCCTGTCGGACTATGCGCAGCCCAATGGCGGCATCATTTTTCCGAACCCCAACGCACCCACGGGAATGCTGCTTTCATTGAACCAGATCAAAAAGCTTCTGGGACGGAATCAAGAAAGCGTCGTTATTGTCGATGAAGCCTATATTGATTTCGGTGGGGAAACGGCCATTGAATTGATTGACGATTATCCAAACCTGCTGGTGGCCCAGACATTTTCAAAATCGAGATCACTGGCCGGCTTGCGCGTCGGCGCCGCCCTGGGATCTGAAGAACTCATCGAAGGCCTCGAGCGGGCCAAGAATTCTTTTAACTCCTACCCATTGGACAGACTGGCCATTACCGGTGCCATAGAAGCTGTCAGGGACGAAGCATACTTTCAAGCGACCTGTAAAAAAGTGATGGAGACAAGGGAGAAAACCATTGTGGCGCTACTAAAAATAGGATTTTTAATTGTACCGTCCAAAGCTAATTTTATATTCATCAAACCCACCGGTATGCAGGCCAGGGAACTTTATACCCGGCTCAAGGATGATAACGTTTTGGTTCGGTATTTTGATAAGCCGCGTATCAATGAGTACCTGCGCGTCACCATTGGCACTGATATAGAGATGCAGACCTTTATCGAAAAGACCGCACAGATCATTGCGGCAGCTTGAGCCGTGTTATGGAAGAAACCCTTCACAATCATTTTATGGGAGATACATATCCGCCCCAGGACCACATGCTAAGGGATCTTTCCATTGAATTGGTAGTTACTGGAAAAGAGCGCGCGATCATCCAGGCACCGGTGGTTCCCCAGGCCTGTTCGGAAAATGGTGGCATGTATGTGGGTCTGTTGGCAACGCTGGTGGACGTGCTGGGCGGCGTGATCGCCATTCCGGCGGTTTCGCCGGACTGGATTTCAACATCGAATTTATCGATCCACACCACCCGCAAGGTGCTGTCCGGCCGGGTATCGGCTAATGGCCAGGTTCTGCGTGCTGGCCGTACTTCCGTTGTTATCGGTGTCGAAATCCAGGCAGAAAAAACCGGTGGATCCCACAGGACGACACCGGCAGGTTTTGCCATGATAACCTATTCTCGGCTGCCGGGAAACAAGACGAAGTTAAAAATGAAAACCACGCACAATCCCCAGGAACCTGTACGGTTTTCGCTGAAAGGAACGGGTTTGCACCAACCGTTTGTAGAGATGACCGGTGTTCGAATCATTGATCGTGCTGCAGGGCGGCTGGTTTTGAATATGGATGAGTATGTCCGCAACAGTCTTGGTTCCCTCCAGGGCGGTATGACCGCCTTTCTGGCAGATCTGGCCGGACAATATGCTGCCCGGGAAAGCACGGGAAAGAACGGGCAGACACGTGACCTGGTCATTCACTATATGTCACCGGGGATAAAAGGTCCCTTTCAAACCACAGCAGAAGTGTTACGCACGGATTCTCAATCCGTCCTGACACGCATCCGTGTGGTTGACCAGGGAAACGATCAGCGACTTATGGCGGTTGTCCTGAATAGTGTTAGGTTGCCGGATGCGTAGGAAAACAAAACCCCTTTTTGATGTGATCTTCGAGGTGGTTCGATCTATTCCAAAAGGCACGGTTGCATCATATGGTCAGATCGCGGCCGTTGTCGGTCGTTGCTCACCTCTGATGGTGGGATTTGCCATGGCGGCACTTCCTTTTGAAAGCGATGTTCCGTGGCACCGGGTCGTGAACCGTAAAGGCAGGATCAGTTCACGTGGAGATGGGGATGGTGAACAGGTTCAACGCATCCTCCTGGAGGCGGAAGGCATCATCTTTGATGAAACCGGCCGTATTGATTTAAACCGGGTTCGGTGGGGATTTCCTGTCTGTTGACCATGGATGTATGCCAATCGACGGCCGAAACCGCAGCAGCAGATGAAAAGGAGAAGCAAATGAATTATCAGAATCTTATGGTTGCCATAGGGGATGATTTTGTCGGTGAGATTACTCTCAACCGGCCGGAACACTTGAATACCTTTAACTCGCCCATGGCAGTGGAGTTGGACCAGGCCTTACATGATCTGGACAAAGAGAGTGGGGTAAGGGTTATTATCCTGAAGGGTGCGGGTAAGGCTTTCTGCGCCGGGATCGATGTCAGTGAATTTTTCGAAAAAAGTACCATGGAATACCGGTCCTGGGTGGAACGTATGGAGAACCCCTTGATAACCATCAGCCGTATAAGCAAACCCGTTATCGCACAGGTTCAAGGTGTGGCGGCAGCCAATGGCGCCGGTCTTGTAGCAGCTTCCGACCTGGCCGTTATGGCGGAGAACGCTCGCATGGGCTTGACAGCCATCAACGTCGGGCTCAACTGTGTGGGTCCGGTGGTACCCGTGTCACGATCTGTGGGACGGAAGAGAGCACTGGAACTCCTGCTTTTCGGAGAGCTGATCAGGGCTGATAAGGCCTTGGAGATGGGGCTGGTCAATCGAATCGTCCCCAAAGAGGATCTCGAGACCGAGACGCGGGCGTGGGCTAAAGTCCTGGCAAAGAAGAGTCCCATTGCCGTACAGATTGCTAAAAAGGCGTTCTATTCAGCGGCCGATCTTGATTATTACAAAGCATTTGAATATATGAATGAAGCCTTTGCAAGACTCTGCAGCACTGAAGATGCCAAGGAAGGTATCGGTTCATTTTTAGAAAAGCGGATTGCCGAGTGGAAAGAACGCTGATTGAATCTGTTAAACCATAAGAAATTCTTTGGCCTTTCATCATTTGAAATGCTGGCCATGTTTCGACGTGGTCTGTTTTATGCCTACCTCTCCATTTATTTGCGACATTACCTTGGCTTGAGTGTGACGGAAACCACCCTCTTTGCCACCGTGCCCATGATTGTAAATATACTGTGTCAGACCTTTATCTGGGGGCGCATTTCCGACCGTTTTCAACTCCGGCGAACATTGATTGTTATCGGTGAAATTTTGGCCGGCATCGGTACGCTTCTGGTTTGGTATGTACACCGGAAGTTTGCCCAGCCTGTTGCGGCAGGGTATGCCATTATTGTGGGTCTGTCCGTGGTCGAGGTTTTCTGGTCCATGTCGAATATTGCCTGGAGTGCCTTGATTTCAGATATTTATACAGATCAGGACAGAAGCCGTATGCTGGGGAAGCTCACCAGTATGGGCGGATTGGGCAGAATGGCAGGGGTTTGGGTGGGCGGCCTGCTGTATGACGGTATGGGGATCCATTTCGCTGGCTGGGGTTTCCATGAGGGAACCTTGTTTTTTGTGGCATCAAGCGCCATGTGGATATCGACGCTGCCTTTGCTTTTATTACCGGAAGGCGGTGCCGCACTGCAGAAAGAAGCGGATTCTCCGACTGTGGTTCCGGGGGTTGCTTCCGCTACAACGCTCTTTTTTAGCCTGTTTCTGATGGGCATGGTATTTATCAACTTTGGCCGCAATTCCGTGGCTATTATTATTGCTCAGTACCTGACCTTGCCGACGGGTATCGGTGTGGGGAGTCGTGAACTGGGTTATATTTTCAATACCCAGTCTGCTGCCATGATCCTTCTCGGCTGGACAACCGGCTGGGTCAGCCGCAGGATCGGCGATGACGTATCACTGATGTCCAGTACCCTGGTGGGTATTGTCGCGTTGTTGATACTTGCAAAAACGACCTGGCTGCCGATGATTTATTTTTGCAGTTTTTTGAGGGGCTTTGCCGATGTCATCATCATGGCAACATCATACACCATGGCATCTGTCCTGATTCCACCGGAAAAACGGGCTCGTCTGTTCGCCCTGTTCAATGCCACGTTCTTTTTGAGTTGGGGGCTGGCTGGTACCTTTATTTCTGGACCCATTGTGGACCTGCTGATTCAGAAAAATATCGCGGAAGCGACTGCCTACCAGGTGTCTTTTGTGGTGGCAGCCGGCATTACTTTCATTGGCCTCATTATCCAGGGCATTCTGAAAAGAATGCGATCCGCCTGTGAGCTTTCCACCTGAATGATTTTAAACGAGAAACAAATTAACGTCTAAAAACCGACCTTGGGCGTTCTCTTCTTCTGCTTATATAATCGAAACTCGAAGAGCGAGACAGGAGAGTGAAACTTGCATAAGTTTCATGAGAAATTCGGATTAGTAGCCAAAGCGGCGCAGCGCCTTGCTATCCCGGGTCCAGTTTTTCTGAACCCTTACAAAAAGCTTTAAATAGACTTTGGTTGCCAGCATCTGTTCGATTTCTTTACGGGCGGCCTCACCGATCTGTTTGAGTTTGGAGCCTTTTTTGCCGATGATAACCCCTTTTTGGGACTCTCGTTCAACGTGGATGCTGGCCTCGATAGAGGTCAATCGGCCATTTTTTACTTCTTTGAATGTATCGATCGTAACGGCAACTGCGTAGGGGATTTCCTGTCCAGTCATACGGAATGCCTTTTCCCGGATCATTTCCGCTGCAATGAAGCGTTCCGGCATGTCGGTTATCATGGCTTCAGGAAATAGTGGCGGGCCCGTTGGCAGTGATGCCGCCATGGCAGAAAGCAGGGTATCCACCTGATCTTTTGTTTTGGCTGAAATAGGGATGATTGCCTGGAAAGGATAGGTTTTATGCCAGGAATCGATTTGTCCCAGAAGTACTGGCTTTTTGACAAGGTCTGTTTTGTTGATGGCCAGAATCACCGGATTTGTCTGGTTTTTCAGCGCTTGAAGCAACAGGTTCTCCGATACGGCGTCCGGCTTGGATGCATCGATGAGCATGAGGACCAGATCGGAGTCGCCAAGGGTAGACAAAGCCACTTCCACAATTCTCAAATTGAGAGGATTTTTTGACTGGTGCACGCCTGGCGTGTCCAGAAAGATAAACTGGGCTGACGGTTGGTTTGAAATGCCAAGGATGCGGTTCCGGGTTGTCTGGGGCTTTTTTGAGGTGATGGACAGTTTTTGCCCCAGCATTTTGTTGAGCAAGGTCGACTTCCCGACGTTTGGCGCACCGATAATGGCCACAAAGCCTGACTTGAAGTCGATGGGTTTTGTTTGGGTCATGGTCGTGAGTCTCCACCCTTTAAATGGTGTTCAATGGCTTGCCAGACCTTCATTAAACCGGACCTGTTTTTGGCAGAAAAAAGTATGAGCTGATCAGGAGCCATGCCCAGCAGTTTCGAAATGGAAAACCGCTGTTGCATCTGACGGGTCTTGGAAAGTTTGTCCGTCTTGGTAAGAATGGGAATGCAGGGCAGGTGCTGTTCAGTGAGCCAGTCAATGAAGTTGAATTCATGTTCTTTGGGTAGTCGTCTGATATCCATTATCAAAACCACACTGGTCAACGATTTCCGTTCGGAAAGGTAGGTTTCGATCATGGGCCCCCAGGTGCGTTTGACCGCTGCCGGAACCCTGGCATATCCATAACCCGGCAGGTCCACCAGAGAAAGCGACTGGTTCGCCAGGAAAAAATTGATCAGTTGTGTACGGCCGGGTGTTTTACTGGTTTTAACCAGGTTTTTTCTGTTGACCAGTATGTTCAGCAACGACGATTTGCCAACGTTCGAACGGCCTGCGAAAGCCACTTCCGGGAAGGATGGCTCCGGGTACTGTGATGGCTTGACGGCACTGGTGATGAATTGTGCAGATTTGATCAACATACATTTTCCCATTGGTTTATGCGTATCTTGAAAGGTACTTCTCCAGCCGGTCCATTCCTTCGTAATAGCTGCAGATAGTTTCTCTCAGTTCCAGAAGTCCTAAACTGTGCGTGTAATGTGTAAAACCCTCATCCCGCGCTTTGCAAGCGGCTGCTTTGACACACGCTGGGGTGTCAAAATCGGGTTCTCCCACCTCCAGATGGATGATGTCTTTGCCCTGACCAGCCATTTCACATGCTTTTTCAAGGACATCCATGACGATGAAAGAGCTTATTTTCTTTACCCGTTTTGATACCATTTAGACAACCTTGTTTAAAGGGTATTCAATGATACCTTCGGCACCTGCCTTCAGAAGTACCGGGATCAAATTTCTTACAACGCCTATATCCACAACTGTTTCCAAGGAGAACCAGCTTGTCTCGTATAAGGGCGCGATGGTAGGTGCATTGAGGCTAGGCAGCAGTGAAATGATCTTTTTCAGGCGCTCCTTGGAAACATTCATTTTCAATCCCACCAGTTTTTCACCGAGCAGAGCGCCTTTGAGCAGCAGTGCGATCTGCTCAATTTTTTGCCTTTTTGCTGGGTCTTTCCAGGTGTCGTGATTGGCGATCAACTGCGTATTGGTCTGCATCAGATCATGAATGATTCTTAACCCATGGGCTTTGATGGTGCTGCCTGTTTCCGTGACTTCAACAACGGCATCCGCCAGTCCGGATACAACCTTTGCCTCGGTTGCACCCCATGAAAATTCGACGCGGACATCAATTTCTTTTTCAGCGAAATAACGTTGGGTAAAGCCTGTCAATTCCGTAGCGATTGTTTTCCCATTCAAATCCTCAATGGAATGAATACCCGAGTCAAAAGGAACAGCCAATACCCATCTGGCTGGACGGGAACTGACTTTTGAATAGACAAGATCGGTGACCACATGGACATCGGACGTATATTCAGCAATCCAGTCCTTGCCGGTTAAACCTGCTTCCAGGGTTCCGTCTTCTACGTAGCGTGACATCTCCTGTGCCCGACAGATGGCACATTCAATGCTGTCGTCGTCAATTTCGGGAAAATAGCTTCTACCGTTCACATTGATTGTCCACCCTGATCGTTTGAACAATGCAATGGTTGCGTTTTGAAGGCTCCCTTTGGGGATGCCGAGTTTCAATGGTGATGTCATCGTTTGTAGACCTCCTTCGGGTCGAATACGGGCTTGCCGACGATCTGGAGAGATTCACCTTCGACCCGTCTGAAAAAACAGCTTTTATAACCGGTATGACACGCAGCGCCTCCCATCTGTTTCACTTTCAAAAGGACTGTATCATTATCACAGTCGATATAGATTTCTTTTACATGTTGAACATTTCCAGAAGTCAAGCCCTTCACCCATAGCTCCTGTCGGCTACGACTCCAGAAAGTGGCTTTGCGTGTGGCTTGTGTTGCCTCCCATGCTTCCGGGTTCATGTAGGCCATCATGAGGACGTCTCCGGTATCGGCATCTTGGACGATGGCAGGTATTAGACCATTGGTTTTTTTAAAATCAAGTTTAATCATGCTGCCTGAATAACGACACCGAAAAATAAAGTCAAATTGTTTTTTATGTTGTCTAATAAGAGTACCTATTGTAAATACTATGTTTTTATCACACTATATTGCCAGATCAAATGGGAGCAAGATGACGACGGACACAGAAGAGCGTTTATCACCACCAAACAACCACCACCCAAAAAAGAAGAAACCGTTTGTTGCAAGGCTTTTTCGATGGGCGCTGGTGGTCCTGGTTGGGTCCATGGTGGCCGTGGCTATGGCTATCGGCGGTCTTTACCTGTATATGGGTAAAGATCTGCCCAAAATCACCTCTCTGTCAGAATACCACCCTCCGACGATTACAGAAGTTTTTTCAGATGACAACCGTAAGATCGGTGAATTTTATACGGAAAGAAGAATCGTTATTCCCCTGTCCGAAATGCCCCGGACGCTGAAGGAAGCTTTTATTGCAGCTGAAGATGCCAGATATTTTAAACACAAGGGGATTGATTTTGTCAGTATTGTCCGGGCGTTTTTTAAAAATCTCGAGGCGGGAACCATTGTTCAGGGGGGCAGCACCATTACCCAGCAGGTTACCAAATCGTTTTTTCTCACTCCCGAGAGAAGCTACAAGCGTAAAATCAAGGAAGCAATCCTTGCCTATCGTATCGATAAGGCCTTTTCTAAAGCCGATATTTTGTTTCTCTATTTAAATCAAATATATCTGGGACACGGCGCTTATGGCGTCCAGGCAGCGGCAGAAAATTATTTTGGAAAATCCACCAAGGATTTAAATCTGGCAGAATGTGCCATCTTGGCCGGCCTGCCCCAGGCCCCGAGCCGGTACTCCCCGTTCCGGCATCCGGAGCGGGCCATACAACGACAAATTTATGTTTTAAACCGTATGGTTAACGAGGGGTTTATCTCGAGTGTTCAGGCAACAGAGGCCATCAATACCCAACTGGATATCAAGCCCCGGCGGAACTGGTATATTGAGAAAGTTCCGGTATACACCGAGCATGTCCGGCGGTATATTGAAGCACAGTACGGAGCTGATGTCTTATTGAAAGAGGGCTTGAAAGTCTATACGGCGGTCAACATCGAAATGCAGAAAAAAGCCCGTATTGAGATCGGGAAAGGACTTCGTGACCTGGATCACCGGCAAGGGTATCGCGGGCCCATCAAGCAGATACCCCCGGAAGAATTTGAAGCGTTTTCCAACGCAATTGAAGAAAAACTCACAGAAACGCCTCTGGCACAAGGGACCCTGACCGAAGGTGTCGTCATCAAGGTCGACGATGGCCAGGGCAAGACATGGGTGCGGATTGGAAAAGAGCAGGGCACCATCCTGTTGGAAGACATTCGTTGGGCACGCAAGCCAAATTCCGATATTGCCTATTACCGTATGAAGATCAAGAAGCCAAGCGAGGTTTTTCGTTTGGGGGATGTCATTTCGGTAAGCCTCGGTGAACTGGACTCCGAAACGACCTTGTGGCGTCTTTTTCTGGAACAGACACCGGACGCGCAGGCAGGGTTGCTGTGCATTGAAGCTGAGACGGGCAACGTCAAGGTCATGGTGGGTGGCAGGAATTTTCTGGAGAGTCAGTTCAACCGGGCTATACAATCCAGACGGCAGCCAGGCTCTGCGTTTAAGCCTGTCATTTACGCAGCTGCTCTGGATAAAAGCTATACACCGGCATCTGTCATAATTGATTCGCCCATTGTGTTTCAGGACGAGCAAATGGACTTCAAATGGAAACCAAGAAATTATGGCAAAAAATTTTATGGCCCCACGCTTTTACGTGAAGCGCTGGAAGAATCCAGAAACGTCGTCACCATCAAAATATTGCAGGATATCGGTGTCCCTTATTGTATCTCTTATGCCAGGAGACTCGGTATCACCTCCGATTTAAGCAACGATCTTTCCATCGCCCTGGGGTCTTCTGGTGTTTCCCTTCTGGAGATGGTGAATGCCTATTCTGTTTTTGCAAACCAGGGCTATCTGATTCAACCGGTATTCATTCAAAAAATTGTTGACCGTGATGGCAATGTTCTCGAAGAAGCCGGTACGGTCAGAGAAAAGGTCTTGGAAAAAAATACCGCCTACCTGATAACCAATCTCCTGGAAGGGGTTGTCAAAAATGGTACCGGAAGGCGAATCAAGGCATTGAAGCGGCCGGTAGCCGGCAAAACAGGAACATCAAACAACCTGTATGATGCCTGGTTTGTGGGGTATTCACCACGCTATATCACCGGGGTCTGGGTCGGGTTTGACGAAGAGAAATCCCTGGGAGAAGGCGAACAAGGCGCTCGTACCGCCAGCCCTATCTGGTTGGGTTTCATGAGAGAGATCCTGAAAGATCAACCCATCAAGGTTTTTCAGGTGCCGGAAGGTGTGGTCTTTGCAAAAATTGATGCAGAGACCGGGCTGCTGCCGATTCCGGAATCGAAAGAAACCATATTCGAGTGTTTCAAGGAAGGCTCGGTACCCACGGAGTACACAAAAAAGCCGGATGCCGTGACCGAAGCAGAGGAGTTTTTCAAGCTGGATATGTAACCCCACAACCAACACTCAACTTAGGTTACTCTCATGAGATTACGCCTCATCATCCTGGTTCTTTCCTTGCTGGCCTTTTTATCGGCCTCGACCGGGGGTTATTTCTATTATGGCTCATTGAAGGAGGCGGCCTTCAACGAAGCGGAACGGCAGACCGTAACCCGCATTGCCCTGATCAAGAAAAACCTTTCATCCTATCTTTCGGAAAACATCAAGGCGGTAAAAGTGCTGGCCGGTATGGACGAGATGCTTGAAATGCTTGTACGTCCGGACAATATTGCACAAAATAACGCAAACGAGGTGCTGGACCTGTTCAAGGCATCTCTTGAAACGGATGTCTGTTATCTCATGAATCACGAAGGTGTCACTGTCGCGTCTTCCAACCGAAATGCCCCCGAAAGTTTTGTCGGTAAAAATTTTGCATTTCGACCCTACTTCCAGCAGGCTATTCATAGCGCGCCGTCCACCTACCTTGCCCTTGGGACCACCTCTAAAAAGAGAGGTGTCTATTATAGTTTCCCGGTTTTTGAAAGAGGCGAAGATATACCCATCGGGCTTGTTGTTATCAAAGCTTCCATCGAAGAAATCGAGAAAAAGATTAGTTTTTCGGAAGATGAAATCGTTCTGGTTACAGACCCTTCCGGCGTTATTTTTATTTCAAGTCGAAAGGACTGGCTGTTTCAAACGACGGAAAAAGTTTCAAAAGCTGATGAGAACCGTATTTTAAAATCACGACAATTCGGTCAAGGGCCCTGGTTCTGGACCGGCCTGACCTTCTCTGATGATGCAAGCGCTAAAGATCGGGAGGGAAACCAGTATCGTGTCCATCGTGGTGAGATCGATAACTACCCGGGCTGGAGTTTCATACATCTTCGAAACCGTGATGCCATCACAAAGATTGTATCAGATCCCCTTACAAAAATCATGGGTCCCATTGTGCTGCTGCTGTGTCTTCTCGTAGGGATGTCGGTGTTTATCCTCTACCGAAAAGCCTCCGGTGAGATATTGCAAAGAAAATCAGCTGAAAAAGCCCTGAGAGAAAGCGAGGAACGGTATCGGACGCTCTATCACCAGACCCCGGCCATGCTACATTCTATAGATAGGGATGGTTACCTGGTGAGCGTCAGCGATTACTGGTCAGACGTGATGGGATATGAAAAAAAAGATGTTGTGGGTAGGCGGCTGACGGAATTTTTTACCGACACATCCCGGGAGCATGCAGAATCAAATATCTTTCCACAGTTTTTCAAGACCGGGTTTTGTAAAGATGTTCCCTACCAGTTCATCAAAAAGAATGGCGAAATTATTGACGTTCTGCTTTCAGCTATCAGTGATAGAAAAGAGGATGGCCTAGCTGTTCGATCCCTGGCTGTCTCCATCGACGTCACTGAAAGGAAACGGGCTGAGGAAGCTTTGAAGCTGGCCAAGGAGGAACTGAGCCTTTATTCGAAGAAGTTGGAAGCCGAGGTGCGGGAACGAACGGCGGAGATCAGCAGCATATTGAAATATACACCGGATGTGGTTTCCATCAAAGACGAACAGGGGCGGTATCGTCTGATCAATACCCGTTTTGAAGCCATACTGAACAAGACCAATGAACATGTACGTGGCAAGACCGATTTCGATATCCTGCCCGCAGGCGTGGCCGAAAAGATTCATCAGCATGACCAGCAGGTGCTTTCGGAAGGGCGTTCGTTTCAGGTGGAAGAATATTTGCCGCACGATGACGGGCTGCACACGTATCTTTCGGTTAAATTTCCTGTCTATGATGAGCATGGAGCCACCAGCGGTGTGGGTGCGATTTCCACCGATATTATGGAGGTAAAAAAGACCCAGGATCAACTCCGACGACTGTCCGGCAGCATTATGGCAAATCAAGAGAAGGAGCGCGCCTATATCGCCCGTGAGCTGCACGATGAATTGGGCCAGGTGTTGACGGCCCTTCGAATGGATGCAGTATGGTTTCAGACACGGATGAAGGGCTCAGACCCTTCGGTGACCAAGCGAGCGCAGGCCATGTGCAAATTGATCGACAAGACTATCGAAGAGGTTCGATTGATGGCCATCAGGCTTCGACCAGGTGTTTTAGACCATCTGGGTCTTGTGGATGCCTTGGAGTGGTATGTGACGGATTTTGAGCGCCGAACCGATGTTTCCTGTGTCTTTGACCATTCAGAGGTGCCCAAAATCAACGACAACATCGCAATTACCGCCTATCGGATAACGCAGGAAGCGCTGACCAACGTTGCGCGACATGCTGCAGCAAAGCATGTTTTTGTTTCGCTTCACTCGGAAAACGGAGTCCTGGTTCTGCGGGTAAAAGATGACGGCTCTGGTTTCGATGAAAAACTGCTTCAGGATGCCGAGGGGCTGGGGGTGGCATTTATGCGTGAGCGGGCCGTTCTGGTGGGGGGCGTTCTGGATGTTAAGGCATCTCCTGAAAACGGGACAACCGTGATGTTCAGGGTGCCGCTGGAAAAATATTGTTAAGAACATCCCTTGTGGGGATATACGAACACCATGAGGTGTTTTATGATTAAGGTATTGCTGGCTGATGACCATAGCATCGTTCGTGAAGGACTGCGGCGTATCGTGGATGAGAGTGACGATATGGAGGTTGTGGCGGAAGCGTCCGACGGGAAAGAAGCTATTCATCAGATTCGAAAGAACCAGCCGGATGTGGCTGTGATCGATATCTCCATGCCTGAAATTGACGGGCTGGAGGTTCTCCAGCAGCTACAACCGGAATATCCGGAACTTCCCATTCTGATATTGACCATGCACGAAGAGCAACAATATGTTGTTCGCGCTATCGAGGCCGGCGCCAGGGGATACATCACCAAGAAATCGGCCCCGGAGCAACTTGTCGAGGCGATTCGAAAGGTGTATGCCGGTTCTTTGTATATCTCCGAAGAAGCCGCCGAAGCCCTGGCTCTGCGCGTGGCAAAAGGGACCTCAGGACAGTCGCCCCTCGATCTTTTATCCACAAGAGAGCTTCAGGTGCTCAGACGGTTGGCACTGGGGCACACCAATCGTGAAATCGCAGAGAATTACAACATCAGCATCAAGACAGTCGATACCTATCGACTGCGGTTGTTGAAAAAACTGAGTCTCAGAAACAATGCTGAATTATCTCGATTTGCCATTCAAAACAGGTTGATAGAAACCTGAACAGTCTTTTTGTAAGAAAAAGCCCGACAATAAAATCAGAAATTGTCTCATTGACGGTATCCCTGTGGTCTTGTATGCAATGAATTGGAATGCAAGATTCAGGTTTTTAGTCATTTTTTTACAGTCATTATCTTTTGCGAGTTGAAAGGTGGTGGCGTTAACGGTTTCGATTGACGTTACAAGGTATCTGGTTTTAATCGGGTGGAAAAGGGTTTGATTTCACTCTTAGGTAATAACTTAGGACGTAAACAGTACAGGAGGTGTCAGATGAAGAGACAGGAATTTAAGATAGTAATGGGACTATGTGTCGTATGTGTGCTTGCCCTGGTATTTGCGGGCTCCTCGTTTGCCAAGGAGAGAATCGTTTTCGGCGGTGGTCCGGCCGGCGGTACTTTCCAGGTGGTTGCCAATGCTGTCCAGGTTTATAAACCGGTGAAAGATGTCGCGGATTTTGTGGTAAAGGCCCAATCGTCGGCGGGCTCGGTGGAAAATCTGAGGAAAACCGATGCAGGCAGACAGCAGATGAGTGTGGTTTATTCCGGCCATGTATATCTGGGTAGAAACGGAATGATGAAGAACGACACCAAGAAATACACCAATGTACTGGCTGTGGCCTGGCTTTACGGCGCGCCGGCGCAGCTGGTAGTCAAGCAGGGATCCGGTATCAAAAGCGTGAAGGATCTAGCCGGAAAAAAAGTGGGTGTCGGCAATGCCGGTTCCGGGGCTTTTGCCAACTGTGAGCTGTTCTTTTCCCACATGGGTGTATGGGACAAGATCGAGCGCAATGCCATGGGGTACAATGATGCCGCAGCCGCATTTGGTAACAATCAACTGGATGCTTTCTGGCTCTTTACCGCCTTTCCGAGTGGCGCCGTGATCATGGCTGCCCAGACCAACAAAATTGCCCTGCTCAATCTGGACAAGGAGGCTGAATCGTCCGGTTTTTATAAACAATATCCTTATTTCGGAAAACTGGCAGTGCCAGCCGGAACCTACCGGGGCGTAGATTATGACGCCGGTTCATTCCAGGACAGTGCGTTGTGGGTCGCCAATTCCAAGGTGTCTGACGATGCGGTTTATGAGCTCCTTTCACTCATCTACACGGATGCGGGGCTGAAACATATGGTCGAGCAGAAAAAGACCTTCAAGCACATGAGCCTCGAAACCGGCGCCACCAACATCGTGACACCGTTTCACCCGGGTGCCGAAAAGTTCTGGAAAGAAAAAGGCATGCTAAAATAAAACGGGGTTTTTGATCCATGATACAAGATGCAAAATACAGGATATTGTCATGATATCCATTGGCTAAGCAGAAACGGTGCATGGCTGTTTGGAAGTTCAAATCCTGTATTTTGTATCCTTTTTATACTATGTCCGGTGCAACACATGAAATCAGGTGGTGAAACATGTATAATCAATTAAAGAATTTTGAAAAAATCATTTTTGATATTCTGGCGGTTGGCCTGGTGCTGTTTTATTCCTACTCCGCTGTCGTAGCGCCGGCTTCGACTCAATTCCACCGGGGGATATACGTCATCATTACCTATGTGCTGGTGTTTTTGACCTATCAGTCCAAATCGAAAAAATGGCCCGGTTTGAACCCCGTTCTTCGGGCAACCGATTACCTGTTGATCCTGTTGTCAATTGTTACCATCGGATATTGGATAATCAATTTTGAAGTCATCAACTACCGAACCGGCGCTGAAACGCCCTTTGACATGGCCATTGCCATGATCGGGGTTCTCATCGGCATTGAACTGGCGCGACGGGTGGTGGGTAATATATTTGTTGTTATTGGTACCCTGATGCTCCTCTACGGTGTTTACGGGGCCTACTTCCCGGACATCATATCCCATGCCGGTGACACGTTTCCCCAATTGTGCACCAGTATTTTTTATAAAAGTGATGGTGTCTTCGGCATCATGGCCAATGTTCTGGCCACGTATGTGATCCTTTTTGTTCTTTTCGGCGCGTTTCTGGAAAAATGTGGCGCCCAGAAATTTTTCATTGACTGGCCCCTGGCTGCCGTGGGTCATAAAATAGGCGGACCCGCTAAGGTGTCTGTCATTGCTAGCGGTCTTTTTGGTTCCATCTCAGGCAGCGCCATCGCCAATACCGTTTCCACCGGTGCATTTACGATTCCCATGATGAAAAAGGCCGGTTTCAGACCCCACATTGCCGGTGGTATCGAGCCGGCTGCTTCCATCGGCGGGATGTTCATGCCTCCCATCATGGGCGCGGGCGGATTTATCATGGCGGAACTGACCGGTTTGCCGTATTCCAGAATTATGCTGGTGGCCATTTTCCCTGCCATTATGTATTTTTTCAGTGTCTATGTTATGGTCCACTACGAAGCCAAAAAGTACAATATCATCGGTGCAAAGTCAGAAAAAAGTGCCATGGAGATCTTGAAGAATGAATGGGTTTATATTTTACCCCTCGTGATTATAACGATTTTTATGCTCAGCGGCTATTCCCCGGGATTTTCCGCTATCTTGGGATTGGCTACCTGTATAGCCGTCAGCTTCAAGGAAGAGAATACCCGAATTGATATCGCCTTTGCCGTCATCATGCTGGTGGTGCTTTTGGGATCCTTTGTCAACATGACCTCAGACGATACCATTATTTCAGCAAACAAACTGGTGATCCTCGGTGTCATTGCCTATGCGATTACCCTCTTTTTCCGAAAAAACCGGCGCGAGCGGGTGGGGTTTGAATTGAAGCAATTTGTGGTCGCAGCCAGGGCCGGGACGGAAAACAGCCTGAAGATCGGCGCCACCGTGGGGGTTATCGGTATCATCATCGGCGTGTTGACATTCAGCGGGCTGGTACTGACCTTCGCTGATATTGTCATCGAACTTGCCGGGGGTTCCCTGGTGTTAACCATTTTTTTAATCGCTCTGGCCTCCCTGGTCCTGGGTATGGGTGTCCCGGTGACCGCCGCCTATCTCATCACTGCCGTTGTGGCAGTCCCAGCCCTGACCCACCTGGGTGTTAACGAAATTGCCGCCCACATGATTGTTTACTGGTTGTCCCAGGACTCCAATATTACACCACCGGTTTGCATCGCCGCTTTTGCGGGGGCGACCATTGCCAAAGCCAATATGTGGCGAACAGCCTTTGCAGCCTTTAAATTTGCCAAGTTCCTGTACCTGGGGCCGTTTTTATTCGGTTATGTCCCTGGCTTTTCCTTGAACGGCAGCGCCATGGATATCGTCAAAGCCTTTGTGTTGATCATCTTTGCGACCTGGGGCTACTCTTATATCCTGAGCGGAATTTGGATGAAGCCCTTAAAAAAACATTTCCAGAAAGCTTAAGAAAAGCGGTTTAGGATGGTGACATGATGAAACATACTGTAAAAATAGAAAATATTTTGTATGCAACCGATCTTTCCGAAAATGCACGCTATGCGTTTGAATATGCCTTGAGTCTGGCAAACCAGTATGCAGCCAATCTGATACTGCTGCATGTTTTGCCGGAAACGCCCGATTTAGTGGATAAAAATGTCATCGGTTACATTGGTGAGGAAAAATGGGCCGCCATCAAGCAAGATCATTTTCAGAACGCCAAGGCAGCCCTCATCGGTAAAAGGAGAGATCACAGTGTTGTGAACGAAATTATTGACCAGTTCAGGGAAGATGCCAAGGCCGGGTTAGGAAGCCATTCCATCCCGTCGGATGAGGTTATTGTGAAAAGCGGACACCCGGTTGAGGTCATTCTTGAAACGGCCGCTGAAAAAAATTGCGATCTGATTGTCATGGGAACACATGGGGGCAGCACGCTGACCGACAGCATGATGGGGAGCACGGCCAGGCGGGTGGTGCGGCGATCTAAGCAACCCGTGCTGGTGGTCCGGCTTCCCGAAGACGTGTAGAATTTCGGATTTCATTCCCGAGGCACTTAATTATTTTTCTCCCACCTCAACACGGAGTGTGTCATCTGAAACTGAGGGCTCCGGAATCAATTCAATTGAATCTATTTGAAATATTGTCTTCAAGCGTTTGATGTTGGCATTTTTCAAGCCCCGCATTTTCGGGACACTGTTTGGATGAACAAAGAACACCACTTTGTGTATCGGTGTCAATTCTGTGGCCAGTTCTGTGGCTGCTTTGTCGAAAAAGATTTCCGAGTGGACCAGGTGACCGAAGGCGGGATGATATGGACCGGCAATAACGGTTCCGTCGAAATCCAGGCTTTCGGATGCTTGAAGACCCATGCGAATGACCGGGATCTCTTTTTCCCGAAAGAAACCATAAAGGCCTTTTACCTGGTCAACGGCAGCATCCAGGGAAAGGGGCTCATAAGTGCCTTTTTGGTACCATGCTTCGAGGTGGCTGTTTTTCAACACCACCGTCGGGTAGATGCGGATAAAGTCCGGTAGAAGACCGGCGATTTCAACGGCCGTCGTCATGGCGGAGGATGCATTCTGATCTGGCAAACCCACCATCATCTGGAGACCGATTTCATAACCCCTTTCTTTTAACAGACCGACGCCCCTGCGGGTGTCAAGGGCGGTGTGCCCCCGCTGGGAAAGTCGCAACACCTCATCGTCCATGGACTGCACGCCCAGTTCAATGGTTTTGACAGGAAATCGTTGAATCAGATCTAGCCTTGCTGTGGTGATCGTATCCGGTCGGGTCGAGAACCGAATGCCGGCTACCTGGCCCCGGGAGACAAAACGCGCAGCAACCTCGAGAAATTTGAGAATGTCATCTTCCCCGAGACCGAGAAAGGTGCCGCCGTAAAATGATATCTGAGGAGCCTCGTGGTGTGGCTGTTGATAGCTTAAGAATCGGGTGATGTCTGCCGCGACATCATCTTCGGAAGGCATTTGGTCCGGGCGGTCCGCAATGAGGGCCTGGTTGCAGAATGCACACTGGTGAGGGCATCCGGCATGGGGGATAAAAACCGGGACAATGAACGGGCGAAAGCTTTTTTTTTGACGTGGGTTATGGAAAGGGGGAACTGTTGCCATGTGAATCTCGTAGCAAAACCGGCTTATTGTTGAGCCTGTTTTATCATCCTATAGAGTCGTTGATAATGGTTCTTCTGTCAAGATTTCAGGAGGGTCAAGGCTTTTCGCGCGGCATCTTGCTCGGCGGCTTTCTTGCTTTTTCCTTTCCCGACAGTCTGTATATTACTGATATCGGTCTGGACGCTGAAGGTCTTGTCGTGGTCCGGTCCGCTTTCTTCGATTATCCGGTATTCCGGTGCTGGTTTGCGCTGGAGCTGAACCACTTCCTGTAGCTCGCTTTTATAGTCCAGAAATGGTACCCCTTTCCCAACGGCGTCGAAAAGCGCTGAAAAATGCTGTTCGATCATGGCATGCGCGGCGCCATAGCCACCATCCAGGTAGATGGCGGCAAGAATTGCCTCCATGGTGTCGGCAAGAATTGAACTCTTGTGGTGCCCCCCGGTTAAAAATTCACCCTTACCCAAAAGAATGTGATGGCCGATATTCAGTGAGTGGGCCATGGCGGCCAATTGACTTTCATTGACCATATTCGAACGGATCCTGGTCAGGTCTCCTTCTTTCAGGTCTGGATAACGCTCCATCAAAATATGCCCGACTGCAAGACTCAGCACTGCGTCTCCAAGAAACTCGAATCGCTCATTGTCCCGCATTTCCGGGTGGGTCTGTTCGTTCACAAAAGAGCTGTGGCGTACTGCTTCGGATAGGATCTGGGAGTTTTGGAATACATAATCGAGCTTTTTTTCGAGCCTTGAAAGATTATCCGGTGCGTTGGCGCATCGTCGTAAGTTTTCAAATAAGCCATAGGGTACGTGCAGGTCGTCATATCCGGAACCCATTTTCAGCTCCGGTTTTAATTCACCATGAAAGTCGGTGCCACCGGTAACGAGCAGCTGATGTAATGTGGTAATTCTGAGCAGTTGTCGGACCTGCTCGTCCGAGTGCTCGGGATAGTAGACCTCGACACCTTTCAATCCCTTTTTCTTTAGAGCGACAATCAAGGTCTCCAGGTCGCTTTCCTTGTCGATCTTCAACAGTCCCGGGTGGGCCAGAACGGGAACGCCACCGGCATCGGATATGATTTGGATGGCTTTCTGGCTGCTGAGCCGTTGCTTGTCCACATAGGCAGGTTTTCCCTGACCGAGGTATTTATCGAAGGCCTCGTTGATGGAATGAACGAGATTTTTCTCCAGCAGTGCGGTGGCAATGTGAGGTCTGCCGATTTCACCTGAGTCAACCCCTTTTTGGATATCTTCCATCGTTATGGTGATACCCATGCTGTTCAGACGCTGGAAGATCTTTTGGTTTCGCATCCGGCGAATTTGTTGAAGTTCATTGAGTGTTTGATTCAGCACGGGATCGTCGATATGGAAAAAATACCCCAGGATATGATAGCTGTTGACAGATTCGAATGGCGCAATGGGTAGCACACTGATTTCGACACCGGTGACCAATTCAATGCTTGCAGGTATGGTGAGACCGAGCGCTTCTCTCGATCCGGCAAGTGTGTCGTGATCTGTGATGGCAATGGCACCTAATCCGAGCTCTTGTGCCATTGTGATAATTTCTGAGGGTGTCAATGTGCCGTCTGAGGCGGTGGAGTGAATATGCAGGTCGATGCCGATGTTTTCTTTATAATCCAAGGGCTTTTTCGAATGCTTCCTCTTTTGTTTTACAATCGATACACTGGGTTGTTACCATTCTGGCCTTCAGGCGTTTAATCGAGATGTCCTCCCCGCAGGACTCGCAGATGCCAAACGTATCCTTTTCGATACGCGTGAGTGCTTTTTTGATTTTATCGATGAGTTTGCTTTCCCTGTCACGAATCCTGAGCATGAAATTCCGGTCTGATTCAAGGGCCGCACGATCGGTCGGGTCCGGGAAATTTTCTTTGGGCGCGGTCATACCGGAAACAGTATCGTCAGCCTGACTGAGAAGATCTTCCAGTGTTTTTGTCAGTTGTTCTTTGAAATATTCAATATCTTTCTTTTTCATAATAACACCTCAAAAGCATGGAACAATATCTACGGAAATAATCTAAATAACACAAACGAAAAATGTTGTAAAGTGTAAATATTGATTCACACAAAAATCGTTCTATGATTTTATTTCGGATGGTCCCCGCTTGCGGGTCTTGCTGATAATTAGGTGTTGTCAGTATCGGCTGGATATCGTATAAAGAATGCAATTGTTTCGCGATTTTATCGGACCCGACTGAAATGGAGGATATGGATATGGATATGGACGAAGACAACTATAGCACGACATACAAATCCATTACCGTCAGAACCATCGATGGTTCGACATTTAATGGGAAAGTGAACATTTCGCCGGATCAGAGAGTTTCAGACCTTTTTACGAAAAGTGGCCGGTCTTTTATCGTCATGGTAGACGTCACCTCGATAGATACGTCGGGAAAAACACGCTTTATCAACAAAGATCACATTGTTTGGGTAGAACCGGAAGATGTATCAGAGAACAGCTGAAAAGAAGATATCAAGTGTTTTCATATTGTTAACCCTGAAGATCTGATGCGGATAGCCTTCTGGTATTGTTTTTTTCAACATGCCGGCCAGAACGTTACCAGGGCCCACCTCCACAAATATTTCTATTTCCTCTTCCATCAATCTGCACATGGTGTCATACCATTTAACAGGGTGGCACAACTGTGTTACCATCATCGATCGAATTTCAAGAGGATCTTTTGTACTATCGGCCGTTACATTATGCAGGACAGGTATACCTGGCGTGCTGAATGAAATATTTTCCAAAAAATTCTTGAAATCGGTTTCTGCACCATGAATCAAGGCACTATGCCATGCACCACTCACCTTTAAAGGAATCGACCGGCCGTTTTGGTCGGCGGCCAGAGCGCTAGCTTTCAGGACGGCTGCCGGCGTTCCAGTAATCACGATCTGTTCTTTTGTATTGTGGTTTGCCACGGATACAATACCATCTGATGCGGCTTTGGTGACGATATCCTCGACGGTCTCAATGGGAAGTCCGATGATCGCAGACATGGCGCCTTTCTGCTTTGTGGCCTCGCGGTGCATCAACTCGCCTCTTTTCATGACAGATCGAAACGTGTCTTCTTTGGAAATAACCCCTGCAGCATATAGAGCGCTGTATTCACCCAGGCTGTGGCCCGCTGTGATACGGGCCTTGACGCCTTCTTTTTGGATTATGGTCAACACGGACAGATTGATAGCGGTCAAGGCTGGCTGAAGGTTCACGGTGGCAATCAAGTCTTCCATGGGGCCCTTGAAACAGAGTTTTGACAAGTTGATTTTAACCAGCTCTTCTGCCATGTCGAAAACTTCCCGGGCAATATCGAAAGCCTGATAAAACTCCTGACCCATGCCAATACGTTGAGAACCTTGGCCGGGAAATAGAAAGGCAATTTTTTTCAAGTAAATTCTCCCGCTTAGTATATTAACTGTAAAATGTGTGTATTTTGTGACAAAAAAATAAAAGCAATCACGAAAACACGAAATCTGAAAACCACGAAAAGTTTTATGGCCTTTTTCGTGTTTTCGTACTTTCGTGTTTTCGTGATAAAAGATTTTTTTCTTGCCCGGCATATCCTGGTTGGGTGTTGTTATGTAAATTTACTCGTCCAGGTTGAAAAGCCTCCTCATCAAATCCAGGTAGACCGGCTTGTTGATGTGGTGACCTTCCATCTTTAGAAGCCGGGTAGGATCGTGCATGATCTTATTGATCATGGTTTCTATCATTTTCTTCAAGGCTTCCTGGTCGGTCGACGATGTCTGTTCGAGGTTTGGAAGCGTCCGGCCGATCTCATTTTCGATGATCCTGCGCAGTTTGTTTCTGAGATCGATAATGGTTGGAACGACATTCAGGTTGTCGTACCAGTCCCGAAAACGAATAACCGCCTCATCGACGATTCTTTCCCCTTTCAAAGCCTCTCTTTTTCGATCTTCAAGGTTTTCTTCAATAATATTTTGGAGGTCATCGACATCGTAGACATAAGCGTTGTCCAGTCGGTTGATTTCCGGGTCAATATCGCGTGGAACGGCGATATCGATTAAAAACAACGGGCGATTTCGTCGAGCACGCATAACCGTTTTTACCTGGTCACGACGGATAACCAGTTCAGGTGATCCTGTTGAACTGATAATGATATCAACCTGCTCAAGCCAATGAGGTATTTCTTCAAACCGGATTGCCTGGCCCTTGAATTTTTCTGCCAGGGAAACACCGCGTTCAAACGTTCGGTTGGCAACATAGAGTTCCCCGATCTTTTGCCGCAGTAAATGCTCCACCGCGAGTTCGGCCATTTCTCCGGCACCGATCATCAAGACTTTCTTTTTTATCAGAGAATCAAAAATTTTCTTGCTCAGCTCAATGGCGGCATAGCTGATGGATACCGCCCGATCGCCAATACCCGTTTCGGTGCGAACTTTTTTGGCCACAAAAAAAGCACGGTGCAGCAATCGGTTCAATATCAGGGCGGATGCTTTTTGCTCCCTGGCAGTTTGATAGGCTGATTTGATCTGCCCCAGGATTTGAGGCTCCCCAATGATCATGGAGTCCAGGCTGGATGCAACGCGAAAAATATGTCGAACAGCATCATCATTTTTCCGCTGATAGAGAGCTTTTTCAAATTGTTCCAAAGGGACCTGATGGATCGAGGCAATGAGTCTTTTGGTTACTTCGACGGCAACAGGGCTGTTACCGGTAACCAGCAGGATTTCCACTCGGTTGCAGGTCGAATAAACCAGCACTTCATCGATGGATGGTTCCTGCTTCAGTTGAGCAAAGGCAACCAGGGTATCTTCGGGGGTAAACGCGATGCATTCCCTGAGTTCAACCGGTGCGGTGGTGTGATTCAGACCTATTATTATGATATCTGCCATAAACTACTTAAAACCATTACCCATATAGCGGCTTACCACCTGGTGAATTCACCATGGTGTCCTTTCAGAAAAAAATTAACCCCTAAAAAAGTGAACATAAGCACAGCAAAGCCAATGATGGCCATGATGGCCGATTTTCTACCGCGCCAACCCAGACTGATACGGCCATGCAGGAGTGCAGCATACAACAGCCAGGCGATTCCGGACCAGATTTCTTTCGGATCCCCGCTCCAGAAATGTCCCCAGGCTGTCTTTGCGTAAGCGAATCCAGTGATGAGACCAATGGTCAGCAGGGTAAATCCAGTCACGATACATGCATATCCGGTGGTATCGATAAATTCGAGGGAAGGCAGGCGCCGATAAAAAAAACCTTGTGTTTTGGTCTTGATGGCCTGTTCTTGAACCAGATAAAAAATTCCGACGCCAAATGCAAGGGCAAAGGCCGCATCCCCTAGAAAGACTGTAACAATATGAAAATAAAGCCAAACACTGTTAAAGACCGCCGGCGTTTCCATTACTTCTGCCGGCAGTTGTGCACTGATGCTCATGACCGCTGCAGCCAGGGGAGATGCAAAGGCGCCCAGAACCTTGAGATGATATCGGGTTTGGAGTACGATAAAGAGAGCGGCCATGGCCCAGGCAACCATGGAAAGCGTTTCCCGCAGGTTGTGAACCGGAAGGTGGCCGGCCAAGATAGTACCATAAGCAATAATTCCGGTGTGCAGCAAGCATCCGAAAACCAGGAGATAAAACCCGATCTGGCTCCAGAACGTGTCCTGGCGTACAAGATACGCGACATATCCAATGGCGCTCAGGATATAGATAAAGGCAACCGCATGGGTCAGTTGGTTCATTTCGCACCCTATGTTTTATTACGTCATGTAAAACCTGGTCCTTTGGGCCAGGTCAGAGAAGCTTGGCTATGCCGATGTCGTTAGTTACTTAAATCCGAAGCACTAGTTTGAATTATTTGAGCATTTTATATTTGGATTTGTTTCGTATTTCGATATTCGTATTTCGAATTTATCACAAACTGAATGTGCATAATATATATCTCTTATAGGGTTGAATCAGTGCCGAGTCCTTTGGACCCAGGTATCTACTATGGCTGACAATCGGACTTCAGTAATTCGTCAACAGCATAGCCCGGACCCAGAACGTCAAGAAGCAGACGATCAATTTCTTCATATTGTCGATCTTGAATCCATGAAATAATATCACTCTGAATAATTTTTTGAAAAAGGGGTTTGTGTTGTTCCGGTGCGTGTTTTTCCCGGAGAAGGCGGCTTCTGATGGCACCCATTAAATCCAGGAAGACGGCATATGCTTCACCAAACTGTTTTTCAAGGTCTTTACGCACTTTTTTTGCAAATGCCGGGCTTTTTCCTGATGTAGAAATCGCCAGAACCAGGTCGCCTTGCTGGACGATGGCCGGGAGGATAAAATTACAAGCTTTCGGTCTATCGGCAATATTGCACAACAGCTTAGATTTTTCTGCATCCATGCTGAGTTGTTGATTCAGCAGCTCATCGTTGGTGGCGCCAATGACAAGAAACCTGCTTTCCAGGTCCGAGGGTCTGTAAGCACGCTCTATAAGGGCGATATGCCGGTCTTCGAATAAACGTTTTAACTTTTCGGTGGTATCGATGCTCACGACCGTGACAGAGGCACCACATTCGAGAAGCTTTTCAACTTTTCGGGTTCCAACATCGCCACCGCCAACCACTAGGCAGTTACGGTTTTTAATATCCAGAAAGATGGGAAAGTATTGCATAATACTAACAATAACTCATCGTTTATTTGATTGTCCGGACCCTGTTATAAACACCTAACGAAATTAAGACGTCATGTCATTTACACTTCGTGCGTCATTACGCCTTCGGCTGTCATTAATGGTTATTAGCCCTTCGGTCGTAATTAGCGCTGCGCACGTAATTGATTGTTACAAAAAGCTGACAGCTGAACCTAAAACCACGTACTACCCTCAAACCCTTGACCCTATTTTTTTGTTACACCTCTATCTTCAATAAATCTTCTGCAATCACAAGGGGCCCCTGGTATGTCCTGCGGGCTTGGGCAACTAAATCGACCTGATCACATTCCGGGTAAAAATGGGTCAACACCAGTTTGTTTACATGGGCACGTGTTGCCATCTCACCGGCCAACGATGGTGTCAGATGCCCGGGAACTTTCAACGAATCGGGCATTGCCGATTCGCAGATGAGAAGATCGGCCCCCTGAGAAAGGGAAACCAGATTTTCGTTTGTATCAGTATCTCCTGAATAGACAATTGATTTGCCGTCGGGATCCGTGATGCGGTATCCGAGGCTCTCTTCACGGTGATTCATGGGTATTGTGTCCACTGTAAAAGATGCGAATTGTCTGCTGTACAGGTCATTGTTGTCGAGTTCGAGAAAGCGCAACATGCCTTCGGGTAGTTCCAGCCAATCGCCGTAAACAGCTTTGAGACCATTGATAAAGTCGATAAATCCCTTGCCCCCGGCTACGGTCAGTTCGCTGTTCCGTCTATTGCTGTCCGGATATTTGGTGGCAAAAACGAAAGGCACCAGTTCTCCCGTGTGATCCGGATGGAAATGGCTGTAAAAAATAACATCGATATCAAATATTTCGACACCGGTGTGCAAGAGACGATGCATGGTGCCCGGCCCGGAGTCAAAAAGAAGTTTTGTCTCACCGATTTCCATGAGAATAGCGCATGAACTGCGTTTCAAAGAAGGCACACAAGTGCCGGAACCGAGTATGGTCACGGAGGTTGTGGTCATTTTTTTGTGCCGGCAGGGGGTGTCTTGATTTTGGTCTTGATCTGGCTCATGATCCAGCGAATAACCTTGCTGTCATCTTTATGATCGAAGAGAGGTCTTAGCTTGGCGAGATCGATTTCAGCCCGTGCCATGGCTTTACGACCGCCGGCGGACCCGAATTCAGCGAATCCCAGTTCTGCGATTTTGCCGGCATTCTTACGCAAACCATCGCTCCTGAATATGATGACCAGTTTTTTCTGGTGATATCCAGCCACGATACTCCATTTGATGGAGCTGATTTTTAGAAAGAAATCCGCAATGAGAACGCAGATATCGGGATTGGGCACCAGTCCCAGAAAAACAAAAACCTTCCCTTTCCGAACACGTCTGTTTTCAAGTGCTTTTTTAAAGAATTTCAAATAATCCGGTCTGATTTCGGATTGTTCGATCTTTCTTACCAGGTGTTTGTTGGCGTGACGGAACAGGTATTGGAAAGAACGCACATCTTCCACGAGTGTCTGTTGTTCAAAATTGCTGGTATCGTTTTTGATACCGAGCAGCAGTGCCGTGGCCAGCTTGCTAGCGGGTTTTATTTTCGCAGCCCTTAAATATTCCGTCATGATGCTGGCGGTGGCACCATATTTGGGCCGAATATCCTGAAAAGGAGCTTTGCTATCGGTATCGGGATGGTGGTCGATGACCAGGTCCACGGTAAATTTTTTAAACAAGACATTGTGTGATGGCTGCGAATCCACCATCACAACCCGATTAAAGCGCGTGGCATCCAGGTTTTTTATATGGATGAGTTTGACACCCAGAAGTTCTACCATGGCGCAATTATCAGGCCGGTTTATGATATTGATATTGGAAATGGTGATATTGTTCACCTTGCGCCATAAAAGACGTTTGACGGCCATGGCACTACCAATGGCATCCGGGTCTGCATTGATCAGGATGAGTACCCGATCGTCAGAGGAAAATTGGTTGTAGAACCGACTGACCTTATCTTTTGCTGAAAAAAGCATATATGTTTTCACCGTATTGGGATAATTGGTATATTTTGTAACCGTATGATGAGTTGCTGAATATATCAATAATAAAATCGAGGCACAATTTTAAATGACGCGACAGGGTTGTATTCATCAAAAAGACTGTCGGCAAGCCATTGAGAATGCGCTTACTCGCGCGGTTCCGTAATTTCAAACACCAGGTTGTCATCAGCCACATCAACCCGGATCCTCGCACCAGGCAGAACATCACCCTTCAAAATGTTCATGGACAAAGGGTTCTCGATATATTTTTGGATTACCCTTTTCAGGGGTCTGGCGCCGTAGGTTGAATCGTATCCTTTTTCAGCAATAAACGTCATTGCCCGGTCAGCAAGTGTCAGGTCGATGTTCTGCTCTGCAAGACGGGTTTTAAGACGTTCCATCTGAATTCCAACGATTTTTTCAATCTGCTCAGGGGTCAGATTGTGAAATATGATGGTTTCATCTATCCGGTTTAAAAATTCCGGCTTGAAATTTGTACGCAAGGCGGCGGTGACCCTGGCTTCCATCTCAGACCGGTTTTCCTGTGCCAGTTCCTGAAAGTGCTGGCTGCCCACGTTTGAAGTCATGATGATGAGGGTATTTTTGAAATCAACGGTTCTGCCGTGTCCATCGGTCATCCTGCCATCATCCAATATCTGGAGCAGTACATTGAAGACGTCCGGGTGTGCCTTTTCTATTTCATCGAACAGCACAACGGCATAGGGTTTTCTGCGAACAGCTTCTGTCAAGAAGCCACCTTCGTCATACCCAACATACCCTGGGGGGGCGCCTATCAATCTTGATACGGCATGCTTTTCCATATACTCGGACATATCGATACGTACAATCGCCTGTTTGCTGTCAAAGATGAACTCGGCCAATGCCTTAGCAAGTTCAGTTTTACCAACACCGGTGGGACCCATGAATATGAAAGAGCCGATAGGCCGGTTGGGGTCCTGCAGCCCGGAGCGTGCTCTTCGGACTGCATTCGAAACAGCGGAAATGGCTTCGGTTTGGCCGATGACACGCTGGGAGAGCCTTGCCTCCATATGAACCAGTTTTTCACGTTCACCTTCGAGCATTTTGTTGACTGGGATACCAGTCCAGCGGGAGATGACCTCGGCAATATCATCTTCCTCTACTTCCTCCTTAAGCATCTTTTTGCTTTCCTGGAGGCGAAAGAGCGTTTGCCTGGCTTTCTCTAATTGATTCTCGAGCTCGGCGGATAGGCCATAACGTATCTCGGCAACCCTGGCTAGATTGCCTTCTCTTTCAAACTTCTGGGCTTCGATACCCAACTGTTCCTGTTTTTCCTTTATTTCCCGGATGGTTTGAATAGAGTCCTTTTCGCTTTGCCAATGGGCTTTCATTTGGAGCATGTCTTCATTGAAATTGCTCAGATCTGCTTCCAATCTGGCGAGACGCTCCTTGGAGGCTTTGTCGGATTCCTTTTTGAGGGCCACCTTTTCGATTTCAAGTTGTGTCATTTTACGTTGAATTTCATCAATTTCAGACGGCATGCTGTCAATTTCGATTCTTAATTTGGAGGCACATTCATCGATGAGATCGATGGCCTTATCAGGCAGGAAGCGATCCGTGATATACCGGTTGGAAAGGGTTGCGGCGGCAACGATGGCGGAATCTTTTATCCGGACACCGTGGTGAACTTCATATTTTTCTTTTAATCCCCGAAGGATAGAAATAGTATCTTCTACAGAAGGTTCTTTTACCAAGATTGGTTGAAAGCGTCTTTCAAGGGCGGCATCCTTTTCGATATATTTCCGGTATTCGTTCAAGGTAGTGGCACCTACACAGCGCAGAGTTCCACGCGCCAAGGCTGGTTTGAGCATGTTTGAAGCATCCATGGCACCCTCACTGGCCCCGGCACCAACCAGGGTGTGCAACTCATCAATGAAGAGGATGACATCGCCTTCGGCATTTTCAACTTCTTTCAAGACCGCCTTGAGGCGATCCTCGAATTCTCCACGATACTTGGCCCCGGCAATCAAGGCACCTATGTCCAGGGCAACGAGACGGCGGTGTTTGAGCGTTTCAGAAACATCACCCTCAACAATCCGCTGGGCCAGGCCTTCGACGATGGCGGTTTTGCCGACACCCGGTTCGCCGATAAGAACGGGGTTGTTTTTTGTTCGTCGCGACAACACCTGGACAATACGGCGTATTTCATCATCCCTGCCGATAACTGGATCAAGCTTACCCCGGCGGGCGCTGTTGGTAAGATCCCTGCTGTACTTATCCAGTGCCTGGTATTTTTCTTCCGGGTTGGGGTCTGTTATCCGCTGGGTGCCCCGGATATCCATGAGAACTTTCAATACAGCCTCGCGGGAGACCCCATGGTTATGCAGGACTTTCGAGACCAGGGTGTCTTTTTCATCCAGGATGACCAGGAAAATGTGCTCAATGCTGACATACTCATCCTTCATGTTGTCAGCCTCTGTGAAAGCGGCGTCCAAAACATGCCTGGTGGCTGCTGAAAAGTAGACATCACCGCCGCCTGAGACTTTGGGGAGTTGGTCCACTGCTCGCTCGATATCAGGCAATATCGCTTTTGGAGAGACGCCTAATTTTTGAAGAACACCGGCGGCAATACCCTCCGACTCCGTAAGCATGACGTGTAGGAGATGTTCCGGTTCAATCTGCTGATTGCCGTGCCGGGCTGCCAGGGATTGGGCCTGCTGAATCAGTTCCTGTGCTTTTATGGTAAGCTTGTCTAATCGCATACGATCCTCCAAAACCGAATGGCGTAAATGGTCTCAATAGATAGTTTAACCATTTGAAATAATATATATAATAGCTTATTCATACCGCTATAATATAAGCATGTGCCGTTTTATGTCAAATAGACCCCAATGAAGCAGGAAGAGGGCCAAAAAATACTGCAGGAAACAGGTCAATGCTCCAGGTGGCCGGACCAGCAACTTCGAAGGGTTTCAAACAAAACAATTCCGACGGCCGAAGAAAGGTTCAAGGAACGGATGTGCCGCGTGATGGGAATAGAATAAACAGCGTTTGAATACGTGTCCAGAATGGATGGGGGCAGACCTTTGGTTTCTGATCCGAATACGAGAAACATTCTTTTCATCACAGGCAGGGACCAGAATGGTTTGGTGCCCTTTTTGCTGAAAAGGAATACTTCATCCTTTTCAGGTGCTGCGATCTTTAAAAAGGTTTTAAAATCATTCCAGATCTTCAAATCGACATGTTGCCAGTAATCGAGGCCGGCGCGTTTGACCCAGCGGCTATCCAGTGAAAATCCAAGGGGTTTGATGAGATGCAGAGTGGAGCCTGTACCAAGACAGGTTCGCCCGATGTTTCCCGTATTCCAGTGGATGTCGGGTGAGACCAGTACCACGTGTCGCCGACAATCAAACAGTGGATCGAGATGGTGGTCCGTCGGGTTTTGAGGAGGCGGCGCTATCACTTGGCCGGTTCTCCACAGAAAGGACAGAATTTGAATGCCGGGTCCATGGCCTCATTGCAGTGCCGGCATCGATGGTCCGGGATAACATTCAGTGCCTGGCTACATCGATCGCATGTTAACATGGGCAGGCCTTTTTTTACGCGCAAAAGTGGAATAAAAAACAGACTGAAATAATGATCGATACGCTGGGTATGGGCCGTCTTCAAACCGCATCCGGAACAAATCCCGGCTTCTTTATCGAGGGTCTTGGTTTTGGGTTGAACACCTGCGATGAGAAACATGTCGATCTTGCCTTTAGCAATGAGTCGGTACACTTCAAATTGAAAAAAACTAAGTATAACAATAGAAGCCATCTAAAAAATAGGATTTTGGTTCAAAGTCAAGGCGGGATCGAGTTTCAATCCGCAGGAATACTATAGTATTTTGAGGAATTGAAACTCGATTCCAACGCAGGATTTGGGCCAAAAGACATTTTTTAGATAGCTTCTAGAACGAGCTCGGCTTACAAACCACCTCCCTGATCCGCATGTCAAAAAGATGTGACTGATTTGCCGGCTTCAGGATCAGTGCCGCATCCGCTCCTTTTCCGGTACCGCCGATGGAGACGATGTCTTTACCGGTAAGAGCGCCGCCATCGGCAGCCATGATGGCGACCTCCACGGCAACTTTGGTACCCTGACCGAATAATCGAAGGGTGTCGGCAATGATAAGAACCGGATAAGCACCTGAATATTTGTTGAAAAGCGATCGCTCTACGCCTGACAGCGCGTGGGTGGCGGATATCACTTTGGCGCCGCCGCTTTCCAGCTCCATTACAACCGATTCCGGCATAACTGACTGGAATGGTTCATTAAAACCGCAGTGGTAGGTAACCACCACTACTTTGAAGCCTTTAAAAGTATCCAGCACCTTGTGGGCCGTATACCCCCTTGAAGAGGCCACCACCACCTCATCGATACCGAGTTCCTGGGCCCGGTCATAGGCCAGTTCAATGGTTTTTTCTGTATTGTCGCGTCCAGGTTTTTCAAAGTACATATGGCCCCCTTTTAATAATAGCGTCATTTTATCTCTCCATCCTTATCTTTTCAATCACACAGATGTCATATTTTAACAATGGCGGATATCTGTCAAGAATGAAAGTCTGAATCGAATGTATTGAACCGCAACAGCAGGCGCATTCCCCGCAGCAAGCTACGGGGAATGCGCTCGCGGTTGCGGTTCAGGTTTCGATTGACAGATAAAAATCGAAAGGCTATTTTAGGTTTGATTTCCGTAACCAATTCTGATCATTCTGGTTTTGACGATAACGAAGTTTGTCCCCTGGGCGGCCTATGCTCAAACCCGGGACGGAAAGACTGTTTTACTGGAACAGGAAGAACTTCTGGAATCACTCCTTTCTCAGAGAACGGACAATCCGGACAGGATTGAAATGTCAAAGGCCTTAGGTGTCATGGAGAACACACCGGAAGTTAGAATCGAAATTGGCTATTGATTCGGCAATATTTATACTTGAACTGAGCGATTTTTTCCGAACCCTATATCCGCAAGAGATCGGTGCAGATCGAGATAAAAATCGCTCAATTCAGGTTATAGTGTCTTGGAGGTAAAATGAAACAATATCGTGTGAAAGACCTGATGGTTCCGATTTCAGAATATGCGACGGTGGCAGTGGGGTCAACACTATCCGAGGCTGTGGTTGCGCTGAAAAAAGCCCAAGAGGAATATTGCAATACCCAATATTCCCATCGTGCCGTACTGATTCTGGACAAGAACAAGCAGGTGGTTGGAAAACTCAGCCAATTGGATTTTCTGCGTTCCCTTGAACCGAAGGATGAAGAAATCGAAAGGATCAAAAATATCAGGAAATTCGGTTTCAGCTCAAAATCCATTGCGCTTCAACGGGAACAGTACCATCGCTCGACCCCGCCAAACAAAGATATTTACACCAACGCAGCCAGGCTCAAGGTTGATGCTTTTATGCAAACCCATTCAGAAGGTGAGTACGTCAATGAAGACACCTCTCTAGAAACGGCCGTACACCAACTGATTTCAGGGCACCATCTGGCTTTATTGGTGACTCAAAGAAAGAAAATTGTGGGTATACTGAGAATGTCGGATGTGTTTGCTGCAGCCTTCCATGTCATAAAAGAGGTCGAAGCGACTGGATAGGAAAGGAACTATCATGAAAGAACTCGAAAGATTATTGGACAGGGTTATCCAACGTGTCAACATCAACTTGCGGGAACTTGAATACGATGTCAACCCGCTCGTTCATAACCTTATCCCGCTGAATCAAATGACGAAATTTTATGCATTTTATGGCATTACACCCAACCATCCTTTGAATCTTCAGTTCAGGCACTCCAATTTGGCCGGCAGTTATTTTCTCGGAAGATGCAAAGTGACCAACTCCCTGCTCTATAAAAGTGATATCCGGGGAGATGAACTCAAGCAAAAAGACGATTTATTCCAATACCAGGAATTTGAAATCCCAATAGTGGAGGATGAAGAGATAGAGATAGAGGATAGTTTCCTGATCAAGACCTTGGTGCACAATTTTTCTCATGATCCGGAAACGCTGGAGAAATTTTTTGTCAAAGATACCATATCTACTCACTATGCCAACATTCATGGCTCTCCCTCAAATGGATGCTTTCTGGGACCCTTTTCAACCGTTGACCTCACCACGATACAGGACTGTCTCATCGGAACCTTTTCATATATACAAGCCGGGGAAGTGAGTCACTTGAATATAGAGCCTGGGACGGTGTGGGTGCGCAATCCTGAAACCTTCAACTTTCTTTACCGGTTTCCCCTTCAACGCCTGAATAATTACATCTACTTTACGGCCGGAAGTTCACCCAGGGGGATCTTTATCGACTTTGTGGAAGATCGCAAAGAGGCCTTTCAGCGGGTTTTTGACGTGCTCAACCTCGAACCTTCCGTGTCCGTTCCCAGTAGTGCTTCGCTTGACCGCTTTGCCGTTATCAAGCCAAAAACCCATATCAGCGAAAATGTGCTCGTTTCGCAGCGGGCCTATCTCCAGAATGCCTGGCTGGGAAAAGGGGCCAATGCCCAGGAGCATTGTTATATCATCAACTCACGCCTGGAGGGTAATGACATTACTGCCCATGGCGCCAAGATCATCGAGGCCCATCTGGGAAAGGATGTATTTGTTGGATTTAACTGTTTTCTGCGGGGAAGACCGGAATCACAGCTGACCATCGGTAAAGACAGCATCATCATGCCGCACACCATCATAGATATCCACAAGCCACTGAAGATTCCGGCCGGTCATTTGGTCTGGGGTTTGGTGACGGACAAGAAAGATCTGGACAACAACAGTATGTCCTTGAAGGCCTTTGCGAAAATTGAGACCCGGCTTTCAAAGGGGGACATGATTTTTGAGGGCAGCGGCGCCGAATTTGTTACGACATTCAAGGAGCGAATTCAGCATATCCTGGAGACCAACGGTGCCTTTTTTAACGGCCTTTCGAACAAGGGCCACGCCCAGCAAAACCAAAATATTTCCTTTAACACGATTCAACCCTATCCCATGGGAGAAAAGGAAGGACTGTATCCCACCATCATTATCCGTCCATAATAAAAAAGGTTTTAGGACGACAGACCCTATAGGGGTTGTCAGAAAAACGTTCCGATTGAGGACCGTTTTTCTGTTACAAACCCTTATGCCGCGATCCTGTTTTCGGAACATTATTATGACATAAAACCTTTTTGAGACACCTTTTATTTGAAAAATGTCAGTAACGCATGTAGATTGGTCAAAGGGTGGGGCGGGCAACCCGGAATAAAAAGATCCACCGGTAAAAGGCTGTCCAGACCTTCGGTGATTTCAGGGCTGCCCCTGAAGGGTCCACCGGTCAGGGGACAACTGCCCACGGCGATGACAACCTTGGGGTCGGGAACGGCTTCGTAGGTTTTCAGTAAGGCTATTTTCATATTTCGTGAAATTGGGCCAGTAACAACGATGCCGTCTGAGTGGCGGGGCGACGCCACGAAGTTGATCCCGAAGCGGGCCAGGTCGAAAAAAGGCGTCGCCAGAACATTGAGATCCGCTTCGCAGGCGTTGCATCCGGCCGCCGATACCTGTCGTAACTGCAGAGATCGGCCGAAAAGCTTCTTGAAATGCTGCCGGGCATGTGCGGCCAGATCGGGAAGGGATCCATCCGTGACCAGGTGTTCTTTTTCGGACACGGAGATCTCAAAATCCTGGGTAAAGGAGACGAACTTTCCTTCAGAGAGGCGTTCACAGGTTCCACAGAAAACACAACGGCCCATGTCGATCAAATAATTTTTGGCATCGATGGCATCTTGGGGGCAGGCCTCGGCACATGCCTGGGCCAGGTTGTTCTGGGCGTCCTTATTAATCTGCGGACGCCCGCGGTAGCGCTTCCATAGCTCGATTTTTTCCTGGGGATATTTTGATGTTCTGTAGCCCTGTTCAAATCTGTTTCTTAGGGTATTAAGCATAGTGGTTTCCCTATAGATCAAAGCCGCAATAGGATAAATTGTAGCTCTTGTTGTTGAGTGGAAAATCTGAAATTTCCGTATTCCGCAGGGACAAGGACAAACCATTCCAGTTATGAAAAGAGGGGTCCTTGATCTTATAGCGCATGATGTTGCCTGCCGCGTCTGTCAACACACAATGGGATACCTCACCCCGCCAGGCCTCGTTCAGAGTCACTACAAAGGAATCGGGTGCCGGTGTTAGCGGTTCCGGATCCAGGCAATCTGTTCCCACTGGATCATTCAGCATGGACTGGATGAGGTCGATGGATTGCAGGGTCTCGTCCGCCCGGATTCTGGCTCGGGCATAAACATCTCCACTGGTTTCGGCATTTTCCGGAATATCAAGCGCAGAATAATGTTCGCTGGGAAAGCAGCGTCTAACATCGTAGGAAATGCCGCAAGCCCGGCCGGCCGGCCCCACCAACCCCAGGTTTTCAGCATCGGATCTGCTTACCGTGCCACAATCCTCGAAGCGTGATCGCACACTGGATGTCGAGAAGAGTAGCTCGATCACATGTTTGACCTGCGGTTTGATTTCAACGATACGCTCGCTTAAAATATTCCGGATTTCATCGTCCATATTAAAACGCACGCCGCCCGGTCGGATGAGTCCTTTGCTGAATCGATTACCGCAAAGCAGCAGTGACATATTCAAAAAGTCGCCACGCATGCGGCCGCAGTAGTTCATGGGCGGCAGAAAGGCAACGTCTCCACTCAATGCGCCCAGATCACCCACATGATTTTGAATCCGTTCGAGCTCAAAAGCAATGGTCCTGATGATGCGTGCCCCGCTGTCTGGTTGAACCGAAGAAAAAGCCTCCATGGCCTGAGCCATACAGAGACTGTGGCCCACTGTGGTGTCACCGGCGATGCTTTCGACCAGCAGGGGTAGACGTTTGGCCTCCATCTGTGGAATCAGTGTTTCAATACCCCGGTGTTGGTATCCCAGGTGGATCTCCAGGTTCAGCACTTTTTCACCAATACAGTTGAACCGAAAATGCCCCGGTTCGATCACACCGGCATGCACGGGGCCCACAGCCACTTCGTGGATCTCGGGACCTTCCACTCTGTAATAGTCGTAGTTTCCTGGGATATCATCCGCGTAGTTGTTCCCAAAGATATCGGTCTTGCCTACATAATTGGGATGGTAGCGAACCATTTTAAGCCAGGGATGGCCCTCGGGCCGGATACCGAACTGCTCGGCAATTTCCCGTTCAAACATGTGAAATGGCTCGCATTGACTGCTCATGGCCGGGTAGGTATTGGGTGCATCGCAGCTGGCCACCAGCAGCTTATCATTGCGCAGTACCGCCAGCAATTTGACGGTCTCTCCATCCTGGTAGGCGAAGTACTGGACGACCTTTCCTTCTGAAGCTACGATATCCAGAGCTTCCTGACGAAAGGTGTCAAACGGGAGGTTTGGGACCCGTTCCCTGGGAACGGCAACACCATTTGAAATTTCCATAAATGCTGTGCTCATCAAAAACCTCCCCCGACAGATGTCACCGCATTCATTATCGTCTGGTACAACGTGTCCGGGATCCAGAAACACAAGACCAGAGAGGTCAATAGCAGCACATACTGGGGCCAGACGAGATTGGCTTTTTCTGTTAAACCAATCGTCGCTTCTGACGTATTAAAAGAAATTTTCATTGCCTGGTTGGCAAAACCGGCAAAGATGACACACAAGCTGACCAGCAAAACAGTGACGCCCATATAGTGACCAGCTTTAAAGGCGCCGAGGATGACGAAGAATTCGCCGATAAATATGCCAAAAGGAGGCAGTCCGGATATGGCGGCAAATCCACCGAAAAAAGCCACGAAAGTCCGTGGCATTCGGTTTGCCAGGTTGCCTGTCTTTTCTATCAACCGGCTGCCATAGCCCAGCAGAATGTTGCCGGAAGTCAGAAACAGCGAAGACTTGATCAGACTATGGTGAATCAGACAGAGCATGGCACCATAGGCGCCCAGTCCACCGACACCCGTTCCAAAGGCAATAATACCCATGTTTTCTATGCTCGAATATGCCAGCAGGCGTTTGTATTCTGTCTGTTTGAGAATAAAGGTGCCGGCAGCCAGAATCGAAGTCAAGCCGAATCCCATTAGGATGAGGCCGGAAAAATCACCTAATCCGGCGGCCAGCATGATTTTATTGGTTTTGAATATTCCCAGATAGGCGCAGTTGAGCAGTACGCCGGATAAAAGTGCCGATGCCGGGCTGGGTGCTTCACTGTGGGCATCGGGCAGCCAGGTGTGCATGGGCGCCAGACCCATTTTTGTACCGTATCCTACGATGATAAAGACAAAGCCCGCTTTCAACCACATGGGATCGAGATGGGTTGCAACAGCCGTAAGCGCGGAAAAGGAGACTGGCGCATCTACATTTCCAACCTCCATGGAAATGGTGATCAGAACCGATCCCAGGAGCGCCATGGCGATCCCCACGGAGCAGATCAGTACATATTTCCAGGTGGCCTCGAGAGAGACGGACGTCCGGTGGGTGTAGATCAGTGGCGCACTGGCCAGGGTTGTCGCTTCAATGGCGATCCACATGACCATGATATGGTCGGAAAGAGTCACCATGGTCATGGTGGACAGAAATAGCAGCATGGAACCGGTAAAAATATGCTCGGATTTAATATCGGACACCTTGAGGTAACCGATGGTGTAAATGGAAATCAAGAAAAACAGCAGCGATATCACCAGCAGCGAGAGCATTCCTTCCGGCGTGACGGCAAAATAGGATGTAAACAGCGGTTCGGGTTGCCGGAGCCACACCAGGACGGAAAGCACCAGATGAAGTGCGCCGGTAAAGACCAGCAGCGGGCGTCCCAGGTGGCGGGGTATAAAAAACGCGATCACGCCGGTGACAAACGGGGCTATGAAAACAATTTCAACCATGAATCAAACACCTATTCCTTTAATGTTCTTAGAAGGGCAGTATCCACATCGTCAAATGTCTGTTTGATATTTTGAAGGATGACGGCCATAATCATGACACCGGCCAGCACATCCAGAAGAATACCGAATTCCACGATGTGAAGGGCTCGTACCGAAAAGGTCGTTCCCACCAGGTAGATACCGTTTTCCATCATGATATACCCCAGCACCATGGCGATGGCATTTCGTCGCGCCATCAACAGAAACATACCGGCGACCAGAAGAGCAATGGCAGTGGGCAGCAGCAGTACGCTGGCACCGATGGACGGCGCATCAAATCTGTGACTGACAACCATGGCAGCCACGATCAACCCCAGGCCTGCCAGCACGGAAGCGTGATAGCCGACGATGGGTTCCACTTGTCTGCGAATGGCGACCTTTTTAATGGCAAAATAAATGCAGAAAGGAATGACGATGCCACGAATTGTCAAGGTGGTCAGGGTAAACAGAATCCCGCCGGCAGTCAAATCGTGCCCGATGATCAGCGGGACGATAGATACAACCACGCCCTGAAATGCGAGAACCTTGATAAGCCCCGGCAGACGGCTGGAACCAAATGAAAACAGGACTGACAGCAGAACCAGGGATAATGTCAGGTCGACTGGGACATTCATTTTAAAAACTCCAGTGTAATTACGGTTGCAAAAAAGGCCAGAGCAAAGGAGGTCAGCAGGAATTTGGGAACCCTGTCCATCCTGTACCGGGCCATGACCGATTCCATGACGCCCACGGCCATATAGACAATCAGCAGGGATGCTGCAAACAGGCAGAGATTGAGTGCCATGTAGCCTGATTCAAAGGGCATAATCAGTCTGGCAACAATGGATGCGTAGAAAAAGAGTTTGCAGAAGGATCCCAGTTCGATAAATCCCAAATCAGGCCCGCTGTGATCCAGCACCATGACTTCGTGAATCATGGTCAACTCCAGATGCGTTGCTGGATCATCCACAGGGACACGTGAATTTTCAGCTAAAAGAATGATAAAAAAAGCAATCACCACAAACAACATCGGCGACCCGGCCATCTGCCACATTCCAAAAGGCTGAGCTCCTGAAAAATAAGCTGCCAGGCTAAGCTCGCCGGTAAGCACATAAAACAGAATCAGTATCATGAACAGCGTGGCTTCGCAGATAATCGGGAAATAGGCTTCCCGCGCTGCTCCCATCCCCTCGAATGGTGACGCCGTATCCATGGCGGCTGCAATGGTGAAAAAACGACCCAGGCCAAGCAGGTATAAAATGAATAGGAGATCGCCCCCGAACGAAAAAACCGGTGGATGGCCTGCAAAGGGAAGGAACAGCAGGACCGTGACGGCAGCTCCCAACGATACCATGGGTCCCAGTTTGAAGATAAAGGTTGTGCTGGTACTGTAAACAGAACCCTTTTTGAACAACTTTACCAGGGTGTAGTAATTAATCAGCAGAGGGGGGCCCTTTTTCCCGCCGAAAAAAGCCTTCACCTTGAGGATGATTGCTGAAAAGAACGGGGCCAGAAGCATGGCCAGAACCCAGAATAGAATGGATTGAATCATAACCTCATCTCATTTAAACGAAAAATAAAAGAACCACAATAGCCAGCAATATGTAGCCGATATACAAATGGATATCCCCATGCTGTATCCAGCGCAGCCTGTCGAACAGCCACATAACCGGATTCACGACCACGCGCGTCATGTAAAGCTCGGCTATGTCATGAACATGACTGTGGTAATGGGTCTTTTGGGGGAATCGGCCTTTAATGGCCGGGTGGTCTTCCTGCAGAGGAGCGGCCGGTCTGAAAAACTCGAGAATCGATGCGGCGTAGGATGTGCCGGTGTACTGCATTTTTGGGGTGGGTAGTGTGAAACCACATCCCCAGGTTCCGGCTCTTCCAATGGTCTTCCCCCGGTAAAAAACCAGACGCAGAGCCATAATCACCAAGAGAATGATAAAGAAAAGTGTGGCTGCCAGGGAAATGTTTGCCGTCATCTGTATAAAGGGCTCCATGGGGATGCGGCCATACCCCAGCCCGGAAACCGGAACAGCCCTCAATGCCATGCTGATAAACATGCGTGGAAATACCCCGATGATGATACACAGACCGGCAAGTATCAGCAAAGAAGTCAGCATTGCCGGCCCTTTTTCATCCACGGCCACAGCACTCGAGCTCCTGGGTTCTCCCTGGAAAACCACCCCTAATACCTTGGTAAAAAGGGCCAGGGCCAGGCCACCGATGATGGCCAGGCTGACAATGGCTGAAATACTTAGTACAAAGGCCGTTTTGTCGAGTGCCACACCTTTGAATCCGCCTAGATAAATAATAAACTCACTTACAAATCCGTTAAAAGGCGGAAGACCGGATATGGCCAACGAGCCGACCAGGAACGTAATACCTGTAATTTTCATGTTTTTGAGCAGTCCGCCCAGCATATCAATGGTGCGTGTTCCTGTTTTCTGAATCACCATCCCCGCGCCCATGAATAGCAGGGACTTGAAAATCGAGTGATTCAGTACGTGCAGCAGGCCTCCTGAAAAACCCAGGACGGCCATGATCGGATTGCCAAAGGATACGCCCACCATGCCGATGCCGATGCCGATCAGAATAATCCCAATATTTTCAACGCTGCTATAGGCCAGTAGCCGTTTGAGGTCATGCTGACCCAGGGCGTAGACAACACCCAGAATACCCGAAATCATCCCGACAACCAACACGATTTCACCGAACAGGGGCGTATGTAAGTTCAGCGAAGCATAAAGACGCACAATGCCATAAATTCCGGTTTTTATCATCACACCGGACATCACTGCGGAGATGTGGCTTGGAGCGGCCGGGTGGGCATGCGGGAGCCAGACATGAAAGGGGAACACGCCGGCCTTTGAACCAAATCCGACAAAAGAGAGTATCAGCACGATCAATTTTGCCGAGTCGGGAATAGCACTTCCTGAAGAGAACAAAAAGCTGCCGCTGTATCCATACAGGACACCGAATGCAGCCAGGATAAACATGGCGCCCACATGCGAAAAGACAAAATAGAGATACCCGGCTTTACGATTTTCTGCTGACTCGTAGTCATAGATTACCAGAAAGAAAGAAGACAGGGACATGATTTCCCACGATAGCATAAAGGAGATCATGTTGGTGGCGGTCACCACCAGTGCCATGGAAATGATCAACAGGGAGAAAAACAAATAGTTGGCAGCCAATCGCAGGGCTTTTTCAACATTGTTCAGATAGTGAAAACTGTATATCGTGGCAAGCAGGGAAACAGTGTAAATTGCCACCAGGAAAAATGCCGACAGACCGTCAATTTGAAACGAAAGGGAAAACAGACTCAGGTATTCAAAAGACGCGGTATATGATCCCGGGTTCAACAGCTTGACAAAGGCATCGACCAATCCAATTGTACAGCCGATGCTGATGATGGAAACAGCGACGATCTTCATCAAAACAAATTGTCGCCAAATTAAAAAAGTGGCCAGGCCACCAAAACAGATTAGCGCAGTCGAAAGAAAAAAACTGTTCATAGAAATCCTTTTTTAATCTGATCCGGTTTAGATTATGTGAAAAAACATGAAATGCGACAAATGTCAATCTACATTTGAAGGGGGCTTGCAGGCCGGTCACAAAGTCATTCTTTGTTTTTGTCTGGGATTAATGGATGTATCTTATTGATCTGACCAGACAGCCAGCTCATTGCCATTGGGGTCAGTAAAATGAAAACGGCGACCCCCGGGAAATGAAAAAATGTCTTTGATGATCTTTCCGCCGCTGGATACCACCGTACTCTTGGTGGTTTCCAGGCTCAGAGCGTACAGGATAATCAGAACCGCCCCATCCCGGGTTGCAGAACAAAGGTTCGATTGGTAAAAACCACCATCGATTTTTCCATCAGTGAAAGCCCGGTATTCAGGTCCGTAGTCCGTAAAAGACCACCCGAAAGCCTTTTCATAAAAGGCCTGGATGCCGTCAAAGTTTTTGGCTGGTAGCTCTATATAGTCTACTTTTTGATCGGAAGGCATCTTTGAATCTCCTCTGGCAAATTAAAACAGATGGATTTCCCCGGCACATGTGCCACTGAAATGCATCCTGCATTTATCGATTTCAGAATCGAATCTGTTTTTGATTTCAAGTGCTTCAAGCCAGCATCTTATTCTGAAGAGGACGCCGCATTCGTACTTGTCTATGGCGCCCAGCTTCTTTATGCCTTCATAGGCAAAGCAATTCCTTTGATTCAACACCCATGTCATTTTGTTTTTTTCAGGAAAGCTTAGCTTGACGTTCATAAAATCAGGGATTATTAATTTGGAAGCTTCCGTAAAAAAAAGCGTGAGCTCATCGAAGGTTTCAATTCTATTTTGTATTCCCAGAATTTGCTTGATTCGTTTTATTTCGATGGACGCCAATGATTGAATGGCGGATTTGTTGATTTTGTTGGTTGTCTCGATTCCAAATTCCTGCAGGCAGTGAAAAAACCACAGACCGTCATGGGTCATCCAGCATTTTCCCAGAACATCGATGATTTCTTTTTTGGGGATATCTTGTATGGACCTCATTTTAAATAAACCCTTAGCCTGTACGGGTAACTATTTGATATTTCATAAATTAAAATATTTCAATAGCAATTGCCGCCACTCAGGTATGAATTCATCATAGACGACCTCATTGAACCCAGAGATGAACACCTCCCCGGACGTTGACAGGGCCATATCAATCGTCAACCCAATTTTGCAGCATTACCTGCACCGATCGGTTCATTTCATGAGCGAAATCTGAATCGAACTTCCGCTGATACATCATCTGCCCAACATTCAAGGCGCCTTTTAGCTCTTTTTTCTCACCAAACATCTGTGCCTGGCGCTCTTTGTACATGTTTTTAAAGGCCTCTTTCTCAAAACGTCTATATCGATCCTCAAAGCAGATGTAATTTTGATCAAATCGCTGGGTCAAGACTCTTTTCTGCTGTTGTTTTGTGGGGTAACCAAAGCATATCAGGGTAATCGGAAACACATATTTGGGCAAATCAAACAATGCTTTGTGTGTTTCGTAGTTTTCCATGATGTCCCCAATGTAGCAAGAGCCTATTCCTAATGATTCCGAGGCGATGACAGCTGTTTGTGCCGCAATGAGGGCATCACAGCAGGCCAGGAACAGGTCCCCCTCCTGTGGCTTGCGCAAGGCAATTCCCTTTTTCTCACAGTGTTGCTCCACGCCTGACACGTGAAAATAATCGTACCACCGCTGGTAATCGGCCAGGAAAAGCAAAACAAATGGCGCTTTGGCGATAAAGGGTTGATTGTCACATGTTTTGACCAGTTTGTCCTTAATGCTCTGGTTCTTGACCTCTATGATGGAATACAGCATCATGTTGCCTGCTGTGGGAGCACGCAAGGTCGCGGCAAGAATTGTATCCTTGAACTCCTTGCTGATTTCCTTTTTTTGGTATGCTCGAATTGACTTTCGATTGAGAAGCAACTCCGTTGTTTGATTCATGGGGCACCTTTTTATATAAAATTAGCTTTTCGCATCGGAGCGACGTAGTCGCGTTCAATAAAATCGTGCTACGATTTTATTATGGTAGTTATTGTATCGGCATCGATGTTACCGCCGCTTAAGATGACTCCCACCCGGCCCTCCGGCACCACGGCCTGACTTAGCAGGGCTGCCAGCCCAAGGGCTCCTGACGGTTCAACCACCAGTTTCATTCGGTAAAACAGGAATTGGACGGCCTCTATAATGACTTTTTCTGAAACTGTTCTCATGTTGTCCACATATTCCAGCACCAGAGGAAAGGTAAGTTTTCCCAATGACGGGGTGCGGGTTCCATCGGCAATGGTGGAAGGATTTTTTATAATGTGAAGCTTTTTTGTGTGGAAAGATTTGGTGGCATCGTCAGCGAGCTCCGGTTCGATACCTATGACCTTGCAGCCCGGTGATATGCCTTTGGCAGCAATGGCACAACCACTTAACAATCCACCGCCACCGCATGGGACCAACAGCATGTCGAGAGGACCGGTCTCTTCAAACATCTCCAACGCTGCGGTCCCCTGACCGGCAATGACCTGTGTATGGTCATATGGCGGAATCATGGTAAAGCCGTTTTGTGTTTCAAGCTCTTTGGCAATATCCTCACGGGATGCTTTTTCAGGATCGTATTCAACAATGGTTGCGCCGTAATCTTTTGTAGCGGCCCGCTTGGTTGCCGGCGCGTTGTCCGGCATCACGATGGTTGTTTTGATATTCATCATGTGACCGACCAAGGCGACCGCCTGGGCGTGATTTCCTGAAGAATAGGTAATGACACCCCGTGCTTTTTCCGCTCTGGAAAGCTGACTGATACTGTTGAATGCGCCGCGAAATTTGAATGCGCCAACCCGCTGGAAATTTTCACATTTAAAAAACACCTCGGCTTTGACCAGACGGTTCAGTGTCCGGGACGTCATAACGGGTGTTACATGGGCATACCCTTTCAACCTTTTTTTGGCGGCCTGAACCTGTTTGAACATATCTTCTCCTTTTCAATACATCTCGTATTTAACCAACCTGCCATCAAGCCCGCCCGCCTTGATCGGTTTTTTCCAGGATGCTTTCAGACCGATCTTTTTGATATGTTTACGATTTCCGAAATAAACAAAAGCGGTCGAGCCCTTGCATTTCTGCTTTAGAAAATCACCGAATTTTTTGTAAAACACATCAAGGTTCTGGTCTTTCCCCATCCGGATGCCGTAAGGGGGATTGGCCACAATGACGTGTTTTTTGAAAGCCGGCAGTTTTTGGAAATCCAAGCGCTCAATGGTTACCCTGTTTCCATAATGGAGTCCCATCAGGTTTATCTGTGCGGCCCTGACAGCCTCCAGGGACACATCACTGCCTGCAATCAGTTTTTTCGGCAGTTCCTGGATTTGCCCGTCAGCCTCTTTCTTTACCTGCTTCCAGACAACGCTGTCAAAGTTGGGCAGAGATTCAAAACCGAAGCGCTTCCTGAAAATACCTGCTGGGACATGGCAATATTGCATGAGCGCTTCACATAAAAGGGTTCCAGAACCACACAAAGGGTCATAAAGAGGAACAGAGCCGTCCCATTCGCTGAATCGGATAATTGCGGCGGCGATGGTTTCCTGCATGGGTGCTGAAACAGCCTCCTCTCTGTATCCTCTCCGGTGAAGTGCGCCGCCTGATGTATCCAGGCTTATGACGGCCTGGTCTTTCCTGACGTGAAGATTCAGCAGGATATCGGGATCTATTGTGGATACATTCGGACGCTGACCTGTTTTTTCTTTGAAATAGTCGGCAATGGCATCTTTAACGCGCAGGGCAGCATACTTTGAATGCGAAATGGCACTGTCGGAAACATTTCCGGTGACAGCAAAGGTGCTGTCTTCTCCAAAGAAATTTTCCCAGGCGATCTGTTTAGCCTTCTGATACAGGGTATCCGTATCTGGGCAGGTGAACGATAACAGGGGCGCAAGACAGCGTGAAAGAAGCCTGGTGAGATAATTAATTCGATACAGAGTTGATGTGTCCGCCTTAAAATAAATGCCGCTGAATTCAGACTGGACATCCTCGGCACCAAGCCCAGCGATTTCCTTTGCCCCGGCTTCTTTCAAGCCGTCGGCTATCTGGGCAAAATAACGGGAGTCCTTCTGATACTGATATAGGGACGATTGTTGTTTCCCTTTCCCGGGATGTGTGACTCTGTGGGGAGATACCATTTTCTGTGCTTTCTTTTTAGTCGGAGCTGCAAGGTTATTCAAAGATTGCTTGATCATTTCAAACCTTTTGCCGTATAGGGTAAATACTGCAAGAGTTTGGGTACAAAATCAACCCCAAGATTGCAACAAGAGGGTTATATCCGTATGGGAGATAGCTGAATGGAAACAGAGCATAAAAGCAGAACCCAGAAAAAAAAGGAAGACCAGGCCCGGCAGCGCCTGGGGGAACAACTGGTGACCCTGCAGCCCAGGCTGCTTGAGAGCATGGATTTGCCGGATGAACTTCTGGAGAACATAAAATTCGCATGTAAAATAAAGAGCCATGGCGCCCGGCGAAGACAGATTCGGCACATCGGCGCCCTCCTGCGGCATATGGACTCACAAACCATCGAAATTGCCCTCGAGCGCATCCGATCAGGAAACTTACGCAAATAGTCGGGCATATCCGGGATGTGCAACCCCTTAGCCTTCCCCTTTTTTACACCTGGAGCTGAAATGGAGAAACCCAAAAAGCAGCGTGGCCTAATTCAGATGGACACGGCCCTTGCCGGACCGCTGTTTATGCTTTCTGCTGCACTTTTATTCACCCTTCTCAATCTGATCATCAAGACCCTGAATCCTGTGTTTACTGTCTGGCACATCGGCTTTTTTCGGTTTTTCGGGGGCCTTGTCATGATTCTTGTCATTTTCGGTCGTCATCACAATCCCTTCAGGGGGAACAACACCCGGCTGCTGGTCATCCGCGGGTGTGTCGGTTCCGTGGCCTTCATCTCCCTTGTTACGGCGGTTAAGCTATTGCCCTTGTCCACGGCTCTGGTCATCTTCTATTCGTTTCCGGCATTTTCAGCAGTTTTTGCCTTTCTGATCTACGGTGAAAAGATTGGCAAGCTTGAAGGCATTTGCATTCTTTTGGTCGTTGTCGGTGTGAGTTCGTTATTCGATTTCAGACTCGGTGGCACTTTTTTTGGACAGGCCATAGCCATATTTGGTGCCGTGTTTGCTGGTCTAACCGTAACGCTGATCCGCAGCTTACGGGAAACAAACGGCCCGGTAATCATATATCTCTATTTTTGCACCATGGGCGCCCTGGTCACCGCACCTAAATTTATCCTGGTGCCCATGTTGCCCGGCACCCCTTTGGAATGGGTCATGGTTCTGGGTATCGTCTTTACGTCCCTGACGGCTCAACTCCTAATGAATCAGGGATTCTTTTATTGCAAGGGTTGGGAAGGGGGCGTGTACATGTCCAGCGAAGTGATCTTCGCTGGTATTGTGGGTATTGTTTTTCTGGGGGACCCAGTGACCTTGAGATTCTGGGTCGGCGGCATTTTGATTTTCGGCAGCGTGGTAGCGCTGAATCGACTCAAAGCGCAACCAAAACAAGAAATATGATGAGGGTCCGGAGATATTTGCATTTTATTCTCTAATATAATGTCTTTAAAAGTCATTGTGGAACGGCATGGGAAAGAATGACCACGGATTTCCCAAAATAGATTGTATCCTTTCAACCATAGCATTTGTCAGGATTGTGTAAAAAAACTATACCCGGGTTTGGGTCTTCACAAAGAGTCTTCTGCGCATTAATCAACGGAATTATGGGGTTTTCAGATGACTTGGCGCGTTGTCATGATGAAAAACACAGCCCAACCCTGACTTCAATGTTAAATCAAGGCATTTGTTGCATGAAATAACTGGGCGGCTAGGACGCCGCCGGCCTGGTGAACTGTCTTGCACAACCGACTAAGTGGTTCGATAAGGCCATCATGGTCCATCCCCGTAGTGTTTTTACCCCATCGGCCTTCGCGGCTGATATAAGCGGCTCCAGCGACAATCAGACCCACGTCACCTCTGGCAAGCGCGGTAAGCACATGAATCAGCCGCTGGGTGGGGGCACCGTCCTCGGTCGATAGTGTTTCATCTGTAGCACTCCGCACCAGTCTGTTTTTAATTCAAGGGTACCCATTTGCCAGGGCTGGCGCATAAGGTTCATATTTTGTTGTCCGATAGGGGTTTATCGTGTTGCTGCAGTCCCTAAGATTACGACTGAGTTATCACCTCTACCACGGCCTGACCAAGTTCGCGCGTGCTGGCATTACCACCCATATCACGCGTCAGATTGCGACCACTACGCAAAACTGTTTCAATTGCTTCCATCAAGGTGTCGTGCATCATGGGATAACCCAGGTGCTGCATCATCATGGCACCGGCCCAGATGGTACCGATGGGGTTAGCGATACCCTGGCCGGCAATATCCGGGGCGGAACCATGTACGGGTTCGAACATGGACGGGAATTTTTTTTCGGGGTTGATATTGGCCGACGGTGCGATAGCGATGGTACCGGTACAGGCAGGGCCTAAATCGGAAAGAATATCACCAAACAGATTAGAACCGACCACGACATCAAAATGTTCAGGCATGCGCACGAAATTCGCTGTCAGGATATCAATATGGTATTTATCGACTTTGACGGCAGGATAGGACTTTGCAATCTCTTCTACGCGACTGTCCCAGTAGGGCATGGAGTGGAAGATACCGTTGGATTTGGTTGCTGAACTCAGATGCAGGGCAGGTCGGCTTTGAGCAAGTGCGAAGGCATAGTCTATAATGCGGTCGGTACCTCGGCGTGTAAACAGACTGAGTTGAGATACCATCTCTTGTTCGGTGCCTTCATACTGGATCCCGCCCACAGAAGAGTACTCACCTTCCACATTTTCCCGTACCACATAAAAATCGATATCACCCGGTTTTTTACCCGCCAGAGGGCAGGGGACACCTTCAAATAACCGAACCGGTCGTAAATTGACATACTGATCAAAAGATCGTCTGATGGGGATCAGCAGTCCCCAGAGCGAGATGTTATCAGGAACACCTGGAAAACCAACGGCACCAAGATAGATCGCGTCAAAATGCTTGAGCTGTGCGATACCATCTTCGGGCATCATTCGCCCGGTTTTATGATAGGTCTCACAGGACCAATCAAATTCAGTCCACTCAAACGTGATGTCATATTTATTCCCGGCCACCTCAAGGGCACGCATACCCTCTGGAATGACTTCCGTTCCGATCCCATCGCCCGGAATAACCGCTACCCTTACTGATTCCATGCTTGTTCCTCTGCCTTGATATATTCGGTTCGTCAGCACTGCGCTGGTACGCAACAGATACTTATATTGTAATATCAGATGGTTTTGCTGTCTGATTCCATTTCTATATCTATGCGTCTGATTGCTAGAACCGCATTGTCGAGTTGTTGAAGAAAACGTGATCGATCACGCTTTTTCAGTGGTGGCGGTCCACCGGCTATCTCTCCCATGCTACGAAGTTCGGATAACAGACCCCGAGTCGCAACCTTATGACCGATGTTGTCTTCCGTAAACGGTTTACCGCTTGGACCCAGAGCGCGGGCACCTTTCTCCAGGCAGCGGTTCGCGAGCAGAATGTCTGCAGTGATCACAATGTCGAAAAGCTGAATCTGTTCGACAATCCAATCGTCAGCCGCATCGAACCTATCCTCCACAACCTTGAGCGAAATCCATGGTTCTTTTGGGACACGCATCCAGGAATTGGTTACCAATGTGATTCCAAGGCGATATCGGTTTGCCACGCGGTAAACTTCCTGTTTGACCGGGCAGGCATCCGCATCTACGAAGATGTGCAGCAAATGGAAATCCTAACTTTTATAAAAATATTACGGGACGTCTATGATTTTATGCGTTTCATTCAATTAACTCAAACCGATTCTCTCTTTCAATTTTTTGACCTCTCAGGGATGAACGACTTGCTGCTGATTGACATATGTTTAGCCTTCTTGCAATCTCAATAGTTGTCATTCCAAGTTTTCGATGTGCCCAAAAACATAAAAGACTTCGAGCTCTTACTGTTGTTGGTGATTTTCCAAAGGCTGTCACCTGTTCAATTTCAATGTCCATCGCTTCGGCAACACGTTTTACTAACCGATTAAAATCATAGCCCTTGGCTTTTAAATCGCATTTCTGCTCAAGTTTTTCTTCGGAGGATTCAAGAACATTTAGTACAAAATCCCCATCACCTAAAATGCGCTCATCCCCTTTGACTCGGATACCGGTTTTCCGCAACCCATTAAGAACAGTCCAGCCGCCGATACTTCTTAACAATCCCCCGCCGGTAAGATCGGTCCGGCTACCTTCGGAAATTCCATTTTTTACAAAAGCACGATATTTAGTTCGACCAGATGTTTTGTTGTCAGAGAAAAGCCCAAAAATATAATCAATATTTTGCCAGGATTGTTTTGTTTTATTCATCAGAGCGCTGTGCCCACACCATGGGTACTTATCCAACTGTTTCATATTTTCGACGAGTCCTGCCCTCAAAGGGTTTAAATGGATATAGCGGACCAACGCTTTTAGATAAAGATCTTCCTGGCACAATATCGATTTGTAACGATTTTGGAAAAGGTGACCATGTCGTTGATATTTATTGTTAAACCAGACGGCGTAACCCGTGAGCAGACGACTCATTAATATAGAAAGCGGGACCGAACCCGTCCTCAATAATAAGTGTACATGATTTGGGATCATCGCCCATGCGAAACAATCTGTCTGCGTTTCCGGAATTAATATTTCGAGCCGATTTAGAAAGTTGCTACGATCAGAATCAGAGCGAAATATTTTTCTACGCTCGATCCCTCTTACGATCACATGGTGTAGAGCGCCGGGGGCATCAATTCTTGGTTTTCGGGGCATGATGGACATATATCATATCGGCTGAAAATTTTAAAGCATAAAATCATAGGCGTCCCGTACTTGAGGTGCAGCAAATGAAAAGCCGAAATTTATTTACCACAGCATTTTTTATATTTTTTACTACTTCCACATGGGCAGGCGTCATTCCGTCCCACTTTCTTTTCGGCAAATATTGTTTTTGGTGGGTTCAGCAATGTTTCTAACGCATTAATATCCTCAGGTTTATCTGGAGTCAATTCAATTGTATGTTTCCAGCCATTTTCTTCAAATACGGATTCTAATTCCTTCACTCTCTTTTTTGTTTGTACATTTACAACAGCGGGGTTTTTCTCAGTGCCAAGTTTTGCTGGTTTTTTACCATCAAATAGTTTTTTCATCTTTTCACCCTCATTTGATTTTTATACGAAGTATTTCGTTTTTAAATTCTACGATATCGCCTGAATAGAGCTTTTTACGTTTTCTGGTTTCGACCTCGCCATTTACCATAACCTGACCCTCAGAGATTACGTATTTCGCCTCTCCACCGCTGTTGACCATATTTTCGAACTTCAAGACTTTATAGAGTTCAATGGGCTCTTCTGTAATTTCAACTTCTCTCATTTTAAAACAATACCCTTTCGATAGATGCTATAAGCAAGATATCCTTAAAGGGGGCGGATCTTGACATCCTTCAAATATGGGTTCTGGAAATCGGAAACTGCCCCTGTCTTGGTTTTTCCATCGGATACAAAGCGAGCCGATAGTGGTTTTTTGTACTTGGAAGAAAGTTTTTGGAGAAGACATAATACCTGGAGGATTCTTTCAGGATTCTCATCGATTCCAATAGGGTAGGTGTCGACACCGAGCCCGGAATGCAGGGCAAGAAAGATATTTCTTTCGATTGAAAACCGACCTGCTTCGTATTCTTTTGCCAGTTCGAAATCCTCCAGACACGGCAACATCAATCCACAGAGACCCACTGGTTTTGGGTTGTGCGAAGATAGGAATGCCGTGATTTTGATGAAAAAGTCTGTGGTTACCGCTTTCGAGAATTCACCATAGATTGTTTTCACGAAATGGACCAGGCTGCTCTTTCCCCGGAACAACGGCGCAATGGATCCATCAATGCCCAAGAAGAGCTCGTTGTCAGCCAGAACCTCACAGATTTCAAGCCAGACAGTTTTCATGGCAGATAACCAGCTTGTCAAATCCGAACATCCTTCAGACAGATCAGTAGGCTGAAGGCCTATTGCGAAACCGGGGTGTTCGAAAGTCGCCGATGGAAAAAACGGACTTGATGGTCGATTATGGAATGAGTAGGTGAAATTAAATGTCTTCGCCGGTGCCTCTCGAATAATCTGCCGAAGCACGTCAACATGATTGGCCGAAACACCCTCTGTCAGGTCTAGATTGAGCGACACATTCCCTGCGTGAAGAAAGTTTGAGAGCTGTTCCGTCAGCGATTCAAAGTCCAACACGCCAACGCTGAGATACAGGGAGTCTGCGCTTTGCCACCGATGCAGTTCATCAATGCGAGCGTTATTGAAGCAAATACGTTTTGTTTGAACCTGATAACCGTGTTTGTCGAGTTCTGCTTCAATTTTATTTAGCTGGTCAGGCACCCCTGTGATGGATGGATTCTCAGCAAACCAGCAAAGACTTCTTATGATTTTATTCATGGTTTTCGTTTACACATCCTATTCTTGAGATGGTGTCTATATAGTTTTTCATTTTATTCCTTTTGTACGCTCAAACGACATATGCGTGTACACTGGAACCTGCAGGGTACTCTTTATTTGATAAATTGTGGGAAAAATATCATATCAGGCTAATAGCGATTTGCTTTTTACCTGACTATTTGCAAACAGTTATTATGTCAAGCTCAAAGGGGCGCGTAACAATTCTGTTTTGTTTGAAAACAACTTGTAAAGGAGACTTGAAATGGAAGATTCGGCAAGCAATTTTGCGTCAACACCCTTGGATCTGAAAAAGAGATGGTGAGTATTTGAAAGCCAAAATCGAGGTGGATGTTTACTATGAAAAGCAGGAACTTCTGGCCAAAGGGATCCGGGAGATGAATAATGCCATGGCAAGTGTCGGCGGAGAGGCCTTGGTGAAGCTCGAGATAGCGGAAGCCCTGCAGGGGAAAGAAATTGTCCTCCTGCCGATTTCAGAAGGCGGCATGAACCTCAAAACAACGGATATCAACGCCCTTTTAAACACCATGGGCATCAAAAGCATTTCAGGAAAAAAGGTTCAAGATCCTGTTTGAACCCGGATCTTACACCTTTATGATTGGCTTTCCCAGTCTGTAAGCGGTGTTGGCTATGCAAAACTGTTGTTATTCATAAATATCACAATTTGGAAACGTATAGGAAAATCCATACCATCGGGTAAACATTTGATTCGGGCGATTCATGGGAAGCAGGGCTTCTTGTTCATTGTAGAGACGGCTTTCCTTGAGTACTTCGTGAGTATCCAGGTGAAGTTTTTCTCCATCCCAATGATACGCGGACGCGGTACTATGAATGGCTGCAGGCGCTTTGGATATTGGATCGATATAGACGAGAATTCGATGTCCGTTTACCGTATCGATAGTGGCATTTCCATGAGCCTTTAGTTGTTCAAGGGGATAATAGCTGGCCTTTGTCTCAAACCATACACCCAAACCAATATCCAGGCGTGGCAGACGGTTATCGGCTTTTCCCATTGTTTTGTTAAAAAAAGACGGAATAAATCCTTTCGAGCGTAATGAGGTCCACTGAAAAACTTGAGAGAGAGATTTTTGAAAAAATGATTGTTGGCTGATTGCGAGAGAGGCATCGGGATAGGCCTTCAAAGCCTGTTTTGCCGTCATATAATACAAGGACCCGCTAAGTTCTAAGGTCTGGCCTCGCAGGGGCCCATGAATACACTCACCTGAAATATGGTCCCAGTAAGAATGTGTTTCCTTGTCACCCAACAGGACCAAGCCATTATATAAACCAGCACATCGGAAATGATGATTCTGCCCGTTAACCCGAGGAATCAGACTGATCCCGGTGTTGCAGACCACTCAAAATGAGATCAGCCACAGTTCGTTGTCCAACTCTCCCTGAGCTACATGATGGTAAGCCATTTGTTTCTTGATCAGGGTGAGCATCCTGCCACCGGGAAGCGCTACTCCCAAAACATCGGTGCCCTCTTTGACCTTGCCATCCGCAAAGGCTTTCTGAAGGAGTTGATAGGATGTTACTTCAAAGGGCTTAAAGATTGTTACATTGAATTTCATTCGTTCAGGGTCAATGACAACACCGCTCTTGGTTACAAAAAAATCATGGCTCTCTTTATCACTCAAAGTATCTCCTCAATTTCAAACAGGATTAGACCTGAATATTTTAGGAGCATCCCTCCAAAACGCTATTATTCTTTTAGTTGGACAAGGGCAAAGGGCTCGACTGAGGCTCACCCCAAGCCTCATCTGTGGTATGAGCTATGCTTAATTCGGATAGTGGCAATGCCGGAGAGGATATGCTATTCTGCACTATCCGCTCATTTGTTTTGCCGGGGTCAAATTTTTTATGGGTAACTTTAAAGATGGGATAACATATTGTTGTTCAGATGGTAAAGCTACTATTCGATAATCTGGCCCAAAGGACCACGATTTATACATGGGATTAAAATCGATGTGGATGGCTCCCAAATTCGAAGATAAGATGTTGATGAAACGGTATTTGCGAATCGCCTTTATCCTTATCATCGGTTCGATCTGTCTCGGTATCGTGATTATCAATTTCCTACCCAACATTTGGTTTCAAAGGCATCTAAACAAAAATTGGAATGTCTCTGAAGCAGAGTCACCAGGGGAACCATCATCAAGCCAAGCAGACCGGCTCTGTCTTATATTTGCCTTGGATGGTGTTTCATATGATGTTATGGAAGAGCTCCACACCGAAGGTTATTTTCAGGGATTTTATGCGCCCGGGCGGTTGGTGAGTACCTTTCCATCCTTGACGCGACCGGCCTTCTCCAGGATGTTGATTGGCGGAAAGCCTTTTGGATATGAGCGTCTGTATTTCGATTTTGAAGAAAATCGTCTTAAGGGATTTAACCTTGTAAAGAAACTATTTTTATCAGAAACAGAACCTCTTGATTATCATCCCAAGTTGCACTTTCTGGGATTTCCCGGATATATCGCCTATGTTTTCCCAGATAAATTTACACGTACGGCCATAGGCTCGTTTAAAAAAAGAGTCATAGCATTCAAAGGAACTGAATTTATTGCCTATATGGGTATTTCAGATGCCATCGCACATATCGAGGGACGGCAGGCTCAAAAGGCTTTTCTGAAAAAAATCAGTTCGATGTTGGACGAAACTCGAAATGAACTTGGCAGATTACTCGATGTTGTGGTGTTTTCGGATCATGGCAGCAATTATGTCAGAAATCAGCGGGTTGACCTGGCCCCCGTGCTAGTTGAAGGAGGCTTCAGGGATGTTACGAAACTGGAATCACCCCGCGACTTTGTGCTTCCCAGAAATGGATTTGTGAGTGTTGCCGCTCTTTACACACACCAGAAAAATGCAAGTACCATCGCCACCCTGCTGGCTGATATTGAGGGTGTAGATTTTTCGGTTTATCTTTCGGGTCAATCCATTATGGTAAATGGCTCGGCAGGGGTTGCACGAATCAACCGCCGGGGTAAGCGATACCAATATACATCGATAGACGGCGATCCTTTAAAACTGGCTGAAATAAACAAGCGTTTGATGCAAATGGATCAATCAGGTGAGCAGGGGTTTATCCTGGCAGATGCTTGGTGGCAAGCAACCAAGCATCACACGTATCCTGATCCCTTGCACCGGATCTGGGAAGGCTTGCATGACCTTGTGCAGCACCCGGCTACACTTCTTGTCAGTTTTAAAGACGGCTACGCCTTCGGTCCGGCAATGTTCGATCAACCTATTATCAGCAGCCGCAAGGGAACCCATGGGGCATTGTTGGACACGCATTCCAATGGTTTCTTAATGTGCGATTTTATGCCGGTAAAGCGTTATAATCTACCGGAGACAATTGCCAGATTGTTGGCGGGAGCAGCTGAAGCCAAGCAAAAGGGTCTAAAAATAGAGCTTCTTAACTAAAGCACGGGGAAATTACCGGCTTCTCCGGGGTGCCCCTGATCTTCCCTGTCCTTAGTCGTCGTCGGTAATGATTTCCCCTGTGACGTTGTCGACGATAACGGGGCTTTCAAAATAGGTCACTGATGGCAAGGCACCATATTTATCGAAAATGAATTGCTTCCATTCATCCGTATAAAGTTTCTCGGCGTCCTCCTGTGAGTTCCAGAGATACACCCCTCCAGCTGTTTCACCATCCTGTGAAAGAATGTAATACTTACGAATTAGCCCGTGAACCTTTCTGTATTTTGGAGCTGTACCGGAAAAAATCTCGCGTGCTTTTTTGCGAGAAAGCGGTTGTAAAAGCGTGAACTGTACAAGTGCTGTAATCATGCTGACTTCCTTTTTAACCCTGCGTATTTGTTTCAGGTGCTCACATCGGTTTGGCCCGCTTATATTGATCCGGCCAGTCCAGAGTCACACCCAAAGCGGTTGCAGCAATCATCGGCCAGTAGGGTGAGCGTAAAAATTCCCGTCCCAGCAAAACGGCATCGGCCTGTCCGGTTACCAGAACTTGTTCGGCCTGGGCGGGTGCGGTAATCAATCCGACAGCTCCGGTTGCAAGACCGACGGTATTGCGGATAGCAGCTGAAAATACGGTCTGAAAACCGGAACCTGCCGGGATCTGCGCATCGGGGACGGTTCCACCGCTGGAACAGTCGATAAAATCGACGCCCAAATCCTTGAGTCTGCTTGATAACTCGATGGAATGGGAAAGGTCCCAGCCATCTTCGACCCAGTCGGTACAGGAAAGGCGTACAAACAGGGGCAGGTTTTCGGGCCAGACTTTACGAACGGCCGCTGCTATCCTAAGGGGAAAAGACACTCGGTTTTCAAATGTTCCACCCCACAGATCGGTCCGCAGGTTCGATATCGGAGACAAAAACTGATGCATCAGATACCCATGGGCCATGTGAAGCTCCAGAACTTTAAAACCGGCTGCAAGACTCCTTTCGGCAGCCCTTGTAAACTCAGTGACGACACGATCTATATCCGCTCCGGTCATCTCCCTCGGAATGGCATGCGTTTTATCAAAAGCAACAGGACTGGGTGCAATCGTATGCCATCCGCCGTCTGCGCCCGACAACGGAAGGCCCCCCTGCCACGGCACCTCCGTGGAAGCCTTTCGTCCGGCATGTCCGATTTGGATCCCCGGAACCGCTCCCTGGGCTTCGATAAAGGCGGCAATCGGCTTGAACGCCTCAGTGTGTTCATCTGACCAGATACCGCAATCTCCGGGTGAAATCCGCCCCTCCGGGGAGACGGCTGTCGCCTCGGCGAGCACCAAGCCGGCACCGCCCACGGCACGGGAGCCCAGATGCACCAGGTGCCAGGTGTTCGGCAGCCCATTTTCACAGGAGTACTGACACATGGGCGAGACGAATATACGGTTTTTAAATACAAGGCCTCTTAAATTCAAAGGTGAAAACAGCTTTGTCATCGGCAAACCTCCTATCCAAATTCTTCAATTGATAACCGGTTAAAAAAATGCCATGTTGAGTGGATATTGAACGGGTATTTTAAAGCTGTAGTGAAAGCCTTGAGATGTGTCAAGTGAAATACGGTTGATCTGAAAGTATGTCGCAGATCAGGAGGAATCTAACGTGATAATTGACTTCCATACCCACTTGTTTCCTAAATCAATGCGAGACAACCGAGAAAAATATTTTGAGGGTGAACCCGCTTTCAAGATGCTTTATGCAGGGGAAAAAGCAAGGCTCATCGGTGATGATGAGATGATTCAGGTGATGGACGAAGAGCAGGTGGATGTGTCCATAGCATTTGGATTTCCCTGGAAAAATCAGGAATATTCAAAAATGCACAATGACTACATCATGGAAGTGGTTGCCAGGTATCCAGACCGGATCAAGGGTTTCTGTTGTCTGGATACCTGTCGTGAAACGGCAGCCGTTGAGGTTATGCGCTGCATCGACGGCGGTCTGTCCGGGGTAGGGGAACTGGCCTTTTACGAGACGGGTATTGTCTGCGAGGCAAGGGACAGCCTGGCGCCCATCATGGCTATCTGCAGGGAAAAGGATCTGCCGGTAATGATTCACACCAATGAACCCGTGGGGCATATGTACCCGGGCAAATCAGAAAACACCCTGGCCCAGATATACGATATTATCAAACGATTTCCGGACAATAAGATCGTGCTGGCCCATTGGGGCGGGGGCGTTTTCTTCTACGGGCTTTTGAAAAAAGAGGTTAAAAAGGTCTTGAAGAATGTCTGGCTGGACACGGCGGCATCTCCTTTTCTTTACGATCCGGCCATTTATCGGTATGCCATCGATATTATCGGTGTCGAAAAAATCCTCTTTGGGACGGATTTTCCCCTGATCAAGCCTTCTCGGTATTTCAAGGAGTTCGAGGCTGCTGGATTGACACAGGAGGAAACGAACGCCATCTGCGGAGATAATGCCAGGGAACTGATCGCCATCTGAGGAAGTTAACCCGGTGATCCGTTGAAATGCAATAGAGAGCGTATTCCCCATTTCTTGCCAAAGATCCTGGTTTGTCGGGGCTGCGAGGTTTCTCAATACGAAAAATTTTCTGTATTCCCGACTGCTCGGAAATGACAGATTGATGTAGGACAGGGTTACAGGGTATCCTTCCAATTCCACCATTGTAAACGCTGCGGGTCATGCACATCATTATCGGCAAAGTAGACTGCACACCGGAAGACGTATAGCACACATCGATCGATGTGCATTTTGCGAAGCACACACAGCTGTTCATACATCCGTTCTGGATCGGCACCATGCAATTGAGAAATATGCAGATATCCGAGATCGGTCAGATCTTGCGCAAGCTTTGGGCCAACCCCGGGAATGTTTTGCAGGTCCTCTGATGTGGTTGCAGCTTTCAAAGCAACTCCTTTTTGCTATATCCCTGAAATCCTGATTTATATTTATACGTGTAACACTTTTTTCAGGGATTCTAATAGAGGCTCAACCCGCTTCCGGTGTTCCGGGGGTATCATCAGCACGGGTATAGGGTTGTTCGGAATCAGTCCCTCTGTCTTTATGTCCATCATATCCGATTGATATGCTCGAATATTTTTATCATTGTCCAGAAATATTAGCACATCGATCAAGTTGCCGGTCATACCGCCTTGATCCAGATGTTCAATGAACTGATTGAACAGGTTGGCCACCGTGAGGGTAAATTCGTCGATATCGGCATATCCGGTGTCAGCGCAATGGGTTTTTGACATCATACACCGGCAGCCAAAAGGCCGAATCGGGTAGATGGGGCATTCTTTTTCAGACAAAAGGGGACAGGGACCCCATGCGGGATCGATGATTTCTTCTGGGATTTCCTGGCCGGTCATACAGTGTTGGGCCATACGGTTGATGGTGATCTGCGGTTTGAAGCGTCTCTGTCCGACAGCAGCATATATACGCTGACCGAGGCTTGACTTTGCCCTTGCATCCAGAAGAGATATGATCTTATATCCTTCCAACGTCGTCAAGGTCATGTTGCAGGTACAGCAGGTGGCGCATTCCCGTTCACAGGCGACATTTTCTAAACGAGCAAAATCGTCAAACAGGCTGTAGATTTGATCGAGTAACGCTAATTTTGATATCCTATCCATATACAAAGAATCATATACCAAAGGAGGTTTGCATGTCGAGTGATGTTTATTTTATCAATTTGCGGGCAACATGGAAGGAAAATTTATTCAAAAAGCTGGGTAAACTGCTGGAGGCTGCCAATCTGTCCGAAGTGGTCAGCAAACGCAACTTGGTGGCCTTAAAGCTTCACTTTGGGGAGAAAGGCAACACGGCTTTTATCCGGCCCATCTTTATTCGTGAAATTGTCCAAAAAATAAAAGAGGTAGGTGGAAGACCTTTTGTTACGGATGCCAATACCCTCTACAAAGGTTCACGGGGGGATGCTGTTGATCACACCATCACTGCCATCCAGAATGGATTTTCATATGCGGTGGTGGATGCGCCGATTATCATTGCCGATGGGTTGATGGGGCGCAGCCAGACAGGGGTTTCCATCAATCAGAAACATGTGGAGACAGCCTTTATCGGATCTGAAATTGTGAATGCAGATACCCTTATATCGGTGGCGCATTTCAAGGGGCATGCGTTGACCGGTTTTGGTGGCACGATTAAAAATATGGGCATGGGATGTGCCTCACGATCCGGCAAATTGGTGCAGCACTCCGGTATCGCGCCTAAAGTCAAGACAAAGAAGTGTATCGGCTGTGGCGAGTGTACTGATCATTGCTCCCAGAAGGCCATATCCTTGAAGGAAGAAAAGGCCATCATCGATCCTGAAAAATGCATCGGCTGTGGGGAATGTATTCTCATCTGTCCCCAGATGGCCATTCAGGTGCAACCTGGCAAGTCCATACCGGATTTCATGGAAAAAATGGTGGAATACACTCTGGGAGTATTGAAGAACAAGCAGGGCAAGGCCCTGTTCATCAATTTTATCACGAATGTATCGCCGGATTGTGATTGTTTTCCAGCGGCCGATGCGCCCATTGTTCGGGATATCGGCATACTGGCATCCACCGACCCCGTGGCCATCGATCAGGCATCTGTGGATCTGGTGAACAAGGAGCCCGCCCTGCCGGGTTCCTGCATGAAAGAAGGGCTGGAAGCAGGATCCGATAAATTCAGGACGCTTTACCCAAAGACAGACTGGGGTATTCAACTCGCTTATGCAGAGCAGTTGGGTCTGGGCATGCGGGAGTACACGCTAATACAAATATGACATTTTTTGGCAAAAAAAGTGACAAATATTGTCATTTATACCTGAGACCTGTTGAACGGGTCTGGAGCGAAAAGGCAAATATTTTTATTAAATTAAGGTGGTTGTGATGAATTTGAGATTTTGGCACATTAATTGAATAGAATAATAGTCAAACAGCGGTTATTAAATGCTCTTTGTCAGATATAGAATGAAAATGTCGCCCGACTTCAATACCGACATGAAAAAACCATGCGACGGCCCTCGCGCCTCCAAAGGTTATTTAATATAAAAGAAAGTTTGAGGTGACATTTATCAAGGCTTCTCGGGTGTACGTGCATCTTTTCCGGTCATCTTCAAAATAAAGAAAAGAGATGTGACCCGGACAAACAACGGCATTTTAGGGAAGCCACTCAGGATCCATGGAATCGACTCATCACCGATTCCTTTTTGTCAATACTTCCTTCTTCTTTTCCTCGGGCGGCTCTAATCAAGCCGCCCATTTTTTTTCTGACGGCTACGGCTTCGTAAAACGTCCGATATCTGCGTTATGCTGCGCCCCTCGTCATTTCAACGTACCATAAGTACGACTTCATTCCTCAGGGCTTGCAAGCCTTGATCTCGAACGTTTTACGAAATCGTCAATGTAGAGGTAATATGGGGTCGATTTAAAAGAAGTGTATATGACGTGCTATCGTGATTTGCTTGAAGTGATTCCTGGATTCCCGCCTGCGCGGAATGACAGATGGTTAACCCCTCCAACCCTATTTTTTACAAGGTACACGCATCCTGAGCTTTTTTAGACTCCACATAATGGGCTGAGGCCAGCGCGGCTACACATCCGTCAGCACATGCGGTTACGATCTGTCGGGCATATTTTTCCCTGATGTCGCCGATGGCATATATGCCGGGGATAGCTGTTTCACACTTTTCATCGGTGATGACGTTTCCCTCCACCGACATCTTGACGCCGGCGGGTACGATGGCGTTGTTCGGCTCAAACCCGATAAAGATAAACACGCCGTCTACGGGTAAATTCCTTTGGTTACTTGTCTGGGTATCTTTCAGGTCTACAGCGTAGACCCCTTCGTCATTGGCCTTGATACCGGTTAAGACAGTGTTCCAGAGCATCTCTATTTTGCACTCATCAAAAACACGCTGCTGCAGAAGCATACCGGCACGCAGGGCATCTCTGCGGTGGGCAATGTAGACCTTTTTGGTTATTTTGGCCAGGTAGAGTGCTTCCTCTGCTGCAGAATCACCACCGCCCACCACCACGACAGTCTTGTTCCTGAAAAAAAAGCCGTCGCAAACTGCACAATATGAGACGCCTTTCCCATAGAATTCGCTTTCTCCAGGGATATTTAGCTTTCTGGGATAACCACCGGTACCCAGGATTACGGCATGGGTGTTGAGCGAAGTACCATTGTCCAGTTGCACGGTGTGTGAATCTGCACCAGGTATGATGGCCGCAACTTCCCGCCCCACTACTTCGAGACCATAACCGTTGGCATGTGCGCTGAATTTCATACCCAACTCGGCACCACTGATATGTTCGAAACCCGGATAATTTTCGACTTCATCCGAGTTGATGATCTGCCCACCGGGTGCGCCTTTTTCAATCAAAACAGCATTCATGGCTGCTCTTTTGGCATAAATCCCTGCAGTCAATCCACCTGGCCCGCCTCCAATGATGATGACATCGTAAATAGTGTCTGACATTTTCCGCTCCGTAATTCGTTGGTTTTGTTTTTATATCAATTTAGGAGAAATTAATTCAAGCTTTAAGCAGTAAGCCATAAGTTGCTTACTGCTTAGAGCTTACAGCTTGTACACCTAAACCTTCAATTTGAATTATCTCCGCACAAACATCCTGGGTGGCCACATGCAATTTTGTATCGCAGTCATTCAATGCCGGACCGACCTCCTGCAAGGCTTTCTGGGGTGTGTTGTTGGTTTCGCTCAGATGGGCGAGAACCACATGCTGAAGACTTTTGTGCTTCAGGGCCCTGACAAGTTCCCGGGAGTCCTCATTGGAAAGGTGGCCGGTTCTGCTCTGGATGCGCTGCTTCAACGGCCATGGATAGGGTCCATTGATGAGCATTCCCGGATCGTGATTTGCCTCGAGAATGAGTATGTGGCACGACTTGAGGCGCTCCTTGACCATTTCCGTCACGACACCCAGATCGGTGGCGATACCGATTTTCAGGCCATTGTTGAGAATGGTAAACCCAGCAGGGTCTTCTGCATCATGTGATATGGAAAATGGCGAGATGGTCCAGGTGTTGACCGAAAAGGGGTTTCCACATTTAAAATATCGAATGTCGGCTATTTTCCCCAGTGTGGAACCGGCTGACTGGCCGGTCTTTTTAGAGATATGGACAGGTAGGCCGAATCTGCGGGCCAGTACGCCGACACCCTGAATATGATCTGAATGCTCATGGGATACGACAATGGCGTCCAATTGCTCGGGGTGAAATCCTTTTGCCTGGCACCGGCGTTCAATCTCGATCCCGGACAAACCTGCATCAAAAAGAACCCTGGTCTGGTTGTCAGCCACCAGGATGGCATTCCCTTTGCTGCCACTGGCCAGTATACAGACACTCAGGTGATCGTTTGCCTGAGCTATCATTCTTGGGGTTGATTCTTGGTTCAGGTTCATTTAAGCATTCAATATTTTTGATGTATTTTAGGATGTTAGGTATTTAGGCTATTAGACTGTTAGGTGTTTAGGCTGTAGGCTGTTAGGTGCTTACAGCTTTCAGCTACCCTCCAACCCTCAAATTACTTCCCCGTGTGCCCAAAGCCCCCTTTATTGCGCTCGGTTTTGTCGAGTTCATCCACCAGCGTGATGTTTGCCTGGTATACCTGTTGTACGATCAACTGGGCAATACGATCACCCCGGTGAATTGTATAGGGTTTTGTACCATGGTTGATCAGGCCGATTTTGACTTCGCCGCGGTAGTCTGCGTCGATGGTACCAGGTGCATTGACAATACTGATGCCGTGTTTGATTGCCAGCCCGCTCCGGGGCCGAACCTGGACTTCAAACCCTTTTGGGATCGCCATGGCAAGACCCGTGGGGATAAGGGCTATTTCTCCGGGCGCAAGATGCTGATCAATTTCGATGGCCGCGCAGACATCCATACCGGCCGCCAGGGGTGTCATATAGGCAGGCAGTGGAATATCCAGGTTTTTCTCGGGTTGCAGGCATCGGAGCTGAATGGTCGGATGATAACGCATGATGCTTTTCTTTTTCCCCGCTGCTTGCAGCGTGGGCTGCAAGCAAATTAGATTAAAGGGTTCAATATGTTTTCGTAGCTGGCTTTGCCTTTGATCTGGCCCAATACGGTCAGGGATGCCTTGCTGTTGCTAAAAAGCATGTCAGCGATATCTTTAATATCATCCGTCGTAACGGCATCGATCTTCTCCACCACTTCATGAAGTGGGACCTGGTGCTTGAAATGCATTTCATTCTGGGCCAGCCGAACCATCTGGTTTTCACTGCTTTCGGATGACAGCAGCAGATTTCCTTTGATATATTCCTTGGCACCCCTGAGTTCAGATTCCTGGATACGGTTTTCTTTCAGATGGTGCATGTGGCCCACCAGCAGTTTGGCGGTTTCAGCCGCCCTGGCAGGATCTACAGCAGCGTAGGCACCAAACATGCCACAGTCGACATGGGTGGACACAAACGAGTAGACCGTATAGGCCAGACTTCTTTTTTCCCGAATATCCTGAAACAACCTGGAGCTCATGTTGCCGCCTAAAAGGGTGCTCATGAGAGAAAAGCCATATCGTAGGGGATGGCCCGTGGGAAGGCCGTTGACTCCGATGCAGATGTGGGTTTGCTCCAGTTTCCTGGATTGGAGGTTGACGCTGGTGTTGCCGGCGGGTATTTTTCTTTCGGGAAATTCGTCGCTTTTTCGAATGGATTCAAAAGCCGGTCCGATAAGATCGACAAACTTCTGATGATCTACATTGCCGGAGGCTGAAATGATGATACGATCCGGCTGATAGAGACGCTGAAAGAATCGCTTGATGGTTTCAGCGTCAAACCGAAGGATGTTTTCACGGGTGCCAAGAATTGAACGGCCCAGAGGATGATCCCCCCAGAAGTGTTTTCCGGAAAGGACATGAACATATTCATCGGGACTGTCTTCAACCATCCCGATTTCCTGCAAAATAACGGGCCGCTCCTTGAGGACTTCTGCTTCATCAAACAATGAATTCAAAAAGATGTCAGACATGACCTCAACCATGGTTTCCAACTGTGAATCCATTACCTTGGCATGAAAACAGGTGTTTTCCATGGTTGTAAATGCATTGGTCTGCCCACCAATGTCATCAAACTCCTTGGCGATTTGAAAAGCGGTTCGCTTTTCTGTTCCCTTGAAGATCAGATGTTCGATTAGGTGAGACAGACCGTTTTCAGCGAGGGTTTCATCCCTGGATCCGGCATTGACCCAGATGCCCATGGTCACCGAATGGACATACGGCATTTGCTTGGTAATAATTTTGACGCCGTTGCTCAGGTCGGTTTTACTTGCTCCGGGGTAGTTATTCATCTTCCTGTACGGCTTTATGACTTAGGCGGATTTTACCATCCCTACCGACTTCCAGTACTTTAACTTTGAGCGTATCCCCTTCTTTGACAATATCGGTGACTTTTTTGACACGATAGTTTGCCAGTTGGGAAATATGGACTAGACCATCCGTTCCCGGCAAAATTTGTACAAAGGCACCGAAATCGGTGATTTTTACCACGGTGCCTTCATAAATGGCACCTACTTCAGCTTCCCTGGTAATATCCTTTATCATCGTCAGAGCTGCTTCCAGGTCTTCGGAGGATGCTGCGGCAACTTTAACCACACCAGAGTCATCGACTTCGACCTTGGTGTTGGTTTCACTCTGGATCGCACGAATAACTTTGCCCCCTGGGCCGATGATTTCCCTGATTTTATCCGGGTTGATTTCAATGGCAAATATTTTGGGTGCAAAGGGGGAAATCTCTTCCCTGGGTTTGTCCAGGGATTTCATCATCTCCTCCAGGATGTGTAAACGGCCTTCCCGGGCTTGTTCAAGGGCGTTTTTCATGATGTCCTTGGAGAGCTCCAGAATCTTGATGTCCATCTGGAGCGCTGTAATGCCCTCCGCAGTTCCGGCGACCTTGAAATCCATGTCTCCTGTATGGTCCTCGTCCCCAAGAATATCGGAAAGAATGATCGTTTGGTCCCCCTCTTTAACAAGACCCATGGCAATTCCGGAAACCGGTGCTTTAATGGGAACACCCCCATCCATCAGTGCCAGGATTCCCGCACAAACTGTACCCATGGAGGAAGAGCCGTTCGATTCGAGGACTTCTGAAACGATACGGATGGTATAGTCGAAGACATCCTTTTCCGGCAGGACCTTTTCGATGGCCCTGGTGGAAAGACCCCCGTGTCCGATATCTCTTCGGCTTGGACCGCCGATACGCTTGACCTCCCCAACCGAAAACGGGGGGAAATTATAGTGAAGCATGAATGGGCGAAACTCTTCTCCACTGAGGGTTTCAACACGTTGTTCGTCCGGGCCGGACCCCAGTGTCAATACGCCCAGAACCTGTGTTTCTCCTCTGGTGAAAAGCGCACTTCCGTGAGGCCGGGAGAGAAGTCCCACTTCGCAGGAGATTGGCCTGACTTCATCGAACTTGCGCTTGTCGATGCGGCAGCCTTCCTTGAGAATCATTTCTCTGCTGATGGATTTTTTCAGATCTCCAAAGATTTTGGAGATTTCTTCACCTCTGTCCGCATAGTCATCTCCCAATGTTTCCATGAGATTTTTTTTGACTTGTCGCATGGCATCATAGCGGGGCATTTTATCCGGAATGGAAAGTGTCTCACGAATATTGCCGGAAGCGGCTTCCTGAACGACTGTTACAAGTGCTTCGTCGGTCTCGGGCGGTGTGAAGATTCTTTTGGTTTTTCCACAGGTTTCGCGCAGCTTTTCTTGAATGTCGATCAGCGGCTGAAGCCCTTCATGTCCGAAAAATATCGCGTCGAGCATCTCTTTTTCACTGACAACATTACCGCCGCCTTCCACCATGACCACACCCGTTTTGGAGCCGGCAACGATAATATTGATGTCGGCCTCAGCGCATTCGGCTATGGTGGGGTTGATCTTGAGCTCTCCCTCGATCCGGCCTACACGGACACATGCAATGGGGCCTGAAAACGGGATATCTGAAATGGTGAGAGCTGCCGAAGCACCGACCATGGCCATCACATCGGCATCGTTTTCCTGATCCATCGCTAATACGGTTGCAATGATCTGGGTCTCAAAATTATAATACTTCGGGAAAAGAGGGCGAATGGGACGATCGATCAAACGCGCCGTCAGGGTTTCTTTTTCACTCGGGCGCCCAATTTCTCGTCTGAAATAATTTCCTGGTATTCTCCCGGCAGCATAAATTTTTTCCTGATATTCAACGGATAAAGGGAGAAATCCGACATTGCGCTCATTGTTGGATGAGACAGCGGTGACCAGAACGGTGGAATCTCCATATTTGACAACAACCGATCCGGAGGCCTGTTTGGCAATCTTGCCGGTCTCAATACTGAGGGATTTTCCACCCACTTCTGCTTCTAATAAAATTTCCATATAGTGTTCCTAACTCAGCTAAACGGGCACGCTATTGTGATATAAAACCAAATAGGTCTGAGGCCCTAAACTGAAGATTTGTTTTTTTGTTTGACCTTATCGCCGAAGCCCCAGAGCTTCAATGATAGATCTGTATCGTTTGACATCGTTATTTTTAACATAATTTAAAAGTCTTCGTCGCCGGCCGACCATCTTCAACAACCCTCTCCTGGAATGGTGGTCCTTTTTATGTATCTTGAGGTGCTCGGTCAAGTAGCTGATACGGTGGGTCAGAAGACCTACCTGTACTTCCGGAGATCCGGTATCACTGTCATGGGTCTTATACTGATTAATCAGTTCTTTTTTATTTTCTGTTGTATACACCACTTTCTTTAGGCCTCCTGTTTAAAAATTTGTTTGTTGTGAAAAATAGCATTAATTATGATTACACGAAATAGAGAAAGTTAAAAATAATAATTTTTATTTATGAAAGTTCACGCGTTTTGCACGCGCGGTTTTTTTCTGCCGGATGAGACGCTATCAGTGTTGCTTCAATTAAAAACACAGCAGTAATTATATTCACCAGGCATTTCGTTTTGTTCTATCACCGCCAGAAGCGCTCTGTTTGCATCGACAATTTTTATGAATTTACCCGTGTTTGCCGCTTCTTCCAGGATAACATCTTTTTGCGTCAATGGCACACCGTTGACAATTTTGCTTTTCAAGTCTTTGTCAGCCGTTCGTTCCGGCATGGCCGCAAGTGCTTCCGTCATACCCACAGCATACCGGGAAAACGTTTCACCCGCTGCCCGCTGCTCAAATGTTTCAAGTGTCATTGCATCGGCAATGGAAAATCGGGAACTTTGGGTACGTCTCAATGTTTTTAAATGTCCACCACAACCCAATGCGTTACCGATATCGGCTCCGAGTGTTCGAATATAAGTTCCTGCAGAGCAGGTCACTTCAAACCGGATATATGGCAATTGAATCTCGTTTATATGCAAAGCCAATATCATAATTTGTCGAGCTGGTTTTTGAACCGGTTTTCCACGTCGTGCGTGTTTGTATAGTGGAATCCCCTTATGCTTCAGTGCAGAGTAAACGGGTGGCACCTGAGCGAGAGGCCCTGTAAAAGATCTAAAAACATCATGAATGTCAGTCTCTGAACAATCCGGAACCCGGCTCTCCGAGATCATCTGACCGGTAACATCCTGTGTGTCGGTTTCTATGCCTAGATGCAGCAGCGCTTCATATTTTTTGTCGCCTTCCAGGAAAAATCTGGCCAACCGGGTGGCACGGTTAACACAACAGATCATCACACCGGTTGCAAAGGGGTCAAGCGTACCCGCATGGCCGACCTTTTTGGCATTGAGTGTCCTTTTTACATGCGACACAACACGTGCAGAGGTCATTTTTTCAGGTTTATCAATAATAATAAACCCATGGTGATCTAAAGCCATCTATTTCAATTGATCTCAGGAATTGCCTTGATGGTTTCCTTTATTTTATCAAGCGTCGATTCAAGATTGAACCCCGCTGCGCTTGGATGCCCCCCGCCGCCGAAAGAGGATGCAATGGCGGCGACATCGATCGATCCGTCCGAGCGAAGGCTCACGTGATAGTTTTTATCTGCGTTGGGATGTTTCCTGCCGTTGGCCTGTTCCTGTATCAACGCGGCAACCTTGACATTTTCTATTTTGCGGGCATATTGGATCAACCCATCTGCATCCTCAGGTTGTGTATTGGTTTCCCTGAGCATATTCTGGGTAAGTGTCATCAAGGAAAGACAGCCGTTGTTCGATATTTCAATGGATTCAAGGGCCTGGTTCAAAAGTTTGATGCGATTCAGAGAAAAAGATCCATACAGGTGCCGGGCTATATGAATGGGTTTGACACCCAGCAGAACCATTTCATTGCAGATCTCGAAGGCAGAGGCATTGGTGTTTGAAAAACGAAAAGATCCCGTATCCGTTACGATCCCGGTGTAAATGGATGTTGCCATGGCGAGACTGATAGGTACGGGCATCTCTTTCAGGAGACGGAAAACCAGTTCTGCCGTGGCGCACGCTTTGCCATCGATGAGTTGGCGTTCACCAAACTGCGTGTTGGTAGAATGATGATCAATGTTGATAATCATGGGAATCTGCGTGACGATGTCAGTGGCGCGGCCGATGCGATCCAGGTTGCTGCAGTCAAGGATGATGGCTGCTTCGTATGCATGAACGCGACTGATCTGGTTTTGAATGCGATTAACCTCCGGCAGGAATTGGTAAACAGCCGGAATGTCACTTTCATTGTATAAGGTCGCCTTAATGTTTAATGCGTCCATCGCCAGGCCCATTGCCAATAGAGATCCCAGGGCATCACCGTCCGGATTGACATGAGAGGCGATCAGAACACTGCGACTATTCTTCAGTTGTTGAATGATCTGTTTCATTTTCAGGTGCAACCGATTTCAGTAGTTTCTCTATTTTCATGCCGTAATCAAACGACGTGTCATAGAAGAATTTGAGTTCCGGCATATACCGAAGCCCAAGTTTTCCGGCAAGATGCCGCTTGACATAACCCTTTGCACTTTGAAAGCCGCTGGTGATGTCGTCGTTTTCCTTGTTGCCCAGATAAGTGGAATAATAAACATAGGCAGTCTTCAGATCCGGCCCCATTTTAACACCTGTGATCGTAACGTTTTCAAGCCGCGGATCACTGATGCCTTTACGGAGAAGGTCCGAGAGGACCTTTTGTATCAGGCCACTGACCCGCTCTGAACGTGAAAACGGTTTCATATTCATAGGTGGATTATCTCCAACTCACTGTCGACGATTTCTGCTATTCGCATCTCATCAAGCATATCAAACGTCCGTGTTAGGTATTAAGTTTTAGGTGTTAGGTTCATAAAGTCGGCAGAGCTCCAACTCAGGCCTAAAACGTAACACTTAAAACCTAAAACCATTCTTTTAATCCAATTCCGGCTTGATTTCTTCCGTATAATAGCATTCCAGGGTATCGCCGATCTTGAGGTCGTTGAAATTTTCGATACCGATACCGCACTCATAACCGTTCTGGACCTCTTTGACATCATCCTTGAACCTTCTGAGGGAAGAAAGTTTCCCTTCGTAGACGACCACGCCATCCCGCAACAACCGAACCAGCTTACCCCTTTCAAAGCTGCCTTCTGTGACATAACTACCGGCAATGGTACCGATTTTGGGAATATGGAAAACATCGCGAATTTCAGCCCATCCCTGCGTCCTGTCTTTAAAGGTCGAAGACATCAATCCCAGCATGGCATCCCGGATCTCTTTGATCACATCATAAATGACATTGTGATAGCGAATGTCGACCTGCTCTTCATTGGCCATTTCCTGAACCTTTGGGCTGGAGCGCACATTGAAGCCGACGATAATGGCGTTGGACACGGCTGCCAGAGAGATATCTGACTCAGTGATGGTACCGGTGGCACCATGAACGATGTTTATTTTGACCTCATCATTACTGAGACTGGATAGAGAATCTTTGAGCGCTTCTATTGATCCGTGAACATCCCCTTTAAGGATCAGATTGAGATCTTTAACCTCACCGGCTTCCATGCTTTCGAACAGGCCTTCCAGGCTCAGCCGGCTGGTTTTGGCCAAATCCACTGAGCGCTGTTTTCGGACCCGATGCTGGCTGATCTGCTTGGCATCTTTTTCATCGGTTACGGAAACAAGCTCATCACCTGCGGAAGGTACTCCCGACAAACCGATGAGCTCGACGGGCGTAGACGGCCCGGCCGAAGCGACCTGTACACCGTGGTCGTTTAAGAGCGCCCGGAGTTTTCCATAGTGTATGCCACAGACAACGGAGTCTCCGGCGCGAAGCGTTCCTTCCTGAATCAGAACCGTGGCCACCGGTCCTCGGCCGGCATCGAGTTTGGCCTCCACAACGTGACCCCGGGCCAGTTTGTTTGCATTGGCCTTCAATTCCAGCATCTCTGTTTGCAGGATGATCATTTCGAGCAGGTCATCAATACCTAAATTTTTCTTTGCTGAAACTTTTACAAAGATGGTGTCACCACCCCATTCTTCAGTTACCAGCCCGTTTTCAGATAGCTCTCGCAGAACACGTTCCGGATCTGCATTGTCTTTGTCGATCTTGTTGACAGCTACGATGATGGGTACTCCGGCAGCTTTCGAGTGATTAATGGCTTCGATGGTTTGCGGCATGACACCATCATCGGCAGCAACCACGAGAACGACAATATCCGTGATTTTTGCACCCCGTGACCGCATGGCTGAAAATGCCTCATGTCCGGGTGTGTCAAGAAAAACGACCTGTCCTTTTGGTGTGGTAACATTATAGGCACCAATGTGCTGGGTAATGCCGCCGGCTTCGAGCTCTGTCACCCTTGTTTTCCGAATGACGTCCAGGAGAGAGGTTTTCCCATGGTCCACATGACCCATAATGGTTACCACAGGGGGTCTCGTGGTGAGGTTTTCTGGATCGTCTTCCAAAGGTTTAAGTATATTTTCTTCCTCGAAAGATGCCCTTTCCAGTTCATATTCAAACTCCGTGGAAACAAGAACAGCCGTATCAAAATCGATGGTTTGATTGACCGTTGCCATAACACCCAGGCTCATCAGCTTGGCAATCATTTCGTTAGCCTTGATCCCCATCCGTTTGGCCAGTTCCGCCAAAATAATGGTATCATCTATTTTGATTCGACGCTTGATGGCTTTTGGTGTGGTAATCTGCGGCTTCAATCCGCCTTCAATTCTGGCTTTGCCGCCTTTTCTACCCCTGCGGAGGCGTTTGGATCTACCTGAATAGAGATCTTTCCCCTCGACAACCTCTTTTTTACGGAAGGCAATTTTCTTTTTAAAGAACTTCTTGTCCGGTTCCACGGGCTCTGTTTTTCTGCGTCCTTTCTTTTTCTTGTCTTTTGAGGACGGCTCTTGAGCGGGTGGAGCAGGTTTTGCCGCAATGGGCTTGCGAACCGGTCTTTTCGGTTTGGCAGGTGTTCTTTTGGCTTCTGCCGGATCTATTTTCTTGGGCGGCGGGGGTGGTTTGATAATTTTTGCCGGTGTATCCTTCTTTTTCTTTTTAACCGGTTTGAGAGGGTCAGACTTTTTTGCCTTGGGAGCCTTTTTTTCTATGGGCTCGGCAACAGCTTTCTCCGGCGTAACAGTCTCTTCCGGCGCTTCAGCGGCCATTTCCTGAGGCATCTCTTTCTTTAAAACCGGTTCGCCTATTGTTTCTTCGACCGTTGGTTCTTCCACGGTCGTTTCTTCAGTGGCTACAGGAGGTTTTTCTTCCGCAATCACTTCTGGCTGAGGGGGTGGCTCGGCGGTCTCGGGTTTCTTGGCGGACTTGATCCGTCGTCTGCGAATAACGGTCGGTCTGATCCGTTTTTCTTCCAGCTTTGCCGCTTTCTTTTTAGCACTGCCACTACCACTGAGTTTTGCCTTGATATCCGGCAGATCGGATTCGTCAACGGAACTCATATGGCTTTTTACAGGGTATTCAATCTCATGAAGC
>RCNC010000066.1_pt1 | contig 79429 bp, 70 predicted proteins | sample 2041301 | NCBI WGS metagenome assembly RCNC01 (sample SAMN09708231, study PRJNA481090) | Marine sediment metagenome, whole genome shotgun sequencing project. | biome: marine sediment; feature: ocean; material: sediment; isolation source: Sewage treatment plant 13A marine sediment (STP13A) ...
GATCAAAGCAAATGTTAATAACAGCCTTGCTCCCCTTGAAACAGTTAAAACCTTACTGACTGATTTAAGCGAAACCTGGAAACGGGCAATCCAAATAAACAAAAAGGTTTCCCCCTCCTCAATGGTCCAGGACAATCATTACAAACCTCTATCGATCGCATTATAGGCTCTTATGAATACTTTTTCTGAGCTGTTACTCCAATCACAGAAGCAATATAGCGAACTGATCAGCAAGACAGAAGAAATTGGTGATCACATTCAAATGCTGGATTCTGAAACCATACGAGCCTACCAGAAGGAATTATCTGTCTTGCTCGACCGAGCACAGGAAACTGACGAACAAATAAACAACCTGGCGATGAGTAACCTGCATGGCGATTCAGTTCGTTTATTCCATGAGCGATCAGAGATCATGAAGAATTTTCTGGAACTCAATCGAACGGTTGCTTCAAAATTAAATGACAAACAAGCTGTTATAAGATCAGAATACCTCAAGGTAAAAAATGGCAGAAACGGTATAAACGGCTACCAGAGTTCTATCAAAAGACCGAATAGACTTATCAACGAATCAGCTTAATTTTTGTTATTTTTCAGTTATTTATCTACGTTTTAAATATAAACAATATGGCCTTACGTTCTTCATGCCATAGGTTTCCTCCTCCTTAGTGTTTCTGTAATTACTCAGCTTAAATCGTTTCACTCATCTGCACCCCCAGCTCTATATATTCATCACTATTTCTTGATATTCCGATGATTTGGTGATAATATTTCTCTATCACTAGCGGGTCGTAACAAATAGTTATAATGGGCATATCCCTCAAACCATTAACGACGGGTTTCAAATGGCTTCAGATATTGACATTCTCAAAGATATACCTGATGCAAAACCGATACGTATTTTCCTTCCTGTAATAGACAGCAAGGAGCGTTACCGGCTGCAGTGTGTCTATCAGATATCAGAAAGTCCTCGTTTTAATCTTCTCTTTAAACCAGGTGTCCTGCCGGTAGATTCGCTTGATACCTCAGAGCCCTGCATCATAAATGTCGATTTGGGAGGACCAAATTTATCCATTGAGGCGATGATTACATCAGTGCTTAACAGCCAGACCCTTGAAATGATCGTCCAGAAAGCAATCAGCTATGACCAGATGCGAGAATTTTTCAGGGTTGATGCGACGGCCCTCGTAATCAGTAAATCATTTCAGCCAGCCCTTTACGGAAAGACTGGTGATCCCTGGACCCTGCAGGGCAAAACCATAGATATAAGCGGCAGCGGTATTCTTGCCTCCTTTTCTGAAAAACCGCCCATGGACGAGCAGGTAAAACTGGAAGTTACGCTGCCCTCTACCCCGTCAGAAGTTATTAAGCTTCTAGCTCACCCGGTCAGACGTGAACAAATCACAGACGACCAGTGGGATGTTGCATTTCGTTTTGATGACATCTCTGATGAAGATCGTGATAAAATTATCGGCTGTTGTCTTGTTATACAGCGCCGTCTACTCAGGCTGAAGGTACAAGTTCGTAATTGATTATTAACGTGATATCTAACTGATACCGAGTTGTGACCAGTTCAATTGTCAACATTATAAAAACGATAGATGACAGCCAGTCGGCCAAGGTCCGCCTGTCATTTACGAATATGGAATCCGCCTACCTGGACTGCGTTTATAAAGAATCAGAAGCTCCGTCTTTTTTCCTTGTTTTTTCTCCCGGCACAATTCCAGATAATCTTGATTTCCAGAGCAACTGTTCTGTCTCGATTAACAAAAAGCGCTCTCCAATTGTGATCAGTGCAAAAATCGAAGCACTCAGAGGAGACCGTACACTTGAACTGGTAGCAACTGAAATAATTGATCCGGTCAGTTTACGCGAATATTTCAGGGTGTTTTATAAAACCCCAATCACTGCCTCGCATCGACCCTCCAGTGGTGAATCAATTAAGAGCCTATGGAAAGTTAAAGGAACAACCGTGGACCTCTCCGCCTCTGGAGTGCTTGCCATTTTCCCACAGGAGTTCGAACACAATGAACATATTTTCCTTGAGTTTAACCTTATCGGCAACAGCAGGTCCATACAATGCCTCTCCCATGTGGTAAGGGTTCGTCACATTAGAAAATCCCGCTGCCAGATAGCCCTTCATTTTGATCAGATACCCCCAAATGATCAGGATGCCATCGTTACAGAGTGTATGGGCGAACAGAGAAGACAATTGCGTAAACGTATGCAGGGAGAATAGATCGTTTTTCCACCTCAATAGCATATTTTAAGAATTGCAGCCGGTGTGTCGATAGTACACTATGAGCACCATTACTCCACTCACATCAATTCCATCACTCGGTTCCTCCACTGATCGATCCGGAGGACGGCAGCAAAATCCTGGTCAGGGAGTAATCGGAGAGGTACTGAAAGCTACCGTTCTCCAGTCTAAGGCCAATGATCAATATCTCCTTGACTTTGGCAGTTATAAAATTCCTGCTTCTTCCGAGACCAAACTTTCCGTAGGACAGGTATTACAGCTGCAGGTCTCGCAGACATCACCACAAGTAGAACTGAAGATTGTTTCTGATGCCAACAGTCTGTTGACCGGGAAATCGCTCCTTCTCCTTGGAAATAGCCTTGACCTGAGCTTACTTTTCAATACATTGCAGCAGGGTAGCCCCTCTCCTCTCTCAACCCTGACACAAGACTCTAAGAATACTCTGAATTCCTTTCTTCCACCGGAATTGACATCGGTGATTAGCAGTAAAGAGGGGGGTGAATTCCTTCAAAAACTGTTCAACAGACTCGGTATTAATCTTGAGAGATTGCTCGTACAGGGAAATACTGGCAGTGCAAAAAGCACTGTCAAAGCGGCACTGCTGGAAATTGCTTCGCGCTTTCAGAATGCAGAGCATATTTCAGGACAGGCAAATAAACTCCTGGCCACCCTGGAACTCTACCAACTCACTCAATTACAGCTCACCAATAGCAATTTGACAATTTTTCCTCTGCCGCTGCCTTTTCTGGAACAAGGCTATCTGCTCATCGATAACAGTGAAAAAGATGAGCAAAGCTCCTCATCGTCCCATGATATTCAGAAATTTGCCTTACATCTTTCCATGAGCGAACTTGGCAATATTCAAATTGATTTCACCCAGAAAGGTGAAACACTGTTCATTAAGCTGATATTTGATTCTGAGGAAAAACTACAGTTTGTTTCGCAATTTGGCGGGATGCTGGAAGAAATGCTTTCAACCACGAATCAGCTGGTAATTTCTTTTTCAAGCGGTGCAGAAAGTCCAACGCAAGCACTTGCCCGGAAATTACTGCCTGATGGACAATCTTTCATAAACACAAAGGCATAAAAATGGGTTCTCAGGAGAATAAATTAGACAAGGCGGTTGCCCTGCTTTATGACAAAGAAAAATCTGATGCACCAAAAGTTATCGCCTCCGGTAAAGGTATAATCGCCCAGAAAATTATTGAAACTGCACGTGAAGCCGGGATACATATCCAGGAAGACCCCAATCTTGTCGAAATTCTCTCCAAGGTGCCGGTTGGCGATGATATACCAATAGAATTATATCAGACCATCGCTGAGATTCTCTCTTTTGTTTACCAGGTCAATGACACATTCAAACAGAAAATTGAAACGAGTTGAGATTGTCTCAGGACGGGTAGATATACCCATAATTTCAACTGTTATCCTCCACCCCTATTTCCTGATATATCTTTTACTATCCTTTTTTTTATTTTCCTGTTCCTCTCCTTCAACTCCAGAGCAAATCGCTGATGATTTTATTACAGCATGTGAAGCGTTTGTCGAAAAAGGAAGTGGACGTGGCCTGCGAAATCTTATTGCCGAAAATTATATGGACTCGAGGGGAAGAACCAAAAAGGATATTGGGGCTATAGCAAGTGGATATCTCCTTCGCAATAGAGCAATATACAGCTACAGCCTTATAGATTCGGTGATTATTAATGAGAATGATTCAATATCAGCCAGAGTTCTCACAGCCCTGGCGGCACAACCGATAACTGACGTAGCGCTTCTGCCAACAATGAACAGTGATATTTACTGGTTTGATATAACAATTACTCAGCAGAATGATGAATGGAAATTAATAAAGGCCTCCTGGCAGCAGGCCATGCTAGAAGATTTCTTTCAATAAGAGATCACTTCTGCTGAGTTCTTTCAACATCAAGGGACCGCTCTTTTGAAGAGACCCCGGAAAAGGTTGATTTTTCAAGATATATCAAAACATAGAGTACGCCGAGCATGAGGACCAGGAGCGCAGCAACCTTAAACAACTCTTTCGGTTTTTTAACAGCGGCAATGATGACCACAACAACGAGGATTGCCAGTGCAATCAAATTGTTTGAGAAGTAGGAGACGATCTGAAATAGATATTGAGCTATATTTTCCATAAGATTCAAACCGCTTTAGGGATTTTGATTTTTCTCTATCTGATTCTATTTTATCATTTTGGAATCTGCAGTTCAATGACACAATTAACCTTTTGAATAACGCTCAGAAATAAGAAAAGGGTTTCAGCGCGAACGCTGAAACCCTTTCTATATGTGGCGGAGCGGACGGGACTCGAACCCGCGACCTCCGGCGTGACAGGCCGGCATTCTAAACCGACTGAACTACCGCTCCGTATTGCTGCATTAATGTTTGGTGGGCGGAACAGGGCTCGAACCTGTGACCCTCGGCTTGTAAGGCCGATGCTCTCCCAGCTGAGCTACCCGCCCACGCAATGTGGATGACTTTTTACCAGCTTAACCTACCCCAGTCAAGTAAAAAGATCACTGGGTTATATTATGTTCTGAAACATTAATATCTTTGAAAACCGTGCTGACCGGAACATCTTTAAATACTGACTCGCCCTCCTCGGTCAAAATGGCATGTTCGAGGACATCATCCATATGCTCAACCAGCGTGATTGTCAGTTTCTTAAGAATCTTGGCAGGAACATCATTTAAGTTCCTCTCATTATCACTTGGAACAAGGACATTGGTTATATTGCCACGCTTGGCGGCCAGCAACTTCTCTGTAAGCCCGCCTATGGGCAGCACCCGGCCACGAAGGGTGATTTCACCTGTCATGGCTAATTGGTGACGTACCGGCTTCTTTATCAGTGCTGAGACAAGTGTCGTGGCTATGGTAATTCCAGCAGATGGCCCGTCTTTTGGTATTGCACCCTCAGGAACGTGGACATGAATGTCGAGTTTTTGATAAAAATCGGTTTCAAGGCCAAGTCGTTCTGCCCGTGATCGTACATAGCTCAGAGCAGCCTGGGCACTCTCCTGCATTACCTCGCCAAGCTTTCCGGTTATGATCAGTTTACCTGATCCCGGCATCAATGTAGCTTCAATCTGAAGCAGAACACCTCCGACTTCTGTCCAGGCAAGACCGGTTGTTAATCCAATTCTGTCATGTTCTTCAGCCAATCCATAGCGGTATTTTTGAGTACCCAGGTATTTGACAATCGACTGGGCGCCCAATCGATATTTCTTTTCCGTTAACCCATTTTTCAACCGGTCCCGTGCAATCTTGCGACACAAGGAGGCAATATTGCGCTCAAGATCTCTAACTCCGGCCTCTCTTGTATATCGCCTTACAATTTCAAGGATAGCACCATCGGTAAGATTAATGATCCCTTCATCAAAACCATTTTCATTAATCTGTTTCGGTATAAGATAACCTTCAGCAATCTTAAGCTTCTCTTCTTCGGTATATCCGTTGATCTGGATGATCTCCATTCGATCCTGCAGCGGCACTGGAATTCCATGAAGGTTGTTTGCGGTCGTTATAAAGAAGACCTCAGAGAGGTCATAATCTATATCGAGGTAATGATCATTAAAGGCAATGTTCTGTTCCGGATCAAGAACCTCAAGCAGAGCCGACGACGGATCGCCCCTGAAATCCATGGACATCTTATCAACTTCATCCAAACAGAAGACAGGATTTGCAACATCTGCACGCTGCATTGATTGAATAATTTTCCCGGGCATTGCTCCGATATAGGTTCTTCTGTGCCCTCTGATTTCTGCCTCATCACGTACCCCGCCAAGAGAAAGTCGGACAAATTTCCTGTTGAGCGCACGAGCAACGGAGCGACAGATTGAAGTCTTTCCGACGCCAGGAGGGCCAATGAGGCAGAGAATTGGTCCTTTCATTTTTTTGACCTGAACCTGAACCGCCAGATACTCAAGTATTCGCTCTTTCGGTTTACTCAGACCATAGTGATCTTCATCAAGGATGATCTCCGCCTTGTTGATATCGATCTTGCTTTTGCTTTTTTTACTCCAGGGCAGGCTGAGAATAACATCAATATAGTTACGGACGACCGTTGTCTCTGCTGACATCGGCGGCATATTTTTTAATTTTTTAAGCTCTTTGGTGACTTTGTCTTTTGCAAGTTTCGGCAGTTTTTTCTTTTTTACCGACTCCTCAAGTTCTGCAATGTCATCCAGGCCATCATCCCCCTGCCCCATTTCGGTCTGGATTTCCTTCACCTTCTCGCTGAGATAATAGTTTCGCTGAGTCTTGCTCATGCGATTCTTAACGCGTGCGTTTATCTCTTTTTCAAGCTCTGCAAGTTCGATTTCCCTGTGCAGGATATCCAGTACTTTTTCAATTCGTTTTATCAGGGTCTCACACTCAAGGATCGTCTGTTTCTCATCAGCCTTCAGCGGCATATGAGCACAGATCACATCTACAAGCTTGCGGGGATCTTCAATATTCTGAACTGATTTAATCACCTCTTTGGCAATTTTCTTATTTATTGCAGCATATTGTTCAAAAAATCTGCGTAATTCCCGTTCAAAGGCGATCACTTCACTGGATACAAAGATTTCCTCTGGAAATTCACGTATCTCAACCTGCATGAATTGGTCATGGGGAACGTAAGAAATAATCTCTGCTCTGGTTTTCCCTTCTACCAGGGCCTTAATAGTACCGTCAGGAAGCCGCAGGAGCTGCATGACACTGGCAAGTGTGCCGACCTGGTGAATGCCGTCAGGACCCGGTTCATCAATCGCCGGACTTTTTTGGGCGACAAGGAATATCTCTGTTCGCTTATCCATAGCATCTTCAAGCGCCTGAATAGACTGTTTGCGACCAACCACCAGAGGTGCAACCATATGCGGGAAAATTACGATATCACGTAATGGCATTAATGGATAAAGCTTGGTATTACCTGTCTTAACTGTCATATCTTATTATTTATCTCCTGTAATTTCAGGCACTTTTTAATTCATCTTGAACGTCTGACTTCTGGTAAAGTATGACAGGATAATCGCCGTTGGTAATTACCTGTTCACTGACAACGCACTCCTGAACATCCTTTTTCGATGGTAAATCATACATTACATCAAGCATTGCCTCCTCAAGAACAGACCTGAGGCCACGTGCTCCTGACTTTCTAGCAAGCGCTTTGAGGGCAATAGCAGTAAGAGCTCCTTCGGTAAATCTCAACTGGATATTTTCAAATTCGAAGAGTTTCTGATACTGCTTGGTCAGGGCGTTTTTCGGTTCCCTTAATATTCGGACGAGATCCTCCTCCATAAGCTCTTCCATGGTGGCAATTACTGGAAGTCTGCCGACAAGCTCCGGAATTAATCCGAATTTCAATAAATCCTCAGGCTGCACCGCCTTTAGCAACTCACCAAGTTTCTTCTTGGAGTCGCTGACAACCTTCGCCGTCATACCAATCGATTTCGTACCGGAACGGCGTTTAATGACCGTATCCAGGCCGACAAACGCTCCTCCGACAATAAAAAGAATATTGGTGGTATCAATTTTAACCAGATCCTGCTGGGGGTGCTTACGCCCACCTTTTGGTGGAATCGAAGCGACAGTGCCCTCAATTATTTTGAGTAGTGCCTGCTGTACACCTTCGCCTGAAACGTCTCTGGTAAGTGATGGGCTGTCGGATTTACGGGCAATTTTATCAATCTCGTCAATGTAGATGATGCCCCGCTCTGCCTTTGTTATATCATGATCTGCTGCCTGCAGCAGGTTAACCAGTATATTTTCGACATCTTCACCGACATATCCAGCCTCAGTCAGCGTCGTAGCGTCTGCAATACAGAACGGAACCTGAAGTATTTTTGCAAGTGTCTGAGCAACGAGGGTTTTACCGGATCCTGTAGGACCGATCAGAATGATATTTGATTTCTGAAGTTCAACATCGTCATCATCAACTGGCGCATCAATTCTTTTATAGTGATTATGGACAGCGACCGATAACACTTTCTTGGCATGATCCTGGCCAATAACATACTGGTCAAGATGTTCCTTGATCTCCATCGGCTTCAGTGATGCCGAACTGAATTCAGCTTCATCCGCAGTCCCACCGATGGTATCGTCCTCTTCCTGAACAATCTCATTGCAGAGCTCAATACATTCGTCACAGATATAGACATCCGGACCAGCAATCAGTTTTTCAACATCATCCTGGTTTTTGCCGCAAAAAGAGCACTTACACTCAGGCTCTCTGATATCAAAATCACTCATTTTCAGCTTTCCCCATCAGATTCGGTTCTTTTCATGAGCACATTGTCTATTATACCATACTTTTTGGCTTCGCCTGCATTCATAAAATTATCTCGTTCGGTATCAGCTGCAATCTTTTTTACCGTGTGGCTGGTATGCTTGGCTAGAATTTTGTTCAGGTCGTCACGCATTCTTAAAATTTCTCGTGCGTGAATATCAATATCGGTTGCCTGACCCTGAAAACCACCCATTGGCTGATGAATCATTATCCTGGAGTTAGGCAGCGCATATCTTTTCCCCTCACTTCCGGCGGCGAGAAGCAATGCACCCATTGAGGCAGCCTGCCCCATGCAAAGCGTCGCAATATCACATTTTACAAACTGCATGGTGTCATAAATAGCCATCCCTGAGGTCACCGAACCCCCAGGTGAGTTAATGTAAAAGGTCACATCCTTATCTGGATCCTCTGCTTCCAGAAAAAGCAATTGAGCGATAATCACATTTGACACATCATCATTTATTCCCGAACCAAGAAAGACTATTCTTTCCTTAAGGAGCCGTGAATAAATATCATAAGCTCTCTCACCACGCGGGCTCTGCTCGACGACCATAGGTACCAGATTCATTTTCTTTCCCCTAAAAGACTCGACTGCAACAGGCTGAGGCCTTATGCAGTCGATATTGATTTACAGATACGTTAAAGCCGATGGACTATTTATCAACCGGATAACAATATATTTTAAATGGTAATCTATAAATAGAATATTTTATTCTTCCTTACCACCCTCTTCGCCTGCAACTTCTTCCTTGCTCTCTTTTTCGGTTTTTTCTGACGCTGCTTTAGTCTTCTTCACAGGCTTCTTTGCAGCTGCTTTCTTGGCAGGCTCTTTTTCATCTTCTTTGTCGGAAGGTGGTTCGACCAGGCTTGCTTCGTCGCGCAGGAATTTTAAGACCTTCTCGTTTAAGACCTCATTCATCAACGGCAGCAGATCATCACGGTTCTGGAAGAATTCTTTAACTTTGGCAACAGACATATTGTACTGATCGCCGATCTTCTTGAATGACCGTTCGAGATCTTCATCGTTGACTTTGATTTCCTCAACTTCGGCAATTTTCTTGAGAATGAAATCTCCAGCCACGCGCTTTACCGCAACAGCCCTGTTGTTTTTTTCCAGTTCTTGGCGATTCATGCCAGCAGATTCAAGATTCATTCCACTTTTCTCGAGTTGCTGTTCAGTCTGTTTAATCATTTCCTCTACTTCAAAGCGAACCAGTCTGTCGGGTACTTCGAACTGGTTCTTTTCAAGCAGTTTCTGCATAATACGATCAGTTAACTCACCATCCGCAGCACTCGCTTTATCACCTTGCAATCGCTCCCTGATTGCATCTTTGAGCTCATCAAGGGTTTTGAACTGCTCGTTTACATCCTTTGCGAATTCATCGTCGAGCTCAGCAAGTACACGCTCTTTGATATCCTTAAGCTTAATTCGAAATTCAATTGTTTTGCCAGCAAGAATTGGATTTGGATGTTTTTCAGGAAAATCAACTTCATGCTGGGCTTCTTCACCCTTGTTCATTCCGACGAGTTTTGCCTCGAACTCCTGCCCCATCTTGCCTGAGCCAACATCGACCGTATAATCGTCATTTTTTACCTGCTTCATGGAGTGTCCTTTATGGAACCCCTGATAGTCAACGATTACCACATCACCCATCTCAGCACTTCGTTCTTCGACCGACTTTAAAGCAGCCATCTCTCGCTGCATTGTCGATATTTCAAAATCAACGGCAGCTTCTTCAACGGTTGAATCGGGTTTCTCAACCTCTATACCCTTGTAATCTGTAAGTTCAAACGCTGGCCGAACATCAATCTGAGCAACATAGGTAAAGGTCCCATCATCATTAAAAGATGGCTCTAAGATTTCAGGATGAACCACCGGGTCGAGTTCTTGTTTTTCGATAATGTCAAAATAGGATTCCTGTACAAGCTTTTCCCCGACCTCTGCTTCCACTTGGGGTTTATAGCTTTTTACAATAACACTGCGAGGCACCTTCCCTCTTCGAAACCCTTTCATCTTAGATTCCTTCTGGAGCTTCGAAAACGCTTCGTCAAGTTTAACCTTAACCTGATCTCCAGGAAGAGTGATGGTGACTTTTCTCGTCAATTCACTGATTTTTTCAACCTTTACATCCATTTGACATCATCCTTTTTTAAAGTGAAACACTTAATTGCCCTGAAAAAGGGCAATAATCAAATAACGATAATTTGTTGTTAATAACTCAATGGTGCGAGAGGAGGGACTCGAACCCACACACCATAAGTACTGGTTCCTAAAACCAGCGCGTCTACCAATTTCGCCACTCTCGCATTTTATGACCATGCACTGCTAACACTTCTTCGCGCTTTCCTCAAACGAGGAGTCTATCGGAAAACGACTATTAATTACTGAGCACTAACACGTCAAGTATAATGTGTGAACAAATACAAAAAATCACAAAAAAGGAGCAACATACCATCAAATCTTCAAAGTGACCATATTTTTTCTCCACGTCTTTTGATATGATTGCTTGTAAAAGGATTTAATGATGGCTATTTTGGCTGTCGTACTACCTTATTGAAGTGATTACTGTTTGCACCCCGGCACCCCAGATGTTGAAAAACTAAATGAGGATACTATGAGACCCAAATATCGTAAATTTGCAGCTGTTGTCTGCGGAATGCTTATGATCAGCGCTCCGGCACTCTCTATGGCAACGGCCTCTGCGCCGGCTCTCGTTTCGGAAAAAACGATGAGTTGGCAGGTTCCCTATAAACCGGTCGATTTTGTACAATCTGTCGATGGCAAGATGCTTTTTGTACTTACTGAAAATAACCGGGTACTGATCTACGAACCCAACGGCAAGCTAAAAGGCAGTATACCTGTTGATAAAGGAGTCACTGCCATAGACACCGATGCCCGTGGTGAAAACATACTTCTGATGGATAGCGAGAAAAACACCTTCACCTCTTTATCGGTTGATTTCGTCGTTAATATCGATACAACAGGATCACCGTTCATGGGTTCTGCAAATGCGCCGGTCACTATTGCCGTGTTTACGGATTTTGAATGACCCTATTGCGGCAAACTTGCGCCGCAACTCGAGCAGGTGCTCGAGCAAAACCACGACAACGTAAAGATCGTTTTCAAGAATATGCCGTTGCGTTTTCACAAATTTGCAGACCCTGCTGCCCGGGCAGCCCTCGCTGCCGGTGAACAGGGTAAATTCTGGGAATTTCATGATGAACTCTTTGCTTCAGAAAAGCTCAGTAATCAGGTCATCCAAAATATTGCCGTCAAACTTGGCCTCGACATGAGCAGGTATGAGGCGGACATGAATTCTCCCGCGGTCAAACAGAGGATCAGCAAGGACCTAAATGATGCTCAACAAGCTGGTGTTACCGGTACACCAACAGTTTTCATAAACGGACAACGCTTGAAAAACCGATCACCGCAAGGCTTCCAGGCACTGATTAACGAAGCGTTGAAGAATAAATAAATCCATCACATTAATGCAATCAAATCAAGAGAGCCGAGAACTACATTTCGAAAGTAACGATCAGGCCAACACCCTATTCGGGGACCTGAATAAAAATATTCAGGTCCTTGAAAATGGCACAAACGCAAAAGTCAAAATCCGGGGCACCAAGGTTAAAATCACCGGGTCAAAGCATGAAGTACAGCTAGCCGCCAATCTTCTTGAACAGCTATACGAGCTGATTGGAACAGGCTATCCCATTTACTCCTCAGATTTTGCATTTGGCCTGAAAATTCTTCAGTCAACACCATCCGCCCGGCTTGACCAGATTTTTCTCGATAAAGTTTTTGTCACCACCCGAAACCGCATTGTCTCACCAAAGACCCCTAATCAGAAGCACTATATTGATTCGATCCGGACAAATGATATTGTATTCGGTATTGGCCCTGCCGGAACCGGTAAAACCTACCTTGCCGTTGCAATGGCAGTTTCCGCTCTTGCCAACAACCAGGTTCGCTCCATCATTTTAACAAGGCCCGCCGTTGAGGCAGGTGAGAAACTGGGGTTTCTTCCTGGCGATCTTGCCCAGAAGGTCGACCCGTATCTGCGTCCGCTCAATGATGCCTTAATTGATATGATTGGAGCCGAGAAAGCCTCCGATTATCTCCACCGGGGCGTTATTGAAATAGCCCCCCTGGCATTCATGAGGGGAAGAACACTTGGCAATGCCTTCATCATCCTTGATGAAGCCCAGAACACCACCAGGGAACAGATGAAGATGTTTCTCACCAGGATTGGTTTTGACTCAAATGCTGTCATTACCGGAGACATTACCCAGGTTGATCTGCCCGCTCAACAGCAATCCGGCCTCGTTCAGGCGAAAAAACTACTCTCCCAAATTAATGGTATCGGGTTCTGTAAATTCACCAAGGCAGACGTTGTCAGGCATCCGCTCGTCCAGAATATTATCCACGCTTACGAGATCGACCATGAGCAAAACGGTAATAACCGATAACCAGAATTTGAACTCGTGATTCCATATAACAATATGGTGGACAATGTCTGTTACCCTTATCGATAATTTCGAAAGATTTCGCTCTGCGCAACTCTCAAGACTTAAGGCTGCAGCAGCCTTTTTATTGGGTCAGAACAATCTATCCGGTCATAATGTCAATATTGTCCTCACTAACGATCAGGAAATTTCACACTTTAATAAAAAGTACAGGAAACATAGCGGACCGACCAATGTACTTAGTTTTCCATTTCAGGCCGAGTTCGATCATGTTGATATTCACTTCCACCCTGTTACCGAGCTTGGTGATATCATTATTTCAGTGGAAACGGCAGAGAGAGAGGCGCATCGCTACGATCAGTCTCTCTATTATAGATTATCCTGGCTTATGACCCATGGCATTCTTCACCTGCTTGGCTATGATCATGAACGCTCAGAAGCAGATGCCAATGAGATGTATGACCTGGAAGCGCAGTTAATGTCTGAATTACATAATCAAAGGAGAAGAAGCATGCCAAACCTGGCTGTTAATGTTGACCACGTGGCAACTATCCGCCAAGCACAGGGAGTAATGGAACCGGATCCTTTGACCGCAGCTGCCATCTGTGAACTGGCTGGTGCTAAAGGTATCGTCGTACATCTAAGAGAAGATCGTCAAGGTATACAGGACCGGGATGTCAAGCTGCTCAGGGAAACCGTTAAGACCAAGTTGATTCTTGAGATGGAAGCCGTCAAAGAGATGGTGAAGTTTGCTCTTGACCTTCGGCCTGACATCGTAACGCTGGTAGCACAACGAAGAGAGGAGCTCACCATCGAAGGTGGCCTCGATGTAATATCCCAGAAAAAGAAAATAGCACGATCAATTGAAAAAATGACAAAGGCCGGTATTCCCGTTTCGCTCTTAATTGACCCGGATCTCAAACAGGTCAAATCTGCCTATGAGGTTGGAGCGACCTATGTGGGAATCCATACCGGGTCGTATGCTGAGGCTGCAGATTTGGTTTCACGGCAAGCCGAGCTTTCACTCATCGAAGAGGCAGCAGAAGAAGCATGGCAGCTCGGGCTTCATGTCAATGCAGGTCATGGACTAAATTATGTGAACACAGCACCAATAGCAGCGATAGAGACAATTGAGGAAATAGCCATTGGTCATGCGATCATATCACGGGCCATTTTTTCTGGTCTGGAGCAGGCAGTCCGAGAGATGGATAGAATCATCCAGAATGGTTCCTCTCTTTTATGATAATTCCTTTGGTGCCGAAACAAACAATAACAACCTTTGCCAATTGACAACTGCAGGGTTGCTATGTTAAAAACATCCATCCTGCCTTGGTGGTGGAATTGGTAGACACCAGGGACTTAAAATCCCTTGGGCCTTGCGCCCGTGCGAGTTCGAGTCTCGCCCGAGGCACCAGATGTAACAAAGCGTAATCTCCTCTATTTCAGGAGATTACGTTTTGTTATTTACAAAGGCGGTTAAAAGCCATTCCATATAGCTGCAGGACCTCTATGGGGCCAGTCATGGCCCATCATGGTATCCTGCCGTACTCCCTGTAGTGAATCACTATTTCTTATTCTCTTGACTGATATCCCACTGTTTATAAAGCTGATCATGGTGAGTTTTAGGGAACCCCTCTGCGGCTGGGGACTATTATAAAAGAGAAACCTTCAGATAGTTAATCTGCGATGAACAAGAAGCCAGCCCTCTTCAGAGGGAAATTTGCAGTAGCCTATCAGGAACATGTTATGAGCAACAGGAACATAGCCCCTCGTGGTTTATTCTTCTTCGAGCCACGCTTTGATCTTTTTGAGTGACTTTACCCTCTTCTTATCAGTATCGCCCTTAAGCTCTGCTTTGATCTCTTTCTTGGTAAGTTTTGCCATCTTATCCTTGAGCTTTTCTGTCTCATCCAAAAGCTTCTGCATCTTTACTGAATATTTACTCATGGGTTCTCCTAAAGTTCTTCAGTCCTTTATTGGACCGATGAAATCTTATAGCACGATGGATTTCGATGTTCAAGATAAGAGAAGATTGTATAGACCATAGTCAATGATATGAATGAATAGCTTCAATAATCTGTATTAGGCGGGAATGGTTTTATGAAAGCACTGATTATTCTGTCAGCGTTATTGCTATTCTCGCTGCTGAAGTATCTGGCTATGACAGGGCCACAAAATGACTATTCTACCGAATGTGCCATTTAATCTATAAAAGGCCTACTTTTCATTACTTTCAGATTGTAACTGTCGTCTCTGTGATACGTTTGTTTTTATCATTGTCACCAAGCATGTTATACTGTTTTTCAACTTTAAAAATTGTTTGTCCACGAACCTCATTGTAGAGAGGTTCCATGGTCCTATTCTACAAATTGCCGCGATTATGCCTTATCAGTACGCATATTTCATTCAGTATCATACGTTTTCCTGCCCTTCCTGTGCACCCTTTCATTCCAAGGTAAAAGGACTTTCAACGGTTATTGTCTTTGCAGATGATAAGGCTCAAGCCCTCGCTCGAGCTGGAAGACTGGTATCAAAAGGTAATCACCAGATCTCACATTTTCAAAGAATGCACATTCTCCAGGAGGAAAATCAGCAGATGTTTGGCAAGGTATTAAAATCACTGTATGGTCGTGCTGAGTTATATGGAGCTGCCCTCCACTTCGACCCATTTCCACAGAAGCCACATTGCTGTAGGTGAACCGTACGATAAGTTTAGTCACGCATCTATTTGTTAGGACTGTCTTTTTTTATTATTTGTGTGTTAAAAAGAGAAAAGAGTTGACCTATATAAATAATGCTTTAAACTATTATAATTAAAGATGATAATAGTCAGGTGGATTATCTTTGTGTTGAAAAACTAGGTATATATACCTATTTACATATTGTTAATCCATTAGTACGTATTAGGAGGAATCATTATTAAAAACATGAGATAGAGCATTGGGGAGAGGGATATGAATGATCGACCACGAAGGAAGAGACATTTTCCGAAAGGTCTCCCAGTTGAGGCAGACCTGGCTGCTATCCAGAAAAACCGGCTAGTACACCCATCAAACTCTTTACCCATTGAATGTCCTTCAGAAGATTGGGCGGCTAAATTTACCAGCCCAGCCTACAAAGGACCCCATATGATCAGGAGGGCCTATACAGAACCACTTGGCTACAATTTGACTGAAAACATTCTATTACAAAGAAATTTTATTATTGATTGAAAACTGAGCTGTCTTCACACGATTGAGCAATCTATCTCATAACAATAAACCGTTTCAGCTGGTCGCCCTGCCAAGCGACTTCATCCAATAAAAACTCAATAGAGTCTTCAATTTACTCGGCAAAGTGCTTAAATAGCTCTTTTTCTATCTGCTTTTTTCTTTAAAAAGATAATCAAATCCAAGAAAAGATATGATCAATCTGATGGTTATTCTTTTGGCGTATCGTTTACTTTAAAATTAAAAAGATTTTGGTCATATTGATTATAATCTTCATAACGTAAAAGATCATATAAGTCTTTTCGGTGTTGCATTCTGCCGAGAATTGCGTTTTGGTCGCCGTCTCTAAGAATGACTTCAAGACCCCTGTCAATTTCACCCATGGCTAAACGTAACGTAGTTACAGGGTAAATAACCAGGTTATATCCCAGGCTCTCAAGTTCTTTTTTATTCAACAATCGACTTTTCCCAAACTCGGTCATATTAGCGAGCAGCGGAACAGATATCGCATCACGTACAGTTTCTAATTCTTTTTCATTTTTTAGAGCTTCTGGAAATATAACATCTGCCCCAGCATCCACATATGCTTTCATACGGTCAATGGCCACTTCAATCCCTTCTACTGCTCGAGCATCAGATCTTGCAATAAGGCAAAAATTACTATCAAGCTTGGCATCGACAGCTGCACGTATTCGCTGAATCATCGTTTTGGTTTCGACTATTTCTTTACCATCAAGATGCCCGCAACGCTTGGGCATTACCTGATCTTCGATATGGCAGCCGCAAATGCCCGCCTCTTCGATGAGCCTCACCGTTCGAGCAGCACTCATTGGTTCACCAAATCCCGTATCAATATCTATGATAGCAGGAAGGTCTGTAACTCTGGCAATTTGTCTACCCCTATCTGCAAATTCGCTCAATGTAGCAATACCGATATCCGGCAAGCAGAGATCCGCAGCGATAACAGCTCCGGAAATGTAAACCCCTGGAAACCCCTTTTGTTCAATCAACCTGGCACAAAGAGGATTAAGGGCCCCCGGGAATTGATGAAGTTTTCCATCGGCCAATAACGCTTTTAAATCCTGACGTTTTTTGAAGCCCGTTTTACTGGTAAATAGCATTAGAAAATACCCTTCAATTTATTCTCAACTAAATAATCATCACTCACAACCGGGTTTAACAGTCGGATTTCTTCAACAGTCAAATCAGGTAATCTTTGCACCAGTTGGAGAAAACGGGAACTTTCAGCAGAATCGAGAATACCATCAGTCAGGACATTAAACTTGCTGATGTACTCACTTCGAGAAAACGGTCTAGATCCCTGGGGATGGGCATTTGCAACACTCATCTCGTCTTCAATTGTACTGCCGTCTTCCATGGTAATAACCACGCGAGCACCAAAAGCCTTTTCTCTGGGATCGTGGCTGTGATAACGTTTGGTCCATTCTTGATCTTCTTCGGTAGAAATTTTATGCCATAAGCGTACAGTATCAGGACGTTTTGCCCGTTCAGGAGTGTAGCTATCAACATGATGCCACCGTCCATCCTGCAGTGCCACTGCAAATATATACATGATAGAATGATCAAGTGTTTCTCGCGACGCTTCAGGATCCATCTTCTGGGGGTCACCGGAACCCGTTCCAATCACATAATGCGTATGGTGCGAAGTATGAAGAACAATGGTTTTTACCTCGTCAAAATTTTCTATTTTCTTACCTAACCTGAAGGCCAAATCGATTAAGGCCTGAGATTGATATTCTGCAGAGTGCTCTTTGGTATAGGTGTCTAAGATTGCCCGCTTCGATTCACCTTTTGCAGGTAATGGTACAATGTAAAGTGGCTTGTAAGGAGACCCTCCTTGATCGCGGGCGGTTCGACCGTTAAGTATATAAGAAATTATAGAATCCTCTCCTTCGTAGATGGGGCTTGGGGCTCCTTCACCTCGCATGCACCGATCAACTGCTTCTATTGCTGTCTTACCGGCATAGGCCGGGGCAAAGGCCTTCCATGAAGAAATTTCCCCCTTTCGAGATTGACGAGTTGTGAGTGTACAATGAAGTCCCTGCTGAATAGATTGGTAGGTAATTTTTTTATGGAGTCCGAGCAGTGTGCAAACGCCTGCCGCAACAGAAGGCCCGATGTGAGCAATGTGATCTATTTTGTGTTCATGCAGACACATGCCTTTTACTAGATTTACCTGTAATTCATATCCGCTGGCAATCCCACGAATGAGGTCGTTCCCATTTTTCTCACACTGTTGAGCAACCGCTAAAATCGGTGGAATATTATCGGCTGGATGAGAGTAATCTGCGGCAAGAAAAGTATCGTGAAAATCCAGCTCACGTACTGCTGTGCCATTTGCCCATGCAGCCCATTCAGCACAAACGGTATTATATGGAGAAACACCAAAAAGCGATGCTCCATTCTTTCGAGCGTGTGCTTTTGCCATTGCTCGTGCAGACTTAATCGGTCCTCTATTCAGTGAGGCAATTGCCACCGATGCATTGTCGATTATCCGGTTGATGATCATCTCTGCTACATCCTCATCAACTTCCACAGGATCAGCAGCAACCTCCGCCATTTTCCAGGCGAGCTGCTCTGAACGAGGGAGTTCGTCTTTCGATGGTGATGCATGAACTTTGTGCTCTATCATAATTGTATCTCCGACTGTGAAGCTGAAAAACAGGCCCAACACCAGCTGAAATCAACCTGGAAAGGTGTTACCTCAGCAGAGGATACGCTCTAACTCGTGACTCGACCTAAACGAATGAGTATTGAAACAAAGAACTTCGTCAGTCAGTTACCCTTTGCGGTTTCTTCAGGATGTTGCGCAAAAACATCGGGGCAATGAACCCCGATACAGCGGCAACCCAGAGCCCAATAGCGATTGGTGAGGAGAAAAGGTAGGTCCAGTCACCATCCGATAGCACCATGGCACGCCGCAATGCGGTTTCCATATGTCCGCCCAGAAGAATACCCATGATGACCGGAACGGTCGGGATGTCGAGTTTGCGCAAAACATAGCCTAATACACCAAACCCAACCATCAGCAGTAGATCAAAATAGCTGCCTGAAAGTGAATAAATACCCACAAAAGAGATCATCGTCACCCCGGGCATTAAGATCCATGCCGGCACTTGCAAGACGCGTACAAAGATTTTCACCATGGGCACATTCATCACTAAAAGGACGAAGTTGGCAATCAGCAGCGATGCAATCAGCCCCCAGATAACATCGGGGTGATCAATGAATAATGTCGGGCCAGGTGTGATGTTCAGTGTCATCAGTAATGCCAGCAGTACGGCCGTTGTCCCAGATCCGGGTACACCAAGTGTCAGCATGGGCACCAATGCGCCGCCGGCTGCTGCATTATTGCCAGCCTCAGGGGCTGCTATGCCCTTGGCTACGCCGGTGCCGAAACCACCCTTTTCACCTGCGATGGATTTTTCTGACATATAGGCCAGGAAGCTGCCCAGGGACGCACCCGCGCCGGGTAAAACGCCTGCGATAAAGCCAATGACAGATGAGCGCAGCATGACCCAGCGAGTATCAAAGATGTCTTTCCATGGGATCTTTACTTTTTCAATCTTCACGCCAAGGGAAGAGCTCTTGCCGTGACTTTCAATGAAAAAGAATACTTCGGTAATGGCAAATAAACCAACGATTGCAACAAGGAAATCGACCCCGTCATACAGGTGCAGATTGCCGCCAGTCAGACGCGGCAAGCCGCTTGAATCGTCAACGCCTATCATGGCGATAGCCAAACCAATACACGATGCAATTGCGGCCTTTGCCTGATTGTTACTTGACATGCCTCCAAGTGTGCAAAAAGCCAGGAGGTAGAGTGCGAAATATTCGGAAGGACCAAACAGATAAGCGACCCGTGCCAGCAGTGGGGCCAGGAATATCAGGCCAAGGGTAGCCAGAAAAGCGCCAACGAATGACGCTACGCCCGAAAGCACCAGCGCATCTCCTGCTCGGCCTGCTTTGGCCATTGGGTAGCCGTCAAGCGTAGTCATTAAGGCAGGTTCATCGCCAGGGATATTGAGCAGGATCGAACTGATCCGCCCTCCGTACATGGCGCCGTAGTATACTGCCGTCATCAACACCAGCGCTGAAGTGGCATCAAGCCCAAGGGCGAAGGACAACGGAATCAGGATAGCCACGCCATTGGATGGCCCAAGTCCGGGTAGAGCGCCGATGATTGTACCCAAGAAGCAACCAATCACCGCCAACATCAATGTATAAGGGGAAAGTGCTATTGAGAAACCAAGCGCAAGGTTGGCCAGTATATCCATGTCAATACTCTTATCCTAGAAGCCATTTTGGGATGGCAACCAGGCCGAGCCCCAAGGCAAATTTAAAAATTATAAAAAGACCAACAGACAGACCAATACCCGACAACACGGCACGCTTCGGATTAGGCGAAATTTGATAACTTAAGATGCCGGCGGCCACAGCCGTAGGCAGCAGGAAGCCGAGGGGTTTTAGGGCGTAGGCATAGCCAATCAAAACAATCACCGCAAATGCCAAGCTAACAAAAGTGCGCCTGACAGGCCAGTCCGGTTCCTGGTCAGGACGCAGCACCATAATAATACCACTGATCGCCCAGACTATTCCTATCAAAATGGGAAATCCCTTTGGACCGACAGGATCAGTTAAAAAACTAGTCTGTGCCTGGCTGGCACTCGCGATGTACGCGAGTGCCACTACCGTTGCTACCAGGCCAAAAATCCGGTCGCTTGCCATTACTGAATAACCCCAAGCACTTGGCTCAATTCACGAACTTCTAATACGATACCATCAACGTAGCTTTGGAAATCTTTACCAACTTTGGTAAAAGGTGCCAGCCCATTTGCGGCCATAATCTTCTTCCACTCATCTGAGACTGCAACCTCCTGAAGACGATCAGCCCACATATTGAAAGTCTCGTCGGAAACACCCTTGGGGATGTAGAGACCTCTCCAGTTAACGGCGACCACATCAATACCCTGCTCTTTGGCTGTTGGAATGTCTTCAAATCCTGGAACACGCTCATCGGTCAATACGGCGAGCACGCGGATATCTCCAGACTTCAGGAAGCCCACGACCTCGGACATATCGCCAGTCATCGCCTGGGTAAAACCACCAATGGTCTGGGTGAGCGCGTCTGCACCAGCATTGAAACTGATATACTTAACTTTAGTGATGTCAGTAATCCCTGCACGCTGCAAAACCATCAGTGATTTGAGGTGATCAAAACCGCCCACAGCCGAGCCGCCGGCAAAAGCAACAGAATCAGGCTTGGCCTGGATTGCCTCAACCAAATCTGTAAGAGATTTGTACGGACTTTTCGCGCCGACAACGATTACACCCGGATCGGCTCCAATTGCGCCGACAAAGCGCACCTGGTTAGCTGTCATGCCAGCATAAGCATTTTGAGCAAGACGGGTTGTGGTTGCAGATGATGCTGCAACGACCAGTTCGGGGTCATCGTTGCGCTCTGCAACAACATAATTAAAGGCAAGGCCCCCACCAGCGCCAGCCATGTTGGTGACCTGCATCGGCTTATCGATCGCTTTGATGTCATACATTACTTTGCCGATCTGGCGGCAGGTAAAGTCCCAGCCACCGCCTGGATTTGCCGGTGCAATGCATTCGGACGCAATGGCAGCACTCGTTACTCCTAAGAAAAGTAAACTACTCAAGATTAGCATTTTCGAAATTCTGATTTTCATAATAATCTCCATGGTCAGATGTTTAAAACACAGGGACGTTATTGTGGAACACCAATAATCTGTTTTCCCCTCCGCCTGTATTAAAATAACAAACACAGCACAACTATTTAGACAAAATAGGGTCCTGTATTCAGGTAGTAATACGCTACTACTGGTGTGTTGTCAACGATAGTACCCATACCATAGACCGAATAGAGACAAGGGAAGTTCCGGCGGATAAACTTTGTAAGGATAGAGCCTGTGCTGAGCTCCTGTTTGGTGATTCACCAGACAAGGCTGTAAATGTTAATGCCGGAACCTCATTTGCAGCAAAGAACACCACACTTTGCGTTGTTTGTCATAATCAGAATTTGATATTTTATTCTCAGACACTGATGCCCGGGTAAGGAGTGAGTATCTGGCAGGAATGATCAATTTCAAAATTCCACTACACCTTTTGATAAAAGTTAAAATTATACTGTATTTTCTTCTTTATAATATTATATAATATTTTAGTGTTTGTATTTTTATATATAATATAGTAGATATAATTTTATTTTATATATTTCAATCAAATGTCAAAAATAATAGCGATCTCAATACCAGAAGAACTCGCAGTTGAGTTGAAAGAGTTTAAAAAGAAGATCAACGTCTCAAAACTCTGCAGGAGGGCTATCATGGAAAGGCTTGAAACATTAAGGACTGCTCAATCAGGAGACCTGATACAGTTTCTCAAGATCAGCAAAGGAGATTTTACCAAACAATTTTATGATGTCGGTAAGAAATGCGCTCGGGATGCAATAAAAAGTATGAAGGTCGACTATGCAGCTTTTATCAGAATTGAGGAGCTGCGGAGTTTTGCGAAAATCAATGATGATTTCGAATTGAATGCTGAAACTTTCAAGAACTCATTGTCAAGTGATTTTCTTGAACTATGGAATTTCATCTTCAACGTTATATGCCAATGTGATGACAAGTTAAAAGGGTACGATGATGATGCTTTTGCTTTAGGATTCGTAGATGAGATATCAGAAATCTGGTATCAAATCAAATCACATATCTAGAAAGTCGTTTACCGCTATTCTGAGAGATAGAGCAGATCGCTAAACCTGCTCATATCCTATAGATGTAATAGTAATAAAAAAAGAGGTTTAGAGTATGTCTCTAAACCTCTTTTTTATTATTGGAGCCACCGAGCGGACTTGAACCGCTGGCCTGCTGGTTACGAATCAGCTGCTCTACCACCTGAGCTACGGTGGCTCTTGTTTGAGATAAGTACCAAATGGTACCAATATCCTATAATAAATTCTGCTATCCTGCCTGAGAAAATAGAGCACACAGGTTGTGCGATGTTTATATCAGGTACCGTATTAAAGTTCAACTCTAAACACCACTTATATAAAGGGAAATAAGGTCTATTTTTCTCTTTCTATTGTATGTTTGAAATTTGATCTTCCAGTTCATATATGGTAGGTGAAATACCTACATAACAAAAGGCCCACAGCCATTCATAATTCCGTTTCTTTTATCGGTTTTTGACGTTAGATTACGTGCCCTGAATAGGATTTTGAATGAAACATCTCTTCCGCGCCACCGGTTTGATAGCGATTTGAACCTCAAATTTATATACAAATTTTCGGAAACATATACTATGAGTAACGGCCTCACAACATATTGCCTGCTTCATGACGGGAGCGCCGCTCCCGTCCTTGAAAAACGTCAAGATACTAATTTCCAAGATCTGAGCAACAATTCCATAACAGAGGACTCCAGGGTTCTCCTGCAGAGCGGTTTTCCAGGTATCAGTCCGGAAAGTAATACCATTCTTTCTCCAGCCTTGCAGTTAAATGGTGATCTTGCCGGCTTTGAAGAAGAACAGTTATGGCTCTTCGCAGAAGCCGAAAGAATAAGAATAAATCAGGCGTCATTTACCAGCTATACAATTGAACCAGATAACCGGCTCTGTGTCATTTCGAACAATGCTCAATCGCTAAACAACTTCCTCAACACATATGGCGGCGTCCTCGACATTGTACCCTTATTGATTAAAGGCAGTCATCCCGATTTTAACGAAGTAACCGAGTTCACCATTTCTTCTGACAAGAACAGTTACCGGATAGAATATTCCAGCCGATCACCAGTTGATACATATAAATGCAACTATTGCAGTTTATGTGGAAAGGTATGCCCGGAAACGTGTATTTCTGAAACCTTATTCTTTGATTTTGAAAAGTGCTCCTTCTGCAGAGAATGTGAAAAAGTTTGTCCTACCGATGCATTAGATATCTATGCCGTAGAACAAAATGTCCTCGAGATTCCGGCTATCCTGACGCTCGGAGATACCAGAGTCGAGATACCTGAAAATGCTCAAAATTTTTATCATGAATCCACTATTAACGAATATCTTTCCACGCTGTTTCCTTGTCAGGTAGACGAGGTTATTACCTGTAACAAGACAATATGTCAGTTCAGTAGCAGGAGCAAAACAGGTTGTGATGAATGTATTCAGGTCTGTCCTTTTGACGCAATCAGCGGAGAAGAGCACATTGTTATCAACGTTCTGAAATGCCAGGAATGTTGCCGCTGTGCGGGGATATGCCCCACCGGTGCAATACAATACCAGCGTTTTGATGATCAGACGTTTTTCGAGTTTTTCAGGACCTTCCCGCTGAAAAAGAAAACTGTTGTAGTGTTCGGCTCTGCAACCGAACTTCACAGCTTCTGGTGGCATCATCATGGAACCACGTTTGACAACCACCTGTTTCTCGAATCCCCATGTTCAAGTGCGCTCTCTGCCCTTCATCTCATTTCTCTGCTCGCTCATGGTGCATCCCGAGTCATTATTTTAAGAGCTGATGGGGATACCAGTCTCTTTCCTCAGAAAACCATTGACCAGGTAAACAGGCTTGTCGAAACTGTTTTTGAAAAATCCTCAAAAATTTTGGCCTCAACAGTAAAAGAGTATCCATCCTCGGGTTTTGACATTGAAGATACATCTGTATTTCCACGTGACTATTCTGATCTTAATTACAGCAACAGGCGTCAGAAATTATCGTCTATTTTCGAGGATGCTATAACTCACCTGGACAACACAATCACTTTACAAAATGATGAGGACGCACTCTTTCACTCAATTATCTGCGATGAAGAAAAATGCACCCAGTGCCTTGCCTGCCTCAACGAATGTAAGATTGGAGCCCTTTCTGCAGATCCGTCTTCACTGACACTTTCCTGGACGGGATCTCTGTGTACCGGTTGCACTGCCTGTGTTGACGTCTGTCCGGAAAACGCTCTTTCCACAGGCAGGGAGGCTATGATTAACCAACCCTATTTTCAAGCAACCGTTGCGGCTCAGGCTGAACCAATGCGCTGTAAGGAGTGTGGCAAAATATTTGGCACAAAAAAGAGCTTTGATCGGGTGATGGAAATTCTTGCGAAACAGAAAAAAGCCCATGATGGTCATTTCGAATATTGTGAAGACTGTCGGGTAATCAAATTATTGGAATCAGAGTAAGGCGCATGAAAGAACTCAATGACAAGGATTTAATATTAGTACGACTTCGCTTTATTGATCTGATGAAATCATTTTTTATCAGTCAGCCAGATGCAGAACGGTTAAGTCGATGGCGAGGTACATTTGCAGCACTTATTAAAGATCAGGTTAGTCCTGAAATTGACAGTGCTGCACGGGAGTTGAACGAGCAACTCATCTCAAAAAAACTGGAGGATCTCCAGGACGAATATTATGCCTTATTTACTGACCCATTTAGTGAAAACCATCTTAACATGATGGCCTCTCATTATATCGACGGCAGGAATTACGGTAACACCCTGATTGATCTCAGACAGTTTCTGCATGATACCGATATTCAGGTAGATAACGCTCTCAATGACTCGGAAGATTCATTATTAGTAATGCTCGACATACTGGCTACCCTGGTTGAACAGGAAAAAAATGGGGAAGACACTTCGCTTAAACAGGGTGAACTGGTCAATAATTTTCTACTACCCGTTATTGGTCACGTGTCAAAGAGCGCTGCAGAAAACCAGTCAGCACATTTTTTTGACGGTTGTATTCGTTTCTGCAAGGGGTATCTAAACCTCGAAAAAAGTCTTGCCACCTAGCCTAAACCGGCAAATCTATTTTAGCCTTACCTGACAACAGCGGCTGATACCTGAACAAGAATCCGTCGCTGTTCTTTGACTTTTATCCTCAACTATTCTACTAGCAATAGGATTCCCGACACTTATCTAGTATATTGATCAGCAAATAATAAACCCGAGCCTCCTGCAAAGCGTGGCAAACAAATGTCAAACCATTCTGTGTTGCTAAAAAGATCACCGTTTTTTCTTATTCTGCTCCTCAGCTGTATTCTTTTATTTACCAGTGGATGTCGTGAAGAAAAGAGTAAAACTGTTGATAGTGCCGTGCTTACCTCTGGCTGCAGGAGCTGCCACGACGTTAAAATTGACGTGAATCATCAATTCTCCTGTACCGACTGTCATCGTGGCACCGAAGGAGAAAAAAGCCTTGAAGCATCACATCAGGGTTTAGTGTCTCAACCAGCACATCCAGATAATGCCGAATCATTTTGCGGCCCCTGTCATGATCGTGAGCTGACGATGGTGAGCAATAACAGTCACTACACGCTTCGTCAACATATTAACCTTGTCCGAAACGCTTTCAATGTATCTGAAAAAAATGTCTCTATTGATGATATTTCCTCTTCGACCACTCCCAACTCCCAACTGCAACTCGTGGATGATCTGCTAAGACGCCGGTGCCTGCGTTGTCATGTTTACGGTGAAGGTGATGATTTTCCAATGACCAAACGTGCAAGCGGATGTGGTGCCTGTCACCTTGAATATTACGGCGGACAGATGGTTTCCCATCAATTCCTTAAGCAGCCAACTGATTCACGCTGCCTGTCCTGCCATTACGGCAACCATGTCGGATTTGATTATTATGGTCGTTTCGAACATGATTTAAATGAGGAGTACAGAACTCCCTATACAACAAGAGAGGATTTTTTCAGACCATACGGTGTTGAGTTTCATCAGCTTGAACCGGATGTACACCAGAAAAGCGGTATGATCTGTATCGACTGCCATGACCAGAATCAGGTTATGTCAACGGCCACGACAGGGAAAACATGCAAAAGTTGTCATGATTCGGACACATTGCAAAATAATATCAACGAATCTATCACTTTTACAAACAATCACTATCTATTTACTTCCAAGACAACCGGCAAAGCTTCACCGCTGCCAATTATGGTTCACCCGGCTCACCGGAAGTATAACAACAAGATCTCCTGTCAGGGATGTCATGCGCTCTGGTCCTACGATGACGACCAGACACACCTTGTACGAATCGACCACGACGATTTCGATGAATTTGAGAAATTAACCCTGGACGGAAGTTCAGAAGTATTTCAGATAGTGTCCAGCCACATGGAATTTGACGCTGAGTGGCTCGACCCGGTCATGACGGATAAATTTACTGGTGAGCTCTTACCAGGAATATGGCTCAAGGGTTTTAAACAGCGCAGATGGGAAAACATCCGCCTTGTGCCGGATGCAGATGGTACCCTGCAGGTTGCCCGTCCGCTCCTTGACCTGCACCTCTCCTGGATCGATGAAGAAGAAGTCGTACAATTCGATAACATCACTGTACTGCCAGATACATCAAGAAGTATACCCTACGCCCCACATACCATTGGCAAGGCCGGCCCGTTTTATGAAAAGCGTTTCAGCCACCTGCTTAAAAAGTGAATTCACACGGGTTCACCAATTAAAAACGGTTGATTACCTGAGCGTTATGTAATAAAAAGGCGCAATGAAATGTAATGTATCGTACCGGCTGCCAGACAAGTCAGTTCATGAATCGCCCCCTTCTTTATACACATTGGACCATTCTCGTTTGATGAGCAGCAACTTGCTAAACGCTTTAAAACTGGCCTTTGTCATGCTGTTTTTTCTATCCAGTCTGCCAGCATGCTCCTCAGCTTCTTCACGAAAAGAATACTCCCACCCGACTCAGAAGCCATATGTCATTAACAACAGAGTCTATTACCCGATTCCCTCATCATACGGTTTCACTCAAACGGGCATCGCCTCATGGTACGGTGAAGATTTTCATGGCCGCAAGACCTCTAATGCAGAAACCTATAACATGTATGAGTTGACGGCAGCCCACAAGACCTTACCGATGAATACCATTCTTGTTGTCAGGAATCTTGAAAATAACAGGGAAATAGTTATCCGGGTTAATGACCGTGGCCCCTTCGTACGGGGACGTGTTATAGACCTCAGCTACACTGCAGCTAAAAAACTTGATATTATCGGTAAAGGAACTGCTCGTGTCCATATAACTGCTCTGGGAGACGCAAAGAAAGGAAATGCGGATCTAAAACGTATGGCAAAAAACTTCTATATTGGTGAATTTTACATTCAAATAGGGTCATTCGCCAACATGAATAACGCGCTTCGCCTTCAGAAGCGTTTTACCCAGGCAGGCCACACAACACTTATTCAAAAGTACTACGGACCTGACAGGGTTTACCATCGTGTCCATGTTTATGTTGGAAAAACCCTGATGGGAGCTGAACAGGAACGAAAAATCCTTGAGAGTCGCGGCTATAGAGATGCCTTTGTTATAGCACACTGAAAGCTATCAACTGCACTGGATAACCATGGAAAATATGGTACAGATTACTGACGATTCTGGAAATCAAAATCACCGACGAGCGTGACCAGCTCCCTTAATTTCTGATGATTTTTAATCCCGGGTGCATCCTCGACACCGGAATTGATATCAACGGCGAACGGAGTAACCCTCGCAAGAGAATCTCCTATATTGCCAGGTGTCAGACCCCCCGCCAGAATCAGTGGATGATCTATATGCAATGAGTCGATCAGTCCCCAGTCAAAACAATTCCCGGTACCCCCGTCAACTCCCTTGATATAGGTATCAAGCAAAATACTGTCTATTGTGGAAGCATAAGATTCGCTATCAAATGCCGGCCCCCCTTCCCCCAGGCGAAAGGCTTTACATATGGATAAAGATTTATTCCAGCTTTTCATTTGAGCACAAAACGCTGGCGATTCATTTCCATGCAGCTGTAAATGGGTAAGACCACAGCTGTTAACGATCGATTTTATTTCATCTGAATCTTTATCCACAAACACTCCCACCCGGCCGACAAATGATGGTAACCAGCTGATAATTGATGCTGCAGCAGCAGGAGCAATATTTCGCGGACTCTTCTCGACGAAGATAAATCCAAGAGCGTCCACTCCGAGATTGACTGCTGCCCTGGCGTCTTCTATGCGGGTAGTGCCGCACATTTTGATGCGCGTTCTCATCCGTTTCAAAACCTTTTCCTAGTGAGGCCGCAATGACCTGAGTAAACCACTCTTTTCCCCGGCTCGCATTAATGTCTCACCGATCAGAGCCGCTGTGACACCGGCCTTTTCCAGGACCTCTATATCCTGGCTGTTCTTGAGTCCCGACTCGGAGACCACAGGTATATGAGACGGTATTAGTTTCATCAACCGAAATGTGGTATTTATATCAACCGAAAAGTCATTGAGGTTGCGATTATTGATTCCTATAAGCTCTGCTCCAGCAGCCAACGATCTTGACAATTCCACTTCCTGGTGAACCTCTACCAGACTGTCCATTCCCAAAGCTGCCGCATGCTGCTGAAAATCACGTAACTGCTGTTCATCCAGGATGGCAGCTATTAATAGAATTGCGTCAGCACCGTGGGCGTGAGCCTCGTCGATCTGCACCTGGTCGATAATAAAATCCTTTCTTAAAACAGGCAGATCGACGACACTTCTGACCTGCATAAGATAGAGGAGACTTCCTTGAAAAAAATTGACATCAGTTAATACCGAGAGTGCCTGGGCACCCTGGGCCTGATAATTCCTGGCAATCTTCACTGGATCAAAATCAGGGCTGATAATACCTTTTGACGGGGATGCCTTTTTGACTTCGGCAATGATAGAGACACCCTTATATTGGAGAAGTGCCCGTTTAAATCCCCGACTCTTATCTGGGGTTTTACCAATATAAGGTTCCGGGAGACTGATACCATTTCTTTTTAACAGGGAGACTTCTTCTTTTTTTTGCTGAACAATAGTGTCAAGAATCATAAAAGGGTTTGGTTGTAACTATTTAAAATCAGGAATTGACATCGTTAGTAAAGAAAACCAGCTCGTCTAGTTTTTGTAATGCTTTTCCGGAATCAATACACTCTGCGGCGAGAGCAACACCGCCGGCCAAATCGCTCGTCAATCCGGCGGCCATCAGGGCAGCGCCACCGTTAAGAAGAACCATATCTCTTCGGGGACCTGTTTCCCCCGCTAATATCGCCCTCATGATGTAAGCTGATTCTCCGGTATCCTTACCGCCCTGCAGATCGGCAATATCAGCACGATTGAGGCCGATGTCTTCAGGATTTATGGTATAGGTGCTAACGTTGCTGTCCTTTAGTTCTGAGATAGTCGTCTTTCCGGTAATGGTGAGCTCATCCAGGTTGCCCTCACCATGAACGACAAGCGCCCGCATAGAACCGAGTTTGGCCAGGACTGCTGCCAGTGGTTCTGTTAACGCCTTGCTGAATACACCAAGAACCTGCACATTTGCACCGGCCGGATTGGTCAGCGGACCAAGAATGTTAAAAACTGTTCGTATTCCTATTTCACGTCGTGGACCAATTGCATATTTCATGGCGCCATGCAGTGATGGCGCAAAAAGAAAGCCGATTCCGATTTTTTTTATACAATCTCCCACCTGATCAGCGTTCAGGCTCAGATTGACCCCGGCTGCTTCAAGAACATCAGCAGAACCACACGTACTGGAAACAGACCTGTTTCCATGTTTTGCAACGGTAACCCCGCATCCTGCAACAATAAAAGCAGACGTCGTTGAAATATTGAAGGTACCGGAGCCATCGCCTCCAGTCCCGCAGGTATCTAGAAGAATACCACCCTCAGCAAAGTCGACACCACTGTCTATAGGAGTCACCTTGTCCCGCATCACCCGGGCAGCACCGGTAATTTCCTCGACCGTCTCCCCCTTCATTCTCAGTGCGGTGAGGAATGAACCTATCTGAACCGGGGTTGCCTCACCAGACATTATCTGGTTCATCACCGACTGCATTTCACCTTCAGACAGGTCATTACCATTGACCACATGGGTAATTGCTTCTGTAATATTCATTATTATCCCTAGGCGTTAAATGTTAGTGTGACAACAGGTTGTTATGCAATCATGGACTCATAATGATCTGACATAAAATTTTTCAGGAGTAACGCACCTGCAGGAGTCATGATAGATTCAGGATGGAATTGAACGCCTTCAACAGCGATCTCTTTATGGCGAAGTCCCATCAACTCGCCTTGTTCGGTCCGGGCCGTAATCTCGAGGCAGGATGGCAGATTGTCTTCTTCAACCACCAGCGAGTGGTAACGCATGCCGTCAAAGGGGTTCGGTAAGCCAGTGAAAACGCCCCTTCCATCATGGGACATCAGGCTTGTCTTACCATGCATGATCCTTCCAGCTCTGATCACTTCACCGCCATAGGCCTCGCCAATGGACTGATGTCCAAGACACACGCCTAAAATCGGAATTTTACCACCAAAATACCGTATCACATCGACAGAGATACCTGCTTCCTTCGGAGTACATGGCCCGGGAGATACGAGAACTCTTCTTGGCTGTAACAACTCCAATTCATTTATTGAGATCTTATCGTTTCGGAACACTTTGATTTCTTCGTGAAGTTCATCCTGCAACAAATTGTCAGCAATGGTCTGGACAATATTATAGGTAAATGAATCGTAATTATCTATTATAACAATCATGAACTAAACCTCATCTCAGCAAGCTCCAGAGCACGACGCAGTCCCATGGATTTATTAACCGTCTCCTCAAACTCTTTATGGGGATCGGAATCGGCAACGATACCGGCCCCAGCCTGAACCCACAGGTCATCTCCCTGCATAACAAATGTCCTGATGGTTATGCAGAAATCCATATTTCCTGAAAATCCAAAGTATCCAACTGAGCCCGCATACGGACCTCGTCTTTCCGGTTCAAGCTCATCGATAATTTCCATGGCACGAATCTTTGGTGCACCGCTGACGGTACCAGCAGGAAAGCATGCATTGACAACATCGAATTGATCATATCCCTCATCAATAATACCATGAACACCGGAAACAATATGCATCACATGACTATAACGCTCCACAACCAGGAGATCACCAACCTCTACACTCCCACCTTTTGCCACTCGACCGACATCATTTCTTCCAAGGTCGACCAGCATTAAATGTTCTGCTCGTTCCTTTGGGTCGGCGAGCAGATCTTCTTCAAGTGCCCTGTCCTCCTCGACAGTTTTACCACGTGGCCTGGTCCCTGCAATAGGACGCAGCTCTATCGAACTCCCCTCTTTACGAACAAGGATTTCAGGAGATGACCCTATCTGAACCAGGTCCTTGAACTTAAGAAAGAAAAGATACGGGCTCGGATTAATATAGCGCAGGGCTCGATAAATTGAAAAAGGCGAAACCGTTGTTTTGGTATGGAACCGCTGGGAAAGAACAACCTGGAATATATCACCTGCCAGAATGTACTCTTTGGCCTTTTTAACCATCTCATGGAAGTCATCGGGTTCCATGTTGGCGTTGAATTCACTTTTTGCCTGCTTTCCCTTTCCATCCTGTCTGGAATATTCTTCAGGAACTGGACGGACCAGCTGCTCAAAAACGTTGTCAATATGAGATACTGCCTGACCATACATTTCTTCAGAAGTTACCTGGTTGTGGCTGTCCACCCAGTGTACTATCGTGACTGTCTGCTCAAAGCTGTCATGGACTAATACTGTACCGGGAATCATGAATGAGGCGTCAGGTAGATCCAGTCCTTTGTGTGAATCCGGCAGCTCTTCCATAAACCGAACCATTTCGTAGCCGAGAAAACCGACGAGCCCACCGCAAAACCTTGGCAGATCATCGTCTTCATAGGCGTTCATATCATCAACAAGTTTTCTTAGATAGACAATGGGGTTGCCGGTGATGTTCTCGATCTCCTGATGATCATCCTGGGTAGTGGTGATGGTAATAGTATTGTCCGTTGAGACAAAGGTTACCAGCGGGTCAAAACCGATAAAGGAATATCGCCCCCATTTCTCTCCACCCTCCATGCTTTCAAACAAAAAAACATGTTCACGATTCTGGTAAATCTTACTGAAAAGGGTAAGCGGGGTATCAAGATCTGAGATAAAACGACCGGCTATGGGGATCAGGCGAGCCTGCTTTGATCTTTCACAAAACTGTTCATATGTTGCTGATATATATGACTCATTCATGATTTTTCACAAGTAATGATTTAGGGAATTTCGGGAGAACAAATTCTTAACATATAAAGAAAAAAAGCACCAATTCTAAAAAAAGAGCAAAAAAAAACCGCGCTGCCTTAAAAAAGCAGAGCGGTTTGAGATAATACTACCAGTTGGACAAGATCACCAACAGTAGGAAATGAGAACTATGCCTCCAGAGCGTTTACCCGTCTGGTAAGTCTGGAAATTTTACGAGAGGCATTCTTTTTATGAATGGTTCCCTTTGATGCAGTTTTTGCAATAACAGGAACAGCTACCTGAAGTGCTTCTTTTGCCTCTTCAACGGAACCTGAGTCAATCGCCTCATTGAGTGAACGAACGACATTTTTCATCTTTGAACGATTAACGCGATTTCTTAAACGTCGTATCTGTGCCTGACGATTTCTTTTCTCAGCCGATTTATGATTAGCCACGAATTACTTCCTCCTGTTTAAAAATCTCTTCTATTGAAAACCGTAAACGGTCATATCTTACAGTATCTACTGAAGCCATTTTAGGCAAGTGGCTTCTCTGACAAAATTACAAGACTGGTATGTATAATGCAAAGCAAAATTGAAGTCAACAATAATAACCGGATAATCTATTTTTTTAAGTCTGCTTTGACAGGTATCATTCGATTGTTATAGGCTTAATCTACACACAACCATTTTATTGAAGGAAAATTACATAAAAACTGAGACAATCAAATGTCCCGCCTGAAATGTGAGCTATGGGATTTCCCAAGATTTTATTTCGAATTATTGAAAACAAATGCTGCCCGCTCTATGAGTATGGTGATTCTTTCAGTGTTACCGGCGTTGCCATATGCATGAATGGAGAGGGTGAAAATACTTTTATCAATACTGCCGTTGTCGAGTCTCCGCCAGGTAAAAAGAACTGCAAGATCCTTAATGGTGATTTAACCAAAATTATCATCCACTATGAACGTGCTGACAAAATCCCTTTCTGCCTGATCTCCTGCAGTGGCTGTACCGGTGCCATCAAGGTGGAGCACAGCAAGGAACATACCTTGGAAACAACTGAAATCGATCGATATTCCAATGAAATCGGATCGATGATGCATTTGTTCAGTGATTTTGCATTCTTTAAAAACATTGAAAGTCATAACCTTGAGAAAGTCATCAACTTCTTTAAGCTCAATGCCTTCAATAAAGGTGATATCGTTATCCGCAAAGGTGATCCGGGAGGAAATTTCTTCATTATTGTAACAGGAGGCGTAAATGTTATTAACGACGCCGGGATAACCATTTCCACCCTCCAGAAAGGTGATGTGTTTGGTGAAATGAGCCTGATATGTAATGAACGTGTCAGTGCGACAATACAGGTCCGTGAAGACACTTCAATCCTCTATATTGATCACTCGAATTTCAAAAAAATTCTTGAACATTTCCCGACAATTCAACTCTACTTCTCAAGGCTTATCGCCAACCGGCTGACCAAGGCAAACAGGATACGAACCGAAGATCTGACCTCGGGAATGATTGGAAATCTCTCAGAAATCCCCGCAGAGGCACTGTTTCAGACACTAAACATGAACAATAAAACTGGTATTTTGACAATAGATGAGCTCTCCAAAGGTACTGCCAGATTTTCCTTCAGGCAGGGGGCATTGATTAAAGCCAGGTATAAATCTATATCAGGAGAAGCTGCATTTTATGAACTATTAAAAGAACGTAAAGGCAGATTCAGATTCACACCCGGAATTCCACCTGAAGATTTTGAACTGCCTGAGATTGCCTTCTTTATGAAGTTACTTATGGAGGGAATGCGACGACTCGATGAAGACAAAGACAGAAGTAAACATTTTGCCGCCTGATCGTCGCACCGTCAATCTATGAACAAATAATGGCACTTTTGACCTTATTTGTCACTCAAGAGTACCCAGATAGTTAAAGGTGGGTAGTTTCGAAAATTTTCCTTTTCCTTCGATACGTTCTTTTATTTCAGATAATTCCTTCTTCCCGGGATGTGTACCGCTTAAATCAACAACCAGATAATTCAGCCCCATCTGCTGGAGATCTCTTTTGAACGGTAGGAGGGAAAACGGTTTTTTAGGTCTCGTCAGTGAGTGCCCATCTTTCTTCTCCACAAAAAATTGTTCATTTTTGGGGCTGGTGACAGTTTTTCCATAGGGAAGCTCTTTGGATGCGATCCGTGACACAAAAAGTGGAGGCGCACCATAAACGGTTAGGCCCAGTTGAGCTGAATGGCCCTGTTCACCCCCTTTTGGAAATGTACTTTTCTTACTGCGATAACCGTTAATCAACGCTTTAAGAACCTCGTGATTCATCTCGATGGAGAGCTGATAGCCTCGGAAATCCAGTTTTGAGACAAGGCGCAGCGCCTGACTGTTCATCAGGTTCAGCGAATAATCCCCAAAAAGTTGGACACGCTCACCCTCGAACAGCTCAATCTGGCTCAGATGAGCCACCTGGAACGTCTTAAACCCTGACTTGATCAGGATAGAAATGTTCTTTCTGATCTGTTCAAATGACGAGTCATTAAGGACAGCTGGCAATGCCCAAATCGCCGACCTCATGTTACGACCAAGGAATCGTTTAATGTCTCCAACAGACCCCATGATCTTCCGGTCGAGATTGATCACATAACGATCCGGTACAAATAATTGTTTCCCCAGGATGAGCCGTGGTGAGTCTACTCTCAACCAGAGTTCACAACTCGCTGAACCGGGACCTTTTTTTTGCTTTGCGTATCCTGTTTGATGTGTCGTTTTAACGGTATCGCCTGCCAGCACAGAGCGGCTGACGTTACGGACCTTCTGTTCAATACCCTTCTTCTGGTTTCTGGTAAGAGAAACTGACAATTGGCGTTTTGAAATTTCGGTAGCCGTTGACTGAATCTCCTTTTTTACATCCACAAGATAAACGTCAATCTTACCTGCAAGGCCAAATGTTTTAATCGTCTCAGGTACCAAGATACTGATTTTTCTATTTTTCTCAGCCTGCTCTTTGAGCACAGCCTGATCCAGCAATCTGACTACTGAAAACGATTGCCGCTTATCTCCTTTTTCGAAATGAAGACGCAGACGATCGCCAACCTTGAAACTGTTTTTTGGTTTTAAGGAAATAAACGTATCGTTTTCTATTTTTTCAATTGAGGAAACGGATCCGAGATGATTGCCAATATTACCTGAATGAAATTGGACAATTGCATCGTTTGGTTGTGGCGTAAGAAAATACCCGGAAGAAGTTCTTCGTCCCATCGCCTCAGGTACCAGTGAAGAGGCTTCTTCTAAAACGTCAGGTCTTTGATGAGCACCCGCATCGATCATCAGGCGATAGGCGGCAACAATATTTTTCACGTAGGTAGCAGAACGAAGTCTTCCCTCGATCTTAAGCGAGGAGACGCCTATTTTGAGGAGTTCCGGTACCATCTGGAGTCCATTTAAGTCATTCATGGAGAACAGATACCCGGAATTACTTTTTGTTTTACCTCCCCTTTTACCTCCAGTCCCTACCGAGTACTTCCTTCTGCACGGTTGAACACATTTTCCTCTTAAACCGCTTTTACCGCCAAGATAAGATGAAAACATACAAAGACCTGAATAGGAAAAGCACATCGCCCCATGGACGAAAACCTCTATGTCTATAGGTGAGTCCCTTACAAGACGGGCGATCTCTTTCAAGGTGTATTCACGGGCAATTACAACTTTTGAAAATCCGAGGGCAGAAAGCGCCTTCACACCTGCACGGTTGTGAATTGTCATCAGTGTTGAACCATGGAGTTCCAGTGATGGGAAATGGTCCACCACCAGGTTCAATACTCCAAGATCCTGAATAATGAGGGCATCCGGGCGGACGGTCTCTAAATAGGAGAGCGTTCCCAGCAGCTGGGGCAGATCCTTTTCCCGGACGAGACTGTTGAGAGCAACATATATTTTTCTGCCGTTATCGTGGGCAGTGAGGATCATTGAGCCAATCTGGTCCAGGGTTAGATCCCGTGCCAGATTTCGTGCGTTGAGTCCTGGTGCACCGACATAGACCGCATCTGCGCCGGCCTCAAGGGCAGCATGGAAATTTTCAAAATTCCCAGCTGGCGCTAAAAGTTCCATTTAAAATATCATTCCTGTTAATGATCCCTGTCGTTCCCGGTTCATTAATATATGGTTAATCTGTGCGAAAACATCAGCCAAGCCGGTTCCAGAAAAAGTCGATACCTTTTTCATCGACCAGGTTGATTGCCGCAGGAAATGCTTCACATTCGGCCGCAAACACCCTGGAGGCTATATCTTTTATTGAGTCATCATATTCAAGATCGACGCTTTTTTGTAAGACGATTGGCCCTTCATCAAAGCGTTCATTGGCAAAATGGACCGTGCAGCCACTCACCATACAGCCTCTTTCTTTGACAGCACGGTGAACAATATCTCCATAAAATCCTTCACCGCAATACAGTGGTATCAGAGATGGGTGAATATTTAGTACATTTCTCTTCACTGAATCAGGAGGCTGATAAAGCTTCAGATAACCCGCCAAACAGATTAAATCGATTTCGTAGCTGGCCAATATCTCATTGATCCTTCCGTTTTCTTTTGCCCAGAAGCTTGGATAACCATAATTCTTTGCTTTTTCGAGTCCAAGAGCATCCTCAACATTTGAGATAACAACCTGGATCTCACCCTTCAGTGTGCCCGCCTGAATCCGTTCGTGGAAATTGTCAAGTGTACGTCCACTGCCGGACAACAGAACCCCTAATTTCAGCATAATTACTCTCCTGTGAAATAAACGTTTGTCTCAGCATCTACCTTCTGGAGCCAGTTAATAATCGCCGTGTCGTATTGTGAAGTGAGAGCGAATACTTTGGTCGCAAGACGAAATCTGGTTTTTAACGAGGTATTTCCAGATTCACGTATCTCATTTAAAACAGTTACATAGTCATCGGGGTCTACAATTACCGTGACATCCTGAAAATTTTTTGCGGCAGCTCGTAATAAGGTCGGCCCGCCAATATCTATGTTCTCTATGGCATCTTCAAGGCTGCAGCCGGGATCAGCAATGGTTTTTTCAAAGGCGTAGAGGTTAACGGCGACAATGTCAATGGGTTTTAAACCGTATTGAGAACATTGTTCGAGATGCTCACTGTTGGCACGCTGATGTAAAATTCCTCCATGGACTTTTGGGTGCAGTGTTTTTACCCGCCCATCAAGCATTTCAGGAAACCCGGTAAAATCTGAAACATCAACGACCGCTATTCCTGCATCACGTATTTTAGAAGCTGTTCCTCCAGTGGATAAAATCTCGATGCCTTCTGCTGAAAGGGCTCTGGCAAAATCCTCTATACCAGACTTATCTGTCAGACTGATCAAAGCTCGTTCTACTTTTTTCACCTATCTCTCCTTCTAACTTTTCCTGATGAAATCTCTGATTTTTCTCCGTTCCCTCTTGTCTGGTCTCTTTGGCGGCGGGTTATCAGACGCTCGAAGCAGCTTTCTCATTTCTCGCTGTTCATCTCTTTTTGCAACACTTTCTTCTGTTTCCTCATATAAAAGTCTGGCTTCAGGTGCCGGTCGTCGATAGCGTGACAAACCGCAAACATGAATAGTAAAAGATATTTCATTTCTGTTTATAATCAGAATATCTCCTACATTTACGGTACGAGAGGGTTTAACCCGGGCATCATTGAGATGAACCTTTCCCCCCTGAACCGCTTTTGCTGCAGAGGAACGTGTTTTAAAAAAACGGGCGGCCCACAACCACTTATCAATTCGAATCTTCAGTTGATTTTCTGACATAGCTGATAATAATGAAGAGGAGTCAGTTGCATGTAATCGAACTCAAAGTTACACTGAACAGAACCTGAACGCATGTAAAATGATTATTGTGGTATCGTTGACAAAAAAATAGTAATACCTTTTCAACAAAAGTCTCTGACGTGCTTTGCACTATGATCAATTACAATTGTAACGGTTATATGCTAATCTCAACCTAATAGTTATCATGGCAATCCATACGGCTGGTGTAAAAAATATAAATTTGCCAATCCGGGTCATGCAGAAAGACGGCGGTATACAGGATACAGTTGCCTCGGTAAGCCTCCATACGCGCATTGGTGATCCCTTGAAACCTAACTGCATTTCCTCGTTCACTTCCATACTCAATGGCTATATTAATAAAATATCTGTAGCTGAATTCTCTTTACTCCTCAAAGAAGTCAAAGAGTTCTTTAATGCCGAAAGCGCTCGCATTGAAATGGAATTTCCATATTATCTTGAAAAAAAAGCTCCGGTTACCGGTACCAGGAGCCTGATGGAGTATTCCTGTAAATTCAGTGGCGGCATTGGCACGGATGAAGGATTCATTCTTACCGTTCAGGTACCTGTCACAACCCTTTGTCCCTGCTCAAAAGAAATCAGTGAGGCAGGAGCCCACAATCAGAGAGCTGAAGTAACACTGAGTGCCCAGTTTACAAAAATGATATGGGCCGAGGATCTAATTGCACTGATTGAAAAAAGCGCTTCATGCGAACTGTTTGCACTACTTAAACGACCAGACGAAAAGTACGTTACCGAGGTAGCATTTAAAAACCCGATGTTTGTTGAGGATGTGGTCAGAAAAGTTGCCGTTAACGCCTTTGATCACCCGGATATCACATCTTTTTCAGCAAGTGTTGAGAGCTTTGAATCAATTCATAAGCATAGCGCATATGCCTATGTAGACAGCGGAGATATTTTGAGGAGAAACGGAGACGGTATCAATGATCAGTCAGTCACAACCTTATAAGTTGCACAATCTCTTCCCTTCTGCATCATTTCTGATATGGAATATCCTTCGATAATCATTATTGACAGAAAGAGGAACAGGCAGATACAAAAGAAACTGATTAATCCGGGCAAACAGATGCGAACTACTGAGCTACACTTCCGCTTCAAATCCTGACCGTTCAGCAGGGTAGTCTTCGGTACAGCCATTTTTCCTCCTTGAAAGAAAAGTAACATGTACCCTTATTAAGCATTTATAATGCCTGAATTGCATTAATCTTTACTGCCAGGTATTTCTTCCATGTGACTGATACTGCGCTTTTTTATTCAGTATGATCTTTTCCGGACTATCTCCCTTCTGGTCAATGGGTGTTTATGCAGTAACCGTTCTGAGCTATTAGTCTCTTCCGGGAGACGTGCTTATCTAATCGATATTTAATGGTTATACCTGAATAACAGGGACCAGGGGTGTCGCCAATTGTCTCTTAACAAAGACGAATGCCAACAGAACCTATCGAAAAAGGGTGAGAATTGTCAGTCTTTGAAAAGGGCGGGAGCTATGTGGTGACGGTTGAGAATTTTATAAAAATCTGTTCTGTTTCTTCCTGCAATTCTTGCTGCTTGAGCAACATTGCCACTGGTCATCTGCAGAAGTCTGACCAGGTAACGTTGTCCAAACTCAAATCGCGCTTCATCAAAGGTTTGAACCTTTTCATTCTCTTCTTTCAGGGCATTGTGAATCAGGTCAACCGGTATGAGATCAGAGGTGGAAAGAGCTGCGGCCTGCTCTACCACATTCTGCAATTGCCGTATGTTTCCTGGCCAGGGAGCTTCAATAAGCGCAGTCAGCGCGTCTGGAGAAAAACCGACAATTTTACGCTCATTCTGATCGTTGATCAATTTCAGGAAATATTCAACCAGAAGGGGAATATCTTCGCGACGATCCTGGAGAAGAGGAACTTCCAGAGTTACTACATTTAATCGATAGTACAGATCCTCACGAAATGTTTTCTGCTCAACACTTTTCTCAAGATCCTGATGCGTTGCAGATATTATTCTGACATCAATCGGAACTGACACTGAATCGCCAACAGGTCGAACCTTGCGATCCTGGAGAACACGTAATAATTTCACCTGTAACTGGAGCGGCATATCTCCGATTTCATCGAGAAACAAGGTCCCTTTATCAGCAGCCCTGAATAACCCGCCATAGGCTCTGTCTGCACCGGAGAAGGACCCCTTGGCATGTCCAAACAACTCTGATTCCAGCAATGCCTCAGGGATAGCACCGCAGTTGACCGCGATAAATGGTTTATCATTCCGATCACCAGCATTATGCAGCGCCTGGGCAAGCACTTCCTTCCCCGTACCGCTCTGGCCTCTGAGCAGGACGCTTGAATTACTGCGTGATACAAGTCTTATCTTGTCAAGCAGCTGCTCCATGATAGCACTGCGCGAGATTATATTGTTTCGCCAGCCTTCTGTGCTTTCATCTCGCCCGGTAACAGATGCAACCTTTAGTGCCCGCGCGATTTCCTGGAGGAAAATTTTACCATCAATCGGTTTTGTAAGAAAAGAAAATACTCCTTTCTTGGTTGCTTCAACAGCTTCCGGTATTGAGCCATGTGCAGTAATCATCAAAACTGGAATCGAAGTGTTCACCTTACGGATTGCTTCATAGAGGGAAAGACCATCCATTTTGCCCATACGCAGATCAGTAACGACAAGCTGCGGTCCCGAAGCAGCGAAGGCAGCCATTGCCTCTTCTCCGCATTGCGCAGTTATTACGTTATAACCGGCGCTCTCTAACCGCAGGGTCCATAGGCTGAGCAGGTCTTCTTCATCATCTACAAGTAATATGGTTGGTTTGATCATATCGTTAATTTGTTGTTTTATTAGGTTGAAGTAAAAGCTCAACTTCTTTCAATTTTTGTACCTGCTGGTCGAGGGTATAAACTTTTTCTGCCTGCTTGGCTGTTGCCTGTCTCTCAAGAATCAATTTTAATTCATAAATATTCATCTTATCTTCATATGACGAGATAACAGCCTTCTTGTCATTCTTCTCATCTTCGAACATTTGTTGCGATTTTTCCAGCTCTCCAGCCATTCTCACCTTTTGCTCGAGAAGCCGTTTAAAGCCTCTAACAGCACCCCTTAAATCATCTCTCGTAGCAAGGACAAGCATTAAAACGTTAATTGTTTCCTTCATCTGTTTTACCGTAGCATGCTCTGACAATGACAGGCAGACGAGCTCGCCCCAGTCTGCCTTTTCCGGGTTAGTCTCAACTTGATCAAATGATTCTCGATGCATTTGCTCTAGAAGATCACCGGATGGAACGTCTCCTTCTGCAACACAATAGATCGTTGTCTCAAGAGGCTTCATCGCATATACGGTAATCGGGTTTAGATTGAGCTCGTCAAAATGAAGCTTCCCCTGCTCAAGGTGACATCCAGCCAAAAACAATGTCAGTACTGTAAGGCACGTCACTGACGATCTAACAAACACACCCATTTTCATACCTCTTTTTTCTTTGATTCCCTGCGCCTTGGCAGTGTCACACCAAAACGTGCGCCTGGTTTTCCGGGATTTAAAAGACTGAGAGTCCCATGGTGATATTTTACATATTCTTTGACAATAGCCAGTCCAAGCCCACTTCCTTTTACAACCGAATTAGCAGAGCTGTCCACCTGATAAAACGGCTGAAATATTTTATCTTTCTCTTCTATACTTATTCCTGGTCCGGAGTCAAATACAATACAGGCTACGCTCTTCTTGTCACCGCTCAGACGACAGCCTACGGTTCCCGCTTGAGGACTGAATTTGACAGCATTTGAGAACAGGTTTTCAAAGATTGTCTCTAACTGCTTACAATCTCCATAAACGGTTGCTTCCTCGAGTTTTAAGTCAAGGTGTATCTCTCGCCCAATCATCTTTGCCGTTTGTGACTCAGCGACTTTTTCGAGCAGTTCCTTCAGATTGACAGGAGATATATCGAGCAGTTTCTGTCCTGCCTGCGCCATGTTGAAATCAATAATATTCTCGATAAGCCCCTGCAGCAGGATACTGTTATTCACCAGTATTGATGCTACGTCCTGTTGCTTATCATTTAGATCACCGACAAGTTCCTCACTAAGCAGTGACGCCCCTTCTCTTATGGATGCCAGCGGCGTCTTCAACTCGTGGGATATATGAGCGAGAAATTTCGATTTTTCCTGCTCAAGAGCATCAAGTCTTTTTCTCAGCCAGTCGAGCTTTTCACCAACCGCCTCAACATCGAGCGGGCCGGTAACAAGCACGGGAGTTTTAAAATCACCCTTTCCCAGTCTTTCAACACTTTTATTCAACTGCCGGACTGGCCATGACAGCAGGAAGGCCATAATTGCTATCATGAAAATCGTCGCAAGAATAAATGTTATTGTCTGCGAAACAAGGGCATGCTGGGCTTCGGCAGTAGTTGTTTTGAGCCCATCAACCTGTGACTCAACCATTTTCTGGATACCCGTCCGGATCTGCAAAGCCCGATCATGCTGATTGCTGAATGATTCAATGGCCAACTTAATTTCAGCCAGGGTATCATCACCTGGTTTGCCCAATGCTTCTATTATTACGGTTCGAAGCAAATTCCTGGAACTCCTCGTATCTTCAATATCTTTTCTAACTATGTATTCAAGGGGAAGACTCAGTAATTCGAACAGCAATGAATCAATTTGATTATGATACGTTTGAGCCTGTTTGAGATATTCTACCTCAGAAGTTATTGAATAAAGCCTGAGTGTTCTTTCTTCATTACGGAGAAATTCAGAGAGGATCTCGCTGTCACGTGTGCCGCTTACAGCATGATCTACTACTTCAAGTCCAGTGCCGGTTAGCTCTTCAATATAACTCAGTGTTGTCCAAAGGCCAACCCCGAGAGGTACAGAAACTGCGACAAACCCAAGTAAAACCATATTTAAAAATGTTCGAGGACGAAATATTTTCATAATGCTGCTTAACCGCAACTCAGGATTTAACAGGTATCATTACCCAGAAATCCAATTATAACCGGATATCAAATCGTTTTGTCTGTTTTTCTGCGAATAGGTCTCTTATCTATGACAATTTAATGAATCATCTCTTTAATTGCTTCACCAAGTCGCACAATACCTTCTTGCGCAAGAGTCTCGTCTACACAGGAAAAATTCAGCCGGAATGTAGAAGTTTGCTGGCGTGTCGTATAGAAAGGATCGCCTGGAACAAATACAACCTGTTTCTTGACTGCCCGCTCGAATAGCTCCATCGCGCTCAGTTGGTTAGGCAGTACTCCCCATAAGAACATCCCTCCTTCGGGTCTTGTATACGTTACTTCTTCCGGAAAGTTAGCATCAATTGCATCAAGCATGGCTCGGCACTGCCTTCCATATGCCTTGTTAATGGTCTTCACATGTTCATCCAGGTCATTGTCCTGAAGGAATCGGTAGATGATGGACTGCGTGAAGTTGCAGGTATGCAGATCAGCCGCCTGTTTTGCTATAAGCAATTTATCAAAAACAGCATCCGGAGCGACAACCCAGCCGAGACGGAAGCCAGGCACAATGACCTTGGAAAATGAACCAAGCAGCAGTGTCTGATCAGGGAGAAGGTGGTAAAACGAAGGGACGGATTTACCACTGAAGCGAAGCGCACCATATGGATCATCCTCAACAAGCAGCAAGGGTTTTCCGGTTACAATCTCTGCAATATCCTTCCTGTTCTGCTCAGAATAGGTAATTCCCGAAGGATTTTGAAAGTTGGGCACTGTATACATCAATTTTGGCGATCCGACTTTACAAGAATGGTCAAGCTGCTGGCAGTCCATACCCGTTTCCGAGACTCCGACAGCCATAAATTCAGGTCTATAAAAGTTAAGTGCCTGTATAGCTCCGAGATAACCAGGTTCTTCAATAACAACCTGGTCGCCATCGTTGAGGGTAATCTTGGCTATCAGGTCCAGTGCCTGCTGGCTGCCATTGGTAATAAGAATGTTGTCAGCACTAACCTTGATATTCTGCTCTTGTAAATATCGATCTGCGATACATTGACGCAGCTCGATTAATCCTTCAGAATTACTGTATTGCAGACAACCAGCACCCTGCTCCTCAAAAACTGTGTTCGCAGCAGCCTGAAGACTATCGACAGGAAAGAATTGACGGTTCGGCAGGCCACCGGCAAATGAAATGACATCTGCATCAAGTGAAGCCTCCAGTATTTCGCGAATAAATGAGCGTGGAACATCGTTAATTCGATCTGAAAAGATTGCTTTCATGAAAAATATAACCTGTCTATAATGTGCATTGGCTTTGACCCGGTTTCTTTGTTGGGTCATGAATCTTCAGGATATACTCTGGAGACATAAAACCATCCAGACAAAAGTACCAGATGTATTGCTGTTTATCTTATCTTATCCAGTGACTCTAAAAAGTTTTCCGACGTGTCGGGTTGATTATTAATTAGTTGTCTTTTTATCATTAGAACGTTCCTTTATCTCATTCAAACGGTTTTTCTCGGCAGCCGCCTTTATTATTCTGAACAGTTCCCTGTAATGTGTCTTACTTCTGCTGCGGGCATACTGGTGGGCAGACCGCCGCAGCTCATTTTCGTCTATATCGGGAAAACGGTTTACAACATAGCCAATGGCATCGCTCTGCCAATCGAGTTCCCACTGTTCCTGATGTTTTCGACACTCATCATAAGCGAGTAAAGCATCATCGACAATACTGTCCCGCAACCTTTCAGCTTCATGCTGAAATCGATTTTCCTCCAGCCTGGAGCCTTTTCTCTCCTGGAGGAAGAGAAGGATCTCTCCAAGGTTTTCTTGCTGTAATATTTTGGCTATGTACTTAATCTGTCGTTTTTTTGCACCCGTCTTTGTTTTTCTGCAAAGAACAATCTCAGCCTTCAGGTCATCACTTACCGGCAGACGCTTGAGGTCAAGGTCGCTTAATTCGGATAATTCTTTGGCCGCTGACTCAGTTTGCTTGAACTGTCTTTTCTGCTCTGAACGGCTTATTCTCTCTTCCATGATAGTCCTGCTATCCTTGACTTATTCAGCCTTGCTTTCCAGCCTCACTAGGGAAGGCCTGTATCCTTCGGGAGGTTCATAACCGAGCAGTATACAAATTGTTGCGGCTACATTAGTTAATCCGATATCGGAACGTTCACTGAACTGGAAACTATTATTCTCATGAAATAGTTTGATAATGAATGGAACCGGGTTTCTAGTATGGGCGACCATGGGAAGACGTTGACCATTTTTCTCGATCCACATACAATCCGCATTTCCATGATCGGCAGTTACCATGAGCGTACCGCCATGTTTTTCGAGAACCCGAAGTAATCTGCCGAGACAGAGATCTACCGTCTCAACTGCAATTCTTACTGCCTCGGGATCACCGGTATGACCGACCATGTCGCCATTCGGGTAGTTAAGTCTGATGAAATCATAGCGGTCTGATTTTATAGCGGCAATAACCTCATCGGTAATTTCTGCCGCCTTCATCCAGGGACGCTGGTCAAAGGTTACCCTGTCTGATACTATCTCAACATATTTCTCAAGATTCTCATCTATATAGCCGGATTTGTTTCCGTTCCAGAAATAAGTAACATGTCCGAATTTTTGGGTTTCTGAAACAGTAAAGGAGCGAATTCCAGTCCCACACAAATATTCACTCAGGGTATTGGTAATCTCCGGCGGCTCAACCAGGTAATTCTGAGGGATATGGGCATCTCCGTCATACTGCATCATTCCTGCAAAAAAAACCTCTGGCCAGCGTTGCCGATCAAAAACATCGAAATCTTTTTCATCAAAAGCCCGGGAAAGCTCGATCGCCCGATCTCCGCGAAAATTGAACAATACCACTGCATCTCCATCCACTATTTCTCCGACAGGGCCCGTTTCATCGGCGATAACAAATGAATCCATATACTGGTCTGTCATATAAGGATCCTCATCATAATAGGTAGTTATTGCCTGTACAGCCGATGGAAAAGATCTCCCCAACCCGAGCACATGGGCCATCCAGCCTTTTTGGACAATATTCCAGTCAGCTTCATATCGGTCCATGGTCGTAACCATTCTCCCGCCACCCGAAGCAATTTTAAAATCATGTCCCTGCCGGGAATACTCCACGCACTTTTCTTCAAGTGGCTTGAAATAATCCAGAGCACTGCGAGGACCTACATCACGGCCATCAAGTAAACCATGGATTCGAACCCGGTGAATTTTATTTTCACTGCATGCCTGCAGCAAACTATAGAGGTGATCTATATGTGAATGCACATTACCATCTGACACCAACCCGATGAGATGCAGAGTTCCGCCGTCAGCACAGCGCTCCATTATCTGCTCCCAGCTCTTCCCTTGAAAAATTATTCCGCTTTTAAAGGCCTCATTTACCAATTTTGCACCCTGGGGAAAGATGCGGCCGGCACCAAGCGCATTATGCCCAACCTCTGAGTTTCCCATATCGTCATCGCTGGGCAAGCCAACAGCAGTTCCATGTGCTATAAGCTGTGTGTATAAAGGTTCGCCGAACAATTGATCAAGAACAGGTGTATGAGAGACATAGACACCATCTCTTTCATCCCTGCTGCCGATACCAACGCCATCAAGAATGACGGTTACAACAGGCCCATTACTTGTGTTAAAGCCATTAAGCGGTTTAAGTCCTTTAACTTTCATAATATTTCCTTCAGGGTAATTCCCTGGTCTTTGATCCTTAACAATACCTTTGCCTTTGATTCCAGATTCTTTTAATATGTGCGATCGGGTTTCAAAAGGTAACTGAACTTTATAGCATTACCTGTTTACTCGCAACTAACCTCTATAAACTAAAAGAAATGGCAAATAAAATTCTTAAAGAATCTTACCCTGTCCTGCGCACCTCGATGGAATCGGCTTTTCTCCAGCGACTCGTCACTGTTCTGCAGTCTGGTTTTTTCGACAGCGCTATTCAGGGAGAAACCCTCGTTTCATTTCTCTCTTCATTACCTGGTTTTACCGAAGATTACATTGCAAACAGACTGCAGACAATATTTCTGAACGGTGATTCCGTGGATGACACGAATCTTGCTTTCTCAGAAGAGTCTGCAACGTTAGCCCTGTCAGCAGCAATGCCCGGACTTGCAGGATCGCTTTTTCGAAAATGCAGTCCCCTTACCTCTCTCAGAAAGACTGCTGTTCAAAAGCAACCGAGCCAGTCAAAATCTCCCGTTGTTGTCCAGGTAAAACTTTTTAACGTCATCGCGGTAGAAAAAGGAAGAGAACTTCTCGCTGAAGGAGTAGTTTTAAACAGCCAAGATCTGTTATCTTTTCTCAGGCTTCGTCCAACCCTCGTCAAAGCGATGAATGAGACAACTCTGAACAGCGAACCGATACGACCTCAAGAACTGCTCGAACATCTGCAGCAATATCATAAAATTTTTCTTATCTGTAAATCTGACGATGTCTAAAACAAAAACCACACGTGACATGCTTGGACGTGAGGAACTCACGCCTGTACATGCTGCCCGGACTGTTCTTTTCTCCTATCTTGACGACATTAAACTTGAAACTGAACGGCTATCACTTGCAAAGGCGCTCGGCAGGGTCACCGCAGACGATATCAGGGCGCCAGAAAACCTGCCGCCCTGTGACCGTTCAACAATGGACGGATATGCCGTGATTTCTTCAGATACTTTCGGGGCCAGTCAATCCATGCCGGCATATCTCAATGTAACCGGCGAGATACTGATGGGTGAAGTACCAGATACCACCGTTACCAGGGGTAACTGTATCAAAATACCAACCGGAGGAATTCTTCCGGGGGGAGCCGATGCTGTTATGATGTTTGAGCATACAGTCCCCATCGATGATCAGATGATCGAGATTGTAAAAGATATCGGCAGCGGCAGCAATGTAATCAGAAAAGGTGATGATATCAGCGTCGATGATCTCGCTCTTGCCAAACATAACCGGCTGCGTCCTCAGGATTTAGGCCTTCTTGCCGGACTTGGTATTTCTGAAATTTCTGTTTTTAAAAAAGCCAAAGTGGGAATTATTTCGACCGGAGATGAAATTATTGCGCCCACAGAGCCTCTCTTACCTGGAAAGGTCAGGAATATTAACTCGATTACTATTGGTTCATCGGCTCGGCAACATGGTGCAGAGGTAATCGATTATGGAATTGTTTCAGACAATGAAGAAGCATTTTTCTCCGCCGTTGAAAAAGCGGTGGCTGAAACAAATATCGTCCTTTTTTCCGGTGGCAGTTCCGTGGGCATGCGAGACCTTGGAGAACAGGCTATCGCCAGACTTGGCTCCCCCGGTGTCCTTGTACACGGGGTGGCCTTGAAACCTGGAAAGCCTATCATTATTGGATATGGCCATAACACGCCAATTTTTGGTTTACCCGGACACCCCGTTTCTGCTGCCGTCTGTTTTGATCTCTTCGTTAAACCGGTAATCCATTCTCTTTCCGGCTTAAAAAATTACCATCAACTGCCAGCTGCAACGGTCAAAGCCGTTTTGAAAAGAAACATTAACTCTGCAGCCGGCCGGCTTGATTTAATCCGGGTACAGTTATCATATGATAATGGCGAATACCATGCATTCCCCGTACTTGGCAGATCAGGAGCCATATCATCCCTATCACGTGCTCATGGTTACTTTATGATCGATGAGGACACTCAAGGACTCCAGGAAGGAAACTTAATCGAGGTGTATCTGTACCAATGAAAAAGGAATCCGTTTATATAAAAAACCAGCCACTGTCAGCAGCAAAGAAGATCTGGAAAAAAGCACTTTCCGACTGTGGTTTTTTCTCGAGCTGGCGAACAGAAGTTATTAATGTGGACCAGTCTGCTGGGAAATTGACGGCAAAACCTGTTTTTGCTCACCACTCTTCTCCAACATACAACGCTTCTGCCATGGATGGCATCGCTGTTCACTTCCTTGATCTGACCTCCGCCAGTGAAGCAAATCCAGTAATACTTGCTCCCTTGAAATTCAAGCGGGTAAATACAGGAAACGCTATTCCCCAGATCTATAACGCGGTGGTTATGATTGAGGATGTCCATACCCATAATGATGGGAATGTTGAATTCATAAACCCAGCCACACCCTGGCAGCATATTCGCACTGTCGGTGAAGACATCGTCGCCACAGAACTCATAATACCAGAAGGACATGCGATACGGCCCATAGACCAGGGAGCAATGCTTGCCGCTGGTATTACCGAGGTTGAAGTACTTATTCCGCCACGGGTCACTGTCATCCCAACCGGCTCTGAATTGATTCCCCCCGGGCAACCCGTTAAGCCTGGCCAGATTATTGAATTCAACACAACAATTTTAACCGGATATCTCCGTCAATGGGGGGCAGATGCCCACTCACACGAACCGGTCATGGATGATCCCGAAAAACTGAAGGAGGCAATCGAACAAGCAGCAAAATCCTCAGACATTGTCTTCACCAATGCAGGGGCATCAGCTGGAACCAAGGATTTTTCAGCGAAAATTCTCAGCTCTCTTGGCAAAATAATTGTTCATGGTGTCGCAATCAAACCCGGCAAACCTATCATTCTTGCAGTTGTCAACGACACTCCTATCATTGGTTTGCCCGGCTATCCGATATCGGCCTTGTTGACCATGAAACTTTTTGGCGAAGAACTCATCCATGAATTCCTTGGGCAGAAAACACCGGCCGCAAACATTATTGATGCGATAATGTCACGGCCAATGCCTTCATCCATGGGTGTTGATCAATTTGTCCGTGTTACCCTCGGTCAGGTAGGTGATAAATTAATTGCCACACCATCCGGAAAGGGAGCTGGTGCCGTCATGTCTATGGTACGTGCAGATGGGTTGCTGACCATCCCATCACGAAGTGAGGGCGTTGGCGCTGGGGAGAACGTCTCCATTGAGTTATTACGCCCGAAAACGGAGATCGATGCCACCCTTGTGTCGATCGGCAGCCATGATAACATCCTTGATCTTCTCGCCAATCAGCTTTACAAAAACAGTCCTCGTATCCGGCTATCATCTGCCCATGTTGGATCGATGGGAGGTATTATGGCTATTCGGCGCGGCGAAGCCCATATTGCCGGCAGCCATCTGCTTGATGAAGAAACAGGCGAATATAATATCTCCTTTATTAAACGGTTTTTGCAGGACATCCCGCTTCAACTGGTAAACCTCTGTTACAGGGAACAAGGGCTTATAGTACAAAAAAATAATCCATGTAATATTAAAAGCTTCAAAGATATTGCCGGCAATCATTTATCATTTATCAACAGACAAAAAGGCGCTGGTACACGTTTGTTGACTGATAAAATCCTGGGTGATGCACAGATCAATCCATCCAGGATCAGCGGATACGATCATGAAGAGTACACCCACATGAATGTAGCAGCAGCAGTAGCCAGCGGCTGTGTTGATGCAGGGATGGGAATTCGCGCAGCCGCCGTTGCCCTCGACCTTGAATTTATACCGATCGCAGAAGAGAGATACGACCTGATTGTCCCGGAGCACCTTCTCTCCGATCAACGAGTCGTGACAGCACTGGAAATTATAAGGGAAAATAGAGATTTTTATGCTAAGATAATAGCTCTTGGCGGTTATAATCTCAGAGATTCTGGTTCTGTAGTATATTGTCAATAATCGTTAGAGTCAGTAGACAGCAGTTATATCATACTCATTTGCAGTGAGTATCAATATCAACAAAGAGGAGACTTCACCATGGCAGATAAAATTTTCAGAGTTAACATGTCTGATCTCACCACCAGCATAGAGGCTGTGCCTGCTGAGTGGGCTGGACATGGAGGGCGCGGACTGACTGTTGCAGCAGAAGTTGAGCCTACCTGTCATCCGCTTGGACCAAACAACAAACTCATCTTCGCACCCGGACTGCTGTCCGGAACCGTCGCGGCAAATTCGGGCAGACTTTCAGCCGGTGCCAAGAGCCCTCTTACTGGCGGCATAAAGGAATCAAATGTCGGCGGAACCGGTGCCCAGTACCTCGCTCGATGTGGCTGTAAAGCTCTCATCATTGAAGGCCAGCCAGCCGAAGAAAAATGGTACAGCATTGCGTTAACGTCAGACAGTATAACCATACATGAAGAGTCCAAACTGGTTACTAAAGGCAATTATGAAGTTGCCAAAACCATCTCCGACCGCTCAGGGGGAAAATTGGCCGTCATTACCATTGGGGTTGCCGGCGAGATGAAGATGCATTCAGCAAATATCTCTGTAATGGATCCTGACGGCAATCTTCGTTCAGCCGGACGAGGCGGCCTCGGCGCTGTTATGGGATCAAAATATGTTAAGTATATCACTGTTGATCCCGGAGACAACAAAGTAGAAATAGCCCAACCCGACGAATTCAAAGCAGCCAACAGAGCATTTGCCAAAGCATTAATGGACCACCCTGTAACCGAAACACTGGCAACCTACGGGACCAATGCATTGACAAATGTAATTAACGAAGCGGGTGGACTGCCAACCAAGAACTTCACCCTTGGTCAATTTGACGGTCACGATAAAATTTCCGGTGAGACCATGCATGACATTATCCAGGAACGTGGTGGCAAGCCGAAACATAATTGTCATGCAGGGTGTGTTATCCAGTGTTCCCAGATCTATAACGATAAGGATAAAAATTTCAAGACCGCCGGTTTTGAATACGAAACTATCTGGGCACTGGGAGCTGACTGCTGCGTAGACAATCTCGATGACATTGCTGAAGCTGACTATTTAATGGACGATATTGGTATTGACAGCATAGAGATTCCAGTTGCCATTGGAGTTGCAATGGAAGCTGGTGTACTGGAATTCGGTGATGGCCCAGGAGCATGTCGAATTATCAGAGACGAAATTGGTAAAGGTACCGCTTTAGGCCGAATCATAGGTAACGGAGCCGGTTCAGTTGGTGCAGCCTTTGGCGTTACACGCGTTCCGGTCGTAAAAAACCAGGCTATTCCTGCTTATGATCCACGGGCAGTAAAGGGAATGGCAATCACCTACGCAACCACCCCGATGGGTGGAGACCATACAGCTGGATATGCCGTTACAGCCAACATCCTTGGAGTTGGTGGCAATGTAGACCCGCTCGGCAAAGACGGACAGGTTGAATTATCACGGAATCTGCAGATCGCCACCGCGGCAATCGATTCCACAGGTATGTGTCTTTTTATCGCCTTCACGGCACTTGATGATCCCGAATGTTTACCTGCCCTGATTGACCTGATTAATGCACGTTTTGGTATCAGCCTTACCGGCGACGATGTCACTAATCTTGGAAAATCAATTCTGAAGACAGAACGGGCTTTCAATGTGGCCGCCGGCCTCAATAATGCAGATGACAGACTCCCTGAATTTTTCTACAGCGAACCACTGCCGCCGCATAACACGGTGGTAGATTTCACCCCCGAGGAAATTGATTCTTTCTGGAATTTCTAGATGCAGGTTACCGTTAAACTATTCGCTTACTTCCGCGACAACCGTTTTGCCGTGGAAGTAAGGGAATACCCTGAAAATACAACAGTAGGGGATATTATCGATGAACTAGGAATTGATCGTGACGAACTCGGTATAACCATGATCAACTCCAGACACTGTCAGTTCGAAACCACTGTTCAGCAGCAGGACATTCTCGCTATTTTTCCGGTCATCGGAGGGGGGTAACACTGCCATTCTCGCCCCATTGATGCGTTCTGACCCGTTCCCTCCCTCACCCTGCCTGCTATTTGTGTCCATAAGCCTTATCTGAACTTCTCTGTAACATACTCGTATCTTATTGAAAATTGTTTCATTCTTGTTAAGGTGGAAAGGATCTTTTCTCATCCCCCAGCAACCTCAGAGGAACAGGGTATGGACACTATCCAGGCTACCATTAATCAAATGCACAGTAGGAAGAAAGATGACGATCTGTTCATTGAGGAGATAACGAACCTGGCCACCCATGAGGGTGATCGTGTTTATCAGACCCTCCTTCAATTCCTCACCAGCCTTGACCTACCATCCTCAACAGCTCACGATTACTGGCAGCAAGCCGTATCACACCGAGACCAGATGACCAGGATGCTCGGCAGAAAAGTAAGCCTGATAACAGCCCTTGGAGATTATCTGCATCACCACCGTGAAGATGAATACACCCCATATTTAATCGACGCCAAGTCTTATCAACAGATTGTTCAGGAAAGTGTGAAAGACCGCCTTACAGGACTCAATAATCGTGCTTACTTTGATCAGGTTTTCGAACAGCAGCTCTCGCTTGCTCAGCGTTATAACACCGATCTTTCTCTGTTGTTTCTTGATCTTGACAACTTCAAGGATATTAATGATCGGTATGGTCATCAGGCAGGTGATTTTGTCTTACAGAGCGTGGCCGCAATGATACAGAAGGAGAAGCGTGACAGTGATATCGCCATCCGCTATGGAGGTGAGGAGTTTATCCTTCTGATGCCGCACACAGGAAGTATCAATGGTCTTATTCTTGCCGAAAGGATCAGGCAATCGATAGCATGTACGGTCCTTAACTACAACAATAACGCTATTTCTATTACAATCAGCGGCGGGTTGGCCTCCTATCCCACTGATGGAGATATCTCTTCAGAGATCCTTGCAGTAGCTGATCAGGGACTCTATCAGGCCAAAGGAGCAGGTAAAAATCTCATATCAATTTTCAAGGAAGATAAACGAAGATATCTGCGGGTAAAGTTCCATAACCCTGTCTATGTCAAAGAGTTGGAGATTGAAGCAATACCAACCTATGCCGGTAGAGGAAAAGATATCTGTATCGGCGGGATATTATTTCAGAACAGCGAACCGCTGGAGATCGGCTCAAGAATCCAGATCCATACCCAGCTCCAAAAAAAAAACAGGCTGCTGCTTATTGGTACCGTTATTCGTGTTGAAGCATTTGGACCTGATGATTACGATATAGGCGTAGCAATCTCCTTCAAAGAGATGGAAAAAATAGCCAGGGAAGAGATAGCAGGTTTACTTCGTGCTGAGAAATAGTTTTCTCAAGCTCCCGATATAAAAGAGTGGTAACCCCATGGAAGGGTCAGGGATAAAAACGCTTCGAATACAAATCTTTGGTAAAGTACAGGGTGTTTTCTTTCGAGATTACACCAGGCGTAAAGCAGAAGAATTACAACTTATCGGCTGGGTAAGAAACCGTGCAGACGGTAGTGTCGAAGCTCTTGTTTCCGGAGAAGGGATGCAGGTAAAAAAAATGGTTGATTGGTTTCACCACGGTTCTCCTTATTCCTCTGTACAGAAAGTTATAGCTGACGACACTGATTCTTCACCGAATACCAGCACCTTCCAGATAAAATGGTAATCTTCCCGTCCTGTCATCCTCCTCATTTTTAATAGTATCTATGTTATCAGTCTCACATCTCAATAGCTGGTTTCCTAATCCTGATTATACAGAAAATGCGTCTGACGAGATTCAGGTTCTGGACGACATTGCACTCACTGTTGGCAAAGGACAGACAGTAGCCCTGGTCGGTGAGTCCGGCTCCGGAAAAACCGTTGCAGCCTTGAACATACTCAGGCTTCTTGAAGAAAGCAGTTCTGTCAGAGTAGAAGGAGATGTTATCTTTGAGAACAGGAACCTTCTCAAAACTCCTCTTGCTGAAATGCGCTCCATTCGGGGAAATCGAATTTCGATGATTTTTCAGGAGCCAATGACTTCACTCAATCCTGTTTATACCATTGGCAACCAGCTGATAGAACCGTTTCTCTGCCATCAGAATATGAGTAAACATGAGGCTCACCAAGAGGCTATCCAGCTCTTAAGACGGACTGAAATTGATAACCCGGAACAACGCATGAATGCTTACCCCCATCAACTCTCAGGGGGACAGCGTCAGCGGGTAATGATTGCAATGGCCCTGGCCTGCAGACCCGCACTGCTCATCGCCGATGAGCCTACCACAGCGCTAGATGTCACCATCCAGGCCCAGATCCTAAAATTGTTGAAAACGATTCAACAGCAAGATGGTATGGCGATCCTTCTAATCACCCATGATCTGACAATGGTGCGGGAACATGCTGATTTTATTTACATCATGAAATCCGGCAAAATTGTGGAGGAAGGCTCTGCTCATAAAATTTTTGCTACACCAGAGACGTCTTATACGAAACAGTTAATAGATGCGATTCCTCGCAGCAAGGCCAGTTCGAAAGCCAGGACATCCCCACTTCTGAAGGTCGACAATTTGAATTGTCAATTTAGGATACCAGCCGGATGGTCATCACCGATAAAAAGAAAATATTCGGTTATCAATGCTGTAGACAATGTTAAAATGATCGTTGATCAGGGGACTACCTGCGGGATCATTGGAGAATCTGGTTCCGGCAAAACAACACTGGGCCTGGCGATTCTTAAACTGGTTAAAAGTAACGGCCAGATTTCTTTTGACAATATTAACCTTCAGCCCCTGACATCTGGCCAGCTTCGTCCATATCGCAGCAGACTGCAGATAGTTTTTCAGGATCCTTATTCCTCACTTTCACCGAGGATGACTGTTGCTGATATTGTTGGCGAAGGGCTGCGGGTACACCATAGGGAACTTAAGAAATCGGAACGGTTGGACAGGGTATCAGAAGTCCTTGATGAAGTTGGGTTAGATGGTGCAGTTTCATCTCGTTATCCCCATGAATTTTCAGGAGGGCAACGCCAGAGAATCGCAATTGCCAGAGCCATAATCCTTCGCCCGGAACTGTTAATCCTCGATGAGCCTACGTCTGCACTTGATATGACAATTCAGGCCCAGATAATTGCCTTGTTACTGAAGCTGCAGCAGAAACACAAGCTCACCTACCTCTTCATCTCACACGACCTCCGTGTGATCCGGGCCGTATCAGACCAGATAGTTGTCATGAGACATGGCAGAATCATCGAATCCGGTCCTGCCCAGCATATTTTTGAAAATCCATGCGAACAGTATACAAAAGATCTATTTCGAGCGTCGCTGGGTATCCAAAACTAAGATGTCATCCTTCCGAAACATTTATGTATTCTACATATTAACAAGAGCTACAAAAATGAAGGAGTAAAGCCCCAGCAAATAAAGCTGACTGACGGACAGCACAAAAAGTCTCGCACCAAAAAGCTCCCGGCACCTGCCGAGCACCACTCCAGACATGCAAAGAATGGGAAAAAGGTAACGTCCCTGTGCCTGAAAGTCCATAGTCCAGGAATGGTAGAGGGAAACACCAATCAGCGCCACTGAGAGCATTGCGGCAATGATCGCCACAATACTGTCTTCAAAAGAGCCTCGAATAAAAATAGTACCAAGAAAATAGATCAGCAGTATCAAGGCAAACCATTTTGCTATCTCGTAATATTTTGGTGGGGCTTTAATTGTGAAATATCCGTACATGCCGAATCCTGTCTGAAACGTCTTGCCAAACCACTTATCTTTAACTATCAGGGATTTCAGAGGAATACCGCGTGCCTTTTTGTGCAGGTAGATATGTTTTTCTTCCAGCTCCGTGCTTGGTTTGAAATTCTTCTTGGCGGTTTTTTCCTGCATGGTCAGAATTTTCTCCTGACGATCCAGTCCATTCACATAATAGTCCATACCTATTCTGATTCCGGCAAAGCAAAGAGCGAAAACTGTCAGGGCTATGATCCGAAAAACCGCCGTCGAGCGGCTGCCGGGACTGTCTGGCTTGACGATTCGCAATAACAGGCAGAAGTAGAAAAAGGCGATGAAAGGGTAATAATTTTTTTTCAGTAAAAAGAGCAGGCCGAGCAGCAGGGCGATTGTCACTGTTGGCAAAATCCTTTTGATTACCGATTCGGACCCCAGAGCCTTATTGAGCAGGCTTGCTGGCCTGATGAGTTCACATCCGGCGATAAAACAGATAAAAAGTGCAAATGCATCTGAGGTGCAATAGCTGAAAACATACCATATTTGCGGAGAAATCAGAAAGGGAAGCGCTACCGCGCGAGCAGGTATTGAGTGAATGGTATACAAGACGATGAGCGAGAAAAGCAGCACATTCAAAAGCCTGAGCGACAGCAGATCATCAACATTCAGGGCCTTAAAGAATCTGGCCGATTTTCCGGCCAGCAGATAATAGATTTCTCCATTATTAAGTCGTGACATCCCGTAAACACTATAGGTGTTCTCTATCGCTTCATCCTCTATTTCGGGCGGAAGCCAATTGTCCTGATAATAAGAAGCAGCAGCCAGATGAACATATTCATCTGGATGGATATTCCGCGCACTGATGCCTGCCATGATTACGACCAGCATCAGGACCATAGACAGCATGACTGGTACAAAACCAAAGTCACCCCGAAGAGAAGAACAGTAATATACGATAATAATTAAGATTAAACAGAGTGACACCATCATGAAAAGATCATTGAACCATATAAACGGTTCCTTTTCGAACTGGGGTAAATAGAGGAAAAACGGATCGTTACCAGTGGATGAAAATTGCAGGCCTTCAGCAGATGAAATGATATTGTCAACTTGGTTAAGCGGTTGTAATTCTGATAGATCAACAGTAATCGACTTATACCCCTTCGGGGAAATAGTTATGTTTTTCAACAGTGCTTCACCACCATATTGTATCGGGTCAAACCGAAGACTGGTAAATCCTCCCAAACCGGGAACAGAAAATTCATATTTATTCTGGGACGGTCTCAGGTGCTGAAGAGCGCTGTTTTTTTCAGAAAATTGTTGGCTGTCGTCCGCCCAGTAAAGCTTGAAAAACGTCTTTTGACTCACTTCAATTTCAAGGACTACCTGCGCTCTATCTATGAAAAAGGTATAGTAATAAGCAGATGCTAGTATGCATATAAAAAGCATAAAAACTTTCTGGTACATCGATTCCCGAGCGGTTGCTTTTGTCATGTTATTTCCTGAAAAATTTGTGGCGCAGATAATGTAGGTGCCGCTCAAATCTTACAGCAAACCAGAACAACGGCCTGCCAAAGTAATGCAAGATCCAGAGTGTAAATGCCGGGCGCAACCCAGGCCCCTGCCTAAAATTTCCAACAGGTATAAATTTATTAAGGAAGCCGATCTTGATTACACGGTAAATGCTGTTCCCTGATATATCGAATTGAGCAGTGAATAATCGTTTCATGTCAGTTCCTCAGAACGTCCTTTACATGGCGCCAAAAATATCGCAGGCGCAGGAACGGAGAAAAATACAGGCTGAATCGCGAAGCGTTCCAGAGTTGCTTGGGTCCCATGTCCTTAATGGCCTGGGGGGTATGGTTGCCGTGAAAATCATCGAGGTGGTGTTTGTGTCGAATGGCAGTAATTTCTGAACACTTTGGAAATGCAAGTTTGGCTGCCATGAGATAATTAAACCAGGGACGATAATCATTCAGGCTAAAACCGAGCAAGGCTGATGCAGCACCAAAACGTGCAGCTGCATCAACAATTCCCTGTTGAAGCGTCTCATAGTGTGCATCCTGCTCTTTCTCTGCACGTCCCGTTTCATCATCCTCACGCCTGAATTTCAATTTATAACCATCTTCTGCAAGTTCATATCCATCAAGTGTTGGATGGGGAGCTCTGCACGCCTCTTCGAAGACATCTCGGGCATAAAGGATTGTGCTTGCAGCAAGATCAAATCGATCCCGATCATAAAGAACACCCTGTATTGAGTTTTTTAAATCTTCAGGGTATTTGACTCCTCTGGTTGCTCCAAAAAGAAAACCATGAAGACGTGGACAATTATCCCTGCTTTTGATCGCGTTGTAGAAAAACCTCTGGATCGTCCCAAGCCATCCAATATCTACAATTGCAACCTGCTCATGGTCAAAAAACTGAAGGTCTTCAAGATATCTGATAAGAGCACGATTGGCAGGATTACATTGATGTTTAATTTCCTGCTGGAAAAGTTCATCATTAATCAATTCCATCAAACGGAGTCGATTGATTTTTTCAAACCCTTTGTGCCGGGGTACCAAGCATGTTTTTGGTGTCAAATTGTAACGTTCCAGATGTGGTTGTAAAGAATTTAAATCAAACTGGAAAATTCTGGCAATATCACGGAAATCTCGATTTCCAGGGGGCAAAAAAGCAATACTCACACTGGTCCCGGTAAGGCCGTCATCAGCACAACTTGCGCCGGCCAATGCCATTCTGCTGACGTATAAATATTCTATCTCGGGAAGCTGGCCATCGGGAAACAGTAGTGGAGTGCATTGCTCCCAGACTTTTTTAAACGTGTAACCTTCGCGTGAAAGAAAAAAAACTTTTGTAATATTAAGGCGTCGGCACTCTTCAGCAATATGCTGGACAAATGCGCCAATCATAGGTCCCAGAAAGTTATACCCTTCTGTGTAAAGTGTTGTCTGGGGTGCGTTCTCTCCTTCATGGGGGAGCATCAGCTGCTGGAGCGCCCTGCCCCGATAAAACATATTTCCCTTACTGTAGTTAACGTATCTCTTAATCAGAGCTTTGCGATGTTTTTCTGATCCATCATGCAGGACAAGAGATTGAATTCCAAATTGGGCAGGCCTGAGTCCATCCGAGAAAGGGTTGTCTCCGATATGCAGCCAAGATGACTTGTCCAGGTCAAAACGTTTCTGTACGAGGGGAAATGCTTTACCGGAAGCCTTTGCCAGAAATGTATCTGCTGATGATACAAGATCATCTGTGTATTGTAAAAAACCGGCCTTATCGACCAGCTTTTTAAGGTGCTCAGATGGCAAATATATATCCGATATTATATATATTTTTTTCCCGGATTCATGAAGCGCAGCAAGCCAGTCTACAAGCTTTTTTCTCGGAACCAGCATTCGGCTCTCCATTTCGAGCTCGTAGCTTGTAACATCATCGAGAAGTTGATCCGTGTAATATTCACCAAATATTTCTTCAAGACTTTTTTTCATGAAAACCGGATAACAGGCTTCTTGATCTTCAAATGTTAATCCGGTTTCCCTTCTCTGATTCTGTTCTGTCCGGTCTCTGATTTTCTGAATTTTTCGCCATGAAAGGTCAAGACCAAACTGATGGGCACGTGCAGCAATATAGCGTGCTGTCGGTAATTTAACCAAATCCGGATCATGAATCCTGCGAATGAACAGTGTGTCAAAAAGATCAAATGTTATAACATCACAATTCTCGGATAATTGCCTGCCCTTTTGAATCAGATTCTCAAGTGAATAAAATTTTTGCCAATTCATGAATCAATGAACACCGCAGACTTAAATCAAAGAAGCTTTTTCTTCAGCCAGCGTTTCAAGGCTTGCTGAAGGTTTCTATATGCGGGTATAACACCCTGCTGACCAGGAAGGTTCACCTGCATTCTGACATTATTCAGTTCCTTTTCTAACTCAACAAGCCGATCACTGCCTGCCTCCACATATTGTCTTAAATCATTAGGAATTACTGCAAGTAAATATTTCCTAATTAGTTCTTGATCCTGCAGTCTTCCAATAATAGCTGCCTCGCCAAGAGTGTTGCCACTATGGATCCGATAACGCAGTAGTTGCAGATCATCCGCATAGTATACCTGGTTTGGGAAGATGTTCATCATGCGAAAGATAAAATCGTAATCATGCAGGTAGCGAAGTGAACAGAATGGTCCAACCTTACTTGCTGCATCTGCAGTCATGAACAGATTTGAAGTGGTAACCATGAAGTTCCCTTTGAGAAAAGAAGTATAAAGATCTCCACATTCAAAATAAAAATCACGGTTTTTCTTGTGCCAGATGTTCCAGCCGAATTGTGGGTCCGTAAAATGCTCACCGTCATCTGAAACAGGAATTACATCACTAAAGGTACAGACACAATTCTTATTGTCGAGAACTGCAGCAAGTTTTTCAAGCCTGTTTTTTTCATACACATCATCTGAATTCAAGATCGATATATAGTGACCGCGGGAAAGACTGATACCTCTGTTTATGGTATTAAAGGCATCCTGGTTCTCCTGATGATAGTAATGTAATCTCTTGTCAGTGTAGCCTTTTATCACTTCAGCTGTCCGGTCCGTTGAACCGTCATCGACCACGACCAACTCAAGGTCTCCACATGATTGGTCAAGAACACTCTCGATAGCCTCACCAACAAAATGCTCATGATTATAGGCCGGTATAACAACTGATATGAGCGGTAAACTCATTACTACACCTTTGGTTTTATCCTTAACTGCTGGTAATAATTACCCTCCAGCAGAAAATTCACATATACATTGGTTAAGAAATGGTGCCTTACCTAATTAAATTGGTAGCTCAAGTCAAGACTTTCCTGGGAAGAAATCAGCCAATAAACCAACTGAAAAAGGCATCCCTGTTAACATTATGCTCATCGAGAATATTTAAATTGTAATAGGGATCCATTTTCTTCAGGGTATCTCGCCACTTCGATTGAAAATTGATTTTTTCGGACAAACACGCGTCTTTGTCCAACTCATGACTGCAAAATTGTTCCTGCTCTCCGATAACTCGAGCATACGGGGTGTAGACAATATCAAAACCGGGTTGAACTGCCCGAAGAGCAAGATCCGTCATTGCAAAGATCGAAGGATAATTTTCATGATCAAAACCTCCCAATCTATTATAGTCCCGTCTTCTTATAATACAGATGTCCCATGGGGAAAATTGTATAAACTGAGAACAGTGTAGGCCGTTGAGATGCCTTGAGCATGAGGTCAGAAATGAAAGATAGTAACTTGGTGCCTCAATGTTCAGGTCAGGTACAGCATAGGATATTCCATCACCGTCAGGATATGAAAACCGTCCACAGGCAATGCCCACTCCTGCCGATTTAACTTGAGAAACCAGTTCACTCAACCAACCACTCTCAACACTAGAGACTGATGAGTCAAGAAATACGAGAAAATCACAATCACAAGAAGCAATAACATCCCTCAGGGATTGGGCTTTGGAGATAAAATGCGTACTCTGTTCTAAGTAAACACCTTCAGATATGTGCGACCTACCTTTATCCAGGCCACCGGCCCCTGCTTCTAACTGGCCTGATATTAAGATGAAGTCACACTTTTCATACGCTGTAACCTTTCGTATCTTGGTAAATTTCTCAATATCTGCCTGAGGCTGGTTGGACCAGATCAATACATTTACAGTCGGTTGCAGACATGTCTCTTTCTTTATTCGATAAAAATAATTTATATCAGTATCTTCAACACTAACTCCGTTCAGGTTTTTATCGATATACGCAGCGAGTGCCTTTTTACCAGCCTCATGAGCATAGCTTTTCTGACTATGATTTATACTTGTTGAGGTTTTAGTAGCCCTCCAGTGATAAAGAATCAGTGGTACATGAACGATTTTATCGGTCAAATCTGATATGCGCAGCATTAAATCAAAATCTTGTGCACCGTCATATTCGGATCGAAATCCTTGGCATTTAGTAAATATGGTCCTGGAGACCACCGAAAAATGGGTGATATAATTATGAGACTGCAAGAGCACTTTGTTAAAATCAGGCTTATAAAAAACCGACAATCTGCCACCATCTATACCTATCAGGTCTTCATCCGTATATACAACCTCTGCCGATGTTCTAGAAATCGTTTCAGCTATATGATAAAGACAATCCGGGGTTAATTCATCATCGTTGTCAAGAAACCCTACATAATCACCATCAGCCAAGGCTGCTGCAGAGTTTGATGCAGTTGATATTCCTTTATTATTTTCATTAAAAAAGGTTTTTATTCTGCTATCCTGCTTACCCCATTTCTCGAGTTGATCCCTGAGTCCTTCCCGACTGCTTCCATCATCTGCAAGACACAATTGCCAATGAGGATACTGCTGGTTTAAAACAGATCGGATACAGTAATTCAAAAGAAAAGGGTCGGCATTGTAGACAGGTACAATTATGGATATAAGAGGTTTTGATTTTAGACGTTCCAATCTCTCCACACAGTAATTACCGTCACGGAGACCTTTTCTTAAGTAATGTTCAAGAGAAAATAACTCTCCGATAACGCTTGAATATTTTTCTTTGTAAAATACAGGGTCGAACCAGGGGCACGGTTGCTTGTCCTCCAGGATTCCATAGATAAGATAATGGGAGAGCGGATCGGCAGAGGCGTGTGGATTATCCGGTATGGAATTCAGGTAAAATTCTGGATCAAAAAATGGCAGAGGGCTCTTACCCTCTCCCGCTCCATGAAGTCTATAATGTTTAATTGGATCGACATTGACTTGATAAAGGATTGGAGTTTTATCCCTATACCATTGAATATCGAAAAATATTCCGGCACTTGGCCAGTCAGTATTCCGTTGTTTAAGGTAATGCTTCAGGGGATTTACACGCCCCTGCTGCCAATCGGTACTTTTTTCGTAAATATCATAGTCAAAGAAAGGACCCGGCTTATAGCCTTTAGCGAACCCCGCAGTCATAAAATGACAGAACGGATTCCCGTTAAATGATTTTTCTAAATACCGGTTACGATAATATACAGTATCAAATAAAGGATGAGGGCTGCGCTCAAAATCGTTTTCTGCACTTGGTTCGTTCTGTATATAATAGTCATCATCAATACTTGAAAGATACCTCAAAAGACAAATTTGCCTTTCACGAACAATTTGCCTGATCGTTCGAATGTTTTTTCTCAGACGACTTAACCATACCCCCATATCAGCGCTGACCTGTAATGTTTTTTCGCAACCACCCAGCAACGCTCTTGTGCAAAGCAACAGGATAATTATAATGATTTTTCTGGTAGTCTATTATTTCTCTCAACGACTGATTTCCAACCGATAGAACGGTAAGTTCCAGCTCAAGGGAGTGAATGGTGTTTACGTTTCGGGGTACCGGTATGGTTATCTGAGGGTCAGTATCTGAAAACATGAAGACATTCCCACTTCTGTGCACAGCATTACTTGATAAATTATCGGTAACCAAACTGGTTGAATCCTCTGTTTCATGAATGATCAGATGTTCAATTTTTATACACGCTGAACAGTCAATCGGGTCTAAACGAATTATTCTTGGTTTTGGAACTGTATTCAGCTCAAAAGAAATTCGCTGAGTCCCCTTTATTATCTTTCTGACAATGCTATCCTTTTCGTTAAGACCGTTTCCAATATCGATATAGAGTCTGCATGTATGATAGGGTTCCCGCAGCTCTATAAGATTTCCAATCCAGACCTCAATATTCTTACCGATAAACTCCTGATGACGATGGTAAATACGTGTAAACATCTCGATTTTCTGCCATTTTTCTTTCGTCCTGACCATCGAATCAGGGGATACTCGATAATAGAACAAATGACTGTCAAGTTGTCTGACCGTTCTGCCCCTCTCTATTAAAGACAACCAGAAATCATAATCCTCCCAGCCATAACTCATGCCGGAATCGTACCCTCCGACTGCTTCCCAATCCTCACGCCTGAAAAGAGCTGAACAGAAAATCACATTGTCCTTCAACATCTCTTCAAGACTATACACCGGTAAGACCCACTCACTTTCGACGGCACCAAAAAGCATGGCACGGCAATAAACGATTCCAACATCGGGTTCAGCGTCAAGGAGGTGAACCGCCTTTTCGATATAGAGAGGCGCTATACGATCATCGGCATCAAGAGGGAGGATATATTGACCACTCGCTGCCGAAATACCATTGTTTCTTGCTGCCGCTAACCCTTGGTTTGTGGTCCTGAGTACTCTCGTTTTATCACGCTTGAGTGCTTCCAGAGTAGTGTTTGTATTTTCATCCGTAGAACCATCATTTACAATAATTATCTCAAGATCCTGAAAGGTCTGAGCAAGAACCGAATCGACAGCTTCTAAGACATAGATTCCCTGATTGTAGCAGGGAATTATTACACTTACCTTGGCCATGGCATGAAAGAGATGATTTCTAATTAACAGAGCTCGTTATTGTTTCCGGTCAACAATACTCCGTTTATGCTTCCGGGTAAATAATGAAAGAGTGTGTAATCTGTCCTGCAGGTCAATTGCTGTTTGAAACAGATGCCATTAGAGACCTTAGATGGGTGCTATTTTATCAAATATATGGTTATACAATCGTAAATCGTAGCCTACCAGCGGGTGGAGAATCTCCCGTACTTGAGGATCTGCAACATCATAAAGCGGCTCTGATTTTGATCTATTAAGCTGTTTCGATTTTTCAATTTTCTGCAGCTTGTTTATCTTAACAAAATCGTTTAAGAAATGTTCATATTTATCTGTAGTTCCGATCATATTGAATTTTGCTGTGTTTTTAATTGCCTGGTTATAATCGATATCCGAGATACGATCAATTTCCTGGTTACAGAAATAACGAGTCTGCATGTTGTCAAAAAAACGTGCTTCAACATCACCCAGATTCTGTACAAATTGACTCATCTGCGCTGGCACCTTAAAATTGACCTGAGCAATTTTTCTTCCGAGCTCATATATAACGCGATTGCTGTACTTAAAATAATTATCAGAATCCTCATTTACTGTCTTTATCATCCATTTCAGGTGGGAATGCAGATGCGCGTAAGGCTCTCGGACAATAGTGTAGAGTTGGAAATTTCCATGACAGAAAAATTCCTGGAACAATCCGAATCGCAGATGACCTGACAGAAAACGTTTTTTTCTGGCAAGAAGAGCATATCGTTTTCTGTCGTCGAGTTCAATATGTGTTGCGATTTTACTCTTTGGAAGAAGTGTAAACATCTCTGTGTTAAAAGAAGTTCCTGCCGTTTTAGGGATATGCATAAATAAAAGCAGTGGCTGAATCCGCGGAAATGACGGTACCAGAAAACTCAAATCCCCCAGACCCCACTCTTTTTTCCGACGGCTGATCATGTCATGATGAAGCACTGCCAAACGACGGTTTGAATGCTCCAGGGTCAGTGTGTACGCACCTTTCTCAAAAGAGGCAACAGGAGGATCAATAATCAGCTCAAAACCACATTTTCCTGTCGGATGAAGCCCCAGCTCAAACAGATCTTCCCTGAAAATGTTGGCAGATGTCTGACCAATAACTTTGCCTTTATATCGCAAACAGAGATTTACAACAGTTCTCTTGTTGAATCTCTGGTAGCACCAGCCAGAAATATAATTTTGATTCAGACGATCTATCGCCAGTTTATGGTAGAAGTTCATTATAATGTCAGGTTGATCTCAAGGAGCTACATTTCTTTTCATTGCTGGAAATATAAGCAGGCCGTCTTACTGTTTGTCAATCATCAATTGGGAGTGTCAGGCTTAAAGCGTTTAAATTCACCATCACCTTAAATACCATAATACTTTAGCAAATGTTAGATCAGGAGTTTCTTTCATCCATTCCTCACGCCCCCGGCGTCTACTTGATGCTCAACAAATCTTCTACCGTACTCTATGTCGGAAAGGCAAAAGATCTTTTCAAACGGTTATCATCATATCTTCATTTTTCCGGGTCTGACCACAGCAAGACATCCGTTATGCTCCGTCAGGTGAGTAAAATCGATACACTGATGACAAATACCGAAAAAGAGGCTCTGATTCTCGAGTCATCCTTAATAAAAAAACATCGCCCTAAATACAATGTTATTTTGCGTGATGACAAAAGCTATCCGTTCATCAAGGTTACCGTTCAGGAAGAATGGCCTCGTGTTTTCATGACCCGTAGAAAAAAAAGGGATGGTGCGCGATATTTTGGTCCATACTCTTCTTCGTCGGCCATGTGGTCCACACTCAAACTTCTCTTTTCATTGTTTCCACTCAGAAGATGCAAAGGCGCAAAACTCAAGCCCCGCAAAAGACCCTGCCTGAATCACCAGATGAACAACTGTCTTGCGCCCTGCGCCGGAAAAGCAGATATGGGTCAATACCAGGATATGGTAAATAAGGTCATCATGTTCATGGAGGGCCGAAATAAGCCCCTGCTAAAGAATCTTAAAAAGGAAATGATTCGCGCAGCAGAGCTGGAGGATTTCGAGAAGGCTGCCCTCCTACGAGATCGAATTTCCGCCCTTGACAAAACGCTTGAAAAACAGATTGTCCTTTCGAAAATACAGAAAGACAGGGATGTGTTTGGTTTTTATCGTCAGGGTGTTTCGGTCTCGGTTGCACTGCTGTATGTAAGAAAAGGCATACTTGGAGGGAGTCGTCGTTTTTTTCTCGAAGATCCCTACGGAGATGACAAGGCAATTCTCTCGCAGGTTATAAAGCAGTTATATGATGAATCAAATTTCCCTCCTGCAGAACTACTCCTGCCCCATGATTTTGAAGACAGGGTGGTCATGGCTGAACGACTCTCGGATCTATCGGAAAGGATAATCACACTCAGCATTCCTCAACGAGGAGAACCAAAGGAGCTGGTTCACATGGCTCGTACCAATGCCAAACAGCTCTTTGATGAACAGCAGAACAAAAAGCGGTCATGGCAGAATCTTGCTGAAAATATACAGAAAAAACTGCATCTCCCGGTTCTGCCCCATCGAATAGAGTGCTTAGATATCTCAAACATCAGCGGCACCAATGCGGTCGGTTCGCTGGTCAGCTTTTATTCTGGAGAACCTGATCCCACGAGCTATCGGCACTACAAGATCAAAACGGTAACAGGACCAGACGACTATGCGATGATGAGAGAAGTTATTCACAGAAGATTTTCCAGGGCTCTTGTTGATAATGATCTGCCTGACCTTTTTATGGTAGACGGTGGGCGCGGACAACTGGGTGTTGCAGAAGCAGTGGCCTCGGATCTCAAGCTGGCTGCGATGGTCAACCTGATCGGCATCGCCAAAGAAAGAGAAGATGAAGGAGAAAAGCTCTATCGACCAGGCAGAAAAAACCCTATAATATTACCATCGCACAGCCCGCTGCTTCTCTACCTCATGAGGATCAGGGACGAGTCACACCGCTTCGGAGTGACCTTTCACCGGTCTCTCAGAAGAAAACAGACATTTACCTCAACTCTGGACCAGATTCCAGGGGTTGGTGAAGAAAGAAAAAAGGAGTTATTAAGGACAATCGGCAGCCTGCAAAAAGTCTCCCGTGCATCAATTGAGGATTTGAAAAATGTTGCAGGTATCGGCCCGGCACTTGCACGTGAAATCCATCAATTCTTCAACCAGATAGACACCGATGTATAATGTTATCTCTCAACAACTGGACGAGGCAAGCATGCTGTGTAAAGCAATAACTGCAGTATCTACCCTCAGAATCCTACTGCCGAGGCCAATCCCTTTAAACCCTGTCTGCTCCATCCTCTCTATTTCATAATCTATCCAGCCGCCTTCAGGACCTACAGCAAATAAAATACGTCCCGGTTCTTCAACCACTTTCTCCGCAGATATAGTGGCAAAACGCGGGTCAGCAACGATCAAATACTTGTACTCTTCTTTTAAATGAGGGACGCTATCGTCAATAAATGATTTAAACCCCTTATGAAAACAAACCTTCGGTAATCGTGTGTCCACTGCCTGTTCCAATCCCTTCAGCAGATGTCTGTGATAGATATGTTCATCAAGTGCATGGGCGTCCCAAAAACTTTTCTCTACTCTGCTTGCATTAATGATATGGAATCTTTTCACTCCCAGACTGGTGGCTTGACTCAAAACTCTCTTGAACATGATCGGCCTTGGCAGTGCCAGAACAACATCGACATTGGAAGGAGAGGGAGGAGAATCGATCAGATTAACATGCAGTTCAACCGAATAGGGAGGCCTCCTGTTTATTTTTTCGATAACACCATACCCCGTTAGTCCATTTATAACTCCCACACGAATTGAATCGTCTGGGGAGGATCTCAAGACTTTGGCAATATGTTTTGCACGTTCATCCTCAAGAACAGCTCGCTGCTCAACAATTTCTGATGACTCTAATAAAACAATATTCATAACAATATGTTAACTGACTTTTTTATAGATATAAATTGGAGAGGACTCTTTTTATCTCATATCTCCTATGGTACTATCAAGTGATTTACATCCATGATCATAGACTAATGAGACTATTTTATAACATTTTACAACTTCTTTTATCGCCGCTGATAGCTCTCTACCTGCTGTATATTTATTTTGCCAGGAAAGAGAAATGGCAGGCGCTCCTGCCACGCCTGGGCTGTGGGCTCAAATCATTCCAAACATCTCAGAGTAAAAGCCCGGTTATCTGGATTCATGCGCTTTCTGTAGGGGAAACAACGTCAGCTATTCCACTGATAACAGAAATCGTAAGGGCAGAACCTGATACCTGCATCGTTCTGTCGGCTACGACCACAAGCGGCAGAAAATTGGCAGAGGAGAAACTTGGATCACTCGTTGATACTATTGTTCCTTTTCCGCTGGATATTGCTCCTGTTGTGAAAGCCTTTATAAATACTATAAATCCAGACCTGTTCATTCTGGTTGAAACTGATTTCTGGCCCAACCTGCTTGGTTCACTCCACGCTCGCAACATCCCTGCGCTGCTTGTTAATGGCCGAATCTCCGAGAAATCAATGAATAAGTACCGTCGTTTCCGTTTTTTTATAACCCCCATGTTCAATCATTTCACCTTACTGTGCATGCAGACAGCTGTTGATGCAGAAAATATGAACCGTCTGGGCATCAGCAAAAACAAATTGCAGACATTAGGCAATTTGAAGTATAGACCCGGTCTGGCAGCCAGCTCAGAATCCTCTTTGCGGCTTACACTTCCTCCCGAAAATTTATTCATACTGTGTGGCTCAACGCATCCCGGTGAGGAAGACATTATACTGGAAGCCTATAAGGAACTGATCGCCAGTCGTCATCATCTCAATCTTGCCATTGCCCCACGACAAACGTCTCGAGCCGATGACATTGCTCGTCTTGCAGAGAGATTCGGCCTGTCAACGAAACGCTACTCCGCTCGTCCAGACCAACTTGCCGATCTTCTGCTTATCGATACCATCGGCGATCTCGCCGAACTCTATTCCCTATCTGACATCGCTTTCATTGGCGGCAGTCTTGTTTCTGAAGGTGGGCATAACCCCCTGGAAGCATCGGTTTGCGGAATTCCATGCCTGTTTGGTCCCCACATGGATGATTTTCGGGAGATCAGTCAGGAACTCATTTCAAACCGGGCAGCCTTTCAAGTCTCAAGTGACACACTGTTTGGCACACTTGAGCGACTGATCGATTCTGAGCAGTTGAGAAAAGACACTGGTGAAAATGCAAACCGCTACATGAGTCAACACACAAACGTAATTCCTGCCCATCTGGCCATCATCAGAAAATATTTGTGATTACCTATTACAAACAGTTTAGACATTATCTACTGATAACACTAACCTCTTGCTTTATTCTCGGACTCATCCTCTCTTTTCATTTTCCTTTCCATTCCAACCTGACACTAATCACTTTCAGCATCTGTTCCTTTCTTGTACTGTCCCTGGCCCTGTTCAGGTTCTATGATGGCGCCATCATCCTGCTCTGCCTCAGCTTTATCGTAACTGGCTATTGGCACGGCATACAAAATATCAATCATCATCCGCCTTCCACTAACATCAGTCACTTTGTCGGAGATGGCCAGGAGGCGGTTCTGGTGGGAACGCTTGCCAGTATGGTAACGGGAGGCAGAGAGGGACAGCGTATTATCGTTGATTCCGCCTTTCTGAGAAAAAAAGACAATGATTTGCTGAAACCTGTCTCGGGAAAGGTTCTGTTGAAGTTGAAAGAAGAATGGCCGGAAACAATAACAGCTGGGGACTCATTTATGGTCAGGACGGTTTTCAAAAAACCGTTCTCTGCCAAGAGTCCTGGACTGTTCGATTATGAGAAGTACCTGGCTGAAAAACAAATTTACCTTATCGGAACTATCCAGTCCCCTCTTTTAATTCATGAAATTGATTCACCACTCCAAGCGGATTTTTATACTGATTTCCTTTATTTTGTAGAAAGAATCAGAACTGTAATCGCCCGTTATCTTTCCAGTACACTACCGGAAAATCACGCCGCCCTTTACCAGGCAGTCCTGTTAGGTGATAAATCAAAAATTTCACCAGCCCTGCTTGAGGCCTTTAAACGAAGTGGTGTTGCCCATATCCTTGCCATATCAGGAATGCATATGGCCTTGCTCGGATTCTTTCTCTTCACACTGTTTTATTTTCTGACACGGTTGTCGACTCGGTTGATTCTCACCATCAATGTTCGAAAATTGTCAATGATACTTTGTATCGGTCCGCTCCTGCTCTATACACTCCTGGCCGGTTCAAATACTCCAGTGACGCGATCATTCATCATGTCCCTGATGTTTATTTTTGGCTTCTGCGTCAATCGACCAAAATCTCTTCTGACGATTCTGGCTGCCGCTGCCTTAATAATTTTGACCATTGATCCCCTTTCCCTTAAATCTGCGTCATTTCAGCTCTCATTTGCCGCTGTTGCCTCAATCATATTGATCACACCGATATTACTACCATTCATACCTTCTTATCAGGCGCTATCAGCTACACAAAAAATACCGAGGCTTTTGGTACGAAGAACTATTGAACTGGCTGCCATAACAATCAGTGCAACGATTGGAACGCTGCCGCTTCTGGTGTATCACTTTAATCAACTCTCAACTGTTACCCTACTCGCCAATCTTGTTGTTGAACCACTTATTTGTTTTTGGGCCCTGCCCTGCGGTTTCATTGCCTTGCCGCTTCTATTTATCTACTCTCCCCTGGCAAAAGCTGTTTTGATATTCGGCACATGGTCCCTTGAAATAGTCACAAACTATATCGTCCATCTAAGTACCATTCCCATGAGTGTTCTGTGGCTGCCGGATATAAGCATATTCTCGATAGTCCTCTACTATGCATCCTTTCTGCTGTTTATCTCAGCCACTTCAAAACAGGTAAGAATAGTGGCAACTATTGCATTTTCTGCAACCCTGATACTGTTTATAATTCCAGCTTCAGGGTTTACCAGCAAATTTCGAAAATTCGATAGTGTCTCTTTTATCGATGTAGGTCAGGGAAGCTCAAGCTTGGTTCAACTGGCTGGGGGCAGAACTATTCTCATCGACACCGGCGCAGTCACAACACCAGGTTTTAATTGTGGAGAGAAAATAGTTGCACCCTACCTCTGGTCCCTTGGTATTGGCCGTATTGATGATATTATCATCACACACGCTGATGCTGACCATTATAACGGAATAACGGCGCTTTTTGAAAGATTCCGGCCGTTACGCCTGTGGCTGCCTGGAAACCAGTCAGGCAAGCCAGGGTACCATGCGCTTATCTCACAGGCTCGAGAACGTGGTATCAAGATAGAATATCCGCAAGACGGGGTTTTTATCACGTATGGGTTTTCCACTCTGTCAAGAGTTGGTGAGTTGGCAGGTGATATAAAAAAAGGCGAGGGTTGGGATGGTCCAGGCACCGGCAACAACGATAACAGCTTGATTGTCAGTTTGAGAACCCGAGATTTTTCAATTTTATTTCCAGGAGACATCAGCTCTGAAAAGGAGAACACGCTGATTGAGGAAGGAAGAGTATTTTCCCATGATATTCTGTTATCTCCTCATCATGGCTCCTCTACTTCAAATTCAGAAGCATTCCTGCAAGCTGTAGACCCCCGTTATCTGGTTGTCTCTGCAGGTGCCAGCAGTAAGCACCTCTTTCCGGCACCAACCACAAGGGCATCAGCTGACAAGTTGGGGATAGCACTGCTGACCACCCATCATAATGGCACGGTGAGAGTTTCTGGAGGAAATGGAAGTTTTGCATTAAAGACCGCAACCGATCCCGATTAAAACCTCAACCATTACCTGACCTGAAAAGCCCAGTATCCTTTTTAAACTTCGGTAAAATCTGATGGTGGGCGTCTTAAATACTTGAGAAATTTTGATTTTTCAATCGAATTTGAATATGCATCATCTGAACTGATTATCTTCTTGTCGAGAAATTCAAGAATTGCGTCATCCATTGTTTGCATACCATATTTCTTTCCGGTCTGCATCGCAGAGAGAATTTGATATGTTTTCCCCTCCCGTATCAGGTTACGTACTGCAGGAGTGGCAATCAGGATTTCCAAGGCTGCACAGCGCCCCTTTACATCGGTCCGTTTAAACAACGTTTGCGATACAACTGCTTTGAGCGCATCAGCCAGTGTTGAACGAACCTGTCCCTGCTGGGTTGCGGGAAAAATTTCAATAACACGATCGACCGTTTTCATGGCGTTCAAGGTGTGAAGTGTGCCGAAGACAAGATGACCGGTCATGGCAGCTTCCATTGCCAGCGAGATAGTTTCAAGATCACGCATCTCACCAACCATGATAATATCGGGGTCTTCACGCAAAGCCCCTCTGAGGGCCTGCCCGAAACCACGTGTATGGGTGCCGACCTCCCGATGGTTGATAACACAATTCTGGCTACGATGTACAAACTCGATAGGGTCTTCAATGGTAAGTATGTGGTCTTTTCTTGTCTTATTGGCTTCATCAACAATTGCTGCAAGCGTGGTTGATTTACCGGAACCAGTTGGCCCAGTTACCAGCACAAGACCTTTGGGCAGATGAGCAAGTCGGGATATTACCTTTGGCAGACCGAGCTGTTCACAGCTCATTATATCACTTGGGATTTCCCTGAATACTGCACCAATTCCGTATTTCTGCTGAAAGAAATTACAACGGTATCGGGCAAGCCCCGGAATCTCATATCCGAAATCGATATCGCCCGTTTCTTCAAACACCTTGATTTTGTCTTCCGGACAGATCTCGTAAAGCATGGCCTTAAGTTCTTCATTTTCCATTTTCTTGAACTTTACCCGCTCCATGTCACCGCGAATTCTCAAGACAGGTTGCTGATCTGCAACCATATGTAAATCTGAAGCACCCTCATCATTCATTAATTTGAAAAATGCATCGATTTGTGCCATTCACTCACCTCTTATAAAGATCAAACAGGAGTAATCTCTCCCGGATTCTCAGCTATTGATATTGAATCAAGAGATCTGACTATCATCGTTCCACAAAACTATATCACAACATTCTTCCTCACAAACTCTACCACCTGATCGGCATCATCGAGCACTGTGAATAGGTCAAGATCCTCTCTACTTATGTTACCACTACCAAGCATTGTATCCTTTAGCCAGTCAACAAGTCCAGACCAGAAATCACTTCCCACCAAAATAATTGGAAACGGTTTTATTCGTTCTGTCTGGATCAGGGTTAAGGATTCAAACAATTCGTCCATCGAACCAAAGCCACCGGGCATACAGATAAACGCCTGTGAATACTTCATAAACATTACTTTTCTAACAAAAAAATATTTAAAATGTAGCGGGAAATTGGCATACGGATTGGGTTCTTGTTCGTGGGGAAGACTGATATTCACACCAATTGAGACCCCACCACCTTCTGATGCCCCTTTGTTGGCCGCCTCCATGAGTCCCGGGCCACCACCGGTTATCACCGCATAACCGGCTTCAGCAAGCCCTCGTGAAATGGTTTCTGTGAGCGCATACCAGGGATGGTCTACAGGCGTTCGAGCAGATCCATATATGGTGACTGCGGGAACATCAACAGCAGACATTGCATCAAAACCATCAACAAACTCGGCCATGATGCGAAACATCCTCCAGGAGTCACCAACTATAGAGTTATCCAGAATATATTTCGGTTCTCTTTTAATTTTCCTGCGTTCAACGCAATCCATTTATATTTGTCCTGCTGAGATTTCAGAATAAAAAAGACGAGCTTTCGTCTTAATGTCCCCGGAGATGTGCTCACCATCTATCAATTTCTTTAGATAATATCGCACTTTAGTATATTTTTTCAAACCTTTAAACGAAACTGACAACTCAAACCAGGCAGCAGACCTGAATTTGCTGCTCTTTATACAATTTTTTAAAATGGGTACAGCCTCATTATACCTGGCACAGGCGTTGAGCCCTCTGGCCAGCCTGAGCATAAACTGACGGTTGTTGTTGTCGAGTTCAAGGCTTTTCTCCATTAACTTCAAGGCAATGTCGTTACCCTCTTTTTCAACAAGATACAATTCTCCGAGAATAGATAATGCCTCTGCATCATCCTCATCAAAGGCAAGTGCCCGTTGAAGCCAGGTCATTGCCTCAAAGGGACGAGAGAGTCGAAAATAACTTATTCCGATGGCGCGGCAACATTTTCCCCTTCCTCTGGCCTCATCCTGTTTATTATACCACCTTTCAAGCCATTCAATCGATTTCCCGAATTCCTGATTATTAAAATAGGCGGTTCCAAGCTGGTACGATAGATCGTTTAAAATATTCAGGTCATCAGTATCATCCTGATGATACGCATCAAAGGCTCTTAGATAATAGTGTACGGCTTTACCATGATTGGCATGAGCCTGTTCGCCAAGACCACGATTATAAAGAGCCATAAAATTAGACGATTCCTGATCAAGAACCTTCTGAAAAGCCAGCTGGGCTTCAGCAGTTCTGTTCATAAGGGCATAGGTAACACCAAGGCTGTTGAGGAGATTGATGTTATCTGGATCGAGATCTAGGCCCAACCGATATTCACGCACAGCGCCGGACAGATCACCCTCCCCGTAGTAAATATCTCCACTGATGTTCAAACTAACAGCATCAAATATAACAACGCTCCGATACCCAAAAAATTCACCATGCAAAATTGCCTTTTGACAATTTCTTGTGATTTCAGTTTTTGAATACCGCTGAAATGGATATTCACTGACTCCGGCTGACAGGGAGAAGCTATCTCCCCTTTCTTCAATCAGTTTACTGATAATAGATTGTGCCCATTGTTTTGACTCTTCAGCGCTTGAGTTTCTTCTGATTACAAAAAAACCTCTTTCGCTCATCACATAATTATGCTGCCCCAAAAAACGCACAACAACATCTGCCATCTGCATCGGTTTCTGGTAGTCGGGAACAAAATAAATCAGCGAGTGGCTTGCACTGGCTCTCCACCTCCTCTGTAATTTTGAGATGGTACTTCTTGACAAACGGTTCAGTGGAAATTGATCCGGGTATGCTAAAACCTCATAATCACAAAAGGCAAATGGCCCCCTCCTGCATGCCGTGTGTAGAGCTGTCCATGCCTGATCAAGGATAAGCAGACCTTTTTTTGGGGGGTGGTCACCTTTTATATTTTCATCGAGGGCTTTGCTGCTGCCACAATGTATACGCTTGAACCCTTTACTTTTCATAAAAGTGATCAGGGACAGGCAGAAGGTCTTGAGAAATTCACTTTCCTTATGTGGGACCAGGTAACCAAACACAGAATGGCCCAGGTAAAATAAAGGAAAACCAAATCTATTAAATTCGATTAAAGACCGTGTTGCGTGCCTGACATGATTCAGGACGTCTTTCGGCAGTCTGGCCTGGGGGTGCACTTCTATAATGACAACCTGGTAATTCATTTTCTCGTCAACCTCGTCCAACATTTCCGAGAGAAGCGTACTGTTATAGAGGTTTGTTACTGGATCGAGCCTGGTATTTTTGATCCTCAGAAATTGTTCAACGAGAGAGGAGGCGCAGTCGGTGAGCCAGTCTGACGACATTCTTTTGACAATTGTTTGGTCGACATCAGGCACAAATGCAACAAGAGGATCACCCCCTTTCAAAGGAATGGGGAACAGCAATGATTGCTCACTTATGGTCTCAGGAATGTTTCTTGCCTGTACTCGGTCAAACCATTGTTCTCGCTCCTTCGCTGCCATGGAGGAAGGCATGCTGCAAAATGATGGACGGGTCAGAAATTGAACCGATTGTGCTGTTGGAATTTCTGTACAGACAACCTCAAAATAGCTGGAAGAGAAAACAACGAAGTCTGTTAGACTGAGACTGTCATGATGAGTTGTCAGAGGGATTGTTTCAAGATGCATGATTCAGCAGGACTGATTAAAGTAATCTGTTAAGAGCAGTGCAAGTTCTTCAACTTCTTGCTCCTGTATCGTACGAAAATCAAGAAGATACCGATCATTTTCAATTCTGCCGATGATTGGCACATCAAGCGATCTAAAATCTCGTTCCAGATCATTTACCGCTCTGTCGAGGGCCTCCATTTCAACAGCCCAACTGTCGAGAGAATATTCAGGAAGAGCCCCGCCGCCTACTCTGGATTTTGTTTCAACAAGGCGACATGAACAACGCTCTGCTATTTTTTTTCGGGTCTTTCTTAGAAATTTCTGGGCTCGTTTCTTTATATCATCCGGGCTTTCACCTATCATTCTCAACGTAGGTATTTCTTCAAGCGCTCTTTCAAAGTCATAATAACAACGCAAGGTACTCTCCAGTGTTGCCAGGGTGAATTTGTCAATTCTGAGCGCCCGGTTAAGAGGATTTTTCTTGATCTGATCAATATACTTTTTCTTGCCGACAATGATGCCGGCCTGAGGTCCGCCCAGGAGTTTATCACCACTGAAGGTCACAACATCCACTCCTGATTTAACAACGGCCTGAACGGTCGGCTCACCCGGAAGCCCGAATCGGGACATATCGATAAAACTGCCGCTTCCGAGATCTTCCATTACTCCAATTTCATGCTGGCGGCCAAGTTCAACCATTTCCTCAGCACTCACTTCAGAGGTAAAACCAATTACACGAAAGTTTGAGGTATGAACACGCAATAAAAGAGAGGTGAACTCGGTGATAGCCCGCTCGTAATCATACAGGTGGGTTCGATTTGTTGCGCCAACTTCCACCAGGCAGGCTCCACTTTTAGCCATGATATCGGGAATCCGAAATGATCCGCCAATTTCAACAAGTTGGCCTCGTGAAACGATCACTTCACTGCCTCGCGCCAGCGTATCAAGGGCTATCAATACAGCAGCAGCATTATTATTAACAACCAGCGCCGCCTCTGCGCCTGTTAAATCGCAGAGAACCTCTTCAACGAGGGAATAACGACTCCCCCTTTTACCGGTTTTCAAATCAAATTCGAGGTTGCTGTAATTGCTTGAAGCAGATAGCAACTGTTCAGTAGCCCCCCTTGAAAGCAACGATCTGCCAAGATTGGTGTGCACGACGACCCCGGTACCATTTATAACCCTGCAAAGATTAAAAGCATTTAAATTTTCAATTGAATCTATGAATTGATTGGTCCATTCATCAAGGCTGCTGGGAACATTGCCTGTATGACCGCCAAGGATATCTTGACGGACTACTTCAATTGTTGACTGAACAGCTTTTTTGGCGATAGCTGTCGGAACCGTATTCTGTGTAAGATAGGGTAACAATATCAATAGACACTCATCAACCTTTGGAAGTGAGCGGAGCAACTCATTCTTATTTTCCATGTTTAACCGTTGGTGTTAGATATGTGTGAATGAAATGATCTGAAAATCATGCGAGATTACCAGGACCATTTTTGCCATATTATAAATAACATAGCAACCACATGCTAAGGGGTCTAATCTTTTTTTAAATTTCTAGTCAAAAGCTATTGACAAGGCATCCTCAATCAAGTAATTTGCCGCGGTCTTTCAGCAACCCGGAAGTGGTGGTTGCGAGGGGCAACAAATATATAAGTTTGGTTAAGTTATATATTGACATAAGGA
>RCNC010000010.1_pt1 | contig 76859 bp, 72 predicted proteins | sample 2041301 | NCBI WGS metagenome assembly RCNC01 (sample SAMN09708231, study PRJNA481090) | Marine sediment metagenome, whole genome shotgun sequencing project. | biome: marine sediment; feature: ocean; material: sediment; isolation source: Sewage treatment plant 13A marine sediment (STP13A) ...
TCGCGTCCCTATGCGCGGATCATCGCCGGCTGCCAGATGGGCCTGGTGGCCATGGCGCTCCTGCCGATCTTTAAACCAGCATTCACCTATCTTGCCGCCTCTATTTTTATGACGCCGCTGCTGATCGGTTTCTTAAGAGACTGGCTGGTGGTGTCCTGCCGAATTAAAACAGATGCTGACCAGCAATCACGTCTGGACCTTTGGATGCAATCCCTGGCAATGAAGCCCCTGCCTTTGGCACTTCGCCTGATTATTTTTACAGGCGGGATCACAACGCTTGCTGGCAATGGTGTTTTTCAGACACACCTGTCCTGGCAACTGGCACATAGCTTTTTCTGCCTGCTGGCAGCTATTGGTTTCATGGGTCGCACTGCAGGTCTTTTTCTGGTTTTGCTGCTCGGCAGCAGCCAATCGCCATTCGGGACAACTATCCTTTCAATGACTCTCTTCAGCACTGCTGCAGCTCTGATGCTGAATGGCACCGGTACCATGTCCCTCTGGGCGCCGGAAGAAACGATTCTCTATCGCCGCAGCAAAAGGAGCTCACGTGCGGCTTCTGAGGTCTTATGACTATACCGATTATACCTCTCAAATCATCTGCTTCGCCGCCAACCACACTTTCCGCTCTGCAAGGGGAGAGGGTATGAAGAGGCATTGGCGCTGGCTGCTGGGATTGCTTGGTTTAGTATTGGCCTGGCATGCCCTGAAGGGGGTCGCCTGGGCTCCGGTATGGGATCTTCTGGCCGGAATCAGCCCCTTAGCAATCCTGATACTTGTGGCCATCAACCTGCTCATGCTGCCCTTGATGACTGCCAGATGGTGGCTCATCTTGAGATCCCAGGGAGAGCCGGTCGGCCTGCTGTCCACGTGCGCCTATCGCATTGCCACGAACGCCATCAACTACCTTACCCCCGGCCCGCATTTCGGGGGAGAGCCTCTGTCAGTTTATCTCCTGCACCATCGGTATGGGATATCTCTCTCATCCGCTACAACCTCGGTGGTAATTGACCGTTTGCTGGAGCTTTTGGCAAGCGTTGTTATCCTCTCTCTCTGCATGATTACTCTGATCTTTGTTGAAAACGGCCCCTTCAAAACGGGTCAGGGACTGTTCCTGGTCATTGCCGCACTGGCACTACTCTCCTTTATATTGGCCTTTCTCTTCACCGGCGGAAGACCTCTGTCCCGATCACTGATCCTGCTCGCTGGGCTTTGCAGGGGATCTTTTCCTTCGATATTCGCCACAACCGGGTCATTGACAGACCTCATTGTCCAAGGTGAGACTCAGGCGGAATCCCTCTTCCGACATCACGGTTACCATTTCCTCCTGGCCAATCTTTTTTCCCTTGGTCACTGGTTTGGGATCTTCGCCGAATTTTGGTTGATGTCCTTCTTTCTGGGCTTCCCTCTTTCATTCTCGCAGTTGATCGCCGTGGTTGTGGTCGCACGCCTTGCCTTTTTTACGCCCTTGCCTGCGGGTATCGGTGTCCTGGAAACGGCCCTGCCTTGGATGACCGCCACTCTTGGACTGGGGAGCGGTCTTGGTTTGAGTCTCTGCCTGATCATTCGGTTTCGCGACCTTCTCTTCAGTTTGGCCGGCCTGGGGCTTACGATGAAGTATTTGACTTGTCAGGGGAAGGTCGGTATCATCAGCCATAAACCGGGAACACAAAGCATGAAAGATTCTGTTTAATAACAGAAGGATGGCTAAACAAAACGGTCTATTCTGCAGGAAACACGAATCTTTAATAAACATGGCATGCACGAAGTATGTCAGAAAACCATGAGTGCGCAACACTGCAACAGCCCGAAGTTATTGCGCCGCTGCCTAAGGATACCCATGGATGATCGCCACCAGCAAGAGTGGTTTGAGCACCTACCTCTCCTGTCAAAGGAATGCCTGGACCGTCATCACCGTCCGCTGGTCACTGTCTCTTACGCCCAGAGTGTCGATGGCAGCATCGCTACCCGGAATCGAAAGCAGCTGCAATTGAGCGGCCATCAATCGATGGTTTTAACACACCGTATCCGCGCCGCCTGTGATGCCATTGTCATCGGTATCAACACAGTGCTGGTCGATGATCCCCAGCTGACTGTTCGACTCATCAAGGGAACAAGCCCCCAACCCATCGTTCTCGACAGCAAGCTGCGTCTCCCCCTGCAGGCCAGGCTGCTTGACCACACCGATCACCGCTGCTGGCTGGCATGTACTGACAAGAGTGACCAGAAGAGAATAGATGCGGTAGAAAAGCGGGGGGCAGAACTCGTCCGCTGCCACCGTGACCCCCTTGGCAGGATAGATCTGAAGGATCTGCTGCTCCAGCTTGGCAAGAGAGGTATCAAAAGTATCATGGTAGAGGGTGGCAGCCAGGTCATCACCAGTTTCCTTGAGGCACGCCTGGTGGACCAGATGATCATAACCATCGCTCCCAGCCTGGTGGGAGGTCTGCCGGTCTTGAATGGGTCTTTGGCTGGCAATGGTTCCCTCTTGCATCTCAACCCGGTGTCTTACCAACCCTGCGGCCACGACATCGTCCTCTGGGGCCAGCCGCAATGGCAGGAACTGGAACTATGAAGCAGCATCGCCTGGAATTTACCGAGCCGGGCCAGGTAGCCACGAGAGTTGGCCCGGCTCCTCAACCTGCTGATGATGAAGTCCTGGTGCAGACCCAATTTTCTGCCATCAGTCCAGGGACGGAGATGTTGGTTTATCGGGGTCAATGGCCAAAGGGGATCTCGGTAGATACCACCCTTGATAGCCTGGCAGGAGCCTTCGCCTATCCCCTCGCTTACGGCTACTCTGCGGTCGGCCGTGTGATCGCTGCGGGGGCCGCGGTATCAGACGACTGGCTTGGTCGTCGGGTATTTGACTTCCAACCCCACCAGAGCCTCTTCTGCAGCGCCCCTGAGAACCTCCATCCCATTCCTGATGATCTGGATTATGAAACTGCCCTTTTTCTGCCCAGCATGGAAACTGCGGTCAACCTTTTGCTTGACGGTTGTCCGCTTATCGGCGAAAACGTTATCGTCATCGGCCAGGGCATCATCGGTCTTCTGGTAACAGCACTGCTCTCGCGCTTTCCACTGGCCAAACTTGTAAGCCTTGACTCCCATCCACTGCGGCGAAAGGCATCTTTACGTCTTGGCGCCGGCGAATGTGTTGATCCGCAGGATCGCGCATCCGTCACCCGCTTGGGCGGTGTTGCTGGCCAGGGCGGCGAGGCGGATCTGGTTTACGAACTCTCAGGCAACCCGGCAGCACTGAACACTGCTCTTGCCCTTACGCGTTTTAGTGGACGGGTGGTGATCGGTTCATGGTATGGCACTAAAAAGAGTGCGCTCGACTTAGGCTCCTTCTTTCATCGTGGCCGTGTTTCTCTCATAAGCTCCCAGGTGAGCAGTCTTGCTCCCGAACTCAGAGGTCGATGGACTAACCAACGACGGCTGACTCAAGCTTGGGAAATGTTGCGTCTGGTCCGTCCGTCCGACTGTATCACCCACCGTTTCGCCCTGGCCGACGCGTCTTTGGCCTACCATCTGATCGACCAGAACTCGGAAGAGACGATTCAGGTCATCTTCGATCACCGGCCAGCAGGAGAGATGGAGTCGTAAATCGTTAATTCGAAGCACCCAGTTGACTGCGGAGGAGGATTCATCATGTACAAGCTTGGAGTGCGGCGCACATTCAGGGCCCGCCATTACCTCATTGGCGGCGATTGGGGTGAGGAAAACAGGGAACATAGCCATAACTACCAACTGGAACTGGTCCTGGGAAAAAGGGAGTTGGACTGTCACGGCTTTCTGGTTGATATTGTCGAGGTGGAGCGTCACCTCGATGAGGTCACGGCTGCTTTCAGAGACCAGACCCTCAACACGCTTGCGGCCTTCGCAGACGTTAACCCCAGTATTGAAAGGCTTGCTACCCTGATCCATGAGATGTTTAGAGAGAGACTCCACTCTTTTCACCTGGAGGCCCTTACCGTCATCATCTGGGAGGATGACATCGCCTGGACCTCTTACCACGCCCCCCTCTAATGCGCGTCGGCTTCATAATCTACGGCAGCCTGGACACGCTCACCGGCGGCTATCTCTATGACAGGATTGTGGTCCAAGGCCTGGAGGGACTTGGCCACGAGGTGGAAGTAATCAGCTTACCCGCAGGCACCTATCTCAGGCGACTATGGCTTGCGTTTTCCCCAGGACTCTACCGCCGCTTGCTAGCCGGAAAATTCGATGTTCTCATCCAGGACGAGCTCTGTCATCCCTCTCTTTTCTTCGTGAACAGAAGGCTTCGGCGGCATCCTGACCGCCCGCTTCTGGTGGCCCTTGTCCATCACCTCCTCTGCAGTGAGCCGCGCCCCCGCTGGTATACTATGTTTTTCACTCTGGTCGAACGAATTTTCCTGGTTTCGGTCGACGGCTTTATCCACAACTCAGAGACCACCCAACAGTCAGTGGTATCGCTGGTGGGCCACAACCTGCTCCAGGTTATCGCCTATCCAGCCGGAAACCGTTTCGAAACCACTCTTTCTCCTGAAGCCATCAGCAAACGGACCCAGCGTGCCGGCCCCTTGGAATTGCTTTTTATGGGCATTGTTATTCCCAGAAAAGGTTTACTTCCATTGCTTTCGGCCCTCGCCGGGATCGACCGCGAGCTTTGGCGCCTGTCAATCGTTGGCGGACTCGACTTCGATCCTGCCTATGCAGCCAGGGCGCAAAAGCTCGCCCGGCAACTCCGCCTGTCAGCTTCGGTTCGATTTCTGGGCCCTCTCCAGGATGATGACCTCATCGAAATCATCAGTACAAGCGATCTTTTCTGCATGCCCTACGCCTATGAAGGATTCGGCATTGCCATTCTGGAAGCCATGGCTTACGGTTTGCCGGCCATCGGTTGCCGCAGTGGAGCAGCCTGCGAGTCCATCAGCCATGGAACAAACGGTTTTCTGCTGGACCCAGCCGACCGTGCAGGATTAGAACCGCTGCTTCTGCAACTTCACCGAGACCGAGAGCGACTGCAGCAAATGGCCCTTGCCGCCCGTGCGACCTATGTCAGCCGCCCAAGCTGGCAGGACAGCATAGCAGCTATCGACACATTTCTTCGGAAGCTGGTAGAGTCGCCAGTCTTGCCGAAAGGTGAAGGTCCAGCTCTAAACCAAGGTACCTCAGGACCAGGGGATTCTGATGCAACAGGATAATTGTCTCAACACTAGTGATCATCACGTCGGCGGGGATGAAACCTCAAAGAGCTTTGATCCCCGCTATCTTGCAGCCAAAAAAAGCATTGATGACCGGGCTCTCAATCATCACGTCTGGAAGACCTTGCGCCAGGCCCTGGTTCAGCCCACAGACAGTGAGCCTTTGAAGATTCTCGAGCTTGGCACCGGCATCGGTACCATGCTTGAACGACTCGTTGATCGGGGATTATTGACTGGTCCCTCTACCTATCTGGCCACCGATATGGACCTGGAGCAAATAAGAGCGGCGCGGAAATATCTTTCACAGTGGGCCGAAAAACATGGCCATAGCCTATCTTGGACGGGAGATGGTGGCCGGTTGCGCACTGCAAGCGCTGATATATTGCTCAGGCTTGAGGTGGCCAGAGCCGAAGAGCTGGCGCAGAGGTCTGATTCGCTCGGCCCGTTTCACCTGGTGCTCGCTCATGCAGTGCTTGATCTGGTCGACGTTCCTGCAGTGCTGACGCCACTTTTGTCACGGCTCACAAGTAACGGCCTTGCCTATTTCACCTGTAACTTCGATGGCGAAACTATCTTTCTGCCTGAATGTGAAGCTGAGGAAGAAATTATACGAGCGTATCATAATTCCATGGAGTCGCGCTTGCCCGGGGCCAGTCACACAGGTCGGAGGCTGCTGACCTTTCTGCAGGATCTTGGTCTGGAAATCCTGGCTGCCGGCAGTTCGGACTGGGTCATCCACCCCCGCAGAGACAAGTACTCCCAGGATGAGACTTTTTTCCTGCATGCCATTATTCAAACAGTGGAAAGTGAACTTGGTAATAAAAACAGGACACCATCCAATCTTTCCAATCTCACCACCTGGGCCCGCCTGCGGCATCAGCAGGTTGAAGCTGGTCAGTTATCTTTTCTGGCCCGTCACCTCGACCTCCTGGTACGGCACCCCCCTGCCCTGCCATGAATCCTGGAAAATTTCCTTATAGGCCACTTGTTCAGTTCTTTGCCCCTTCTTCTTCCTGAGCCTACTGCTGAACGTTGACTATCCTGCAAGCCATTAGTTTTCGTAGTTGCTTACTCCGTTCCGAAAGCGGGGCTGCACGCCGGGCCTCATTGCTATTCAACCAGTTCCCGTACTGCGATGGTGACTCTTATCCAGTTATTTCTTCAAGACTTGGGATAATTGTTCCTCTGCAGAAAAGTACAGGCTGGCATCTGAGAATGAAGATAACGGCAAGAAATAAATCCATGGCTATTATGAGTAAAGAGAAAACAATTTTTTTACACTTCACTCCCGGTACATTTATGATAAAGCCAATCAATTCCTCAGAACTAAAACAACTTCTCAGATTCGCCTATCCAGAACGTAAACTGCTGATCTGGGGTACTCTATTCCTGGTACTGGGTTCGTTGGTTCTCCTGGCTTTCCCGCAGGCAGTGCGAATTACTATGGATGAAGCCATAGAGACTAAAAACTTAGCTTTGATAAATCATATGGGAATGGTGATGCTTCTATTCCTGGGAATTCAATCTCTTGCAACAGCTTTCCGCTACTATCTCTTTACATTAGCCGGTGAACGAACCGTCAAAAGAATTCGCTCTAAACTTTTCGATACATTGTTAGAGCAGGAAATTGGTTTTTTTGATGGCCAGAAAACCGGAGATTTAATGAGTCGAATCAATTCTGATTCGACGGTTTTACAAAACACTCTCAGTGTCAACATATCTATGATCTTAAGAAATCTGGCCGGTACTATCGGTGGCCTGGTCTTTCTATTTTTTACATCTTGGACATTAGCGGTTCTTCTGTTGATTATCCTCCCACCCCTGGCTTTGCTGGCAGCTCGATTTGGAGGCAAGGTACGAAAAATTTCCCACACGGTCCAGGAGTCTCTGGGTAATGCCAGTGGAGTCGCCGATGAAACCTTAAGCAATATTCGTACTGTCCGATCCTTTGCTGCAGAAACGGTCGAAAGTGATAGGTTTCGGAAGGCATTGGACAGGGCTCTCGATGTTGCAAAGAAGAAAATCAGACTGGTTGCAAATTTTACGGGAGCCATTTCCTTGCTGGGATCTTTTGCTGTCATTCTAATTCTCTGGCTGGGCGGGAGAATGGTTATAAAAGGAGAGATTTCGATCGGAACCCTTTCTGCCTTTATTCTCTATACGATGACAGTGGCGATATCAGTGAGTACCCTGGGAGGACTTTGGACGGATTTCATGAGTGCTGCGGGAGCCAGTACCCGAATTTTTCAGATACTCAATCGAATACCAGCACTTTTAAATGAGCAAGGCACTACGCTTGACCGATTAAATGGAGAAATCACCCTCAAAGATGTTCAGTTTTCATACCCTACCAGACTGGATTATCAAGTATTTCAAAGGCTCAATTTGAAAATAGCGGAAGGCGAATCGGTTGCCTTAGTGGGAAGATCCGGCAGTGGAAAATCAACAATCGCTGCGCTGATCCAAAGGCTCTATGATCCCCTGCATGGTGAAATACTCATTGATGAAGCAAATATCCTCGATCTTTCAGCCAGCTGGCTCCGACGACAGATCGGCACAGTCTCACAGGAACCTGTTTTGATGTCAACTTCAATTAGAGAAAACATTGCTTATGGTAAACCTGATGCACCCCTTGTTGAAATAAAGAAGGCGGCTGACTTAGCGTTTGCAAGTGTCTTTATCGAAGAATTTCCTGATGATTATGAGACGCTCGTAGGGGAAAGAGGGGTACAGCTTTCCGGGGGGCAAAGACAAAGAATTGCTATTGCGAGGGCTATGTTAAAGAATCCTCGCATCTTAATTCTAGATGAAGCAACGAGTGCTCTTGATGCGGAAAGTGAAGATCTTGTACAAAAAGCTTTGAATAATCTCATGAAAGGCCGAACGGTGCTCATCATTGCTCACCGCCTGTCAACGGTGAAAGATACGGATCGAGTCATTGTCCTTAACAAAGGAGTGATTGTCGAGGAAGGTCATCATGATGAGCTGATCAAAAATCACGATGGAATATATTTTAACTTAGTTCAGAAACAATTATCCTCGCACTGATGAACAGTTAGAACCGCAGTCTTTTATTCTTACTGGTGATCTTCGAGTCAAACTATTCAAAATGAGCTCACCAATTCAACACCTGGAGGTAAATATGAACAAAAAAATGTTGTTTCACTTCATCGGGTTTTTTCTCGTCGGATTGATCGGATCACCGCTGTCTGCCGAAGTTCATTCCTGGGAAATTGATAAGGAGCATACAAACTTTTATTTCAGCGTCGATCACATCTATGCCAAGGTTCAAGGCCGGTTCACCGATTATAAGGGGACCATTCTTTTTGATCCCGACAATCTTAAAGAGAGTGAAATATCCTTTGAAATCAAGGTCAAAAGTATTGACACCGGCATCAGCAAACGTGACAGACATCTGCGGTCCAAGGATTTCCTCAATGCCTCCCAGTATCCATTGATTACCTTTGCCAGTAAGAGTATCAGTAAAGAAGGGGAAAACACCTATACTGTCAATGGCAAATTGACGATAAAGGGAGTCTCCTCTGAGCTGATTCTTCCACTCACCTATGAGGGAATGACAGATCACCCCTTCTTAAAAGGATCCGAAGTGGCAGGCTTTAATGGTCGTTTGTCCCTTGACCGACTGAACTTTAGTGTTGGGGATGGCAGCTATTACAAAATGGGTGCCGTCGGCAAGGATGTTGACATTTTAGTGACGATCGAGGTACTGCGGAAAAAATGAAAACCAGTGGAGCCACGGTGGAAGATCATCCCTTTTGCAAAGCGCCTTGCGTCCAGAGAACTTCACTTGAATTGGCAGGAATGGTTAAAGGAAATTGTCACCCTGGGTCAGGTTGTCTACAGACTGCCAAAGAGTGTTGAAGCTGTCATTAGTCAAGCCCAGCAAGGGAATTTGACACTGCAAAATTCCTTTTCACCCCAAAGTCGTCGATTGCTTGTTCGACTTGAGCGGTCAATCAATAAACTGTCCTGGACAATTGCCTCCGTGGGTCTGCTCATCGCCGGCATAACCATCAGCGATAGGAGTTCGGGGAGCTGGCTGTGGATTATTCTGGTCGTGCTGGCAATACTCTTTTTCGGCTGGGGAATCTGGGGGAATCGGCATAGGTGACTTTCCAGAAAACCTGCTCAATGCGACAGCTTGATGACGTTCCATGACGACACGGGAACGTCCCCAACCGGTCTACTGTATTTCCTTAAAGGCAGTCTCGGGGAAAAAACAATACGGGCATTCTTCCGGTGGTGTGTCATTATAATGCACGTATCCACAAATCCTGCAACGCCAAACCCTTCCGGTCGACGATACTTTCTGACCATCGCCTGGATTGTGCTCCCGATGGAGCGGCAGGTCCTCCAGGGGTGGAAGGCTCGGTTGATATTCTTTGAGCAGATAATCCGCAAGGATGATACGCTGAATTTCACTGGTACCCTCATAGATGCGCAGAAGACGGACATCGCGCAGCAGTTTTTCAATGGGAAACATTTTGGTGTAACCGTATCCACCAAAAATCTGTAAGGCCTCGTTTACTACCTCAAGTGCCGTCTCACTCGCATAGAGTTTACTGATCGAGGCACTGACTCTTCCGTCCTGCTGCTGGTCCGAATCCCAGGCCGCTTTCCAGGTAAGCAATCGGGCTGTTTCCACCTTCTGATACATTTCTGCCAGCTTGAACTGAATTGCCTGAAAGGCGCTGACTGGCATACCGAAGGCATGTCGTTTTTTAGCGTAATCAAGTGCATATTCCATCGCCGCTCTTGCTGCCCCGACGCCAAAGCTGCCGATGATTGGCCGGGTTCGAGCAAAGGTTTTCATCGCCAGGACAAATCCTTCGCCGGGCACTGCCAAAACATTTTCCTTGGGCACACAGACATCTTTGAAATTAATCCCCACGGTGTTGGAACAGCGCTGACCCATTTTGGGAATAGCGCGTCCGATTGTAACACCCTGCCATTTTGTCTCTATCAGAAACGCACAGATTCCCTGATGTTTGCTTTTAGGGTCTATTGTCGCAAAGACCGTCAGATAGTCAGCTACACCGCCGTTGGTGATCCAGTATTTTGTGCCGTTAAGAAGGTAATCATCACCAACAGCCTCAGCCCTGCAGCGAATACCTGCCACATCCGAACCCATTGTCGGTTCAGAAGTAGCAAAGGCGGCTAATTTGAAATCTCGGGCAATTTGAGGAAGATATTTCTGCTTGGCGTGGTCATTGGTGGAGAGCAGGATCGGCTCCATTCCGAGCGAACTGTCGAAAATCGATGTGGCCAGCCCCGGGCAGGCCGCAGCTATTTCTTCGGTGATCAAGGACGACTCCAATAAGCTCAACCCTTGACCACCAAATTCTACCGGAATATCACTGCCTATCATCCCGGCATTAAAAGCCTTGCGCAATACTTTTATGGGAAGTTCATCTTTTTCGTCATAGTACCAGGCAACCGGCAGAACTTCTTTCAGAGCAAAGGTGCGTGCTTTTTGCTGCAGGTCAAGCTGATCTTGAGTCAGACGAAAATTGAGCATAATGTCTCTCCATTGGTTGAAAACAAGTTGCGCGAAATGTTCAGCTCCAGGTGACTGATTTTTTAGCCGCCAGATATCTAAGAACTGTTTCTTGGTCCCTACTCACATTATAAAATAAGTGAACAGGAATTTCTTATAAAATACTCTGATATCAGCCTCAATCATTCAACCGAGAAACTCACTCCCAACCTCTAAGAATAAATACCACCTGTGCCACCTCTTGATAATCTTATTCTTTCAGCAGTATATTAAGACTGTATAACGTACCTTATAGACAAAGTACTGTTTCAACGATTGACAGAACCCTCTTGATGAAGAACTCAGTGGTTAGTAAATGACACCTACCCTCCGATGATCTATTTTAAAATTTAGCCATCTTACTTTCCACGAAGCTTGAAGCACACTGCTACTATCTCGCCATTAACGAAGCATCGTTTCACTGCATGAGATAGGCGTATTTACAGATAAATAACCCAGGTAAATGCAACCGTGCACAGCAAGGTGATAAACTGATGCGGTAAACCAACCTTTACAAAATTCATAAAAGAATAACGCCCCGGTTCCTGAACCAGTAAATTTATAGGAGATGATACAGTTTTGATTGACCTTATCCAGCTGTAAATAAGATCATTCCGATTGTCTGGTAAACTCCGAGACACCTTCTGATATTGTCTTTGCCGCAATGACGTTCATACCACTCAGACGCTCAGGGGTGGTGTGTCTGGCATTTACCACGTCACGAATCCAGATCTCTTCTACCTGATTACCAGACCTGCCTCGGAGCCCATGAAAAATTTCCGGATCGTGTTCACCAGAATCTCCGACAAGAATAAATCTTCGTTCAGGAAACCTCCTCATAATGGTACTGATTTGCCTCAGTTTCTGGGTAACTGTTGCATCACCTATCAGCTTCAAAAGATCTTTCCATGTCGTTGGAGCGAGAAGGTTCGTTGGAACATTTTTCATATGAAATGAGCCCTCGGGGAAGTCTTCATTATGTATAAATTCGGAAAGTGGCTCATAAAGCTGCCAGGGAGCCCCGGAAACATAGTGAAAACAAGCTGTCCCAAGGGGCTTATATCTATCGATCATTTCCGGCGCGGCAATAAAATCGCCAAAGAAGGTATTACGAACAACGATTTTGCCGCCAGCAGGAATTTCTGTTATTTTGAGTGTATCATCGATATCTGAAATTACTGATACTCCCTTTGGCTCAATTAATCGTATGCGTCCAGAGCCACTATGTTCATCGGAGATTGCACGAACGGAAAGCCATCCCTTTTGGGAGGATTGTGCTTCAAGCAGTGATATCGCCCGTTCATTGTCCAATTTGATAAAGCCGTCGATAATTCCATTTAAATCAGATTTGGGTCGTCTTCCATCATCTGTCTGCACACCCCACTCCTCTTTTTCGGGATCGCTGTCAAACATAAAAACTACCCTTTCACGAGACTCACTGTCTGCTACAATTCTTGCAATTCTTTTTTCAAAATTCTGCAATTCTCTTTGGCTGGTGGTACCGACTGTGTCCGCAATAAGCTTTACGAGTGCTTCAACCAATCTTCTTGGTTCATTGACCCAGATACGAACTGGGATTTTCCAACCACTGCCTTGACGATACCCATAGGTCGAAAAGAAGGTCACATGCTCATTGTCTTCAAACAGCTTTTTTATTACCCTGCGGAATCCCATCATTATTTAACGCTCTCAGGTAAAAGCAGATAAAGTATCCCTTTCTCGCCTTTTTTTATCCAAGCACTAAATTCTATATCATCTTAAATAAATAACCAGTTCAATTGATCTTCTGTCAATACTGGTTACCCAAAATTTCAATTTATAACGGGGGTATTCGTTCCCACAGTGGACAATTTTAACAAAATAGAGATGAAATAGAGGAAAACAGCCGAGCAGTGACCCTTGAGAGGAATCTTGAGTTTATGACGGTCTGACCTATGAGACAAATCTGTTAAATCGAACCATGGCAGTCATATAACAACGACTCGGGTGACAGAACGGTTCAGTATACGTCATCGAATATGACTAGGGAAAGACATCCCATTTGAACCTGAATTTCAGCGTCAAAAGGTCTGGGACAACAATGAGATAACCCTACAGGTATGAACGAGACGAAATCGTGTATTCGCAGATCAACCGCAGCGCCACAAATTGTTGAAATATGCCCCCGTCTTTTCATCACTGGTTATAACAAATCAGTAACGTTTGCCTTTCTATTAAAGTTAATTTAAACTCTATATATCAAGCAGATAGGATTATTACCCTTAAACTGTGTTCAGAGGTCTTTTGTGATTCTATTTTGTAATCCAGAGGACCCGCTACATATCATTTGGTTCCATGTGAAAAGTCTGTTTCGTTAGAGAATAATTCCAAGGTGGTTTGCCATCCTGTCTTTCAATTACTGTCCAGTGCTTCCACTGATCGGATTTTTCTTTATAATCAATACTATAGTGAAGCCCTCTTGACTCTTTTCGGGCCAGAGCTGATTCGACAATCATCAACGCTATATGTGCGATATTCCGCAATTCTACCATATTTGAGGATACATAATATTTTTTATAGTGACTCTCTATCTCCTCTGCAATAGCAATTAAGCGTTTTTTTGCTAATTCCAGTCGCTGGGTCGTCCTTACAATCCCGACATAGTTCCACATGGTTCTTCTGATGAGGTCCCAATCATGATTAATAAGTATTTCTTCCTCCAGATAGTCAGCCTCACCTTCACTCCATGGATCAACACTCTGGGTGTCAATGCGCTGTTCATACTGTTCTTTATTATCATAACAATAACCAGCTGCCCGTTCGGCAAAAACCACAGCCTCCAGCAATGAATTACTTGCAAGTCTGTTCGCTCCATGTAATCCGGTGCAGGAAGTCTCACCAAGCGCCATCAACCCTGGAACAGAAGAATTTCCCCAGCTATCAACCAGCACGCCGCCACACAGGTAGTGAGCAGCTGGAACCACCGGGATAGGTTCACGGGTTATATTTAGTCCAAATTCCTTACATTTTTTATAGATTCCTGGAAATCTTTCCTTAATAAAATCCGGGTTTTTATGGGTTATATCCAGGTACACACAATCCTCACCTGTTTCTTTCATCTCCCGATCAATTGATCGGGCAACGATATCCCTTGTGGCTAACTCACCACGTGAATCATATTTATCCATAAAACGTTTGCCGTTCTTATCTATCAGCAAGGCCCCTTCTCCTCTTACCGCCTCCGATATAAGAAAGTTTTTGGCGCTTGGGTGATACAGGCACGTCGGATGAAATTGAACAAACTCCATGTTTGCGATTTTTGCGCCAGCTCGTGCTGCCATAGCCACGCCATCTCCGGTGGCGATATCAGGATTGCTGGTATACAAATAGACCTTCCCTGCCCCCCCCGTGCAGAGTACCGTGACCTTGGAGACATAAGGTACTACACCTCGATCATTACTCATTACATAGGCACCGAAACATATCTGCTCATCATTACTGTTTTTCACCAACAAATCAACGGCTACATGCTCCTCCAAAAGCCTGATATTAGGAGACTTTCTCACCATTGACAGGAGCGTTCTCTCGATTTCTCTACCGGTCAAGTCGTAGGCATGGGCAACCCTCCTGCGCGAATGTCCCCCCTCCCTGCCAAGACTTAAGGCCCCGGTGCCCTCATCTCTTACAAACGGGACACCGTATTTTATCAGATCTTCAACGCGTTCTCTTCCAGCTGAAACCACTTTCTTGACAATATCAACATCGCAAAGCCCCGCACCCGACTGCATGGTATCTGCAATATGCTCGTTCACACTGTCATGCTCATCCATAACAGCGGCAATTCCTCCTTGAGCGAGATTTGTTGCTGTATCAATATCTCTTTTTTTGGTAACTACAACAACGTCACCCCACTGTGAAACACGCAATGCAAATGACAAGCCTGCAATCCCACTCCCAATAACTAGATAATCAGTTTCCACAAGACACCCATTTATCATTTTGTTTCACGTGAAACACTCAGGTAAGTACAAATACAATAATGATAACTTATACCGGGAGAAACAGTAATCGGCAACAGAAGAGATGAAAAAGTTACACCTATTCGAAGATTAACCTTGAGGTTCTCACCCGACCTCGATTATAAGATATGAACACTCTATGTTCGGGAGGCTGCTTATTGTGAGAAAACCAAGAAATGGTGTTGTAATTGCCGTGGCAAACCAAAAAGGTGGTGTCGGAAAAACGACAACAGCTATAAACTTTGCCAGTGCCCTCGCCCTAAAAAGAAAAAAAGTTCTTATTGTGGACTCTGACCCACAAGGCAACGCCTCTAGTGGTGTGGGAGTGAAAACCAAAAATCTTGATGATCATCTGTATCACGCTTTTTGTTCTCAGGTATTAATCAACGATGTAATAAAGGATACCGGAGTTAAAAATCTTAGAATTGTTCCGTCAAATATTGATCTTGTTGCAGCCGAATTAGAACTCATTAATGAAGATAATCGCGAGTGTTTTCTTGGTAAAATGCTCGATGATGTCAAGGATGACTTCGACTATATACTCATCGACTGTCCCCCGTCACTTGGACTTCTTACCGTTAATGCCCTTACTGCAGCAAGATCTGTGCTTATTCCGATGCAGTGTGAATATTTTGCGATGGAGGGGCTCGCCCAATTGATCAACACGATTCGATTAGTAAAAAAGAAGTTTAATCAGCATTTATACATTGAAGGCTTGCTTTTAACCATGTTTGATACAAGAAATAAGCTCTCCCATCAAGTTTCTGATGAAATATCTCGTCACTTTGGAAACCAGGTATTTAAGACAATTATCCCAAGAAATGTTCGTTTGAGTGAATGCCCAAGCCATGGTCAAACGATTTCACAGTACGACAACAGATCAACAGGTGCAAAGGCATATACCGCGCTCGCAGCGGAATTTCTAAAAAAACAGAGGTAAATACTGTGGTAAAAACAACTGGATTAGGTCATGGTGTAGGCGCTCTGTTTGGTGACAGTGATGAAGAGGGTCGATTCTTTGAGTGCGACATAGAAAAAATTGTTCCAAACAAACATCAGCCTCGGGTACATTTTGATACGAACGAACTGGATGAACTCACACAGTCAATTCAGCAGAACGGTGTCATCCAGCCTCTTATTGTGTCTTACAAAAAAGATAATAATTCTTACGAGTTAATTGCCGGTGAAAGGCGTTTAAGAGCATCTCGGGTAGCCGGTTTAGAAACGGTTCCCGTTGTTGTCAAAAAAGTTGATTCCGAAGATACTTTTCTAGAGTTGGCGCTCATTGAAAATATTCAACGAACCGACCTTAACGCAATAGAAGAGGCCAAAGCCTATAAAAAGCTCATAGACCGTTTTGGTTATACTCAGGAAGAAACAGCAAAGCGGGTAGGGAAAAAGAGGTCCACGGTAGCAAATACCCTTCGGCTACTTCTCTTGCCAACCTATGTAAAAGATGACCTTTTGGCGCGAACGCTTTCTGAAGGTCACGCCCGGGCATTGCTGAGGATAGTCGATGATCCAGCAACCCTCAAAGATATCCGGGACCAGATCATTCTAAAAAAACTTTCGGTTCGCCAAACAGAGCAGCTTATCAGGCGAAACAAAACCCGTCCAGGGCATCCACAAAAAGTGAACAAATCGGAAAAAAACGAGAATAACGTGTTACCATTATCTTATCGAAAATCTTTTGAAAATCAACTCACAAACAAATTGGATTCAAAAGTGACGATTAACCCAAATGGGAGCAGGGGAAAGATTGAGATTGAGTATTATTCCCTTGATGACCTGGAACGTCTCGTTTCACTTGTTGCAAAGGACTAAAGAGAGAGTACTTATGTTCAAACATTACTTAATAATTTCAGTAGTTTTGGTTGTTTTTTTTCTACCCCTCACTGTTCTGGCACGAATGGTTTCGGTGTCAGGAGAAGAGGTTAACCTGAGATCAGGACCTGGAACGAATTACTCTGTTAAATGGAAATATGGCAGTGGACTCCCTTTAAAGGTGCTAAAAAAGCAGGGAAGTTGGGTCAAGGTAGAGGATTTTGAAAATGACACCGGTTGGCTCCACACCAGCCTTGTTTCAGATACGGGCCATATGATTGTCAAAGTCAATAAGGATAAGAATAAAAAAGTTAATATCAGAAGCGGGCCTGGAACAAACTACAAAATCGTTGGTAAGGCTTATTATGGGGTCGTTTTCAAAACAATCAAACAGCAAAAGGGCTGGGCCCAGGTAAAACATGAGAGTGGTGTTACCGGCTGGGTAAAACGAACACTCCTCTGGGGTTTTTAATAAAAAAAGCTCAAACTTCTTTACGAAGCTTGAGCTTTTTTTAATATGGCGGAGAGAGAGGGATTCGAACCCTCGGTGGAGTTTTATCCCCACACTCGCTTAGCAGGCGAGCACCATCAGCCAACTCGGTCATCTCTCCTGATGTTTATCTGGCGGAGGGAGTAGGATTCGAACCCACGGTACTTTCGTACAACGGTTTTCAAGACCGCCGCCTTAAACCACTCGGCCATCCCTCCAGAGGATTATCCTTGTACCATCAAACAATAATTCTGTCAACGATATGTAAACCCGAAAATTACGCACCTGTTTTAGGTGCACAATTTTGTAACACAAAGTGGAGGGTTTTTAACAATTATGGTAGGTTGCTTTTCCTTGGATGAGAACATTAATAGTTTTTTAAAATCGTTTTGTGGGATGTTATGACAGAAAACAATTTGGACAGTCAGTTACAGGACCTGACATGTCTTTATGAAATAACTCGAGAACTCGCTTCATCCTTTGTACTCAGTGACTGCCTTGCAAAGGCCATGAAATTGCTTTCAGAAATAAAAGTAATGGAAAATGGTACGGTAACCATCGTAAACCCGATCACAGGTAAACTGGAAATAGAGGTCGCACATGGACTCACTGCCGAGGGCAGAAAACGGGGAAAATATAAGATTGGTGAGGGAATCACCGGTAGGGTTGTCTCCTCTGGAGAGCCGATAATTGTTCCACACATCGCCGAGGAACCGCTTTTTTTAAACAGAACTCGATCCAGAGGTGATATCAATGACCAGAACCGCTCGTTTCTATGTGTCCCGATTAAGGACGGTAAGAGGGTGATAGGAGCCCTGAGCATTGACAGGATTTACATGGAAGGAATCGGTAATCAAGCCCACAAAGATCTTCAGTTTCTGACAATTTTATCAAGTATTATAGCCCAGACAGTAAAGAGGGTACAGATTGTAAACCGTGAAAAAGATCATCTTAAAACCGAAAATCTCAAACTGAAACGGGAGTTATCGGAGAAAAACAAAATTAATGATATCATTGGAAACTCAAGCCGTATGCAGGATGTGTATGAGATGGTTCACCGGGTTGTTGACTCAAATGCCACGGTGCTTTTGCGAGGACAGTCGGGTACGGGCAAAACGTTGGTGGCCAAAGCACTTCATTACAACGGTAAAAGAAAGGATAAGCCTTTCATAGTGGTCAACTGTTCTGCACTCCCGGAAACACTGCTGGAGAGTGAACTTTTTGGGCATGAGAAGGGGTCTTTTACCGGGGCCAATGAACGAAAAATAGGCAGGTTTGAACTTGCGGAAGGCGGGACACTCTTTTTGGACGAAATAGGTGAAATCAGCCACTCTGTGCAGGTAAAACTGCTTAATGTGGTACAGGAACGGAGTTTTCAGAGACTCGGTTCAGGAAAGTCTATTTCCTGTGATGTACGTCTGGTTGCTGCGACAAACCGGGATCTGGAAAACTCGGTATCCGAAGGAACCTTTCGGGAAGATCTCTACTATCGATTAAACGTCTTTCCCATCTATATGCCTCCTCTCAAAGAGCGACGTACCGATATTCTGCTGATAGCTGAGTTTTTTCTTGAGAAATTCAACAAGGAAAACAGGAAAAAAATTAACAGGATATCGACATCAGCGATTGACCTGCTAATACAATACCATTGGCCAGGTAATGTAAGAGAGCTTCAGAATTGTATAGAACGGGCTGTTCTCGTTTGTGATGGTACCTCCATAAAAGGAGTTCATCTTCCACCAACGCTTCAGGTCTCAGAAACAGCGGCCAGCGGCAAACCACTATCCCTGACAACAGCCGTGGAAAACTTTGAGAAAGACCTTATTATTGACGGATTGAAGAAAAACAATGGTAATCAGACCAAAACAGCGCAGTTTCTTGATACCAGTTTGAGAATCATTAATTATAAAATCCATCAATATAATATAAACCCGAAACAGTACAAAATATAACCGCATGTCCCTTCTATTACATCTTTGCTGTGCACCATGTCTCATTTACCCGGAACAGGTGCTTACCCGGGAAGGTATTGCTTTTAGCGGCTACTTCTATAACCCGAATATTCACCCGTACAAGGAGTTCAGAAAGAGACTGGATGGGGTATTATCCTATTGCCAAGATCGAAATATCCCGCTCATTGTCGAACGGGACTATGGTCTTCGAGAATTTTTAAGGTCTGTGGTTTTTAAAGAAACCAGCAGATGCCCTGTCTGTTATCAGATGAGACTTGAAAAAACAGCTCAGACGGCTCAAGAAAGAGGGTTTGAGTTTTTTTCAACAACACTGCTTTACAGTAAATATCAAAATCACACACTTATAAAAAATCAGGGAGACACCCTTTCAGAAAAAGAACCTGTCTCATTTATTTACCGCGATTTTCGGGAAGGGTGGCAGTCGGGAATTGACGAGTCTCTTTCGCTTGGACTTTATCGACAGCCGTACTGCGGCTGTATTTATAGTGAACAGGAGCGATACGACAACAGGTACAAGAAGAAAATGAGAAAGGAAAAAAACAAAAATGTTTAACTTAGTGGTTCTGGCGACGGGCAACAAAAATAAAGTTAAGGAATTTAGAGAGTTAATGGCTGAATTCCCTGTCGAGGTAAAATGTCTGTCAGATTTTGGTCCACTTCCTACGATCGTGGAAGACGGCACGACGTTTGATGAAAATGCCTACAAAAAAGCACACCATGTGGCCAAAGTCCTTGGTATCCCGGCCATTGCTGACGACTCTGGAATATCTGTGAAAGCATTGAACGGCGAACCGGGCGTTTACTCTGCACGCTACGCAGGTGAAGGTGCGACTGACAAGGATAATTGTCAGAAATTACTGAAGAAAATGGACAGTATTGAAAATAGAGAGGCATTTTTTACCTGTGTTCTCTCCATAGCAGTCCCTTCAGGACCAGCACTTACCTATGAAGCTACCTGCAGCGGCACGATCCTTGAGTGTCCAAGAGGTGAGGGGGGCTTTGGATATGACCCAATCTTTTATTATGAGCCCTTACAAAAAACATTTGCAGAACTAACCATGGTGGAGAAAAACCGGGTAAGCCACCGCGGCAAGGTTTTGACTGAGGTTAAGGCGGAGTTTGAGAAAATCATGGCGTGGCTCAAACAGAGAACCATGGAAGAAATGCCTGAGCAGCCGGACCATAGCGAATTTCAGGAGAACGACTGGTCGGAGTAGGGGGGGTTATTCGGCTTTTAGCTCCCGATTGAGCAGGTCGTTTACCGCTGTTCTGCTATTTTTGTCTTCATACAGTATCTGGTAAACCTGCTCAACGATAGGCATTTCGACCATTTTTTCTCTGGCAAGCTGATATACAGATCTGGTTGTTTTTACCCCTTCAGCAACCATGGACATTTCAGCAAGTATCTGGTCAAGGGTTTGACCACTTCCCAGTTTAAGGCCTACGGTCCTATTCCTGCTCAGATCTCCGGTACACGTTAATACCAGGTCACCCATTCCACTCAAACCATAAAAGGTTGAAGGTTCAGCCCCCATTCTTATGCCAAACCTTGATATTTCAGCAAGTCCCCTGGTTATAAGAGCCGCTCTGGCATTCATACCAAACTTGAGACCATCACAAATACCCGCTGCTATTGCGATGATATTTTTCAGTGCAGCGCTGACCTCCAGGCCGATAATATCTCTGCTTGTATAGACACGAAAATAGCCTGTATTAAATATGTTTTGCAGTTCCTGAGCAATTACATTGTTTTTACACCCCATGGTTATTGCCGTCGGAACTTCTTCAGCAACCTCCCTGGCAAAAGAGGGACCTGATAAAACAGCAAGCTCGATCGTTACGTTTCTATTAGAGCTTTGCAAAACATCTGTCATGACCTGCGACATGGTCTGCAACGTCTCGTTTTCAACCCCCTTGGCAGCTGAGATAACGACGCTGTCTTCTCCAAGATATTCAACGAGATTTTGAAATACAGCTCTATAACCGTGGGAAGGGACAACCATGCAGATTGTTGGAGAGCCGTTTACTGCCTTTTTTAGATCTGATGTCGGAACCAGATTATCAGGAAATGTTATTCCTGGTAAATATCGCTTGTTTTCCCTATCTTCTTTAAGGGTTCCTATATGTTTGGAGTCAGAACCCCAAAGCCTTACAGTATATTCTTTTTTACTCAGAAGCAGGGCTAAGGCTGTACCCCAGGAGCCGGCACCAATGACCGCTATCGGCCGTTGGTCTCTACTCACCTTCTTCCTCTTCCCCTGAGTCATCATCCTGGGCTAAGATATCCATAGCGACAACACGCTCGTCCTGCTCAAGATTGATGAGTGTTACGCCCTGTGTGGTACGGCCAATAACCCGTACATTATCAAGTCCCATGCGTATCATCTTACCGGAATCGGCAATGAGGATTACCTCCTGGTCATCTTCAACGATCATAGAGCCGACGATGTTACCGTTCCTCTCGCTTGGCTTGATGGCAAAAACCCCCTTGCCGCCTCGCCGTTGAATACGATAATCTTCTGCCGGACTCCGTTTGCCATAACCATTCTCCGTCACCGTCAGAATAGTTTTATCACTGGATGGTGCAATTACGCTTGCGCCGACAATATAATCACCGGATTTAAGCCTCATTCCTCTCACACCGGCTGCCGTTCTTCCCATGGTTCGAACATCAGACTCGTGAAAACGTATTGAAATCCCGTTTCGGGATATCATGAAGACGGTATCGTCTCCCGTCAGGATATGGGCTGATATAATCTCATCACCTTCGTTAATGGTAAGCGCCCGTTTACCTTTTCTGAGCGGTCTTCTGAATTCAGAAAGGCTTGTCTTTTTAACGCGACCATATTTGGTTACCATCAGTATGGTCTTCGATTTATCACTGTCCTCAAAAGACGTAATAGGTAAAATAGCCGCCAGTTTTTCACCATCATTGAGCTCTAACAAATTAACAATTGCCTTTCCCCGGGCGGTTCTGCCAACAAGCGGGAGTTGATAAACTTTTCTCCAGAAGACCTTGCCATGGTTGGTGAAAAACAGAAAGGTATCCAGTGTAGAGGCGACGTAGAGGCTTGAAACATAGTCTTCCTCAATGTTCTTCACCCCCTTTACTCCTTTTCCACCGCGGTGTTGAGAACGGTACAGGCTTACAGGGTTTCGCTTTATATATCCAGAATGAGTAACGGTTACCGCCATATCCTCAGGGGCGATGAGGTCCTCGGGAAGAAACTCATCAACTGCATCTTGAATTTCTGTTTTTCTCTCATCGCCATAGGTCTCCTTAATTTCAAGAAACTCATTTTTGATGATATCCATTACCTGACTTTCATTTTCCAGTATATTCTTCAACTCTTTTATCAACTCGATAACATCCTGGTAGTCTCGAGCTATTTTTTCTCTTTCCAGTCCGGTAAGGCGCTGCAGGCGCATATCAAGAATGGTTTGCGCCTGTATTTCACTTAAATCGTATCTCTTTATTAATTCCGCTTTGGCCTCAGCCGGATTTTTGGATCCTTTGATAAGCTCAACCACATCATCGAGGTTATTAATTGCAATATTAAGCCCCTCGAGAATATGGGCTCTCTCTTCGGCTTTTCTCAGCTCAAAAGCTGTTCTTCGATAAACAATAACCCTTCTATGTTGAATAAAATGTTCAAGAATTTGTTTTATATTAAGGACTTCGGGTTTGTTGTTAACAATGGCGAGAAAAATGATACCAAAAGATTTCTGCATTTGTGTCATCTTGAATAGCTGATTGATAACCACCTCTGCAATCTCATCTTTTTTCAGTTCCATGACAATTCTTAAACCTTCTCGGTCTGATTCGTCACGAACCTCGGATATTGCCGGGAGTTTCTTATCTTTTATCAAGTATGCTATTCTTTCAACGAGAACTGCTTTGTTCTGTTGGTAGGGAATTTCTGTTACGACAATTGTCTCTTTTCTGCCATCTTTTGACTTTTCAATATGGGTCTGAGCACGCATAATGACAATGCCCCTCCCTGTTTCATAAGCCTCTCTAATACCTGCACGACCGCAAATAATACCGCCTGTGGGAAAATCCGGACCGCTTATGATTGAAAAAAGCTGGTGAATAGCAATGTTTGGATCGTCAATAAGGGCGATGAGGCCATCAATTATTTCTGTTAAATTATGGGGAGGAATATTTGTTGCCATACCAACAGCAATACCCGATGAACCATTAATCAGCAGATTGGGAACTTTGCTCGGCATTACAGACGGTTCGGACAGAGAGTTGTCGTAGTTAGGTACATGGTCAACAGTATCCTTTTCCAGGTCGGCGACTATCTCTCTGTCTATTCGTGTCATACGTGCTTCGGTATAACGCATTGCCGCCGCAGAATCTCCATCAAGAGATCCAAAGTTTCCCTGCCCGTTGACAAGAGGATATCTCATGGAGAAATCCTGGGCCATTCTTACAATAGTGTCGTAAACTGCAGTGTCACCGTGCGGGTGGTACTTACCAATGACATCACCAACAATTCTGGCAGATTTCACATATGGTCTATTATAAAAAACCCCTAACTCCCGCATCGCAAAAAGCACCCGCCTGTGCACAGGTTTCAAGCCATCGCGTACATCAGGCAAAGCTCTTCCTGCAATAACACTCATTGCATAGTCGAGATACGATTTTTTAAGTTCTTTCTCTATTGATATCGTAGGAAATTGTTCAGGTGAAGGCTCGTTTTCTTTATCGTTTATCATGATTGCTGTTCAATCTTTATGTTTGATTATTATATATCCAGGTCTGTTACTTCCAGGGCATGGGTTTGGATAAACTCACGGCGTGGTTCAACTTTATCACCCATCAGGGTTGTAAACATTTCATCAGCCGCTTCAACATCTTTTATTTCTACCTGCATCAAAACCCGGTTTGTCGGATCCATGGTCGTTTCCCAGAGTTGTTCAGGGTTCATTTCGCCGAGTCCTTTATATCTTTGCAGATGACTTCCTTTAAAAGATTCGCTGCGAACGGTTTCAACCATTTCACTCCAGTTTCCAACCTTTATATCCACTATATCTCCAGCTTTTGTTTCCTGTCTGACTATAAATTTCTTATCAAGGTACTCCTTGATAAGAGGAAATAGCTGCAGAGCTGAACGGTATTCATTGATAAGAGGTATCTGAGGTCCAAGGGTTGTCATTATCTGCGCTTTACCCTCTACTGCCACATCTACTTCATAGCAGTCAGCACGCCACCGGCATGGTCTTATTGACCCCACCTTCATCTCTTCGTTACCGGACAAATCTTCTATAATCGATTCAACAACTTCTTTATCGGCAAACTGATCGGCCTTACGAATATCTTTGGTGAGCAGATTAAAAAGTAAATCTTCCCATATATTCATCCTGTTCAGGTACGAAACAAGTTTTTGATAAAGAGACAAATCTCTCAACACTTTAACAAGACGATCACCTGTGATCTCTGTTTCATCAGAATCTTCAACAATAACCTTTATTTTCTCGCTGGCCTGGGTAAAGAGGTGATTGTTCAACTCATCCTCATCCAGGAAATACTTCTCATTTTTACCTTTGGCGAGACGGTATAATGGCGGCTGACCAATATAGACAAACCCTCCCTGAACAAGCGGCAGCATCTGCCTGTAGAGGAATGTTAAAAGTAATGTCCTGATGTGCGCTCCATCAACATCGGCATCTGTCATGATGATGATCTTGTGATATCGCAGTTTTTCCAGATCAAATTCATCTTTGCCTATGCCGCAGCCAAATGCTGCAATCAAGTTTTTTATTTCCTCACTATTTAAAATTCTGTCAAAACGAGCCTTTTCTACATTCAATATTTTACCGCGAAGCGGCAGTATTGCCTGAATTGACCGATCGCGTCCCTGTTTGGCAGAACCACCGGCCGAATCACCCTCAACGATGAATATTTCTCTTTTGGCGGGGTCTTTTTCCTGACACTCAGCAAGTTTACCGGCCATTAGAAGGCTTGTTGATCCTTTTTTTCTCGATAGATCCCTGGCTTTTTTTGCAGCCTCGCGTGCCCTGGCTGCTTCAACGACTTTTGTAAGTATACGTTTGGCAATCTGAGGATTTTGCTCAAGGAAGAGTGTCAGTTTTTCATTACAGATGGACTCAACAATTGACTTTACTTCCGAATTTCCAAGCTTTGTTTTTGTTTGACCTTCAAATTGAGGGTTCGGTACATGAACAGAAATTACACAGGTTAACCCTTCACGGACATCATCCCCTCCCATTTTTTCTCTGAGATTCTTAGGAATAATGTCATCACTGGCGTAACGGTTTATGCATTTGGTCAATGCCGCCCTGAAACCGGCAACATGAGTACCACCTTCTCTTGTATTTATGTTATTTACAAAAGAAAAAAGTCGTTCGGAATATCCATCAAAATACTGAAAAGAGATCTCCACCTTGACCATATCCTTCTCAGAAGTCAGAAAGACAGGCTCATTAAATACCGGTGTGCGATTCCTGTTAAGATATTTTATGTAAGAAACGATACCGCCAGTAGCGTGAAATTTATCCTCTTCTCCACTTCTTTCATCTTTTAGATAAATACGAACATCTTTATTTAAAAAAGCAAGTTCACGCAGTCTGTTTTTTACCAATTCATAATCATACACCCTTGTTTCGGTAAATATTCCAGGATCTGCTTTAAACGATATGGTTGTACCGGTTTTTTCACTTGTGCCTACTATTTCAAGTTCACCTTCTTTTTCACCGTATCTATAGGATTGACGATAAATTTTTCCATCCCTGCGGATTTCAGCAATAGCTTCGATAGACAGGGCGTTAACAACTGACACACCGACTCCATGCAATCCTCCTGAAACCTTGTATGTGGAATGATCAAATTTACCTCCGGCATGAAGTGTTGTCATTACCAGTTCAAGAGCGGAAATATTCTCCGTCGGATGAATATCAACAGGTATCCCCCTTCCATCATCTTCTACACTAATGCCGTTATCTTCATGTATAGTAACCCTGATTCGCTGGCAGTAACCGGCCAACGCTTCATCAATACTATTGTCAACAACTTCCCAAATAAGGTGATGCAATCCCTCAACAGCGGTATTGCCAATATACATGGAAGGTCTTTTTCTAACCGCCTCCAGGCCATCAAGCACTTTTATCTGGTTGGCATCATAGTTTGTATGTTCTTCAGTCACGCTCTATCCTTTAAAAAAGTATTAGATTAATATTATAATTGCATAGGCATGATAATGCTCAAAAAGCCTTTATCATCATCTGACTTCATTAAACAGGGGCTGTTGTTGGAATTTATATAGGCCTCGACAGTTTCACACTCCATAACCTGGAGTGTTTCTATGAAATATCGACAGTTAAATCCAAGAATAAGCGGTTCACCCGAGTAATCTATTTTCTGTTCGTCCTTGGCATTACCCAAATCTGCATTCTGGGAGGTGAGAATCATTCTGTCACCTTCAAGCTGCAATTGGATAGTGTGGAAAATATCCTCGGTAAACAGATTGATTCTTTTCAGTGATTCAAGAAAAGGTATCCTTTCAATTTTGATGCAATTATTAATGGAAACTGCATTTATTATAGATCTATATTGGGGAAATTCCCCCTGTTTGAGACGAATGATCATGACGGCATCACCATCTCTTACAACCATCTGCTTCTTTTCAAACGAAATATCAATGGTATCGCGGTTTTCGCAGAACTTTTTTAGTTCCTGGATACCTTTTTTGGGGATAAGTGTAACTTCATTTAAATTGAAGGTATCAGTATCAACAGCTACATCTTTCTCCATAATCGAGAGCCTGTGCCCATCAGATGAAACCATTTTCAGATAGTTAACGCTATCTCTTTTCTCTTTTTCAATAAGCACAGAGGTCAATGAATAAATATTTTCCTGTTCACTGGCTATCGAGAATATAACTTTGTCAATGAGATCCAGAAAAATATGGGCCTCAAAAGAGGTGAATGTTTCATCATCAAAATCAGGAAATGATGGAAATTCATCACTTCCTATCCCAGCCAGGTTATAGGTACTTAGTCCTGCTTTAATATGAACCCAGTTATTACCGGTTTCCTCAATCGTTATTTCTTCAGACCCGGACTCACGAACAATTTCAAATATTTTTTTTGAGGGCAGGGTAAGCGTTCCTGTATTTGCTATTTGAGCGGGAACAGATAACCTGAGTCCTACTTCCAGGTCAGTACCTGTTAAAATCAGTTCACTGCCGGTTGTCTCAATAAGAACATTCGATAAGACAGCAAGGGTCCCTCTTTTATTCGTAATGTTTTGCAGGTTGTTTAACCCTTCTAGTAAATCAATTTTCAAGACAGTACATTCTAAGGGCATAGCTAAGCTCCTTTCTTGGCAATTTATTTTTCTTTTATAATTAAATATCTTTTATTGTTATTATTAACAGCGTTAGTTTGTGGAAAAACAAAGTAAGTAGTTTTTATTAAACAAAAAAAAACTAACATTATATGTATTGAAAATTTCCAGTTTTTGTTTAAAACGAGTTATCAACAGTGCTATTAACAATGTTTTCAGATTTTATGACCATTTTGGTGTTGAATAGTTGTTGAAAAGTTGGTGTATAAAAGCAGAAAAAAGATTTTTTTATCACGAAAAAACAACGACATAAAAGTTTAGTGTCATTCACTACAATCTAGTGGAAACAGTGAAAAAATTCAATAAAATAATAGCGAAACGAAATGGCTTATTATAAGAGAGAAAATATTTTAAAAGGAATTCAAAAAATTCTTTTAAGCAATTGTAATAAAAGAATTTTTTCTGCTTCTAGTGTTGCCTTTTTTGATACTATGTTTGGAACAGGAGAACATTATACAATTTGTTATGGAACAACAGATGAATCTAAAACGGTTAAAATAGACAATTCAACCCTGTTTGACCTGGCATCACTTACCAAGCCGCTTGTAACCCTGCTGTCTATTCTTGCTCTGGTAGACAGAGATGAATTGTCCTGGTTTGACACCGTCAATTATCTTTTACCCGTTTACAAATCTCACTATTATGGGGATGTTGATATTTATCATCTGCTTTGTCACTCCTCAGGGTTACCTGCACACAAAGAGTATTGGCGATCGCTGATCAATATTGATCTAAAAAAGAGAAGACAGTGGCTGATCAATGAAATACTGAGCGAAAAAAAAGCATACAATAGTGACAGTCATCACCTTTATAGTGATCTTGGTTATCTATTGCTGGGTTTTATAGTTGAAGAAAAAACAGGGCAAAACCTGGCCTCTTTCTGGAAAAAAAACATTGTCCAACCAATGGGACTGGAAGATCAGCTGCTTTTTCCTGTACTGCGTCCGCTAAAAACTGAAAAATTTGTGGCAACTTCCGCTCATGATCAAAACAAATTACAGGGAATCGTTCATGATGATAACTCCCGCGCCTTGGGAGGTATCACCGGTCATGCAGGGTTATTCGGAACTGCGTCTGGAGTTCTTAAAATCTGTCAGGAGTTACTTGATGCAATGAGTGGTAAAAAAAACAATTTACCGTTTTCCGCTCGAACATTACATCATGCATGCTCTCGAGTTGGAGGATCTGAATGGACAGCCGGTTTTAATATGCCTTCCAGGTATGGCTCGAGCAGTGGTAACTATTTTTCAGAAAAAAGTGTTGGACACCTGGGCTTTACCGGTACATCGTTTTGGATAGATCCGCTAAAAAAACTGGCTGTTGTTTTGTTAACGAACAGGGTTATCAAGGGGAAAAACCTGGAGGGAATAAAAGAATTACGACCTCAAATCCACAACTATATTGTTGAACAACTACGGTTAGAAAAGAAAGTCCCCTCTCGTTGATTAGAAGAAGAGGGGACTTTGGTTTATATTACCACCAGCAGATGGTCTGGTCAGCTGAAAAAATTTTATCTACAAGAGCGTCATAATCAGGGCTATCGACAGTAAGATCAAAACTGTCTGATTCTCTGTCTCTTGTCACTATTTTAACGAGTTTTTCAACAACCTCGTCTGGTTGCGAGCGGTAAACGTTCAGAACTTTCATGACTCCTCCCGTTCTATTTTACCCCATAGGGGACAACAATAGACATATCTCTTAATTTTTCGCCTAACTCTTCAATTGTCAAAGGCTCAAAACCATTTTTTTCTACGTTTGCAGGAACGGTGGAGTAAATATCTCCTTCCATTTCCCGGAGCATCTCAATGCTTTCCTGAGCATATTCATCGAGCTTCTCTATCTCATTATCCATTACGACCCCATAGGCATACATGTTTTCAACAGCAAGCCCCAGAGCAGAACGCATACCATCGACTGCATAGTCTTTGTTCCTGTACATTAAACAGACTTTTTTATATTCCATTGTACTCCTCCCCTTATAAGCTTAAATAGCAGTCGAAATCTTCGATAATGATTCCGTGCTGAGCCTGGGTAGCCAATTTCTTGTCTGTCAGCCCTTCAGGAACATCCTTTATGTCATATCCCTGTTTTGCATAGCTGTCTACACAGATAGATACATCGTCGGCCAGTTCGCAGAGTAGTGGAAAATCTTTATCTTTTGAATTGTGTGTTGCTGTCCAGGTAAAGAAAACTTTAACCTGGGAACCTTTTGCTTTTGCGGCTTTTGTAACTCCGATAACGTGGTGCAGGTTATCAGGGTTTGTTACAAAAATGCCAAGACTTTTTGCCATCGGTCGCCTCCCGGATATGTAATGTCTTTTTAATTGGAAAGAAAGATGAAGCTGTCAGCTTCATAAAATCTAGCCTTTCTTTATAAAAAAGCTGATGTAACCGGATTCTTCCTTTTCACCAAGATACTCATGACCGGCACGTTCACACCAGCCGGGAATATCATTTCTGGATCCGGGATCGGTTCCGTCAACCTGTAAAATTTCACCTGCTGCCAGTTTGCCCATCTCTTTTTTGGTTCTGAGAAGCGGCATCGGGCAGCTCAAGCCTTTTGCGTCGAGAACACTGTTTGGGGAAACATCTGCTGCAACTGTCTTGTGATCACTCATCGTTAACCTCCGTATAGTTTTTAACAGTACCACACCGAATGAACAGTTAATGGCGCTTTTTGTTGAATTTAGTTGAAACAAACTAAACAACCAGCAAAATACTGTACCACATTTAATCCAGTTTTTAGCATAATAAATTGTTATGTCAAACTAAAACAGAGTTGAAAAAAACACAAAAAAACAATTATATACTACATTGTCACACTGTTGACAAAAAGCTCTGTCAAAGGTAAAGAAATGAGGTGTTTATTTTAATCAAATATTAGATTTTTAAGGAGGTCTGTATGAGTGAGCAGAGTATTGTTGTCAGTAAGCTTAAAGGCTTATACAAAACAATGTGCCAAACTGAGTGGAATCCGACAGTTACCGGTATTGTTGTGGCGTTCTTTTCGGTGATGATTATGGCCTGGTGGAGGCCCTGGGGTGCTGTTGGAGCCATTCGAAACTGGGGTGACTGGATAATGTACGGGATCACCTCAATGCTCGGAACAGATGTTGGCTTTTTTGCTTATTATGAAGAGGCGCCTCGCTCAATTCTTATCAGTTCCGGATCTGTTATCGGCATCGGTTTTGTTGTCGGTGCCTTTATTTCTGCGTGTGTTGGCAAAGAGTTCGCTTTGAGAATACCACCGTATCGTGAAATGGTAAAAGCTGTAATTGCAGGTATTCTTATGGGAATAGGCGCTTCTCTTGCCGGTGGTTGTAATGTTGGTGGTTTTTATAATGCCATTGGAAACCTTTCGGCAAGTGGTTTCGCGATGATGTTTGGCCTTGTGTTTGGTGTGATTTTAGGGCTCAAGCTTCTTTACGTTGAGATGGAACATATAACTTGGGGAGAGGGTGGTTCAAAAACCATCGAATTCCCGTCCATTGTTGTTGCTCTCTTAGGGCTGGCAGCGGCAGCTTTTTTAATTCTTAAAGCATATGGTTATGCAGCAGATGAAGACAGTGACTACGTCGCATCTCTTGGTGGGATACTATTGATTGCGGCAGCTCTTGGATACACAATGCAGCGAGGGCGCTGGTGCATGGTGCAGGGCTTTCGTGAGCCCCATATGACAGGTGACTGCACGATGGCAAAATCAGTCATGCTGTCGATATTGCTCGTAGCCATTGGCGCTGCAGTTTTAAAGTATGCGGTGCCGATGCGGGCTGAAGGAGAAGCCGTTCTTGCACCCATTAACTATGTGAGAGGAACGTTTGGCTGGGGTGGTGTTGTTGGAGGGTTTCTTTTTGGACTCGGTGCAATGTTTGCCGGTGGGTGTGGTTCTGGAACATTGTGGCGTGTTGGAGAAGGGCAGGTAAAACTGATGATGGTTGTACCGTTTTTTGCGGTCAGCACCTCTATCGTCACCGCCTGGTTTAGAGATAATGATTTTGAAGCAGACGGGGTTCTTGGAAGTTTTGTTTATTTACCGGATGTCATGGGCTACGGCGGAACGCTGTTATTAATAGCAGCCTTTTTACTGGCCTGGTACCTTGTTGTTGTCTGGAACGAAGAAACTGATAAACTGATTGTGCCCATGTAATTAATATTACCATCAATTGTTCAGTAGCTGCATTTTCCTTCTGGAGAATGCAGCTTTTTTTTTTATATGAGAGCGATTCTGTGGTAATAACTATTATCAGATAATGGCAGCCAGGCAGGACCGGAACCAATAATCAGTGTTATGGGCTTTGGAGAAAAAGGTATGCGGAAAACAGCTATTTTCAAACATGATCTTTTCTTGATGCACGACCCCGGACAAAATCACCCAGAACGAATTGACCGCCTCCGGGTTATCTACCGTTTTATTGACAACCCGGAAGTGAATAAAAATTTTATCTTTCCCTCTTTTGCACCGGCAGACATTGAACATATTGAAAGAAACCATGCCAGGAGTCTTGTCGACAGGGTTGCCGCGACAGCTGGAAAAACGTATGACTTTCTCGACCAGGATACGGCAACCTCAGCAAAGTCTTACGAGGCCGCCCGGTATGCAGCCGGGTCAGTCATGAAAGGTGTTGATTTACTGATGGAAAACAAAATTGATAACGGTTTTGCCCTGGTCCGACCTCCCGGTCATCATGCAGAAAGAGATCGATCCATGGGGTTTTGCCTGTTCAATAATATCGCGGTTGCCGCCAGGCATGCCCGACATAAACATGGTTTAGAAAGAGTAATGATTGTTGACTGGGACCTGCATCATGGAAACGGTACCCAGTTTTCTTTTTATGACTCTTCAGAAACCCTCTACGTTTCAACCCATCAATACCCCTATTACCCCGGGACCGGTTCACTTGAGGAGGTCGGGGTTGAGCAGGGTGAAGGGTATACCGTTAATATACCCCTGCCAGGAGGGTTGGGTGATAAAGATTACGCCTCAATTTTTAATGATATTATTGTCCCGGTGGGCAAGGCCTATGATCCTCAGCTTATTCTGGTTTCAGCAGGTTTTGATATTTACCATGGCGACCCGCTCGGCAGCATGTCTGTCGGGCCAGCTGGTTTTTCATATATGACTCGCTCTCTGGTAGAGCTTGCAGAAGAGGTTTGCGGTGGCAGGATTCTATTTACCCTTGAGGGAGGGTACAACCTGAAAGGTCAGCGTGATGGAGCCCTTGCTGTTTTATCAGAGCTGCTTGGCCATCCGCTGGACGATGGCGCAGAGTATTACCTGAAAGATGACGAGTATGAAGCACTGGCCGGTGCACACCTTACCCACAGTTCCATAGAGCAGGCCCGTCAAGTTGCAAAAAAATATTGGAAAATGTAGACTCAGGGAAGGTCTTTATTTATCATGTGGGGTTGAATGGGGTGAGCGAAAACCAATCTAAAATACTGGTTGCGGATGATGATGGTATGGTTCGCAGCACAATATCCAAAATTCTTGAGATGTTCGGCCATCAAGTTATTGTTGCCTCGGATGGCAGGGAAGTTGTTGATCTTATCGATGATTCATTTGACGTCATAATACTCGATATCAATATGCCGGACATGAACGGGTTCGAAACCATAGACGAGCTGAACAGGCTCGATCACGATATACCCGTACTTTTTCTCACCGGTGCCGGTTCCATGGACTTTGCGGTCAAGGCGGTAAAATTAGGCGCCTATGATTTCTTAACCAAACCGATAGAAGATCTGGATATTTTCAACGTAAAAATTCGTCGGGCCATAGAAAAGAGAATGTACGTTCTCAAGGAACGAAGGTATAAAGAAGCCCTTGAAGACGATATCCAGGAAAAAGCCGCACAACTTGAGGCACAGAACAAGTTACTGCTTTCTTACAGCAACTCCCTGGAGAGCGCAACTGTCCAGCTGATGAGTAGTCTCCAGAATGCCATGGAGGAGAAAGATTACTATACAGCTGGACATACCATGCGGGTAACCGAATACGCAGTAATGCTTGGTGGAGCTATGGGGCTTGAGGGCAAGGACCAGGTCGTTCTCAGGCGAGCAGCCCAGTTTCACGATATCGGTAAACTGGTTATTGACCTCTCCTGCATTCAAAAACCTGGAAAGTTAAGTGCTGAGGAGTGGGCTCTGATACAGAAACATCCAAGCGTCGGTGCAAACATAATAAAGCCTCTTGGGTTTATGGAGCGGGAGCAGTTTATTATCAGACATCACCATGAAAGAATTGATGGCAAAGGGTATCCCGATGGTCTTGTCGGTGACCAGCTCGATGATCTGACAAAACTTTTAACTGTTGTAGACAGTTACGATGCGATGACTTCACGTAGAAATTATCGCAGAAATCTCAGTATGGATGAAGCGATTGATGAACTCAACCGTTGTTCAGGAACACAGTTCGATCCGACCATTGTTGGAATTTTTTCCCAGACAATAACCGAGTTTTCTCCCAAAGAAAGTGTTTTCACCGACGAGCACCTGGACCATATTTATTTGAAAGAAAACTGATACAGGAAGAAATGAAAATTACCCAAGAAGAAGTCGAGCACGTGGCACACCTGGCTCGATTACATTTAAGTGAAAAAGAACTGGAACAAATGACAGCTCAGCTTGATACTATCCTTGCATATGTTGATAAGCTGGAAGAGCTTGATACCACTGGTGTTGTACCCACAACCCATGCATTCTCCATCACCAACGCTTTCAGGGAGGATATTGTACAGCCATCCCTGACACAAAAAGATGCTCTTTCTGAAGGCCCGAACACAAATCATGAAAGCTTTATCGTACCGCGGGTCATCTGATTCACCAGCACCCACACCAGCTGACAACAACATAGATCGTATTATCGCTCTTTTTTATTGAGGTTTTTATGGAACCATATACGCTAACTATTTCTCAGGCGCTCGAAAGCATGAAGGCGGGCGAGCTGAGCTCTCAGGAATTAACCCAAAGCTGTCTTGATAGAATTAATACTGTTGAGGGAGACCTGCAGGCTTTTGTATCTTATGATGCAGAGCGGGCCATTTCTTCTGCCCGCGAGATTGACAGTCAGCGATCGAAGGGAAAAACCGGTCAGCTCTGTGGTATCCCTCTGGCCATGAAGGATCTTCTCTGTACAAAAGGGCGTCGGACGACGTGTGGATCCAGGATCCTTGAGCAATTTGTCCCCCCATATGATGCGACGGTTATCGAAAGAATAAAAGATGAACAGGGAATAATTGTCGGCAAGACATCAATGGATGAATTTGCCATGGGCTCAACCTCAGAAACCTGTGCTTTCGGAACGCCCAGAAACCCGTGGAACACAGAGTATATAGCTGGTGGTTCGTCGGGTGGTTCAGCAGTATCTGTTGCTGCAGGTGAGATACTCGGGGCTCTTGGCTCTGACACTGGTGGATCAATCAGGCAACCGGCCTCATTGTGCGGTATCGTCGGTATGAAACCAACCTATGGCAGGGTGTCGCGATACGGGCTTGTAGCCTTTGCCTCATCTCTTGATCAGATCGGACCGCTCACACGCGACGTGACCGATTGTGCATTGATGATGAATTGTATTTGCGGATATGATCCGAAGGACTCAACCGCCGTTAATATCCCGGCAGAAAATTATCAGTCAGCCCTGATTGGCGACATGAAGGGAGTTCGGGTTGGAATCCCCCGGGAATACTTTATTGAAGGTCTTGACCCGGAAGTGGAAAAGGTTGTGATGGCTGGGGTTGCGGCCCTGAAGGATGCAGGTGCTGAGGTTGTAGATGTATCGATTCCCCATGTGGAATATTGTGTCGCTGTCTATTACCTGATAGCCCCGGCCGAAGCGAGCTCAAATCTGGCCCGATTTGACGGAGTGGCTTACGGCTATCGAGATGCAGATGCAGACACCTTGATGAGTATGTATAAAAACACACGCTCTAAGGGGTTTGGGGCGGAGGTGAAGCGGAGGATTCTTATCGGAACGTATGCTTTATCCTCTGGTTATTATGACGCTTACTATAAAAAAGCGTCACAGGTAAGAACCCTTATTCTCGAGGATTTTAAAAAGGCCTGGGAATCATGTGATCTGCTGGTGTCGCCAGTGACACCGACACCAGCCTGGAAAATAGGCGAAAAAGCCGATGATCCACTTGCCCTCTATTTGTCTGATATCCTCACCCTTTCCACAAATCTGGCAGGGTTACCCGGAATGTCGGTCCCGGGAGGATTCAGCTCTGCCGGGTTACCTATCGGTATCCAACTCCAGGGCCCGCACTTCGAGGAGAGCAGTTTGATCAGAGCTGCATATAATATAGAGAAGAGACTGGATGTTGATAAAAAAATTCCGTCATTACCATAAACGAGTATCAGTGTGAAATTACAAATTCCTGACAACATAAAGGATATTACGCCATACCCCCCGGGCAAACCCATTGACGAACTGGAGCGGGAGTATGGCGTAACAGGCTCAATTAAGCTGGCCTCAAATGAGAACCCGCTGGGACCATCTCCCCTGGCTTTACAGGCCATGCAGTCTTCACTCGAAGGTATGCACCGTTATCCTGACGGCTCCGGTTATTACCTGACCCGGGCACTCGCTGATCGCTTGGGTGTTGATCCTGAACAGATTGTACTTGGAAATGGTTCGAATGAAATTATTGAGTTTCTTGTGAAGGCATTTGTACAAAAAGGGGATGAGGTTATCACCAGCCACCCATCTTTTTTAATGTACCAGAAGTTTGTTCAGATTCGGGGCGGAGAAAATATCGTGGTACCCCTGAGGGCTATGGCACACGATCTGGAGGCGATTACTGGACTGGTCACGGAAAAAACTCGTCTTATCTTTATCGACAACCCAAACAACCCGACTGCTACCATAATACCTCCTGATGCTCTTTACTCCTTTCTTGCCGCAATCCCTGAACATGTCGTTGTGATTCTGGATGAAGCATATAGAGATTTTGTCGATCAGGAACTACAGGTTGATATTAACCGTCTGATCAACGATGTTGAGGGTCGCTGTGGTGTTGTTTCTCTCAGGACGTTCTCAAAAGCCTATGGGCTTGCAGGTCTCCGTGTGGGCTTTGGGATAATGCACAACCAGATCGCCACCTGTCTGCACAAGGTGAGACAACCATTCAACATCAACGGGGTTGCGCTCAGTGGAGCTCTGGCAGCGTTGGAGGACAATGCGTTTTATCAGCGAATGCTTACCTCCACTAAAGAGGGGAAACACTACCTTATGCATGAGCTGGAAAAATTTGGCTGTAAGAGCTATCCTTCCCAGACGAATTTTTTTCTCATAGATGTCTGCGGTGATGCAACCCTGCTCTATGAGTCAATGCTGAGAAAAGGTGTCATCGTCAGGTCAATGAAGGCTTATGGTTTTCCAGAGTTTATTAGGATTAATGTGGGAACACCAGCAGAAAATGATCGTTTTCTGGCTGCCCTGAAAGCGTGTCTTCAGGAGTGCGGCTATGTCACATGAGAGTGCTTTGATTGTCACCATTGATGGACCGTCGGGAGTTGGAAAATCAACCATCAGCAGAGGGGTTGCAGAGCAGCTTGGTTTCACCTACCTTGATACCGGGGCAATGTATCGTGCCGTTGCCTTGCATATGCAGTCCAGGGGGATAGATTTTTCAGATGTCGAGGCGGTGACAGTTGAGCTTGAAAATATATCAATTGAACTCCATCCTGCCGGAGAAGATGGTGATGTAAAGGTGACATTAAACGGCCGTGCCGCTGGGCATCGAATCAGGACACCAGAAATTTCAATGCTTGCCTCACGTATTTCGGCCTTGCCGCCAGTGAGAGCAAAACTGACCCTGATGCAGCAGAGAATTGGTGCACATGGACGGGTTGTAGCTGAAGGAAGGGATACGGGGACGGTCGTATTTCCAGATGCTGCATACAAGTTCTACCTGGACGCCACCCCGGAGGAACGTGCCTCACGGCGAGCGCGCCAGTTGAGGGAGCAAGGTGAAGACGTTGATGAAAAAGCCTTACTGGCAATGACGGTTACCAGAGATAAAAATGATAGTGAGAGGGCGATTGCACCGTTAAAAAAAGCCGAAGATGCCGTTTATATTGATACTACCGGAGTCAGAGCTGATCAGGTTCTGGAAAGCCTGTTATCTGTAATTTCTGGCAAAAACACCCCCTGACCGAGATAACAGAGTAAGGGGGTGTTTTGATGTTCAATGAGGATATTATTCAACTATTCCAAAACAAAATCAGCGCGTCGGTTCTGGCCCCATGAAAAATCATCCTGCTCTATAAAGAGCGGTCGCTCTTCACCGTAGCTGACTGTTCTTATTCGTGAAGAATTAATACCGAGGTTTACCAGATAATCTTTCACGTTGATCGCCCTTCGTTCTGCAAGGGCCAGGTTATATTCTTGTGTTCCCCTGTCATCACAATTACCTTCGATAATGACAGTGTTGACAACCTGTTGAAGCTGCTCGGCGTTTTGTATCATCCGGTCCGCCATATCCGGACGAACCCCCGCCTGGTCGAAATCGAAATAGATTGGTGCGAGGCCCTGAGAGGAGCGGCCGTGCTCTTGTCTGTATTCGGCACTCTGTTCACCTTGCGTGCCGTCTATGGACAGGCTGCCGAGATGCTCAACGTTGTTTGGTGAGCTGTCATCCAGTGTTCCCTCGGCGGAGAGGCTGCTTTCGGAGTAGGATCCGTCAGCCAGTGGGTAGTTGAAATCCTTTCCCTCTGTCGTGGCTGAACTGCTTGTTCCTGTCGGATTCGGAGGAATAACCGATTTTTTTGCACAACCACCGGTGAGAAGGACAAGTGATCCGATAAGTACTGAGGCGAGCAAGGAGTTAACAATGATTTTTTTCATACCTTTTTTTATCCCCTGATTGTTGACATAAATTATTGGTTTCAGACTGTAATTTATTGAAGGTAATGGGAGAAAAACAACTATTATTTCCCTGATTAAAAACAACTATCTATTCTATCCGTATAAAAAGAGAGGTCAAGATATTTATCGTTGTGGTTAGCCGTATCAGGATTTATCTGTAAACAGGTTTGCCAGGGACCTTTGTTATGAGTAGATTGATGATCAATAAGAAACGTGCAGACATTTTATTACCCGAGGCGGGTGAATCTGCCGTTAAAGGATGACTATTATGAAATTTGCAGCGACCTGCGGAACAGGACTTGAAAATCTTGTTGCAGCAGAGGTTAAGGAGTTTCAGGGAGCCGATATTGAGATTGGCAGCGGCTCGGTCAGTTGGTCAGGCTCCCTTGAGAGTGGTTATCGTGCCTGTCTGTGGTCCCGGTTTTCCTCGAGGGTACTGCTGGAGGTGGCACAATGTACCCCGAAGAATGAGGATGATCTTTACTGCACGGTCAAGGAAATAAGCTGGCAGGATCATCTTACCAATAAAACAACCTTTGCTGTTGGCTGTTCTCTTGGCTCCGGGGCTCCGTTTAATCACAGTAAATATACCGCTCTCAAGGTTAAAGACGGTATTGCCGATTATTTTCGTTCAATAAGCGGGACACGCCCTCACGTTCAGGTGAACCGGCCTGGCGTTCGTGTCAATGTGTATGCGGACAGCGTTCGTACGATACTGTCAATCGATCTTTCCGGCGAGAGCTTACATAAAAGAGGGTACCGGCTTGAAACAGGGGAAGCTCCCCTCAAGGAAACGCTGGCGGCAGCAATCATTGCCTTGAGCGGCTGGGATGGTCAGTGGCCGCTGGTCGACCCGCTGTGCGGATCAGGAACGCTGCTGATTGAAGCAGCAATGATTTTAGGAGACGCCGCTCCCGGTCTGGGAAGGAGTTATTTTGGAATGCAGGGGTGGCGTGGACATGATGATGGATTATGGGCACGACTGGTGTCTGAAGCTGCTGAGAGGGAGGAAATCGGGCATAACAGGAGCTGGCCGCAATTAATAGGATATGATGGCAGCCGGTTGTCTGTTCGTCAGTCACGGTTAAATATCAAAAACGCAGGTCTTGATGACAAAATTTCTATCAGCCGTAGAGAACTGTTTGACCTGAGTCCTCCAGTTGATAAGGGTTTCCTGGTATGTAATCCTCCCTATGGAGAGCGGTTATCTGATAAAGAGAAGGTTAAGTATCTTTACAGGTTCCTTGGCAACCGCTTAAAGAAGTCCTTTCACGGCTGGCGTGTTGGTCTTTTTACCTCAAATCCTGACCTTGCCGATATGACAGGTTTGACCTGGGAGGACAAGCATCAGCTGTTCAATGGACCGATAGCCTGTCGACTTTTTGCCGGTGCGGTTGACAGCCACCCGACTCGAAATTTCCAGTGGAATATCACCCCTGTTGACCCCGAAGAAAAAAACAGCGATTTTGCTAATCGATTAAGAAAAAATCTAAAAAAGATGATCGGCTGGGCAGAGACCGAGGGTATCGAGTGTTTTCGGGTCTATGATCGTGATATGGCAGAATATAACGTCACCATTGATCTTTTTGGCAAGTGGGTACATGTGCAGGAATATGCGGCTCCGTCATCAATCAGTGAAACCCTGGCGGCAGAGCGGTTTGGAATTGTATTGAAGGGGGTGCGGCAGGTTTTGGGAGCCGGGCGTGACCGGGTGTACATCAAGACCAGAAAACGGCAGAAAGGAAAGACTCAATACCAGGGGAAGACCAAAAAAAGCGGTAAACTATACGAAATCAAAGAAGGGGAGTGTTCATTCCTGGTTAATTTCACTGATTACCTGGATACCGGACTCTTTCTGGACCACAGAAATAACAGGATGAGAATTGGTCAGGAGGCTGAAGGGAAAAAATTCTTAAATCTTTATGGTTACACCGGTACAGCAACAGTTCATGCGGTACTTGGGGGAGCCGTGTCATCAACAACAGTAGATCTTTCAACCACCTATCTGAAATGGGCTGAAATGAATTTTTCCTTAAACGGTATTTACCCCGACCGGCATCGGTTGGTTCATTCAGACTGTATTCAATGGCTCAAGGAACATTCTGATGTTTATGACCTCATTTTTGTTGACCCGCCCACATTCTCCAACACCAGGAAAAAATCACGGGTTTTCGATGTGCAGAAAGACCATTCCACCTTACTACATCTGGCCATGTCTCGACTGAGGGACAACGGGCTGCTCTTCTTTTCAACAAATTTCAGGTCATTTAAACTGGATGACAGACTGAAAGAGCAGTATGTTTGCAATAACGTCAGTAAAAAAAGTATACCGAGGGACTTTAATCAATCATCCCGTATTCACCAGTGCTGGGAGATACGGCATAAATAAAGTCCGGCCTTCCGGGGTAACGGTTTTGTACCCTTTGGGGTGCAGTGCCCGCAACGCCGAATTTGTAATTCCGTTGCAATAAATTGCCAGTTACTTGATATCATGATATTATCAGCATCCATCCCTGTTCCGATATCTAACCTGTCTGGAATCAATGAACCGGGAGGAACTATTTGTGCAGCGCAATTGTTGTTAACTATTCGTCGTCAAAGAGTTTTCACGTTATCAGTCTGAAAAGGGGGACTGGAGTTGAGCAGAGATAATAAAATTGCTGATCTCGAGCAACAGCTGAAAGAGAAGGATGAGTATATTTCCGAGTTGAAAGAGACGCTTGCGGGTTATCATGATAAAGCTGTTTCCTCAGAGGATACGGGTGGAGATAATGAGCAACTCAGGCTGTCTCTGAAAAAGCTGGAAAAAGACAGCCGGACAAAAAGTGAATTCCTGATGAGCATGGGGCATGAAATAAGAACCCCCATGAATGGTATTATGGGAATGACCAATCTGGTTCTAGAAACAGATCTCACCTCGGAACAGCGGCGTCATCTTGATATGGTTAACTCCTCAGCAGAAGGGCTTCTTGAGGTGGTCAACGATATTCTTGACTACACGTTGATAGAGTCGGGGAGCTTTAAACTGAACCTTGAGGATTTCAATCTTTCAGAAAGTCTTGATTGTGACCTCTATCTGATGAAATTGTCCGCACGTCAAAAGAATATCGATCTGGAATATCGACTGGGTAACGATGTACCCGAGTATTTAAACAGTGATGCTGATCGATTGGTTCAGGTGATAATGAATCTGGTCAATAATGCGGTTAAATTCACCGAAGAAGGAACAATTACTGTTAATGTTGAACGGCTGGAAGAAGAAGATGGTCAGGAAACGCTCAAGTTTTCTGTGACTGATACCGGAATTGGAATTCCGCCCGAGAAACAAAAAATTATCACTGACACCTTCAACCAGACCTATACTTCATACGCTCGAAAATTCTGGGGAGGGGGCCTGGGACTGGCTATATCCGCACAGATTGTTCACCTGGCTGGCGGAGAAATAGGGCTTGAAAGCAGTCCGGGGCAGGGGGCAATGTTCTGGTTTACCTGGAAATATGCCCAGCCATCCGGAGAAAACTCAGTATCGACGCCGGCGAGCACTGCAACAATCGCTGCAGACCAGGGTCAGGGCACCAACTTCATGCTCAAGGGGGCAAAGGTTTTGCTGGCTGAAGATGAGCCAATAAGCAGGATATTGATTGAGACATTACTGGAGCAGGCCGGTTTAGAGATTGATGTGGTAGAAAATGGAAAACAGGCAGTCGAAAAAGCTGCAGCCGGTGATTACCAGGCAATTTTAATGGATGTTCAAATGCCTGTCATGGACGGACTGGAAGCAACAAGGGAAATCAGAAACCATGAACGTCAACATGGAGGGCACCTCCCCATTGTTGCTTTAACCGCCCACGCGATGCATGGTGACCGTGAAAAATGCCTCCAGGCCGGTATGGATGACTACCTGACAAAACCGCTTGGAAAAGCAGAGTTGTTTGATGTACTCACACGTTACTTGACCAATACAGCACTTGTCGTTGATGGTGACCCGGTCAGCCAGCAGATGGTGGTGGAGTTTTTAATTGAGTCCGGCTGGCGGGTGACCATAGCGGAAACCGGCCGCTCTGCCATGTACGAGGCATCACTTTCTCCATTTGACCTTATTCTGCTGGATACGGCAATGGTGCAGGATGATGGGGCTGAGACAGCAAAAATCATTCGCCGTCTCGAGGAGTACTCAGGGCGACAGGCCTTGATTCTGGGAATAGAAAGCAGTGATGCCGATGATGAACTGGAGAAAAAATACAGAGAAAGTGGTGTCAATTCGTTCATAAAAAGACCGATTGATATCGATGAGCTGAAAAAACATATGGAGCAGCGGTGTTAGATAGATGAGAGGCGACAGTGAGTTAGCCTGCCGAGTCCTTGATTACCGCTGTTTGGACCTGAGTAATAACTTGTAACAACAGCTGTCTCCCCGTATAGTACCCTGCCCTGGAAATTTGTGACGGGGTGCTGTCTGCGTTAAGCGGAGCAGGGCCGTCTAACAGCAGCTCTTCTAATGTAGATAATATACCGAATTTACAACTCAAATAATTATGTCTTCCCACTATTCGCATGTCTGTCTGCACACCTACGGTTATGAACTTCCCCCCCGGGTATTGACCTCAAATAGTATCGAGCAGCGTCTTGAACCGATCTATGAACGACTGAAGCTGCCGAAAGGCAGGCTGGAAATGATGAGCGGTATTACCGAGCGCAGGTTGTGGCCGGAGGGGACGAGACCAAGCGAAGCAGCAGCAAAAGCAGGCCGCAGAGCACTCAGCGGTGCTGGAGTTGAACCAGAGCGCATAGAGTGCCTCATTTTTACTTCTGTTTCCCGAGATATGATGGAGCCTGCTACGGCCTCATTTGTCCATAACGCTCTGGGGCTGCCGCCGGACTGTCTTTTACTGGATATTTCGAATGCCTGTCTGGGCTTTCTCGATGGAGCGGTAATGCTGGCCAATATGATCGAGCTTGGCCAGGTTGAAAACGGGCTGATTGTTTCGGGGGAGACGGCAGAAGATCTTGTGGAGTCTACGATCCAGACATTGCTTGCGGACGAGAGTCTCACCAGAAAAAGTTTCAAAAGTGCTTTTGCATCTCTCACCATAGGGTCAGGCGCTATCGGTCTCTATATGTGCCGCTGCCAGCCTGGAAGCACGAACAGACCGAGACTGACCCATTGTGCATGGCGGGCAAACACGATGCACTCCGATTTGTGTCAGGGGGGAACAGCAGGATCAGCCCATACGCTGATGGCAACCAATTCCGAGGAGCTCCTTGTCCAGGGTGTGGATACGGCCAAGATGACCTGGGATGAATTTACCAGGGTGAGCGGCTGGCATCCGGATGATATAGACAGATTTTTCTGTCACCAGGTTGGCAGCGCACACGCCCGGATGCTTTTTGAACAATTGAAACTCGATCCGCAGAGAAATTTTGAAACCTTGCCGTTTCTTGGAAATGTTGGCTCTGTTTCCGCGCCAATTACCATGGCCATGGCCATAGAGCAGAATGTTTTCTGTCCCGGCCAGAAAGGGGCAATGCTGGGTATCGGCAGCGGAATTAACTGCATGATGCTGGGGGTTGAGTGGTGAGGAGCGGTTTATGCGCGGATCCACAATGAGAGGGAATATCAGCCCGGCCCAGGGGATGCGGCTGCTTGAACTGGCACGGTCCACTCTGGAGTATAGACTTGGAGTATCAGGTGAAGTCGGCCGAAGCGGCCTGGGGGATGAGTCACTGCAGCAGCAGTGCGGCACGTTTGTCACTTTGAAAATTAATGATGCGCTGCGCGGCTGTATCGGCAATCTCGAAGCAGATGGTCCACTTGTTGATTCAATTGAGCGAAATGCCTTAAATGCAGCGTTTCATGATCATCGCTTCCAGCCATTGGGAGCTGAAGAGTTAGCCAGGGTAGAGATTGATATTTCCATATTGAGCAGCCCTGAACGTCTGGATTACAGGGATGGCGATGACCTGGTCAGTAAACTGAGACCGCTGGTTGATGGTGTTATCCTGCGTCATGGCAGGAGCAGTGCAACATTTCTTCCCCAGGTTTGGAGTCAGCTGCCCAATCCGGTAATTTTTCTGGAACACCTGTGTCAAAAAGCCGGGTTGTCCCGGTCACTGTGGCAGAAAGAGCATGCCGATATATACATTTACCAGGTTCAGTGTTTCGAGGAGGAAAAGAGGTGATTGTAACCCTTGATCAAGTGCGGCTTGAGCAGATTGAGGCTTTGTACCAGGATATGGAGCAATCGTATGATCGTACGGCTTCTCTGTTGGCTCATAGCTGCACTGGTTGTCCTGATAACTGTTGTGATTCATATTTTCTGCACTTTACCTATATAGAGTGGAGCTATCTCTGGTATGGGATGAAGCTTCTTTCCCAGGAAAAACAACAGGAAATTATCAGCCGTGCACTGTTATATGAAAAAGGGAGTGAGAAACTGCTCGCTTGCGGGGAAAGACCGCGACTCATGTGTCCGCTCAATGAAAGCGGACGCTGTATTCTGTATAAATATCGACTGATGGTCTGCAGAACTCATGGAGTACCGGCTGTGATGACCCGCCCGGATGGCAAAAAAATAACCTTTCCCGGATGCTTCAGGTGCCAGGAGCTTGTTGATCAACATGATAGCGACATGCAGACAGTGATGATGGAGCGCACCCCATTGCTGAGGCGGCTTGTTGCTCTTGAGCAGGACCTGCTGGAAGGAAAGAGAAATCTTGTGCCGAAGGTCAGAATGACAATCGGAGGTATGCTGAAGGCGGGCCCTCCAACGGTGCCGCACTGTTCGGACCGCTGACAATACCGAATCTTTTGTGAGAAACAGAAATAAACCAGCTCAGACAATGGGAAAACGTTTGTGAAAGTAAGAGTTATAGCTAAACAACCAAACTCAAAGATGTGTTTTGTTTGTGGCCTTGCCAATGATTTCGGTTTAAAGAGTCGTTTCTATGAGCTTGAAAATAAGGAGATTATGGCCGTTTTTATACCCGCAGATGAACACCAGAGCTACCCGGGGCGACTGCATGGCGGGATAGCTGCTGCTATTCTTGATGAAACCATCGGCCGAGCTGCATTGAAACACAAAGCATCCGATTTCTGGGGGGTTACCGTTGATTTTTCGATGAAGTTCAGGAAACCGGTTCCGCTGGATCGGGAGATAAAGGTTATTGCCAGGGTTACACAGGAAAATAAACGCACCTTTGAAGGGACAGGTGAAATTATTCTGGCTGATAACTCCGTTGCCGTCGAAGGTAAAGGTCGTTACCTGAAAATGGATCTATCCAGAATTACAGAGTTTGATTTTGAAGGTGAAGAATGGCAGGTTATCGATGAATCAGAAGATCCTGCCGAGATTATTCTGTAATACCTTTTTTTATCCTGTTGAAAACAGCGAAGCCATCAAAGCCGCTGCCTCTCCTGCCCCGTTTATCGGATAAGGGGCAGCCCTGCGTTTAAGCAGTTGCGGCAGATCTCCAAGCCATTGACCAGTGAAGAACTGCTGTTGATCATATATCACTCCTGCCAGATTATTCCGCACAAACTGCTCCAGAGCACCAGATTCCGGGAACTCAGCTCGGCGTACACAGGCAATTGAGGCAGCACTCTGACAACATTCGGCAATTGTTGAGTACCCACTCTTGCAGATCACCAGGTCGGAGCTATTGATCAAGTCCGGGTGATACAAATTGGTGTTGTAGGCCAGCGCATAGATATTGTTATTTATCTGGATGTTCTCCTTCTGACCGGCGAGGATAAAATAATAATGCTCATAATCGGAAAGAAGATGAATGAACGGTAATTCTGTTGAAATACCTCCCGTGGTAACCAGGACAATAGTTCTTCCCCGGCAGTTGAGTGTCTGCCTTAATTCATCTGGAACAGACCTGAGTTTCCTTGATATGGGCTGGCATCTTAGATCGCAGGGGGTCTTTATACATACTGGTTCTGCCTGAATATGAAAATCAGCCTGTGCATAGAGTTCTTTAAAAATGGGAACAAATGATTGAAGTTCCGGAGCTTGGTTAAAGTGAGCATATATCCAGTCCCAGGTAAAATTTTCAACCAGCACAGCGGGTATTGAGCATAGTTTAGCCACGTAAATCCCCAATATGGAGATATCGGATAAAATAAAGACTGAGGATTTACAGATTTTTTTGAGTCTTTCAAGCTCTGTTGTTTCAAATGGTATGAACTGTTGCAGGGCCGAAACGGTACCTGGAATGTCAAAGATAAAACTGTCTTTTTGCAGTAGTCCCACATCAACTGTCACCGGGTGATAACGATAGTGGAGTGAGGTGGATTGGAAAACTTTTTCAGGGACGGTCGTTATCAGATGAATTCGCAGATTCGGTTTTGTTGCCTGCAGAGCTTCAAGTATGGCGATGGTTCTGGTGGCGTGTCCGAAGCCATGTGGGGAGATAAAACAGGCTATTTCAGTTTTCATACGGTTCAGGCATGATGATGAGGCTTGTCGCCATAAACGTGAACGTGCTTATGGGCATGAACAAAGCCGTCAGTGCAGCGGTGCAGGTGGCCATGTTCAATGGTATAGAGTGTGTCTGTGGTTTCCTCAAGGAAATCCCAGTCATGGGAAATAATAATCTGAGCGAGATCGAGATTCTTGAGAACGTCCATCAGCTGGTTTCTTGTTTTTGGATCAAGGTTGTTCGTTGGTTCATCAAGAAGCAGCAGGCGGGGCTTCATGACAAGGATTGTCGCCAGGGCCACCAGTTTTTTTTCCCCGCCTGATAAACGATGGGTAACCCTGTCTTCAAAGTTTTTCAAACCAAGATCGTGGAGTACGCTATGGGCAAGATCACGTGCTTCTTCCGGTGGGTGACCGAGATTGAGTGGACCGAATGTGACATCTTCAATTACAGTTGGTGAAAACAGCTGGTCATCGGAGTTCTGGAATAAAAAACCAACAGATTTTTGAAGGAGTCTGTAGTCTTTCCGATCTTTTACCTCGTTTCCATTAAATAAAATCGTTCCCTGTTGCGGTTTGAGCAGGCCGACCATCAGCTGAAGGAGCGTCGTTTTACCACAGCCATTTGCTCCGATCAGGCCGGTTTTCCCTTTGTCTATACTAAAATTGCACGTCTCAATCACCGGGGATTGAGACGGATAGCAATATGAGATGTCTTTTAGTTCAAGAAGCGGCTGGGGAGTGTTCATAATCTGTTTTTCCTGTTTGGTATGCCGATAAAGATCATGAAGGAAAATACTCCAACCAGACAAGTATCAGGCTGTACACGGAAACCATGGTGATGAGCAGGTAACTCTTAAAATCGATTGAGGGCACTGATAATGGAATAAATCGACCATTGAACCCCCGTAAAATCATGGCCTGGTGAACGCGATGCGCCTGTTCCCAGCTTTTCACAAGCGTCATCCCGAACAGATAGCCAAAGGTCCTGTAGGTGTGAATAGTGGTCGAGGGAGTAAAGCATCGCAATCGTGCTGCGCGGAGCAATCTCCTGTATTCCTGTTCTATGACAAAAATGTAGCGATAGCTAAAAAGAACCAGGTAACAGAGTCTGAGCGGTAACCCGAGTTTTTCAAGACCATAGCCAAGAACAGACAGGTTAGATGTGTTGAGCAGGGCCATCATGGCAATCAGAATGGTATTTGTTTTTAGACCGATAAGCAGAGCGAGTCTGGTTCCTTCAACACTGACCGGTACTAAAGAGAAGAGAATCTTCTGCTCACCGCCATAGGTAAGCGGCAGGGTCAGCAGCAGAAACAGTGTGAAGGTGTTGACCAGGATCAGCCGTTTGAGCACCTGCCTGACAGGAAGCCTGGCAATCGTTACGAGGACCAGGGAGAGAATGCTGAACCCTGCTATCACGTAGAAGCTCTCAGTCGTTGCAGCAGGGAGAACGATTATAAGGGCGGTGATAACCTTTGCAGCTGCATCCATTTTATGAAGCAGGGTTGTGCCTTCAGCAAAGGGCTCTTCTATCATTTTAATTACCAAGAAATGGGTTCGGGTCAAAATAAACCCAAATTACGGCTCCAAGCTCAACCTTCTTTTCTTCACCATCTTTTCCCTTTAGACTGTACTCAGCATCAGTGAGCGCCGAAAATCCCCACCATCCGGGAAGGGGACAGGCAAAAGAGAAATTACCATTTTCATCAGTTTTGACGACCTGGGTTATGTGAGCATCTGTTGGTGCAATCCATTTTTCCTGGTTGTACAGTTCGACTTCAACGTCGATTCCTGCCATCGGGGTGTTGTCAACCAGAACCTGTCCGGAAAAAATGTTCCCGGCATAGTTTCCATACGGTCTGACAAGCGGAACGATCTCTGTTTTCAGCCCTAACGGTGAGTCCCATCCCTGATCATCGCCGTAGGCGGAGATGATTGTTTTGGAATAATGTACGATAAAAATATCCTCAGCCTGCTCCCAGTATGGTGCCTGCTCCATGACAAACCAGTAGAGGCCCGGCTTGGTGGGCTTGTAGCTCAGTTTCCAGGCTTTATGGTCTAAAAAAAATGTCTCGAGCATGATTCCTTTGAGGTCCTGCTTTGTATTGTTTCCGGCAACAAAGACAGTTTGGGGCCAATCAAGATCCATTCCCTTGTTTTCAAAGGGGTGAGCAAAAGCAAAGGTTACTTCCACTTCCGGTTGTTTTTGATTTACCTGGCTCGATGAAGGAATTACCATCCCAAAGTGAGCCTGGGCCGGCAGGGAGGTAAGGATGGCCAGAAGACATCCGGCGATCACCGCGATCAACTGATGATTACATGTTTCTTTTTGGCTGAGAGCCCTAAAAGCATTCATTGCATTATTCTCCTTTACTTTATTTAAAGGTTTTTCTGCTTGCGACTTAGAAACCAGGCGATGATACCGGCACATCCAACCAGGTATCCTATTCCTGCACCGATATCCTTGATCGTTGGGGAATGGTTAACGAGCGCGCCGATATTTTTTCTGATCGGTGCAAGTTTATTTTCCAAGTGTATTGCCAACAATTGCTCAAATTCCGATTTACTCAGACAGGACGGGATTTGGCTGTCAGTCTGTCGATTTGATAACTGTCTGTCAGGGTCTGGCAGTGGTGAGGGAGTTTCAGCAGAACCGCCGTAGTCTGCAGCCTGTATTATCCAGTGAGCCTGGTGACCGTCACCGCCGCTGACAATAATGTCAAGCGGCGGTGATTGTTTGAGGATTTCTTCTGGAATGGTGAAAGAGAAGGTACCGTCTTTGTCGTTTTTTCCGGTGAGAATGGTTTCCTCGGTCACGGAGTTAATCACCTTGACCGTTCCATGGACCAGCGTGCGCCCCCCGGAGAATGAACTCTCAACAGTAATGGTGCCGTTTTCAGCCCAGACAAACAGATTGATCTTGTGAGCAAAGGAATAGGAAGGCCAGAAAAGGGTCGCCAAAACGGATAACAGTATGACACGCTTGAGATTCATGGTCGTTTTTCCAGAGAAAAAGATAATATTTCCGGTTGTACCCGTACTAAAAAGCTGACGGTGAACATGGTAATAATTCCCTCCAGGACTGCGATCGGAAGGTTCCATAGAACAAGAAGATATGATGCTGCCTGAAAACCTTCGTTGGAAAAAATAAGGCATCCTGCCATAAGCAGAGATGAACCGAGTACCGATAAAAAGCCGGCTCCAAAAGAGATCAGCAAACGTTTCTTACCATTTGTCTGAAGTCCTGGCCTCAGCACCAGCCCAAAGATGACCGCGGGAAGGCAGATTATCGTGGTGTTTGCTCCAAGCACTATAATCCCGCCATACCCAAAGAGAACGGCCTGTAAAAAAAGGGCCGCCAGAATAGCAGGGAATGCCGCCCATCCAAGTATCAGCCCCAGGAGTCCGTTGAGAAGCAGATGGACTGATGCTGGTCCTATCGGTACGTGGATGAACGAGGCGATGAAAAAAGCGGACGAAAACAAGCCAATCGTCATCACCTGATCGTAGTCAATCTTTTTCAAGCCGATCATCGTCCCTGCTGCGGTGATGATGCCACCACTCACGAGAGCCGGTATCGTAAGTACTCCTTCTGAAATGTGCATGTTCCCTTTTCCGTCAATGCAGGTTTTTTCCGGTGGTGCTCATGGCCAGGTTGCAGTTTCTCACACCTTTCAGTGATCGCAGACCATCGGCCAGTGCTACCACTGAGTCGGCTTTTCCCTTGATGATGACGACTTCAAGACAGTTGTAATGATCCATATGAACATGAGTTGTTGAAACCACCTGGTGATGGTAGTTATGCTGTATCTCTGTCAGTCTTTCCTGGAGATTGGGCTGATGGTGGTCATAGACAAGTGAAATAACGCCCATAACCTGTTTATCCGCCTGCCACTCTTTTTCCACGAGAACCGCTCGAATTAAATCCCGGATTGCTTCAGATCGGTTGACATATTTTCGCTGGCTGATGAAGTTATCAAAATCAGCGAGCAGTTTTTCATCCATTGAGACGGTAAATCGTTTGAGCACGGTAACACCTTTTTTGTATTTGTGTTACGATATGGCCTCAAGTATTCTGTGTCAACCTTTTTTGAGGAGTGAGTCTGGTAATGGCTGGTGGAAATAATGGTGGTCAGGAAGCCAACAGACAAGAGGGCTGCAAATTTGATGTCATCGGTGTTATCCACTCCTGTTTTCCTGAAAAATTCGGTATTCCAAGGCAGGCCGGGTTGGCACCTTCGGCGCTGGCTACAATTGAGCTCATCGATCCGTTTAACCGGCAGGAAATGGTTCGCGGTCTTGAAACGTTCACTCACATCTGGATTCAGTTTCTGTTTCATCAATCACTATCTGAAGGGTGGAAAGCAACCGTCCGTCCCCCCCGTATGGGGGGCAAAGAGCGTCTTGGTGTATTTGCCACGAGAAGTCCCCATCGGCCCAATCATATCGGGCTCTCTGCTGTCAGACTCCTTGAACTGAGACTATCTGGAAGGAGCGTGGAGCTCGACATAGGTGGAGTTGATCTGCTTGATGGTACACCGGTGCTCGATCTTAAGCCTTATATTCCTTACAGTGACTGCCTGCCTGAGGCGACCGGGGGCTGGCTTAAAAATCCTTTTCCTGAGATGGAGGTGGAATTTTCCGGGCAGGCCGAAGCATTCTGCGACCATTATGAGCAACTGCGCGGCAGACCTCTTTCAACACTGATTCGTGAGGTCTTGAAAACAGACCCGCGGCCTGCCAGCCAGAGAAATAACCGTACCGGTTTCGGTATATCCTTTTGGGATGTTAATATTCGTTGGAAGGTATCGGGGAATACCTGCAGCATTGAGGAGTGTGAACTGGTGATCGACTCGGATAGCTTCTCATCAGGCTCGTAAGCCTTCAGGTTTGCTGCTCTTGTACACAGGCAGGTGTATGGTAAAGGTTGAGCCGCTTCCTTCAGTTGATTGACAGGTAATCGTTCCTCCATGTGCTGCTATAATACCGTATGATACAGAGAGGCCAAGACCGGTTCCCTCCACTTCCGGCTTTGTTGTGAAGAATGGTTCAAAAATACGATCCATTACAGAACCGTTAATTCCTGACCCTGTGTCAGTAATGTCAAGGTTGAGAAAGTCCCCATCGCAGTCAGAAGAAATAATCAATGCCCCGCCTTTCGGCTTCATTGCTTCAATGCCGTTGAGGATAAGATTGAGAATCACCTGGGCGAGCTGATCCTCCTTTCCTAAAATAACCGGGAGCTCATTGTTATGAATAACCGTGGGAACAATATTGTTGTCTAAAAAGGTCTTTTGCTGAAAGAACAGTACCTTGCTGATGATATCTTTTATATCGCAAAATGTTCGTGCTGTGTTCTGGGCTCCGTAGAGGTTTTGAATATCTCCGATGAGATCCTGCATTCGACCACATTCGCTTATGGCAATATTCAGTAAGGTATTATCTTCAGAAGACAGAACGGAACGGTCACGAAAATCTTTCAGTAAAGCCCTTATTCCGAGCAGAGGGTTACCAAATTCGTGGGCAATGGAGGATGATAACCTCCCTAACGCGTTCTGTTTTTGAGTTGTTACCAGGTGACTTATTAACTCTTCTTCATAGGTCACGTCTCGGCTGACCGCAACAAGATTGGTGATCTGGCCAAGCTCATTTGAGATCGGTGACGTGGCGACATCAACGACTCGATTTTCTCCGGCTTTGTTCCTGAACCTGACTCGACCCTGCCAGGCGGAACCCCTGAGTGTTTGTTTGGTGGCGGCCTGATAAGCCTGTTTTAATGTGCCATCATCTGACAGATAATCTATCTTTTTCCCTGTAATCTCATCAAGACTGTAGCCTGTAAGCGTTTCAAACCCGGGATTTACATAAACAAAATTGAGGTCCTTGTCGGTGATAACGACAGAAATCGGAGAATTATCCAGCGCTTCTTTGAGCAGCTCCATCTGATGGCGAAGCTCTCGCTGACCGCTGGTATCGCAAAAGAATACCACCCCACCCGAACACCTACGCTCCGAAAATGTTGGGTATGCTCGCACTTCAGCGTAGAAACCATTATCAGAAGAACAGGAAATATGTGAATCTTTACAGAAAAAAGTCCTGCCCTCCATGACCGTGTCCAGCAATCCTGTGTCTTCAATCTGGGCTTGTTTTTTGAGACCTCGACAATGAAAGAGGTCGGAATATTTTTTCCCGACAATGTCCTCTTCCGCCGTCAGTTGTAATAACTGGACACATTTTGTATTGGCAAAGAGTACAATACCATCGGAATCGATACCGAAAACCCCTTCCTCTGTTGAATTGAGAAACAGACGCAGCTGTTGTTCTCCCCCCAGTACCTCACGATAAGCTGAATACCCTCTTTCCTGCATCGAAGACAAGGCGTGAGCTACCGCATCAAGTTCATCAGGCTGCCTCCTGTCTTCCTTACGGTCAAGGCGGAGCGGAGGGTGCTGCTTATCGACGGTCATTCTGGATACGTGGGCGGACATCGCCTGGAGATGCCTGGTAATGAGATACTGAACAGCCGCCAAGGCCAGCGCCGCCACGATAAATGTTTTAACAGCATTGGAGAATAAGACGATCAGAGCCCGCCTGGTCAGCTGCTGGTAAACCTTTTCAAGGTTTGCGACAACCGTTAAGGTACCTATATGTTCCAGACGGTTCCGGTTCAGGTATTGAATCGGCAGCTGGGCTTTAAAACGGTCAACATCTGTTTTGTGGCCGCTTGACCATTGGACCGCATCATCAATGCTGACCGCGGCATAAATAATATCATCTCGATTGGTGATGCCCTTGAGCAGGGTGTTAACCTGGTTATCATCCATAATCCAGGTATTTTCTGCGATTGATGGAAGATAGGTCTCGTCCAGGGAAGAAAGGTATGATTCTATACTGCCCACCTCACTGCGATAGTCCAGATAGAGCTGCAGCCCAGTACTGAAGAGGGCAACGATCGTACTGATTGCAATAAACCACCAGACAAGTTTTTTGGCGACGGGTGAGTTTAAAGGATACATAGTCATTTGGCTTACCGGGCAGCAGCTGTGTGCTTAACGGCTCATATATTTTTCTATAATTTGTTGGGCAAACATTGACTGTTGAAGCTGATCACTGCCGTTTTGCAACCGTTTTATAATGTCCGGGTCTGTCTCCGGATGAGCACCAAGGTAATAACCGCTTTCTGATATAAACAGGGCGGGCTCAACAGCACTCATCTTGAGATCAACTGATTTCAGGGCTCGATAGATGGTGTATTCATTTCCGGTTATCAGATCGCATCTCTTGTTCAGAAAGAGTTTTGTTTGAATTGATTTGTTTGGTGTCTTGACAATATTTATAGTTTCTTCAAACCCAAGTTCTTCCATTCTTGTGGTGAGTGAGTGACCGAGTATGACTGCGGTAACGTATTTCTTTGCATCTTCAAGGTTTTTAAGCTTGATGTCCTCACGTCCTCGAAATTTATAAAGATAGGTTCGTTTGGTGAGAATTGGCCCGATCCATTTAAAAAGGGATTCCCGGTTTGATGTTCGGTTCAGTGTGTAAATAAACTGATTTTTTTGTTTTTGAACCAGATGGTATGATCGTTTCCAGGGGTAGATCTCGATCCGGGCCTGGTAACCGGCCAGCCGAAATATTTCTTCGATTATTTCTGTGGCAATTCCTACGATCTGACCATCTTCTTCATAGTGAACGGGGGGGAGTGGTTCTGTAAAGACTGTCAGGTCAAGAGCGATGGCCCAGAGTGGGGACAGTATAAAAAGAACAGAGGCCGCAAGTGTAATAAGAAAGCGTTGGATGATTTTATATCTGGCGACTACTCTTCGCCTTTGTTTGCAATTATGCAATAGACCCGTCCTCCGATCTTATACTGATTCGTGACAATATCATAATCGAGACTGCTGCCGTTGATTTCGAGGTTGTTGCCGGTAAGACGTGTGTTCACCGGTGAATGAATCGTTTGATTACTATCGTTGTAGTACAATAGCTCGGTGAAAAGGTTCTGGTTTTCCACACCACGTGAAACCTGAACATCTTGTTGAAGGGTAAGTTTTCTGGTTTCCGTGTTGTACAATCCTTTTTTGGCTTTTATTTTCACAAGCTCCCCGTCCTTGCCAAACAGGTCTGCATCGACCGTGGTCAATTCGAATTCGTTGGGAACCTCAGTGGTGTATGCCGTATCAGCTCGAACCTCGGCCGTTTTTTTTCCCAGCTGGTCCTGGATAATCACCACCTCTTCCATGATGAAATTGTGAACATTTTTGTCTCGTTTGCCAAAATCCGGGTCATATCCTCCGCGGGGCTCCAGGAAGGAAGCCAGTGGCAGGCGCCAGACAGGAAACGTTGCCAGCAGTAGGAGAGGTATAAGCCAGAGTAGATTACGGGTATGCAGCATTATTTCATGTACTGTTGTAAGAGACGGTCATGCATCCCTTTGGACTGAATAATCAGATCACAGACTTCTCGAACTGCACCGGCCCCGCCTTTGCAGCTGGAAACGAAATGACAGAGCTCTTTAACTTCTGGAACACCATTGAGAGGACAGGCTGCCAAACCCGCTCTTGAGAGCAGCGCCAGGTCGATCCAGTCATCGCCCATATAGCAGATCTGGTAAGGTTTCAACGTCGACAATTTGAGAATTTCTTTGAATGCGTCGAGCTTATTACCAATACCCTGCATGATATATTTCATACCGAGTTCTTCAGCTCGTCTGCTGACCAGTTCAGACTTACGTGCCGTTATAATTCCCACCTCGACGCCGCCCTTCTGTACCAGTCGTATGCCAAGCCCGTCCTGGGTATTAAAGGATTTTCCTTCGCTGCCATTTTCTGTGTAGATCAATGATCCATCGGTAAGAACGCCATCAACATCTAAGAGCAGAAGTTGAACGGGATTTGCCTTGGTCATCAGTAGCTGATACTCCGGACTGTCATTTTGACGGCTTCGCTCATGCGAGCGATTGCGATAATTTTCCAATATCTGGCAGTCTGACGGGTGAGAGTCAGAATCGTTTGGTGGGCAATGGCTGCTCATTGTTGAAGGAAATGGCTGAGTATTAAGTAACGCATGCTCGAATGCGAACAATCTGTTCTAAAACAGACTCAATTGAGTCCAGAGCAATGGAGTTTGGACCGTCGCACAGAGCATTCTCGGGATCAGGATGAACTTCCATAAACAGGCCGTCAATACCAACCGCCACAGCTGCCCGGGTAAGAGGAGCTATATATTCCCGCTGTCCTCCTGATGAGCCGCCGGCACCCCCTGGAAGTTGAACGGAATGCGTGGCGTCATAGATAACAGGGCAGTTGAAGCTTCTCATAACAGGCAGAGATCGCATATCGACGACGAGATTGTTGTAGCCAAAGCTTGCACCTCTTTCAACGAGCATAACCTTACTGCTGCCACTTTCACGGATTTTGGTGACAGCATTCTGCATATCCCAGGGAGAAACGAACTGACCTTTTTTCAGGTTAATCGGTTTACCGGTTCGGGAGACAGCGGCCAAGAGGTCCGTCTGTCGACACAGAAAGGCTGGTATCTGGATGATGTCCAATACCTCGGCGGCGATTTTCGCCTGCTGGGGCTCATGAATATCAGAAACTACAGGAACGTTCATCTCAGACCTGATCCGGGCCAGTATTTCCAGACCATGTTCAATACCGGGGCCTCGGTAAGAGGTGATTGACGTCCGATTTGCCTTATCGAATGAAGCTTTGAAAATATAAGAAAGACGGAGTCTGCTGCAGATTTCCTGCATGGTCTCCGCGACCGTTCTTGCGAGGTCTACGGACTCAAGAACGCAGGGACCGGCAATCAGCAGCAGCGGCTGGCCGGTGCCGACCTGGATTGCGGTTCCATTGGGATGTTCTATTGAGACTGGGTCTATATGCATTGGATCCTGCTACTTTTTATGCTTGAGAGCCGCTTTGATAAACTCCCTGAACAATGGATGGGGCTTCATCGGTTTCGACTTGAATTCCGGATGAAATTGACAGCCTAAAAACCATGGATGATCTTCGATTTCAACGATTTCCACAAGGTTGTTGTCTGGCGATGTCCCGGATACTTTGAGGCCGGCGTCTTCAAGCTTCTGGCGATATTCGTTGTTAAATTCAAAGCGGTGTCTGTGCCGCTCGGAAATTTCTTTGTTCTGGTAGGCGTTCATGGCAAAACTATCTTCTATCAGGACGCATGGATATGCCCCCAGCCGCAGGGTGCCGCCCATCTCGGAAGATTCGTCTCTTACCTGGACCTTATTGTTACGATAATCAAACCATTCTTTACAGAGATAGATTACCGGATCTGCAGTCTTGGGATCCAGCTCTGAAGAGTGAGCATTGGGAATACCAGCAACATTACGGCTGTAATCAACAACAGCCAGCTGCATGCCCAGGCAAATTCCAAAAAACGGTATCTTGTTTTCACGTGCATAGGTGATCGCTTTAATTTTCCCTTCCGCCCCTCTCTTGCCAAACCCTCCGGGAACCAGGATTCCCTCACAGCCCTGAAGCAGCTCTTTGGGATCTTTTGTTTCAAGATCCTCAGCGCTCAGGTAGCGGAGATTAACTTCGGCATGATTCGCTATTCCACCATGGACAAGTGCTTCGTGCAAACTCTTGTATGACTCTGTCAGGTCAACATATTTTCCGGTAATCGCTATGGTTACCGAATGTTTCGGAGCATTCAGGTTCTCCACCAGCTTTTGCCACGGTTCGATGTTGGGTTGGCCGGTCCAGACATTCAGCAGCTCCAGAATCTTGGAATCAAGTCCTTCTTTGTGCAAGCGTAGAGGAACCTCGTAGATATTATCTACATCCACTGCTGTAATAACAGCGTCTTTTGGAACATTACAAAACAGGGCAATCTTTGATTTGAGATCGGAAGTCAGCGGTACTTCTGTTCGACAAACGAGAATGTCGGGTTGAATTCCGTCAGCTCGCAGTTCCCTGACGGAATGTTGGGTGGGTTTTGTTTTAACTTCTCCTGCGCTCTTAATATATGGGACAAGGGTCAGGTGAATGAACAATGTGTATTCCCTTCCCAGATCACCCCGTAGCTGACGGATAGCCTCAACAAAAGGCAACCCCTCAATATCTCCAATCGTTCCGCCAATCTCAATAATTGCGATATCAACGCTTCCGTCAAGTTGCCGAATGGCTGCTTTTATTTCATCGGTGATGTGGGGAATTACCTGCACTGTACCACCAAGGTACTCGCCACGGCGCTCCTTGGTGATAACTGAATAATAGATTCTGCCGGAGGTGTAATTATTAACCTGTGCCATCACCGCATTGGTATATCGCTCATAATGTCCCATGTCGAGATCGGTTTCGGCACCATCGTCAGTCACGTAAACCTCTCCGTGCTGAAATGGATTCATGGTACCGGGGTCAACATTAATGTATGGGTCAAGCTTTTGAAAAGTAACGGTGAGGCCCCTGCTTTCAAGAAGTGCACCAATTGATGCGGCGGCCAATCCTTTACCAAGAGATGACAGGACACCGCCGGTAATAAAAATAAATTTTGTTCGCTTGGTATTAGATTTTTTCATGCTGGTCCCGTGGAATGAATTATCTGGTGAGTTTGTTCGCTCTTTTTATACAACTAATTTCTACCAGAGGCAACTGCTCAGCTGGTTTAAATTTTCTTTTACGGAGGTGATTACTTGTCACAGGGGGAGGACGTGAATATCATGCTATTAGATAAGAATAATTCCTAAGAGGAGTTTGTGATGAACTATATATTGTTAACGAGCCTGCTGGCACTGGTCATGGTGGCCTCTTTTTCAGATAAAGTAAGGGCAAAAGATATCGAGTATACGGCAATCTTCGGGGGAGGATGTTTCTGGTGTATGGAACCGCCTTTTGAACAGCAAGCCGGCGTTATTGACGTTGTTGCCGGTTATACCGGCGGAGTTCAAGATGAGGCGACCTATGAGCAGGTGAGCAGCGGCAGAACCGATCATATTGAATCGGTCAAAGTTCGCTATGACCCTGAGCAGGTCTCCTATCGTGAGCTGCTTGATATTTTCTGGCGACAGATTGATCCGACAGATGGCGGAGGACAGTTTGCCGACCGCGGCAGCCACTATAAAACGGCTATCTTTTATTCTTCCGATGAGCAGAGGCAGGCAGCAGAGCAGTCAAAGAAAGAACTCCAGGACTCAGGAATATTTAATCGACCCATCGTAACCGCTCTTTTGCCGGCACAACCATTTTATGAAGCCGAGGAGTACCATCAGGATTATTACCAGAAGAACGTTTTGCATTATTCAGCCTATAAGAAAGGTTCAGGCAGGGAGGCATTTATTGAGAAGGTCTGGGCTGAAAAGGAGATGGGGACAGGAGGGTTCGTGAGACCTGGTGATGATGAACTGAAAAAATCACTGAGTAGTCAGCAGTATAATGTGACCCAGAAAGAAGGTACAGAACCACCCTTTAAAAACGAATATTGGGACAATAAGGAAGATGGCCTTTATGTGGATGTCGTCTCCGGAGAACCGCTTTTCAGCTCCACTGACAAATATGATTCAGGGACAGGCTGGCCAAGTTTCACAAAACCACTGGCAGCAGAGAATATCTCTGAGAATCGCGATGTATCACTTTTTATGGTTCGGACCGAGGTGCGGAGCAGCCAAGCCGATTCTCACCTCGGTCATCTTTTTGACGATGGGCCACCACCGACCAACCAGCGATACTGCATCAACAGTGCTTCGTTGCGATTTATTCCAGTGGATGAGTTGGAATCAAAAGGGTATGGACAATATAAGGCCTTATTCGATGGCAAGTGAGGCCGCTAAACAGGCAGTGACTTAGACAATCTAGACAACCATAGGCTCACCGTTGATTCAGACATATATGCTCAACCTGGGGACCGACCGTTTTCCAGTCAACACAGGGGCGGGCAAATCCTTTGGGCTTGATCAGCGGACACCCGAAAGCGGCGTCGTCAATATAAATTTCACCATATGCCTTGGGGCTTGATGTCCATGACTCCTGGGTCGGGTTTTTATTGACGCCGAACAGCTCAACACCTTCAGATTGCAGGTAATTAACTGCATCGGTGAGGAGGGTGCCCATCATTTTCCCGTCAGATCGCATGGTATAGAGAATTATCTTGCCCCCGGCATTATGTATGCGCTTCAGCCATTTTATTGCATCCGGTACCGGTTTCCCAATTTCAGGGAAGCGATGATCAACTATAGTTCCATCAAAATCTACACAAATATACATAGTATCGTAAGGATGTTAAATCGGGTGACTTGAAAGAGAAAGTACGAGGTACTGTCAGTGAAACAGGCAACCCGGTGGGTCAATTACCGGATTGCCTGTTGTCAGTTGTTTTTACATGATCGGTTTCATGGCGCTCATGTAGGATCTCAGTTCCTCCCCGGTTACCTCAACTTCTGTGTAGCGGATGGCCTCGTTGACATCAATAAGATCAAGGTTGTCGACCCCGCAATCTTTTAGATCAAGACCTTTGCCGATTACATCAACATCGACACTCTTCATGAAATCAGTCAGAAGCGGTTCTGCCTCATGGGCAAAAAGATAGCAGCCGTATTCCGCAGTGTCGGAAATGACGACATTCATCTCGTACAATTTCTTGCGGGCGATCAGGTTTGCAATGAGAGGTACCTCGTGGAGAGATTCGTAATATGCTGATTCTTCTTTAACTCCTGCGGAAACCATCGTATCAAAGGCCAGCTCCACTCCGGCCTTTACAAAGGCGACCATCAGGATACCATGATCGAAATACTCCTGCTCAGGGATATCCTCTGTCATCGATTCAGCTTTTTCAAAGGATGTTTCACCGGTCTCTTTTCGCCATTTGAGAAGGTTGGCATCATCGTTTGCCCAATCCTGCATCATGGTAGAAGAGAAGGTGCCGGACATGATATCATCCATATGTTTTTCAAAAAGCGGGTTCAAGATGTTTTTCAGCTCTTCCGCCAGCACAAAGGCTTTTATTTTTGCTGGATTTGAAAGTCGATCCATCATGTTGGTGATACCACCATGCTTCAGCGCTTCAGTGGTAACTTCCCAGCCATATTGTACAAGTTTGGAGGCATATCGTGAGTCAATGCCATTCTCAAGCATCTTGTCGTAACAGAGCAGGGTTGCCGTCTGCAGCAGTCCGCAGAGAATTGTCTGTTCTCCCATAAGGTCAGACTTAACCTCTGCGATAAAAGAGGACTGAAGTACGCCGGCACGATCCCCTCCGGTCCCGCAGGCATAGGCTTTGGCAATCTCCCATCCTTCACCTTTGGGGTCATTCTCACGATGGACAGCGATCAGTGTGGGGATGCCGAACCCTCTGGCATACTCCTCACGCAGCTCGGTACCCGGACCTTTCGGTGCAACCATGATTACGGTGATGTCTTTTCGAATCTGCATCCCTTCTTCAACAATGTTAAAGCCATGCGAGTATGACAGACATGCCCCGTCCTTCATCAGAGGCATGAACGAGGTGACCGCATCGGTATGCTGCTTATCAGGAGTCAGATTGACCACCAGGTCAGCGAGCGGCATCAGCTCCTGGTAGGTTCCAACCACAAATCCGTGCTCGGTGGCATTTTTCCATGACTGCCTCTTATTGCTGATTGCATCGTCACGAAGCGCATATGAAACGTCCAGACCCGAATCACGTAAATTCAGTCCCTGGTTCAAACCCTGGGCGCCACAACCAACGATGATGATTTTCTTACCCCGGAGGGCCTCAACGCCGTCAAACTCTTCTGCTTCCATGAAACGGCACTGTGCCAGTTCCTCTATCTGCAAACGCAAAGGCAGTGAATTAAAATAATTTTCTCCCATGATATATCTCCTTTTTTTTGTGATCTTTTTAGATAATTTGATCGAACATGATGATTCCTTGATCTCATATATGACCTATTCAATATTGCGTCAAGTGATTTATATGTGATACTGTGTTGCACATTGCGCAACGATTGTTTTTTCACGGGGGGAACCACACCTCAAAACATTGTTTCGGGCCAGCATGGATATCAGAGAACTCAACCTTTTCCTGCACCTCACGGGGACCCTGCACTATGGTCAGACAAGCAGAGCCTGCAATATAACGAGATCCGGCCTGACCAAGGACTATCCAGCGGCTTGAGCAGGAGATTGGAGAACAACTGTTCATCCGTGATAGCCGCTCGGTCACCTTGTCGCGTGCCGGAGATTTATTTAAGGAATATGCCATCGATGTGATCCGTCGTCATCGTGCCCTCCAGGTCCAGATGGCAGCTGAGCATAATCTACACGGAGAACTTTCCCTCTACTGCTCGGTGACGGCCATTCTATCGATTCTTCCGGGTATAATTGTACGGTTTCGCCATGCCTACCCGGACATACATCTCAATCTCCAGACTGGTGATGCAGCAATGGCCCTGCCGAGCCTTGAAAGCGGTGAAGCCGATATTACGATCGCTGCATTACCGGACAGTTTACCCCGGCAGGTTGTTTTTCTGAAAATGCTTGAAACGCCGCTTATTTTTATCGGCCCCAGAAACCCTGAAGAACTGGGGCAATCGCTGTCCCTGAATAACTGGAGTAAGATTCCGGTTATTATGCCAAAACGCGGGCTCAGTAGAAGACGGTGTGAGCGCTGGTTCGCACAGAAAAAAATAACGCCTGCCATCTATTCATCTGTAGCCGGAAATGAAGCGATGATAGCGATGGTCGCCATGGGCTGCGGGATCGGTGTTGTGCCCCGACTGGTGCTCGAAAACAGCCCGCTGCGCAACCGTATACGGGTCCTTGATGTAAGGCCGGCTCTCGATCCTTTTTCGGTTGGTGCCTGCACCACCAGATCCTTGAAACGCAGACCGGTCGTGGAAGCGTTCTGGCATATTGCTGAACAGGAAATACTCAATCGTTATACTTCACGAGGAATTGATGAAAACCATCCTGATAACAAATGATGACGGTATCTACAGTCCTGGGCTTTCAGCCCTCAAAGAGGCCCTGAGGCCACTGGGGAAGATCATAACAATTGCCCCTGACCGGGATAATTCGGCCATCTCCCATGCCCTGACCATGAATCGACCGCTCTTCCTTGAGCAGCTTGGTGAAGATCGTTACTCCCTGAACGGAACACCAACGGACTGTGTTGCGGTCGGTTTGAACAAAGTAGTCGATGGCCTTCCTGACCTGCTGGTATCAGGTATCAATTCCGGCCCCAATATTGGCGATGATATTTCGTACTCCGGGACGGTTTCTGCCGCAATAGAAGGAACCATGTACGCGGTACCTTCACTGGCTGTTTCTCTCGCCGGTAACGAACCACTGTCTTATGAGGTAGCAAAGACGGTTGTCCACGCTTTGGCAGCCAAAACAATGAAATATGGTTTACCGGCAAATACATTGATGAATATCAATATTCCCCATGACAAGAATATTTGCGGAATACGGGTTACCCGACAGGGGCGGCGTATATGGAAACAGGCGATTCAGGAAATAACGGACCCGTTTGGCCGCCTGCATTATTGGATAGGGGGAGGCACACCACTGCTTGATGTTGGCAAGGATACCGATGTATATGCGGTTGAAAGCAACTATATCTCTGTTACACCGATTCACCTTGACCTGACAAATCATGAAGGAATCAGTTATTTTAAAGAAGATCTCAAGCTTGAAACACTCACCGAACAGCTGCAAATTTAACCACTTTTTATTGATATGCCCAATACCCTGGCACATTTCGGCATACAGACACTGGCAAGCAAAGCCGTTGACCGAACAGCAGATATCAAATGGATTGCTGTTGGCTGTATACTGCCGGATCTTCCATGGATTAGCCAGCGGCTCATATCCATTCTGGTACCTGGTGTCGATCTGCTGTCACTACGTGTTTACTGCCTGATCCAGGCATCATTATTCTTCTGTCTGATTCTCAGCGGTGCAATTGCGCTCTTGAACCGCAACGCCACCCGAGTTTTTCTCCTTCTTGGAGCTAACAGCCTGGTTCATCTGCTGCTCGATGGCATGCAGACCAAATGGGCAAACGGCGTCCACCTGTCAGCCCCTTTCAGCTGGAAGTTGAGCCAGTTTCAACTCTTCTGGCCGGAACACATGATAACAGGCGTGCTCACCGCAGGAGGTTTGCTTATTATCGCTTATTACGGCTGGTATGAGCGCCGTAAATTTCTGGATTTGAAACGCTCTGTTTTCCCCCTGCTGCTCTCCTCTTTGCTGCTGATATCATACGTCCTGCTGCCATTCATGTTTTTTAATGAGTCGTTTGAGGCAGATAATCATTATGTTCAAACACTTCAGAGTAAAGAACAGCGTTCGGGAAAAGCGATTGGTTTTGACCGGTGCAGGTATGATAAATCAACAGCAACAATTACTGTCTTTACCAGGGAAAAATTTAAACTTATTTCAGACCAGTCAATAGCTGACGGGACGATTTCACTGCTGGGAATATTTACCGATAACAATACCATTACGGCCAGCACGGTTCATCAGCACGCCGCCTCACGTGATTTCTATTCGTATGTTGGGTTATCGATTCTGTTATTATTATGGGCAACCGCTCTCCTATCCGGTAAGATCAAAATCAGCTGAAACAACCTGTCAGCAGCACCCCTTGGATTGAATACCTGCCTTTGCCAGCCATCTGCAGAAAGATTGGTTGCGACAACCGGGAAGAAAGTACTCAACCTTGGCCATCAAATACTATTGCAGGGTTTTACCGCTTTTTCATGACGTAGCCCATGGTGAATTGATCAGCTGAGAATCTCGTTGATCATTGTGCATTCTCTTATTATAGGTATTATCGTATAGTTCGGCTCTCTTCTATTATTTTTCTGAAACTATAAGGAGTGTACATATGCAAGTAACCTGTCATGGTGCTGCCGGTAGTGTTACCGGGTCATGCCACCTCGTGGAAACACGTTCTAGCCGATTCCTCATTGACTGCGGTATGTTTCAGGGGAATAAGACCCTTAACCGAAGGAATTACGAACCGTTCCAGTTTGACCCCAAAACGATTGATTTTGTTATCTCAACACACGGTCATATTGACCACTGCGGACTGCTGCCCAAATTAGGAAAACATGGGTTTACCGGAACGATCTATGCAACCCCGGCAACAGCGGATCTCCTTCCGGTCATGCTTGGGGATGCCGCCTATATCCAGGAAAAAGATACAGAACATGAAAACAGAAGGCGGGAAAGAAAGGGTCAGCCACCCCGGGAACCGCTCTACGACAGGGCAGACGCTGAGCAGGTAACCGGGCTGATTCAGCCACTGCGCTATAACACCTCAATGATGGTAAATGATGAAGTCACCTTCAGACTTCGTGACGCCGGCCATATCATCGGCTCGGCCATCGTTGAATTGTATGTCAAAGAGAAAGATCGGGAGATTAAAACAGTCTTCTCAGGTGATCTTGGCCAGTGGGATGTCCCCATTATTGAGGACCCAACATATATATGGAACGCAGACTATGTCTTTATAGAATCAACCTATGGTGACAGAAATCATCAGAGATCACTTCCACGAAAAGAACAGCTTCTCGAACACGTCGTCAATACCTATGGCAAGGGTGGAAAGCTGTTGATTCCCTGTTTTGCGCTTGAACGGACACAGGAACTTCTCTATACCCTCAGTGAATTAATGACTGAATCCGAAGATTTTCCACCGATGAATGTCTACCTGGATAGTCCCCTGGCCATTAAAATAACGGAAATCTTCAAAAAACATCCCGATCTCTACGATGAAGATGCCAAGGCGCGAACCGACAAACCGTTTGAGTTTCCAGGGCTTATCTGTACCCCGTCTGTTGACGAGTCACGTCAGGCCAATGCAATGACAGAGCCAGCTATTATCATAGCCGGGAGCGGTATGTGCACTGCCGGACGAATTCGTCATCACCTGAAGCATGGAATATGGAATCCGAAGAATACGGTACTTTTCGTCGGCTACCAGGCACCGGGAACGCTGGGGCGTATCTTAGTGGATGGTGCCGAGGAGATAAAAATGATGGGAATGACGCTTGTGGTAAAAGCTGAAATCGCCAGGATTGGAGCATTCTCAGCCCATGCAGACAAGGATGAACTGACCGGATGGCTTTCTGCCTTTAAAGAAAAACCAAAACGCGTCTTTCTCGTCCATGGAGAAGAGAAGACCCTTGCTGCGTTTAGCTCATCGCTTGAAGCTATCGGTTTTGATACTGAAATCCCTGTCAGGGACAGGTCGATTTCTCTGAACTGACATGGTTTAGCGGGAGATTCGCCGGGCGAATCTCCCGAAGAGATAATTAACTGCCCAGAACCCATTGCCCCTGCGCATTTCTGCAAGCAGTCGACATGGTCTTCTGCGGTTGCCCGTCGATTACTGCTGTAATCTCAGCCTCCCGACAGACCTGGTTTGTTGACGGATTTGTATAGGCCTGCTGGGGTACAACCTGGAAGTTGTTACCGGAGTCCGGGTTTACCCAGGTAACCGGTTGCCCGGATGGACCACTTTCATAGGCATTATTGAGCTGCTGCTTGTCTTGTTTATCCATCTCATTACCGACAATGTAGCCAAGCATTGTACCGACAGCGGCACCAATCAGTGTTGCTGATGTGTTTCGGCCGATAGCCTGGCCGATCAATGCTCCACCTGCAGCACCACCGACCGCGCCCTTCGTGCCTTTGCTCACGCCGTCAAATTGTGCACAAGATGACATAAGTACCATCATCACGCCAACCAGAAAAAGTGCTATCAATCTCATGGAATCCTCCGCAAATAATAATTTTTCTGTAGGGAGTTAAAAATCTAACTAACTGATTATTCATAATAAAAATTATATACTATTCAGTAAAAAATGTAACGCTGAATTTTGCACTGTCAATGATAAATTAGAGTACCTAATCAGAAATTATCTGCCCCCTCGAGGTGAATGATATTCCCTGCTGATATTGGGTTCCGATCATGACAGATTCTATCACCGGTGGGTTCACTGAGGTTTCTGCGTTCCATTTTACCACAAAGTTTGCACCGGACCCGCCACTGGTGTCAGACTCTTTTACAACGTAGCGTATAGAGGCCATCGGGCCCAGAATCTGAGATGATTAAATGTTTCACCAGTTTGCCATGTGAATCATAATAATCAATTGAAGCCAGGGAAATTGCTTCTCTCAGGTTTGTGTTTCTGATACTCAGTGTAACGGCAAGGTCAAAGGTACGTTCACGATTTCCACTATAGATATGTGAGTATACAGGAACATAAACAGTCTGGCCGTTGGTCTTTAAGGCATCCGCCAATACATTTGTGCCACCTTGAGCAAGTAGAAATAGCAGGACTATCGCCAGTTTTACCCAAATTGAGATTACCCTCATAGCTTCTCCTCCTGTGCTCCGTCAATCATCAGTCTTTTAAAGCACGCTCAATATCCATCTGCATATGCTCGAGCACTTCAACAGGGTCAGATGCCCTGGTTATGGGACGACCAACCACCACGTGGTCGGCGCCACCCTTCACAGCAAGACCAGCGGTCATGACACGTTTCTGGTCATCAGTTTGTTCAGAAATATTAGCCCCGGGCCTGATACCGGGTGTTACAATCAACAGTTTGTCACCGAGTTCTGATCGCAGTCGCGATGCTTCCAGACCAGAGGAGACAACGCCGTCACAACCGAGCTGAAGTGCGGTCCGGGCGCGGTGATAAACAAGATCAGCTATGGAGCCGGTCATTCCCATTGCCCGCATATCCTCTTCCCCGAAACTGGTGAGAACCGTTACTGCAAGCAGTTTCATGTCACCCCGTGCTGAAACAGCGGCCCTGATTATCGGTTCATTGCCATGAATTGTTGCCAGGCTGACCCCCCGGCTATTTACCTGCTGCACAGCCAGCCTTACGGTTTGAGGTATATCAAAAAATTTTAGATCCAGCATTACTTGATGGCCACGATCAAGAATCCAGTCTATTGTATTGAACCAGTCTGCCATAAAAAGCTGAAGACCAACCTTGTAAAATCCGGCATGGGACTCACACTTTTTAACAACTTCCTTTGCCTTATCAGGGTGGTCGACATCAAGTGCGACAATGATTCGTTCCCGCAATGGAATTGCTTTGCCCATTTTACACCTCTTCTGCCCGTTTACTCAGTGATATTTTGCAGCTAACACATACTATACTGCTTCTTATACTGCTTCTAAAAGTAATGCGGTAGTTTGCTGTAGAGATTCTTGCTCTCCTCCTGTTGGAGAGACGTATTGAAAGAGATGGTGACCAGGAAGCACCCCCTGCAGACAAAGACTATCCCTGGAAAATAAAAAATTTTCGAAGCGCATAATTTATCATGACTGCAGTAATGATATTTGAGAAAAAGGCATAGGTGGTGAGCATACCGAAACGTTTAATAAGAATCCCCATCAGTGCCGTTCCTATGGCCACGCTTATACCTGATACCAGATAAAAAAAGAAAATTTCCAGAACAATATGATGCCTGCCACGTTCAAATACCCATAAGATATTGAGGATATATGCAACCATGTTGGCAAACAGAAAGGCAATTATATTGGCCATCATTGAATTTCTTGCCCGGCGATAATCATCTCTCTGCTGAATCTTGAGTCTGAATAATCGGACAGCAGGATCTTTTTCCTGCAGGCATGGAAAAAGTTTCCACCCGACAAGGTGGAATATGCAGATATGGGTTAGTGTTGCCACACCGCCTGCAAGTGCGTATTTTATAAATTGTATCAGGGTTTCGTTTTCAAGAAGATTCATAGTGTTGGGATCATCATATCTGATCGTTGTTTTAATGAAAGAAAGCAGCTCAGCAAGCCATTAAGCCGTATTATTATGACTGATTGCCTGGCATATATACTTAACCTGTTGTCATCTGAACAGTTTAAAATCGATTGCGGTGCCTGTTATTTTCTTTGTGTCTCGACAGCAGGCAGGATATTGAAAAATCATTGCAGCAAACTTAAGCACACTGGACTGACCAGGTCTTTGAGATATCTCGTGGCCTGATATTACAAAACTGCGAGGTTGTTTTATTGCTTTCCTGTTGGTGTTTCATATCATCAACTATCTCAGATAGAGTAGTATTTATCAACACCATAACACTTGGCAACGGCGTAAATGAGCAGTTAGTTTATCACTAATTATTATAGTAAAAAAGAATTTCGGTGATAATAGGCTGGATAGAACTGGTTATACTTCCTTACCAAATATGTTTTTTCTGCAAATTTCAGCTCTTTAACGCTGATCTGCTGTCATTTGAAAAAATATTAATAATTTTTGATACTTCAGATAGGTCAAACTGATTTCAATTTATCTTTACAAAAAAAAGTCTGCCCTATAAGTTAGGGCATTCGCAAATTCAATACAGAGAAATATTCTGTCGTTTGACCAGGGTACTTTTCGAATTTTACCCTGTTACCGCATCAGGCAGCGCGGAAATGATGATTCTGCAATGAATGGCCAACTCGGAAAGCAAGGAGGTATGGTATGTCTGTTAAAATTTTTATAAAAAGAAAAGGCGTTGAGAAAAATATTATTGAATTAACGGTTCTTCTTAAAAAATTACGGAGTCTTACCCTGAACCAGCCCGGTTATATTTATGGTGAAACCCTGCGACGAATTGATCAACCTGACGAATGTATGGTTATTTCGACCTGGCGGTCGCTGCAGGATTGGGAAGGCTGGTTAAAAAACGAGGAGCGTATCAGTATTCAGAGTGAGATAGATCTGCTTCTCGGCAAAGATACAGAATACGCTGTTTACGAAGAATAAACAGAAAGTCGAGTAGGTAATAATTAAGGTAGGTATCCAATGATCATTGAAGGCTTGAAGTTAATGGTTGTCGGCATGACAACTGTCCTGCTGTTCCTTATATTCATGATTTTACTCATCCAGCTTGTTGCTCACCTGACCAGGGGAATAACCGCCAGAGAGCTGCAGGCGATGGAAGACGAGAGAGAACGTCTGAAGCAGGAGAGAGAACGCGAAAAACTGGCGGCAGCGATAGACGGCAGTGATGAGGATATTGTTATCATTACTGCAGCGATAGCCGCATTTGAAGCTCAAAGAGCTGCTGCTTAACCATAGTTTTGGAACGGTAAACATACACGTCATCTGATCACGAGCTGACACAACAAAACGCAAGGAGAAGTACTGTGGGTAAAAAAGTAATCAAATTCATGGATACGTCTTTTAGAGACGGGTTTCAGTCGGTTTTTGGCGCTCGGGTATTAACCGATGATTTCATGCCTGCAGTGCAGGCGAGTGTTGATGCTGGTATAACACACCTGGAGGCAGGCGGTGGCGCACGTTTTCAAAGTCTGTTCTTTTATTGCGGTGAATCAGCTTTTGATATGATGGATCGTTTCCGTGCCGAAGTTGGACCGGACATTAACCTGCAGACACTTGCCCGCGGTATCAACGTGGTAGCACTGAGTCAGCAGCCCAGAGACATTATCGATCTCCATGCCAAGATGTTCAAGAAACATGGCATGACAACCATTCGGAACTTTGACGCGCTCAATGACATCAGAAACCTCGAATATTCAGGTGAGCGTATTGCTCACCATGGTCTCCATCACCAGGTAGTCATTACAATAATGGACCTGCCTCCTGGATGCACTGGAGCCCACACTGCCGAGTTCTACCTTGATCGGCTGAAGCAGATTATTGAATCAGGCCTTCCATTCCATTCCATCTGTTTTAAAGACGCCTCAGGAACAGCAAACCCTCGCAAAATTTATGATACCTTCAAAGGTGCCCGGAAAATGGTATCTGAGGATACCATTCTCTGGTATCACACCCATGATACTGCTGGAATTGCTATTTCACAGAACCTTGCTGCGATAGAGGGCGGTGCTGACGGTATTGATCTTGCGAAAAGCCCGGTTTGCGGCGGTACCTGCCAGCCAGATATCCTATCCATGATGCATGTGCTGAAAGGAACTGATTTCACGCTCGATCTTGACTACGAAAAAGTACTCGCTGCTGAAGAGGCGTTTGAACTGGCAATGAGTGATTACTTCATTCCACCGGAAGCGAAAATGGTATCCCCGACCATCACCCTGTCTCCAATGCCTGGTGGTGCGTTGACTGCAAATACCATGATGATGCGTGACACTGGTACGCTGCACCTCTATCCGGACGTAATCAAAGAGATGGCAGAAGTTATTCGCCTCGGTGGTTTTGGTTCATCAGTAACACCGGTCTCACAATTCTATTTCCAGCAGGCTTATCTGAATGTCACCCAGGGGAAATGGAAGAAGATCAACCCGAGCTACGGTAACATGGTACTTGGCTATTTTGGCCGGACGCCAGTACCGCCGGATCCGGAAATTGTTAAAATCGCCTCCGAGCAACTCGGGAAACCTGTCTTCACGGACGACCCACTTGATATCCTTGAGCCCGGTATCCCAAAAGCAACGAAAATTCTGGAAGAGAATAAACTGGAGGTCAGTGACGAGAACATTTTCATCATTGCCAGCTGTGAGCAGAAGGGCCTCGATTATCTTCTCGGAAACGCAATCGTTAATGTACGTAAAAAATCAGATGTTGAAGCAGAGGTGAAAACCAAAGCCGCAGCACCTGCAGCACCAGCAGCTCCTGTTTCAGGACCGCGGTCATACTCTATCACTGTTAACAACCGTATTTACGATGTAAGTGTTGCTGACGGAAGCGGTGCCGTTCAGGCGGTACCGGTTCAGGCCGCCGCCGCTGCCGCTGCTCCGCCGGTGGTTGAAGGCACAGAAGTGGATGCCCCGACACCTGGAAATATTGTAAAGCTTCTTGTCAAACAGGGTGATGCTGTTAAAACAGATCAGCCGCTGGTGATCATGGAAGCTATGAAAATGGAATCCGAGGTCAAATCTCCCTGTGACGGTAAAGTAGTGGCAGTCCATGTATCGGCCGGAGACACTGTTCAGGCTTCTGACCAACTCTTCACAATCGGTTAGGATTTGTTGCTGAGCCATTTGTACTATGGATGCGCTGGTGATACCGGCGCATCTTTATTTATCGTTCGAATGATGGAATCGCTATGAAAATAAAGTTTTTTTTCCTCATCTTACTCAGCCTGATCCTTGGTGTTCATACCTTTGCACAGACTGCCCAGGATACCGTTCCGATCAACGCACCCGCGGATGCAAAGGTTATCCGCATCGATGTCAAGGCCGGCGATAACGTGTTCAGCGGAGATACGCTGGCAATACTGAAAACCGACGACGGCACAACGATTATACTCAAGGCAGGTGTCTCCGGTACCGTTACTGCCATAGATATGAAACCATACAGGAAGGTTTTAGAAGGGAGTTCACTTGGTACCATTGAGCCGGCCCTCGTTGTCGTGGATCGCCCAGTTGATACTGAAGCCGAGGCTCTTCCCAATATCGCCACACTGGCAAAAAATCTATTTAAAACCACCGGAATATACGGCATCATAGACGGCCAGGTTGATAAAGACTGGACCGTCGGTATCGGACGAATTCTTATGATCCTTGTGGGGCTTACGCTGCTCTATCTTGGTATATTTAAAAAATTCGAACCGCTGCTTCTTATACCGATCGGTTATGGGGCTATTCTGGCCAATATTCCATTAGCAGGCATTGCTGAGCCTGGCGGCATCCTTTATTATATCTATGAGGTTGGTATTGTTACAGGAATATTCCCGCTCTTGATTTTTATGGGCGTCGGGGCACTGACTGATTTCGGCCCGATGATCGCAAATCCTAAAACTATTTTGCTCGGGGGCGCTGCCCAGATTGGTATCTTTGTCACACTTCTCGGCGCCTTGCTTCTGTCCGATCTTGTACCCGGCATCAGTTTCTCGTTGAGAGATGCTGCATCAATTGGAATTATCGGTGGTGCAGACGGGCCAACAGCAATCTTCCTGTCAAGCAGGTTGTCACCTCGACTGCTTGGCTCAATTGCCATTGCTGCTTACTCCTATATGGCTCTGGTACCGATCATCCAGCCACCGATCATGAAGTGGCTCACCACTGAAGAGGAGCGCAAAATCAAGATGGTGCAGCTACGGCATGTTTCCAAGCTTGAAAAAATGATACTGCCTCTGCTCGTACTTGGCATCTGCGCCTTCCTGTTGCCGACGGCCGCCCCGTTGATCGGTATGTTCATGCTCGGTAATCTTGCCAAGGAATGTGGTGTTGTTGACCGTCTCTCTGATAACATTAAGGGAGCACTGATGTACACGGTCACCATCTTCCTCGGTCTTGGTGTCGGCAGTAAACTCTCTGCTGATAAATTTCTTAACATGGAAACACTCGGGATCCTCGCTCTTGGTATGATCGCATTCTGTATCGGTACCGCCGGCGGAGTGTTGATGGCAAAATTGATGAACAAAATGTCAAAAACCCCGGTTAACCCACTGATCGGAGCAGCAGGAGTCTCTGCAGTGCCAATGGCAGCCCGTGTAGTCAATAAAGTTGGTCTTGAGGCCAACCCGCAAAATCATCTTATCATGCATGCGATGGGAGCAAATGTTGCAGGAGTTATCGGTTCTGCCGTGGCAGCAGGCGTTCTTCTTGCTCTGCTTTGATGTAGGATCATCGATATAGATCCTCAAAGGTCCGTAATGGTTTTCCGTTACGGACCTTTTTTTTTGCATTGTCGCCCTGCAGTTTTTTTGATACATGGTCAGCTGAATACGGTTATTCTACTTAATTTAGAAGATAGCGAAATCTGTCAGGAGCCAGGAGGATGAGCAGATGTTGAAAATACATGATGAAGCAGAAGAGCATCTTAATAATTTATTGGCTGAAGGCAGCGACAACTCGGCGATTCGGATAGCCTTAATGGGAGGGGCTCACGGGCCAGGTCTTGGTCTAATCGTTGAGGAGGCCGGGGAAGATGACCTGAGATTTGAGCACGGAACTATTCCATTTATTATTGATAAAAAGCTGATGGATTATTGCAAATCGATAACCATTGGCTTTAGAAAGGGAAGCGAAGGTAGTTGCGGCGGCAGCAGCACCAGTGGTTTTCTGATTGAATCGGAAAACCCCCTGAGCATCTAGTGGACTAAGATTATTTTAAGACAGTATCGAAAAGTTATTACATTTGTCTGACAGATTGATGCCTTACAATCTGGTTACTCAGGATACTGTTTTTTTAATTATTTCCTCATCAAAATAGTTGACTGACATTCCGCCATCGACAACGATTGTCTGACAGACAATTCCCGAAGAACGGTTTGATAAAAGAAATGTTGCCGTATTTGCCGCCTCCTCGGTTGTCAACGCTCTTTTCCGCAATATCGCTTTTTCCGCAAACAGGTAGCTGTCAACATATCCGGGAATACCTGCAGAGGCAGATGTTTTGAGCAAGGCCGGAGCTACCGCATTGAATCGTACCTGGGAGAACTCAGAAAAACTTTTGGCGAGAAAAGACAAAGATGAATCAAGTGCTGCTTTTATCGGGGCCATATAACCGTAATTGACAGCAGCCATGCGAGTTGTGGATATGGAAATGGTAACCACCGAGGCATCAGTTGCAAACAACTCCTTAAAGTGGTTGGCAATCGAAATCAATGAAAAACAGGAAATATCAATTGCCTGCAGAAAGTCCTGTTTATTGGTCTGATGAAATGGCTTTAAACCGTCTGAGTAATTTGCAAAGGCGATGGAGTGAACCAGGCCGTCTATTCGGCCCCCGTGTTCAGGATCAATGAGGGCTTTCACCTCATCTCTCACCCTGACAATCTGCTCTTCATATTCCACATCACATAAAAACACCGGACATGTGGGAAAGAGTTTCTTGGCAGTTTTACGGCGCTCCTCTGAGCGGACAATAAGGATTACGTCGGCACCCTGGTCAACCAGGTTTCTGGCAATAGCTGTGGCGATTGACTTCTTGTTGGCTAACCCGAATACAACAAAACGTTTCTTCGAAAGATTAAGAAAATCCATAAATACCAAATGTTATCGTGATCTGATTTATTTTTACCCGTTAAGACTTATACTACAATACTGTTATTGACGAAACAAGAAGCGAAGGGGCACTCCTCATGAAGGCCTTATTTATGGGCTTCCGTTTCAAAATTCATTACATTGGTTCTGCTCAATAAGTATCCTTATCTTAAAATTTTTGGCCAATCATATATTATGCAACACTATATAGCGGGAATTGATACCGGCGGTACCTGTACCGATGGTGTAATCATGGACACGGATACACAGGAAGTTGTCGCCACAGCCAAGGTGGCGACAACACATTATGACCTGTCACAGGGAATTTCCGCTGTACTTGGAAAAATTATAAAAAAATCTGGTATTTCGGCGGATCAACTTGTGGCAACCTCGATTTCAACAACCCTGGCAACAAACAGCGTTGTTGAAAAAAAAGGCGCCCGGGTTGGCCTTCTTGTGATTGGTTATGTAAAACATTTCAAGCTGCCGGTAACGGCCGTGCTCTATTTCAAGGGTGGACATACCATCCAGGGGATAGAAGAAGAACCGCTGGAGCTGGAATATCTTGTTGAGACAGTTGAAAAACTCAAAGCAGAAGTAGATGCCTATGCGGTCTGTTCTGCCATGTCAATGAAAAATCCGGCACATGAACTGGTGGCAGAAAAAGCGATTTCGATGATTGATCCCAAACCTGTCTTCTGCTCACATCGGGCAAGTGAGCAGGCAGGAATGCAGGAAAGAGCAGCTACTGCAGCGCTGCACGCCAAACTGATGCCAGTCATGCAGCGCTTTACTGCAAGTGTGATGAAATCAATGGACGCTCTCCAGCTTTCCTGTCCTCTCACCATTGTCACCGGCAATGGAGAGACCATCGACCCTGAGCAAGCTGTCAAAGAGTCAGGAAAAACAATTGCCAGCGGTCCGGCCTGTACAGCACTGTATGGAGCTCATCACAGGGATGAAACATGCCTGGTGATAGATGTGGGCGGCACAACAACAGACCTGGCCCTGATAGAAGAAGGCCAGCCGATTCTCTCTGCTGGTGGCTGCTCAATTGATTCCTGGGTAACTCATATGGAATCAGTAGACATGCAGACAGGTGGTATCGGCGGCGACAGTCTGGTGGAATTTTATGGGGACCGACCCATGTCACTGGGGCCGAACCGGGTTATTCCGTTATCAATGAGCAGCCAGAGTCCTTCCCCCGGAGTCTGGCTCGGCACAGATCAGGCGTCACGATGCATTGCTCTTGCCAGAGATATTCCGGATACTGCTGAGCTCTCCAACCACCCGATCCTGAAAATACTTCAGCAAACAGGCCCCTCAACATTATCGTTGCTGATGCAGGAGAGCGGGCTCAGCGGGTTTCCACTTGACAGAGCGCTTGAAATGCTCAACAGGAAACAATTGATTAAAGAAACCGGTTTTACCCCGACAGATGCCCTTCATGTTCTTGATCGCGCACTTTTTGGCAACAAAGAAGAGGCCATTGAGGGTGCTGAAAAACTTGCAGGGATTCTGAATATCTCCACTTATGAGCTTTGCACGAGGGTCCTTGAAGAAACGGAAAACAGGATCAGAGATCTGGTCATACAATATATTATCACCAGGTCATGGGGAAACTCGTTAAGCGGGTTTCTCTCCTCCCATCATCATAACCCCTATATTAAAACCGATTTCAGTCTGAAAATACCGCTCATCGGAATAGGAGCTGCTGCCAGATATTTTCTGCCGGGGGTTGCCACCAAACTGTCGACTACCATTTCTTTCCCACCGTTTTCTGCTGTTGGAAATGCGGTCGGTGCCGGATTGGCGGGACTCAGCCGGATGGAGACAGTTAAAGGTTATTTATCATAAGGGCACCGTTTTTAAGCCATTGACAGTCCTCTTCGTCTGTATATGTTAATAGAGTCTTTTTCCAGCACGTTGCTGCCAGAGCTTAGGGCATCAAAAACCACAGAACCGATGTAACAGGTCAAAAGAGTTTTTCTAGATGATTACTGACATTTCGCTTGGCCAATATTCAAAAACAGAAGAAATAGCCAACTGGGTCACCCACGCGGTAGCACTGCTTCTCTCTATAACAGCCCTGGCCCTGATGGTTGTATATTCCACCCGATTCGGTAATGTTTACCATATTGTCAGTTCTGCTGTTTTTGGAACCACACTCATACTTTTATACAGCGCCTCAACGCTCTATCATCTTGTGCCGGTCGGCCGGGCAAAAAATGTATTTCAGAAACTCGATCACGCGATGATTTACCTACTT